>Ga0233425_10005463_pt1 | contig 20040 bp, 15 predicted proteins | sample Watercolumn_Towu_2_FD_181712 | JGI IMG/M metagenome (GOLD analysis project Ga0233425, IMG submission 181712) | Freshwater microbial communities from Lake Towuti, South Sulawesi, Indonesia - Watercolumn_Towuti2014_140_MG | ecosystem: Environmental > Aquatic > Freshwater > Lake | place... | reverse complement strand
ACCTCACTCAAAGCCGTTTGCTCGGCGGAATGAAACGGCTCGTGCTGACAACCGACCACGACGAATACTCGCTTGGCCAGCGAATCACGGTGCGCGCGAAGGCGCTCGACGCAAGCTACAAACCGGCAGCGATGGAGAAGTTTGAGGCGCAGGTGAAGGTGGCAAACGCGGGTGAACGCAATCTTCGCCTCGATCCAGTCGCCGGCGCGGCGGGGGAGTTCGAAGGTTCGCTGATGGCTGAGCAACTCGGTCTTTGCGAGATCACGGCGGGCGTTCCCGGCGGCACCGCGCGCGACGCGGTGGCGCTCAAGACGGTGCGTGTGACGCTGCCGCGGTTGGAGTTCAAAGACACGCGCATGAACGAGCCACTGCTGCGGCAGATCGCGGCGGTCACCGGCGGCGAGTTCCTGACGCTCGACCGGATTGCTGAACTGCCGAAGTTCTTGCCCAAGCGCGAACAACTGCTAGTCAACGAGCAGACGCAGGACATCTGGGACACGCCGCTGGCGTTGTGCGTGTTCTGCGGATTGCTGTTCACGGAATGGGCGATAAGGAAATGGAAGAACCTGGCGTGATGATTTTAGATTTTGGATTTTGGATTTTGGATTGATGAACCATCAGCTTCATCACTTGCTCCGTTTGTTGCGCCTGCTGCTGCGGCTGCATCTCGCGTTTGGAGGGCTGGCGCGGCTTGGCGCGGCGAGCGTGACGGTGGCGCTCGGCACGTGGGCGCTGGATTGGTGGCTGCGGCTGGAACTGGGGCCGCGCGGGATGCTTGGCACGCTGGCCATTATAGTAATAGGCGTCGCCGGCTGGCGGTGGTTCTTGCGGCCCGTCACCCGCAGGTTGGGCGATGCGGATGTCGCGCTGGCGCTGGAGCAGGCGTTTCCACAATTCGGCGACCGGCTGCTGACGGCGGTGGAGGCGGTAAGAGGCAAGGGGCAAGAGGCAAGCGGACTGATGACGGAGATTTCACCGGCTTTACTGGAGCGCGTGATGACAGAGGCGGCGGAGATTGCGAAGGGTGTGCGGCCGTCGCAGGCGCTCGACCACAAGCGGCTGGTGCGGTGCCTCGCACTCGGCGCGGGCGCGCTGCTGGTGATCGCGATGGTGGCGGTGTTCTTTCCGCGGGAACTGGAGGTCTGGTGGCAGCGCGACGTATTGTTGCGCGACGTGGACTGGCCGCGCGCCACGACGCTGGAGATCGGCGACTTTGCCAACGGCACGGCGCGCGTCGTGCGGGGTGCGCCTTTCAACATCGTGGTGGCCGCGTCGGGCCGGAGGATTCCGGAGACGGTGAAGCTGGTGCTGGACTACGAGCACGCCGGCCGGTTCCGTGAAGTGCTCACGCGCTCCGGCGGCGGGAAGTTTTCCAAACGGTTCGAGTCGGTCGTCGAAGGTTTCCGGTTCCGCGCGTTCGGCGGAGACGCGGAGACGGCAGAGATGCGCGTGGAAGTGGTGGACCCGCCGATGTTGCGCAACGTGCGGATGCGGCTCGTTTATCCGGCCTACACGCGCCAGCCGCCGCGCGAGATCGGGCCGAGCGACGGCGCGGTGGAGGCGGTGGTTGGCACGCGGTTGGAATTGAGCGCGGTGAGCACGAGACCGCTACGCTACGCGAAACTCCAAATTCCAAACTCCAGACTCCAGGGAAGCTCCAAGCCTCAAGCACTGGCGGCAAACGTCTTCGCGGGGACCAATGTCTCCGCGCGGCTCGTCGTCGAGGAAAGCGGGCGCGTCCAGATTTCCATCGAGGACCTGGAGGGATTGCGGGCCGATTCCGCGCTCAGTTTTGCGCTCGACGCACAGCCGGACCGGCCACCGCTGGCGCGGCTGATGTTGAGCGGCATCGGCGACAAGATCACGCCCGTGGCGACGCTGCCGTTGATGGCGGAGGCGCGCGACGACTTTGGCGTGGCGGCGCTGAGCCTCGCGACCTCCACCAACACCACGATCTGGCAGAATCAGCCGCTTGCCGGCGCGGCGCTGGGCAACGCCGAGGTGCATCTGGAAAGCCGGTTGCCGGTCGAGACCTTGCGGGTCGCTGAAGGTTCGGTGTTGAACCTGCGCGTCGAGGCGGCGGACGCGGCGACGCCAGCGGGGCGCGGCCAGAGCCAGTCGTTGGCGTTGCGCGTGGTGAGCGCGGCGGAACTGCTCGTGGACTTGACCCGCCGCCAGAAGGAATATCGCGCCGAATTCGAGCGGCTGACACGCAAGCACCGCGAGGCGCTCGACGCAATGCGAACGATCCGCGAACGCGCGGCGGCGGGCAAGCAGCCGGACCTCGCGCAGCTTTCTCCGCTCGTGGCCGACGAGCGCGAGGTGGGCAACGGTTGCCAGACGATGTCGGAGTTGTTCGCGCGAATCCTCGACGAGATGCGGAACAACCGTGTGAGCACGCCCGCCGAGCAGGAACGGCTGCGCGTGCGCGTCGTGGAGCCGCTGGCGGAGGTGGGACGGCAGTTGCTTGGGCCGGTGGTGACACAACTCGGTGCGGCAACGCCAAGCGTGAGCGTGGCGATGGAGCAAGCGCAAGCCGCTTACGATCGGATGCGCGCCGTTCTGGCCGAGATGATGCGCGGCGAAACGCTCTCCGACGCAATCGCGGCGCTGCGGGAGATCCTGAAAGACCAGAGCCAGCTCAACGAGGCGACGCGCAAGGCGCTGGAAGTGGAGTTGGAGCGGTTGCTGAAATCACCGTGATCGTGAGGTTGCTACCGGAGACTAAGCCATGCAAAACCCGACCCGTTGGCTTGTGCTCATGCTTGCGTTTGGGGTGTTCATTGTTCCGTCGCGCGCGGGGGAACAACCGCCTACGCCACTTACGTGCATCCTCGGCGCGTTCGATGATGAGCTTGTGCCATTCTACCAGGTGATGACGGAGCCGAAGGAGGAGGTGTTGCGCGGCATTCACTTCGCCGTCGGCAAGCTCAAGGGCCGCGCCGTCATCGTCTGCCGCAGCGGCATCGGCAAGGTCAACGCCGCGATGGTCACGACGCTGCTTATCCAACATTACCGCCCCTGCGAGATCATCTTTACCGGCATCGCCGGCGGCACCAACCCGGAACTGCGGCCGGGCGACATCGTGATTGCGACGAAGATGGCGCAGCATGATTTTGGCAATCTCACTGCCGAAGGCATGGAAGTGCGCGGCACGAAAAGCCCCGTCAACTGGATGCGGAATCCCGTTTTCATCGAACCGGACGCGCGGTTGCTGGCGCTGGCGGACGCCGCCGCCAAACGTGTCAAGCTGGCTGACATCGAGACTGCCGACGGCAAGCGGCAGCCACGCATCACCAAGGGCGTGGTCGTGACGGGCGACATCCTCGTCGCGTCGCCGGCGAAGAAAGCCGGGTTGCGCAAGGCGCTCGGCGCCGACGCGGTCGAAATGGAGGGCGCGGCAGTGGCGCAGGTCTGCCGGGAGTTGCGCGTGCCGTGGCTGGTCATCCGCAGCATCAGCGACGGCGCGGATCACAACGCGCTTCAGGACATGGAGTTGTTCACCGCGCTGGCGGCGCAAAACTCCGCGCATCTCGTCATGGAGATCGTCGCGCAACTGGCCGCCCGGCCTGCGGCAGGAAAAGCTGCGAAGTAGTCTGGCGGGCGACCGTCCGAAGACTCAGCCCAGCTTGTATTGCTTGGCCGCTTCCGCGCCGAGTTGCTCCACGACGAGCTTCCGCAAGTCGAGGGTGGATCCGATGGTCGCGCCGGTGGCGAGCTTCTCGCCCTCGGCGAGGCTTTTTTCGGCGGCCTCCAGCACTAGCGTCGTGTAGAAACCGAGCGTGATCGGGCTGTTCATCGCCTCGCGCTCGGCGGCGGTGAGCCTGTCGTTGCGCAGCGCCAGGATCTGCTGGTAGAGGCGGCCGGGGCTGCCGATGCCGTAGCCGGTCACCGAGTTGTCCTTCTCGAAGTTCTTGAAGAGCGGGTTCACCTCGAAGATGCCGTCGGGATGAAACTCGCGCAGGCCCGGTTGATCTATGCCGAGATCGAGCATGCCGTCGGAGCAGATGATGCGACTGGATTGCACAGTGTTCGACCACGCGGAGTTCGGCAGCGCCCAGCCGGTGAGGATGTGCGCGATGGCACCGGTGTTGAACAGGATTTCCGTGTCCACGAGGTCGTAGCCTTTGACCGCGATCGGCTTCAGTGACGGCAGCTTTTGCGAGTAGCCGACGGCGCGCACCTGGATCGGCGTGAGATTGACGATCTTCATCAGCGCGTCGGCCATGTGGACCGTCAGGAATGATGCCGGTGTGTTCTTCTCCGCGAAGTCGGGCGAGGCGAAGAAGCGCGGCGAGTGGTTTGGGTCAGCGATGCTGAGCTTGTCGAGCATGTAGAACACCGCCGCCTGAAACTGCCCGTAGCGGCCGCTCTGGAAGCGCGCCTCGGCTTCCTTGATGCGCGGGTCTTCGCGCTTGTGGAAGTCCACGCCGAGGAAGCGGCCCGTCTTGCGCGCTGCCTTAATCATCGCGTGCGCGTCCTTGAGCGTCGCGGCGGTCGGCTTCGGCACGACGACGTCGAGGCCGGCGTTGAGCGCGGCCACGGTTGGCGCGCAGTGGAGGTGGTCGGGCGTGTTGATCTGCACCGCGTCGAGTTCGGTTTTTGCGAGCAGCTCCTTGTAGTCGTTGAAGCGCCGGTTGGCCGGCAGCCCCGCGAGGTCGCCGAACCAGTTCCGATATTGCTCGTTCGGGTCGGCGACGGCGCAGATTTCCAGCAACGGCGTGTAGCTGCTGCGGAAGTAGAGGTATTGGTAAATCTCGCGGACGACGGAGCCAGCGCCGATGATGCCGAGGCGGAGTTTGGTTTTCATAGTAGGTTTTTGTTTAGGGCAAAATCATGTGGGGCAAAATCATGGTTTTGCCAACCATGATTTTGCCACTGAACCGGTCTTCTTTTATCACACGGTGCCGGTCTGTTTCAGAAGAAACATCGCCAAGAACTCCACCGCGGCGCGCGCCTCCTCCAACGAGATTTGCTCCTGGTCGGAGTGCGCGTGGGCCAGCGTGCCGGGACCGAAGGTCACCACGGGCATGTCCGGATACTCGGTCGCAAACAAGCGCGCGTCGCACGACACCGTCCAACCAAGAATCGGTTCGTCTTTCCAGATACCGACTTCCTTCGCCGCAGCAATGGCGTTGCGCATCGCGGGCGAGCCAGGATCGCCGTCGAAGGCGACGTTGTGTAGCTTCTCGTAGGTGACGCGCACCACGTCCTCGCCGCGCTCCGGCCGGCCGATCCGCCGCAGGTAAGTCTCCGCGCCGCGTTGCGCCGCTCGCCGCATCCGGCCCATGACCTCGTTGATGTTGTGAGTCGGCACAAAACCCTGGCCGCCTTCGAGCACTAACACATCACCGTAAGGCTTGCCGCCGAGTTCCAGCCGCATCGGGCCGCCGGCCACGGCTTCGATTCTCAACCGCGACTGCGCGAGGTTGCGGACCAGGTGGGCCATCTTCGTGATCGCGCCGTCGCGCTCGCGAATCGCGCCCATGTGGCCGGTCGCGCCGTGGACAGTGACGACGAAACCGTTGTCGCCGCGGGCAAAATCATAATGGATCGGCACCATCGGCTTGCCGGTGGCGGCCTCGATGACCTTGTTCTTATCACCATAGAGACCGGTGTAGGCGGCCAGCCCGACTTCGAGGCAGTCGCGCACAAGCAGTTCGGTCTTCTTGCTCGGCGCGGCGTTGAACTGGATGCTGAAGCTCACTTCGCCGCAGATGCGGCTTGGATGCTCGCCGAAGGAGCCGATGATGCCGTGGCAGGTCTGCACCGGCCGCTGCGGGAAAAGGTCGTGGCGGCTCTCGGCGCGGATGGCCGCGCCTTCTTTCTCCATCTCCTCATTCACGAACGCCGCCATCTCGAACAGCGACGCGCCCTCGACCTTCTTCAGGTCGGCGCGATACCAAACCGCGCCGCGGTTAGCCGGGTGAAGTTTAAGGTTGGTGATCTCCAGCACGATCATGCTGTCGTAGAGCTTCTTCAACTCGCGATCCAGCGCGAGCGACAACGAGCCGTTGCCGCCGGTCTCCTCCTCGACGACGGCCATCACCACGACGTTCTTCTTCCACTTCAGTCCTGCCTTGGCCATGACCTCGGAGAGAACCTTCAGCGCGGCGACCGCGCAAATCGTAGGCCCCTTGTCGTCGGCCGAGCCGCGACCGTGGACGAGCTTGCCCTCGGCGCGCGGCGGAAAATACGGCGCGACGACGTCCACGTGGCTGTTCACCGCCACCGACTGACCGCCGTCGCCGCCGGCACCGGGGATGATGTAGAGCAGGTTGGTGCGGCCGGCGTAAGTTTCCTCCGGCGTCAGGCCCTCCGGCCGCTGCGGCGTCTTAGTGAAGTGGAGCAATGAGTAGTTCGGATGCGACTTGATGGCGGGATTGATCGCCCGCCGCTCCATGCGCGCGCCGTCGAAGTGAATGCCGCCCAGTTCGCGCTCTAGGATGCGGAAGCAACCGCCTTCCGCCGCGCGCATCACCAACACATCCGCGTTCGGCGTCGTGTTGAACCGGCAGATCTCGACAATGAGATCCCGCAGGTAACGCTCAAACTCTGGTGTGCGCGTGCGCGCGAAGATTTCCTTGAGGAGGGGATGTTTGGCTGGCGCTGCGGCGGCTTTTTTCGGCTGCTTGCGCGACTTCGTTTTCTTCGCTGCCATGATGCTCTCTCCCTGTCGGCAACGCTACGCGGACGCGCCCTCGTTCTTGCCTTCCGTCTTGAGCTTGTTCTTCGCGGCCTTGGCTTGCTCGCTCTTGGGCCAGGTCTTGATGAGAAACTCGAAGACCTGCTTGGTGAACTGCTGCTCGTGGCCCATCGGGCTTTCAGCGAAGTGGAAGCCGAGATAAAAAAGGTCTTCCGGCTCCAGCAGCTTCTTGTCCTTCGCGAGGCAATCGAAAAGCTTGAACGACGGGTCGCGCAGGAGTGCCGTGAAGCCGCGCAGGCAAGGGTCTTCGCCGCGGCGGCCAGGCGAGAGGTCCTTGGCGGAGGTTTTCAGCCCGCTGAAGCTGAGCTGATAGCGCACCGCCGTGTTGAAGAACTCCGTGTTCGCGAGCAGCCGCAGCGACTGGACGGCGGCGGCGAATTTCTTGCGCTGGCGCAGGTCCTCGCCAGCCTCGGCGATTTGGGCGTTGAAGCCGGCGGCGTCCACGTTGCGGAGCAGCCAAGTGTAGGCCGGCACGCGCGGGTCGTTCTTCTCCAGCAGATCGAGGCAGCGCGCGGCGAGCTTTTTCTTCGAGTCCTTGGCGAACTTCTCGGCGTGGGGCTTCAGCAGCTTGACGATGTTCCACGCGTCGTCGGCGGTGCTGACCTTGCCAAGCTTCTCCAACAACGGCTGCGCGGCGTCCTCGATGCGACAGAGCGCCTTCGCGGCGATGTCGCGCACTTCCTGGTCAGCGTCGCCGAGCCAGTCGAGCATCGAGCCGACAATCTTCTTGCCCGCCTGGTAGCCGAGCTTGCGCACGGCGAAGCGGCGGACCTCGGCGTTGTCGCTCTTGGCTAGCTTTTCCAGGTCGCCAACAGTGTTCGCGGGAAACTCCAGCGGCGCGAGCAACGCGATGGCCGGGCTGACGACGTTCTCGCGGTCTTCCTCCTTGAGCAGCGGCAGGACCTTCTTGATCATCGCGTCCACGCCCGCGCCCTCGCGGCTGAGGTTGGCGAGCGACTGCAACGCGTTGCGCCGGACGAACGCCACCTGCTTCGGCCCGATATAGTCGAGCAACAGCGGACGCGCCGCCGGGTTGCCGAGGCTGCCGAGCAGGATGAGGCACGAGGTTGTGGCGCGCATGTCCTTCTTCACGCGGGGCGACTTGACGAAGCTGGAGATTTGTTTGAACAAGTCCTTCCGCTCATCCTCGCTGGCGTCGCTGATGTGGCGACGGATGGCGCCGCAGATTGCCTTGACCATCTCGAAGTCGGGGTCGAACAAGCCCGTCAGTAGGAAGCGCGTCGCGCCATCACTGTGAAGCCGCGCGAACACGTCCATGAGCGCGAGCTTCTGCTGCGTCGCGGCCTTCGCCCAGACCTTCTCCAGTTCGCTCTCGATGTCCATCTTGAGCTGTGCGAGCGCCTTGCCGGCGGCATCGCGGAGGGCGGGCGGGGCGTTGAGCAGCATCGGCAGCAGATAGGGGAACGCCGTCTTGTGGCGTGTGCGGCCAAGCGCGGCGACCAACTCGCGGGTGAGCGTCTCGTCGGCGTGGCCGAGAGCGGCGCCAAGCGCGCGGACGACATCGGCGTCGGCGGGCGCGAGTTCGCCGAGCACGATGGCGGCGGCGAGGCGGCGGTTGGGGACTTCGCTGCCAAGCAGCGAGGCGATGGTTTGAAGTTGTTTGTCCATTGTTCCGATAGGCTTCACCAACGAAGCTATGGCGTCGAGGAAAAATGTTGGCCGCCAATCACGGCATCGGTGACGCGGATGCGGCCGTTTTCCAGCGTGAACAGGATGAGATCGGCTGAGCCGCCTCTCTCCAACACGCGCGGCGGGAGGCCGAGGAGGCGCGCAGGATTTGCCGTGGCCATCGTGATCGCGTCAGCGAGCGGGATGCCGGCCCACATGGCGGTGTTGGCGACGCAGTTTTCCAGCGTCGTCGCCGCGCCGAAGAGATAAGGTGTGCCGGGCAGGCAGATGAGGCCGTCGGGTTTGGCTTCCACCTCCACGCGACCGTAGCGATAAACGCCCGGCGGCATCCCGGCGGGCGGCACGGCGTCGGTGACGAGGATGGAGCGCGCGACGCCCTTGGCGCGAAGGAAGTTCTTCACGACGTAGGGCGGCAGATGGTGGCCGTCGGCGATGAACGTCGCGTTCAGGCGGTCCTCGGCAAGCTGGACCTGAATGTAGTTGGCGTGACGCGGCAGGATGGCGTGGCTGCCGTTGCCGAGGTGCGTGGCCACGGTCGCACCGGCAGCGACCGCATCGCTGATTTGCCGGGCGTTGGCGGCGGTGTGGCCCAGTCCGACGACGACGCCCGACGCGACGGCTTGTTCGATGAAGCGCATCATGCCCGGCAGTTCCGGCGCGACGGTGACGAGCTTGATGAGGCCGCTGGCGGCTTCCTGGAACCGCTGGAACTCCTCCCACGACGGCAGCCGGACGGTGTTGGCGTAATGTCCGCCGCGCGGCCCGTCCTCAGCGGAGATATACGGGCCTTCGAGATGGAAGCCCGGGATCGCCCGCGCCAGTTCCGGCCGCTCTTGCCGCGCGTGCGCGACGCCGCGGAAGCACGCGGCCATGCGATCGTGCGCTTCGCTGACGATGGTGACGAGAAACTGCGTAGTGCCGTGGCGGAGTTGCTCGCGTGTGGCGTGAACCAAGTCGTCAGCGGTCGTCGCCGGATTCTGGAAATCCACGTTGGCAAAGCCGTTGATGTGGATGTCGAAAAGGCCGGGGGCAAAAAAAAGGCTGTCGCCACCAAGGTCCGGCGCGCAAGCCGGGTCCGGCGGCGCAACTTCGGCGATGAGGCCGTTGGCGTCGTTGACGCGGATATCAACAACCTGGCCGGTGGCGATGTGTTTGCCTCGAATGACCATGGCAGTTCCTGACGAGCGGTGCACAGCATAGGAAGTCGCGGCGGCGATTTCCAAACTTTCTTTTTTGCCACCAGCCAGTATCCTCCTGCGCATGGTTCCAAGATTCTACGCCCTCTTGTTGTTGGGCCTCTGCGCGCTGCTGGCGGGCTGCGAGCAGCCGATGCCGCCGCCGGTGACGCGTGTCGCGATGGTCGTGAAGGCCAAGGGCGACGCTTATTTCGATGCGTGCGCGCGCGGCGGACGCAAGGCGGCGAAGGAACTCGGCGCGCAGTTCTTCTACGAGGCGCCCGTGGACGGCTCGGTAGAGGAGCAGATCGAGGCAGTAGACGGGCTGGTCACACGCCGGATGGACGCCATCGTGATCGCGCCGCACGAGGCGCTGGCGCTGGCACCGGCGCTGAAGCGGGCGCGGGAGAGCGGCGTGCGCGTCATCACGTTCGACACGGACGCGGATGCGAAGCGGAGCGGGCGGGAGTGGTTTGTGAGGCCGGCCAGTGACGAAGCAGTGGGGCGGGGATTGGTGGAGAGCATGGTTTCCTCGACCAGCCCGAAGGCGCGGACAGCGATCATCGCCAGCGCGAGCGCCGCGGCGCGGCAGCAGCAATGGATCGGGGCGATGCGGGAGCAAATCAGCAAGGTTTGCCCGCTGATGCAGATCGTGGAGATCCGGCGCTGCGAGGACGCCAACGCCGCGTTTGCGGCCACGCAGGAGGTGTTGCAGAAGAACCCGGACATCACCGGCATTTTCGCTCTGACACCCGAGTTGCTGGCCGGCACGGGCGCGGCGGTGAAAGGTGGCAGCCGGAAGCGTTTCGTCACCGGCGTGGGCCTGCCCGACAGCACGCGCAGTTTGGTCAAGGCCGGCGTCGTGCCGGCGTTCGTGATGTGGAACCCGGAGGATCTCGGCTATCTCGCAGTGCAGGTGGCCGCGCAAACCGTAAAAGGCAAGTTGCGTGAGGACAGCAACGAGATTGTCATCACCAGCACCGAAATGGTGAACCGTGTCGCCCGCACCAAGACGATCAAAAAGGCGATCAAGGACCGCGAGATTCTGCTCGGCGAGCCGATGATTGTGACGGCAGCGACGGTGGACCTGTTTGAGTTCTGAAACGGCCGTCTCAATCGCTGAACGGCTGACGCGTCACGAACGCTCCTTGGATCAACCGCACCTCCTGCGCCGTCCCCGCCTCGTCCATGTAAACTTCGACGACGTCGAACCGCACGGGGATGCGCGGGTTGCCAAGCAGGCGGAGGTATTCGCGGGCGCAACTGGCGAGGTGCTGCCGCTTTTCGCGACCCACGGCGTCGGCCGCCGCGCCGAAGCGGTCGCTGCCGCGCGTTTTCACCTCCACGAACGCCAGCACCGCGCCGTCGCGCGCCACGAGGTCAATCTCGCCGTGCTTGCCGCGGAACTGGCGCGTGAGGATCTTGTAGCCGCGCTGGCGCAGGTAGCGTGCCGCCGCCGCTTCGCCGCGCTCGCCTTTGACGAGGTGGGCCGGAGCGGCAGGGGCGGTCGGATTTCGCAGGCGTTGCCACCAGCCAAACATGGCCGGAGGATGCCGCGCGGGGCATGGCGAATCGAGCAGATTCAACGAAGAGCGTCGCTGCTTACGACCGGCGGCTGGCGGGGTTTTCCAGCGCGTGGCGGTAAAGCCGGGACATGCTCGTGCAGGTGTCTAGCGACGACTTGCCGTCATCGTTCTGCCAGACCTCTTCATAGCACGGCTTGGCGGGAAGCTTCTTGAGCCGTGTCTCCTTGAGGATGGTCCCGTCCGGCTTGCAGAGCAGTTCCAGATGGAGCGGCTTCTTCGACCGGTTCAGCCGGTCAGAAAGGATGACCAGGATTTTTCGCGTCTTGTTCTTCGTGTTCGTCGCCATAGGTCTGTTGAGTTGTGCTGGCAGATTACAGGAAACCCTCGCGCCGCCGCAATGGTTGGATTTGTCTACTTCGGCGGGTTCGCTTCCAGGAACACCGTCTTGCGGTCGCCGGAGGAGAACGAGACCAGTGTCTGGAGCGGCTCGGAGCCGATGTTGGTGAGCTTGTGTTTCACGCCCACGGGAATACAAAGCGTTGTGCCCGGTTTCAATTCAATCGTCTGGCCCTCGGAACTGTGCGTGCCGCGACCGGAAATGACGTAGAGGACCTCTTCGCAGTTCGGATGGAAATGGAGTGGGTTGCCGTGGCCCGGCAGGATGGTGGCGACGCCGATGGTCTGCTGCGCGCCGGGCGCGAGCTTCTCATTGCACAGCCACTTGAGCGAACCCCACGGGAACTCCTGCGCCGGGACTTGCTCCGCGTGCGTGGCGAAAACCGCCGGCTTTGCGGAAGTTTTCTCCGCGCCATGGACATCCGCCAGCCACAGACCCGACACCAACACTGCCGCAATCATCAATCTCATTGTCATTCCTTTCGGCGTTCTCACCGCCACGCCCGCCGCATTGCAGCATGTTCAATGGCGGCTGGCAAGCTCGCGGGTTGCCCGACCGTGTGCTCATGTGTCAACCGGCGTTTTGCACTGCAACCGGGCTGGTCTTCCGCTACAGTCTGTGCGCTTCCTTTGCCCTGAACGCTGGCGTAAGGATCAATCATGAAGACAACCTACGGACTTCTGCTTTCCAGCTTCATGGCCATCTCCCTCCCTGCGTGGACGCTATCTAGTCAGGCTGTCACCCCGGATCAAATCAGCCGGTTGGATGCTTGTTGGCCCGCTTTTGATTACGACGGGAAGCCGGCGCAGACGGATAGCTTGTTCTCAATATCGGTGGTCGCCAACTCACGAACCGAGACTGTGCACTATACCGCCGAGTCTCGAACAATGACTGCTGCGGATGGAAAAATGCAGGTCCGGCTGGATTGCAGGAGCTACAAGGATTTTCCAGCAGAGGAGTATGCCGTCCGGTTGACGAATCTATCGAAGGTGGTTCCGACGGGCATTACCAGTAACTTCCGGTCGCTGAAGCTCTCCGTGGACAAGCCAGGATCCGTGAAGGCCGTCGTTCTGAATGTCTTGCGCGGCTCGACGTGCAAGGCGACGGACTTCATTCCGGAATCGTTCACGATTGAAGACGGCAAAGAGCAGGTGCTCACGACGACCTGCGGGCGGTCGTCGAACGACTACGTTCCGTTCCTCGAACTGAATCTCGACGACAAGAATGGCTATCTGTTCGCCGTCGGCTGGACGGGCTCGTGGAAAGCGAGGTTCGCGAACACCGGCAAGGCGGTTGAGGTCGAGATCAGCATGGATTGCACCAACTTCCGCCTCCTGCCGAGCGAAACAATCCGTCAGCCGTCGGTCCTCGTGTTTGCCCGCAAGAACCAGACGCGGCGGGAATTCAAGACGCTGGTCCATCGCTTCATGCTCGAGAACAAGGTTCCGCGCGACTCGAAGGGGCAAGTGATCCCGCCGATTCTGGCGGTCGCGTCGGGAGGCGGGAACAAGACGCCACAGATGATGGCCGACATCCTGCGATACTGCGTCGAGAACAAGATGCCGTTCGACACGTATTGGGTGGACGCCGGCTGGTATGGCGCGCCGCACGCAGACGAGTTGTTTTCGAACTGCGGGCCGAACTGGGGGAAATACGTGGGCGACTGGCGGGTCAACACGACGACGCATCCGACCGGCGACCTGCTGCCGATCGCCAATGCGGTTCACAAGGCGGGCCTGAAATTCCTGCTCTGGTTCGAGCCGGAGCGCATGACCGATTCCGCGCCGATCTTGAAGACGCATCCGGAATACCGGCACGGCCAACTCGTTGATTTCGGCAATCCCGCCGCGCTCAAGTGGATTCAGGACACGATCTACGAAATCATCGCGAAGCATCGGATTAATGTCTACCGCCAGGATTTCAACATGGATCCCGGTCCCGTCTGGCGGAAGATGGATGCGCCGGACCGCGTGGGCATCGCCGAGGCGAAGCACATCGCCGGGATGTATCAGTTCCTAGACGACATGCGAGCGCGGTTCTCGGACATCCTGCAGGAGAACTGCGCGTCCGGCGGGCGGCGCATTGACATAGAGATGGTCACGCGCGCCCACACCTACTGCCGCAGCGACTACTACATCGGGCGCAAGCCGAAGGACGCCGCGTTCATCCTGGGGCAGAATGCGACGCTCAATCTCATGCCCTATTTGCCGTTCCAAGGCTGCGAGTTCAACTGCGTGCCGGTCGGCGACGATTACGCCGCGTTCAGCATCATCTCGTCAGGGACCGTCATCACGCCGTCCGATTTCGACGGCGGCATCCTCCAGCGCAAGATCACCGCCGACGAAACGGCTTGGTTCAAAAAGATCTTCGACGTCGCGATCCGCATGAGGCCGTTCTACATGGGCGACTTCCACCCACTGACCAACGAGACGAGCGCCAGCGACGACGTCTGGTGCGCATGGCAATGCGACCGGCCGGACTTGAAAGCGGGCTTCGCGATCTTCTTCCGCCGCGGCGCTGCGACGGAGGAATCCCGGACGTTCAGCCTTGGCGGAATCGCGCCCACCGCGAAGTATGAAGTGGAAATCTACGACGGCTCCAAGAAGACTGTGAAAAGTTCCGAACTGAAAGACTGGACGGTCGAACTCAAACCGCGGTCCTTCCAGTTGGTCTTCTACCAGAAACGGTGAGACACCGTCATGAACCCATCAGATAACTCCATCACCCGCCGCGAGGCGTTGAAAATCGGACTGGCCACAATCCTCAACGCGGCGGTGGCGGCTCCCGGCGCGGCGGCGGCGGGCGCAGCCAAACAGGAACCGCTGGTCATTTCCTTCTGGATCTGGGCGTTGTGGGACACGGGAACCAACGGTTTCTTCAACGACCTCGAACTGCGCATGACGGAGTTGGTCGAGCGCGGCTTCAACTGCATTCGGATCGAGGGCGGCGCGGGAATCACGCATGACGCCGCCGGCCGGCCGCGCGGGGAACTGGAGTTCTTGGCCGCCCTTCCGGGCCACGGCCATTTCACCCGCCAGATGGAGCACATGACCGGCGGTCGCGTGGACCTGATGCGGCGACTGGTCGAACTCTGCACGGTCGCGCAGCGCCACAAGGTCAAGGTGATCCTCTCGAGCTGGTATTTCCTGCACACGTTCTGGTTCACCGACGCGCGCGTGACGGCCGAACTGTTGGGACTGCCGCTGGAGGAACGTTTCATCCGTTTCGCCCGGGGATTGGACTGGATTCTCGAAGAGCTGAAACAGAAGGGGCTGGCAGGCACCATTGCCGCCGCCGAGATATTCAACGAGGTGAACGGCTCGGAGTTCGTCCCCGCGGCGCAGCAAAAATCCATTGATGTGTTGCACAAGTTCAGGAGCCTGCATGAAGAGGCGTTGGATTTCCTGAAGGCGCGGCACCCGGATATCCGGTTCTCGCTGGACACCAGTTCGCCATGGGTGAACACCGATTTCATCCCGCGCAACGCGCAGGTCTGGACGTTCCACAGCTACTACCTGTGGAGTGTCTATAATGTCTTCGAGCAGAACCTGCTCAAGGCTGACGCGGACCTTGCCGATCCCGCGCTCTACGCTCCGATCCGCCGTTTCCTGCGCCGGGATCTCGTGCCGTTCCAGGCGATTCTCGACAGCCGCAAGGGGCGCCCCCCGATCAATCCCGGTTGGTATCGCCGCATCTGGCTGTATCGCAACCTGGAGCCGAACGCCATGCCGGAACTGGAGCGGCTGCTGGAGGAGAACCTGGAGAAGCACATCGCCGAATTCAAACAGAAGGCCACCGACGCGGTGGAGCAAGCCGTGAAGCTGCGCGACAAGCATTTCCCCGGAATCCCGCTGGTGCTGGGCGAGGGCGCCAGCTACTGCGCGGATCATCGTCTCCGCTGGGAGGAGCGTTCCGACGCCTACTGGGAAGTCGTCGAACACGCCGCCCGCGCCTGCCGCGAACGCGGGCTGTGGGGTGCCGTGGCGCGCACCAATGCCGGCCCCGAAGACCCGGTCTGGCACGAATACCCCGAGCGTCTGCGGCGGGTGAACGCCGTCTTCTTGGGGAAGAAACCGTAATCCTCCCGACTCCGCTTCTTCCCATGATGCTTCATTGTTCGACTCCTTTCCGTGATTACAGAATGGACCGGCATTTTACGGAAGGGAGCGGACATTTGCTGTCCCAGCCCCGAAGAAATCTTGCGCCGCCGAAACCCCAGTCGTTATCTCAAAACATCGCCTTTACGCATGCTTAAGCGTATTTACGATAGATGTCTTGAACGATTTTCCACCCCGTCTTGTTCGGCCCGGCGAATATCAAATAATAGACGATTGCTTTCCGCGAGTTCCGCATTGCCAGTGGATTAGCGACAAAACCAAAACCGGCAACTTTGTTCAGGCGTTTGCAGTATGCATCCACCAAATCCCGATTTTCAGTCTTGTCCAAGTCTTCTTCGCCAAAGAGATTCTGCTGTGCGCTCGGACGAAACATCGCAGCATGCCACGAGCGGTCGCCCCAAAAGCGATCCATCGCTGCGAGCTCGCCGGGAAGAATCGTCGATGTGTTCTCATGCTTGCAATTGCGGTTCATTTGCATAACCGGAAAGTTGATGAACACTTCAACTGCCCGACTGCTGCCTGCGGCACGAACAACCTCCCAATCAAGCGTGAGCGCATAAGGATCTAACACGCACAGCGCTCTCGTGCGCTTGGTATATGAGAATCGCGGCAAAACAGAATCAAGCATTACCTGATTGCTGTCCGCGTTGTAGAAAGTCACATCAGGGCGGCTGCCGACCTGACTCTTTAGAAAATCTACTTTTTCTCCGTCCAAGTCGATAAAATGATATTCATCAAATGGCGGCTGAACCCCTAGAGCCACTAACGGGCTGCCCAAAACCTCTTCGCCGCCTGCTCTTCTGATATGCAGCCCTGGACCGGAGAATGCATCGATGTAACCGTGGTGAAAACCGTGGCTCTTCAGAATTGTCGAATACGGTGCCGCGTAATCGCGAAGAATATCTAGTTTGATTTCCGACCAAGGCCCTATTTCGTCCAAGTTCATCTTGCTTCCCTCTCCTCATGATTGCTCGTTTCACGCGTGAGCCATTCCTTCCAATAATCCGGCACGACTTGAAGCTGATGGAATGGGATTCGATACGAAATCTGGAAACTCGTCGTAAGTCTTGCCATCGAGCCTGCGACCAGTTTGCTTTTTTCGGACACCGCCCCATTGCTTGAAGAAAAAGGCGACGTCTGCCTTGCGGCACTGGTCGCAAATATTCCGAACCCACTCGGCTTCCATTGGCCGTGCGCCCGGCCCACTCTCGCCGCCGACAATCACCCACTGAATACCACGTAGTTCAAATTCTCCTAGGTCCTCCAAGAGCGGTTCAATCGAGAGAAAAGCAACCGTTGGCTTGGCGCTCCGCAGTTTGGCAACGCGCGGCAACCCATGTTGGCGATTCTCCACACTCACGCCCCACCAAATGTGGGGAGCCTTCGCAGCCTCGCGGAGTTTGCCCTGTAACAGCGCTGCCATGCGGTCAGCGCGTTTCGTCAGAACCTGGTATGTATGCCAATTCGCCGCCAGCATTACCCGACTGACTTTCTCAATGTATTCGTCAGGCACGCCCTCGTGAAACAGGTCGCTCATCGAGTTGACGAAGATTTTCTTCGGCTTGGACCAGCGGATTGGGTCGCCGAGTTTCTCCGGCACAAGGCGGAGATTGAAACCAAACTCGAACGGATGGCCGGGCACACCACGAAACCGCTCGGCAAAAGTTTCAGCGTAGCAGTGGACGCAGCCAGGGCTAATCTTGGTGCAGCCTCGCATCGGATTCCACGTCGCGTCAGTCCATTCGATTTTGGAATGGTCGCTCATAGTCAATCGCTCAATTCGTAGTGTGATTATATACCACGATGGATGGGAGAAAGGGAAACCGAGGATTTTTCTTATGGCGCGGGGATGGCGGGCGGTGGCAGGCTGCGATTTGTCATGAACAAGGTCAGCATCCTCAAGGCGTGTGCGCTGTTGATGGGAGTATCGGCCAGCATTTGTGCCGTGGCCGCCGAACCGGCCAGCAGTGGCTTCGACGCTTGGGCGCGCGCGGCGTTTTTCGGCGAGCCGACGGCGAAAGCACCGGCGGCGCTGGGGTTGGAGGTGCGGCGGCAGGATCATGGCGAGTTCCAGAAGAACCAGTCGGTGATGAAGACGCCGCTGCGGCTCGGCGAGAAGAGCTACAAGCACGGACTCGGCACGCACTCGGTCAGCGAGATCGTGGTGCGCTTGGAGAAACCGGCGAAGCTGTTCGAGGCGGAGGCGGGGATTGACAACAACCACGACACCGGCGGCAAACGCGGGAGCGCGGTATTCACGGTCAAGGTCGGCGGCAAGGAGGCGTTTCGCTCCGGCGTGCGGCGCGGCAGCGACGGGCCGTTGCCGGTGCGCGTGGAGCTTGGCGGCGCGCGGGAGTTCACGCTGCGCGTGGACGATGCGGGCGACGGGCCGAGCCACGATCAGTCGGATTGGGCCGAGGCGACGGTGACGTTCGAGGACGGCTCGCGCAAATGGCTGGATGAACTGCCCGCAGCGGTTCCGAGCCTCGCGCTCGCGACGGCACTGCCGTTCTCGTTCACCGTCGGCGGCAAGCCGAGCGCGGAACTGTTGCGGTCTTGGAAACGGACGCACGATGGAAACCGGCTGACGTATCGCGACGACGCGACGGGGCTGGAAGTGTGTTGCGAACTGACGCTTTGGCCGGAGTTCTCGGCTGTGGAGTGGGTGCTGCGGTTTCGGAACACCGGCGCGGTGGATTCACCGATCATTGAGGCGATCAAGCCGCTCGACCTGCGCATCGCGATGCCGACGAAGCGCGAAGTGACGCTGCATCGCTCACACGGCAGCACGTGCAAGGCGACGGATTTCCTGCCAGTGGACGAAGTGCTGGAGGACAAGGCGGATTTGCAGCTCGCACCGAACGGCGGGAGGTCGTCGGACGGTTGCCTGCCGTTCTTCAATCTCGATTGGGGCGACGGCGGCTTGGTCGGCGCCATCGGCTGGTCGGGCCAGTGGGCAATGAGCGCGAAGCGGGCGAAGACGGAGTTGACGCTTCAAGCCGGCCAGCAGACGACGCGGTTGAAGCTGCGGCCCGGCGAAAGCATCCGCACGCCGCGCATCCTGCTGGTGCGATGGGACGGCGGGGACCGCATGCGTGGCCACAATCTGCTTCGCCGGCTGATGCTGGCGCATTACGTGCCGCGCATCGGCGGCGAGGTGGCGTTGCCGCCGCTGACCCAGAACACGTGGTTCACGTTCAACACCGGCAACGACGTGACGGAACAGAACCAGTTTGAGGCAATGGAAAGCATGGCGCGCATCGGCGTGGAATCGTATTGGCTCGACGCGGGCTGGTTCGAGGGCGGCTGGCCGACGGGCGTGGGCAGTTGGGTGCCGAAGGCGGCGGCGTTCCCGCGCGGGCTGAAGCCGGTCGGCGACGCGGCGCGCAAGAAGGGGATGGGCTTCGTGCTGTGGTTCGAGCCGGAGCGTGTCAATCCCGCCAGCCGCATCGCGAAGGAACATCCGCAGTGGGTGCTGCGCGCCGACGCAGGCGACGGCTTGTTCAATCTCGGCGATCTCGCCGCGCGGCAGTGGTTGACCGACTTCACTTCGCGCTGCATCAGCGACTGGGGCATTACGGTGTTCCGGCAGGACTTCAACATCGCGCCGCTGCGGTTCTGGCAGGCGGCCGACGCGCCCGACCGGCAGGGCATCGCGGAGAACCGTTACGTCGAGGGCCTCTACACGATGTGGGACGAACTGCGGCGGCGGCACCCGAAGCTGACGATAGACAACTGCGCCAGCGGCGGCCGGCGGATTGATCTGGAGACGTGCAGCCGCAGTTACCCGCTCTGGCGCAGCGACACGCAATGCTGCGGCCGGGCGATGCCCGTGCAGGATCAGGTGCAGACGGCGGGTCTGAGCCTCTACGTGCCATTGCACGCGGCGGGCGTGTGGGATTTCGACCCGTATCCGTTCCGCAGCGTCGCAACGACGGGCGTGAACGTCTGCCAGGACTTGCGGAAGATGGACGAAGCGACGGTGCAGCAAGCCACGCGCGCCATCGCCGAGATGAAGATGCTGCGACCGCTCTGGCAGGGCGACTACTATCCGTTGTTCCCCATCAGCCTCGACGAGACGCAGTGGTGCGGCTGGCAGTTCCACCGCGCCGACCTCGACAAAGGCTTTGCGATGGTCTTCCGCCGCCAGCGCAGCCCGTATTCGGTCGCGCAAGTCGCGCTTCACGGCCTCAACGCGAAGGCGAAATACACCGTGAACTTCGCCGACACCGGCCGCACCGAAGTTCTCACCGGCGCGCAGTTGCAGTCGTGGCAGGCGGCGATTGACATGCCCGCCAAGAGTCTGCTCATGGTTTATGAACGCAGGCAGGATTGACGACATGAACGACAAACTCCGTAATCATCTTCGTATCGGCGTGGTTGGCTTCTTGTTGGCAGCGCTTGGCGGCGCGCAGGCCGTCGGCGCTCAGTTTGAGTTTCTCCGTGTCGGCGAGGTCCAACCGCGCGG
>Ga0233425_10005462_pt1 | contig 20041 bp, 18 predicted proteins | sample Watercolumn_Towu_2_FD_181712 | JGI IMG/M metagenome (GOLD analysis project Ga0233425, IMG submission 181712) | Freshwater microbial communities from Lake Towuti, South Sulawesi, Indonesia - Watercolumn_Towuti2014_140_MG | ecosystem: Environmental > Aquatic > Freshwater > Lake | place... | reverse complement strand
ACTGCGGCAGCAGGTCCGACGCCCTGACGATCGGCCCCGCCACCAGATGCGGGAAGAAGCTCATCAGCAGCATGACGTCCAGCAGGCTCTTCGCCGGCGGCGTCTTCCCGCGATGCACGTCCACGACATAGGAAATGCCCTGGAAGGTGAAGAAGGAAATCCCCACCGGCAGCACGATCTGCAGCAGCGGCAGGTCCCGCTCCCAGCCGAACCGCATCAGCAGCTCGCCCGCCTGTTCGATGAAGAAGCCGTAGTATTTGAAGAAGCCCAGGATCAGCAGATTGACCGCCACCCCCAGCCCGACCAGCCAGGCGGTGCGCCCGCCCCGGTCGCGCGTCCGCGCGACCAGCGCCCCGACGCCCCAGTTCAGCACCGCCGACAGGATCAGCAGGCCGACGAACCGCCAGTCCCACTGGGCGTAGAAGAACCAGCTGGCCAGCAGCAGGAACAGTTTCCGCCGCCCGTTCTCCCGGTCCAGCGACCAGGCGGTGAAATAGACGAACAGGAAGAAGACGCCGAAGGCCAGTGTCGGGAACAGCATCAGTTCGGTTCCCCCGCCGCCGGGACGCGCGCGGCCTTCCAGCCGTCATAGGCCGCCAGCAGGTCGCGGCTCAGGATCCCCCCGATCCAGTCCGCGCCCTCGCTGGTGAAATGCACCCGGTCGCCGCGCATCAGGGGCGCATCCCCCAGCGCCAGCCGATCCGCCGAACACTCGCCTCCCATCCGTCCGCGCCAGTCCCAGAAAGCCACACCCATGTCGGCGGCGACCCGTCGTTGCACGTCCCGCACCACCGCCAGCGACGGCGGCGGCTTCCTCTGTCCGTCGGCGCTGCAACCGCCCGCCTCGCCGCTGCGCAGGGCGTCCGGCGCCCCCAGCAGCATCAGCGACGCCGCCGGCGCCAGCCGTCGCATCCGCGCGATCTGCTCCCGCAGCAGGGTCTCATAGGCCCGTCCGTCCAGCGCGTCGTCGAACCCCTCGTTGGTGCCGAAGGCCAGCACGATCAGGCTGGGCCGCCACATCGCCAGCTCGGCCGCCGCGATCGCCTCGTCCCGGCTGGCCAGATCGCGCAGCGTCGCCCCGACGACGCCCAGGCTCGACACCATCACCCCCGGCCTGCCGCCCGACAGGAGGACGGAATCCACCACCACGCCGCGCTCCAGCGGGATCAGCCGCACCGAGGCGGTCGGCCCCGGCAGGGCCAGTTCGCGGCACACCTCCTGATCCGGCGTCGCGCCTTTGAAGTCCAGGCCGCGGCCCAGACCGCCGGCCTCGACCGACAGTCCCTCCCCGGCGCCGCGCGCCCGGCCGCAGATCCCGACCACTGACGCCTCCGCTCCCGGATCGAGCTCGAACCCGATCAGGGCGCCCTCGCCCCCCGTCGCCCGCATCCCGGCCAGACCGACCCGCGGCGACGGCGTTCCCGCCGGCGGCTGCAACGAGGGGCTCTCGCCCGACCAGCCCGCCGCCGCCATCCGCACCTGAAGCGGCGCATAGCCGTCATAGGGCGCGCCCGGCGGCAGCACCCCTCGCCCCGCCGCGCCGAACCGGGCCTGAAGATCGGCCCTCACCTTGCCGGTGATCCGGTCGCCGATCGTGTGGCTGTCGCCGATCTGAAGGATATGCACCGGCCGCGTCCGCCGGCCCGCCTCGGTCGCCGCCAGCGCCTCGAACAGCCCCGTCAGCGCCCCGGCCTGACACAGACCGCCCGGACAGACGGACTCGCCCGCGGCCGGCGCGGCGACGGCGGCGTAGGGGATTTCCTGTGCGGCCGCCGCGCCCGAAACCGCGATCCAGACTCCGGCTGCAAGGGCCGCCGCCGCGGTCCTCATCCTCAGGCGGCGGGCGCCGGGGGAACAGCCGCCGGCCGGTCCAGCCCGGCGTCGCGCTTCAGCCGCGCCGCCACCGGGGCGCTCATGCGCAGATAGCCGGCCATCGACATGTGGATCCCGTCATTGGCCCGCATCAGCACGCGGCGGCCGCTGTCGGCCGGCAGATAGGCCTCGTATTCGCCCTCGCCGTTCGAGGTCAGGGCCGTGGTCTCGATGTACGGCACGCCCAGCGCCGTCATGCGCGCCTCGACCACCCCGTTGATCAGGGTCATCTTCGCGTCGAACGTCTCTCGCTTCATGCGCGGCAGGCCGACCCAGTAGACGGCCACGTCGCGGCTGCGCAGCAGGGCCACCAGGTCGTCGACCCGCTTCGCATAGGCCGCCTTCCAGCCGTCCGAGCCGAACGGATGGATCTGGCCGTCCATCTCTATGCCCTGGGCGTCATTGGTGCCGAACAGCATGACGGCGACGTCCACCGGCTGCTCGTCCAGCTGGCCCCGCGTCTTGGCCTGGATGTCGACGTAGTCGTAGCGGCTCAGCCCCGTCGAAACCTGGGAGAATTTGCTCACCGTCACGTTCGGCGTGTGCTGCAGGTCGCGGTACAGGCCCGCATACAGGCCGTCGGCCATGGAATCCCCGAACACGCCAATACGCAGCGGCCCCCGGGCGATCCTGGCGTCCAGCGGCGTGACCGCGGGCAGGGCCGGTGCGGCGGCGGCCGGGACGGCGGAGGCTGTCGGCGCTGCGGGCGCGGGCGGCGCCGAAGCCGCGGCCCTGTCGCCCAGCATGATCGTCGGATGGCGCAGCCAGGCCCGGCCGTCGGGCGTCAGCGCCAGCCCGGCCAGAACGCCGACCACGAAGGTCGCCGTCAGCGCATTTATGCCAGCCCGCAAGACCGTCCCCCGACTGAACCCTGTTCCGTCGAGCCTTTTACCTTATCGCGGCCGGACCGCCACCTCGCGCCCCTGTCGCGGGAAGAAAAAGGTTAACCGAAGCGCCCTTCGGCCCATCGCGCCGCCAGATAGCCGCCAACCGCCGACACGGTCGTCAGGACCGTGCCCCAGCAGATGTCGATGATGGTCAGCCGCGTCGACCAGACGTTCAGCGTCGCCTGGTTGGTCAGGTCGTAGGTCGCATAGGCCACGAACCCCAGCACCGCCCCGTTCAGCGCCGCCCTCTGCCAGGCGCCGTCGCGCAGGGCGGGTTCGACGGCCAGGAAGACCGTCCCGGCGATGGAGACCAGATAGAAGACCACCGCGGCCTTCATGTCGGGCTTCTCCGCCAGAATCTGCCCCAGCGCGGGCTTGTACAGCCGGCTGGACATTGTGGTCAGCCAGACGGCGTCCAGGGCCGCGAAGGTCAGACCCGCGCCCAGATAGGCGGCGACATATTTGATCATCGGCGAATTCCTGTGGTCGGGGTTCCGGCGGACTGCCCCCAACTACGCGTCGCGCGGGCGTTCGGATGCGTCCGGCATCCGTCGTCGCGTTTCCTTCGTAGCTCCGGCCACGTTTTCCCGGAGCCGGCATGTCCCCCCATCTCGTCGCTGCCTCGTCCCCGTCCGCCGGAATGCGCATCGCCGTCGTCGGCTCGGGCGTTTCGGGCCTGTCCTGCGCCTGGCTGCTGTCGCAATCCCACGACGTCACCCTGTTCGAGGCCGACGACCGGCTGGGCGGCCACTCCCATACGGTCGACGCGCCCGCCCCCGGCGGCCCGATCGCCGTCGACACCGGCTTCATCGTCTACAATGAAGCCAACTATCCCAATCTGACGGCCCTGTTCGAATACCTGGACGTGCCCACCAAGCCGGCCATGATGTCCTTCGCCGTCTCCATGGACGACGGCGCCTTCGAATATTGCAGCCAGGGCATCGGCGCCCTGTTCGCCCAGAAGCGCAACTACGCCAGCCCCAGATTCTGGCGCATGATCGGCGATCTCCTGCGCTTCCAGAAACAGGCCCCCCGCGACCTTCCCGCGCTGGAACGGTCGGGCGAGACGCTGGACGCCTACCTGACGCGCGGCGGCTACGGCCCCCTGTTCCGCGAGGCGCATCTGCTGCCCCAGGCCGCCGCCATCTGGTCCTGCACCATGGGACAGATGGCCGACTATCCGGCCGCCTCCTTCGTGCGGTTCTACATGAACCACAATCTGCTCAAGGTGGACCTGCGGCCGACCTGGCGGACGGTGGACGGCGGCAGCCGCGCCTACGTCGCCCGACTGACCGCCGCCTTCAAGGGTCGGATCGTCACCAACTCGGGCATCACGGGCGTGCTGCGCGGCCTCGACGGCGCCGCCCTGCGTTTCGACGACGACCGGCTGGAACGGTTCGACGCCGTCGTCCTGGCGACCCATTCGGATCAGGCCCTGGCCCTGCTCGAAGCGCCCTCCGCCGAGGATCGCCGCCTGCTGGGCGCCATCGCCTACCGGCCCAACAGGGTCATCCTGCACCGGGATGCGTCCCTGATGCCGAAGCGGCGCAAGGCTTGGGCCGCCTGGACCCACCTCGGCTACTCCGACCGCGCGGGCGAAGGCGGCGTCACCTACTGGATGAACGAGCTCCAGAGCCTCCCCGGCCCGCCCCTGTTCGTCAGCCTCAACCCCGCCAGGACTCCCGATCCGGCGTTGGTGATCGGCGAATGGGACTATGAGCATCCCGTGTTCGACACCGCCGCCGTCGCGGCCCAGTCCGAGCTCTGGTCGCTCCAGGGCCGCCGCAACGTCTGGTTCGCGGGCGCCTGGTTCGGCTCCGGCTTCCATGAGGACGGCCTCCAGGCCGGCCTGGCCGTCGCCGAACAGCTGGGCGGCGTGCGCCGCCCCTGGTCCGTCGCCAATGAGAGCGGCCGCATTCATGTGCGGGTCCCGACCCTCGCGCCGGACCGGCTCACCGAGGCCGCGTGACCGCCCCCGCGCCCGTCGCCGCCACGGCCGCCTCGGCCCTCTATGTCGGGGAGGTCGTGCACCAGCGCGTGCACGGGTTCCATCACCGCCTGCGGTACCGCGTCTGGATGGTGCTGGCCGACCTCGACGAGTTGGACCGGCTCCAGGACCGTCTGCTCCTGCTGCGCCGCCGCCTTGGCCCGATCACCCTGCGGACCTCCGACCACGGCGACCGGTCCGGCCGTCCGCTGCGGCGACAGATCGAAACCCGGCTGGCCGAGGCCGGCGTCGACATCGCCGGCGGCCCGATCCGCCTTCTGACCATGCCGCGCATCTTCGGTTACGGCTTCAATCCGATCAGCGTCTTCTTCTGCCACACGCCCGACGGCGCCCTCGCCGCCCTGCTCTACGAAGTCACCAACACCTTCCGCGAACGGCACAGCTATCTGGTCGCGGTCCCGGCGGGTCAGACCGCGCCGATCCGCCAGACGGCGGAGAAACAGCTGTTCGTCTCCCCCTTCATGGACAGCGACCTGACCTACGACTTCACCGTCCGCCCGCCCGGCGAGGCCGTATCCCTCATCGTCGCTGCGCGCCGCGGCGACACCCCCGTCCTGACCGCCAGCTTCGCGGGGGACCGCCGTCCCCTGACCGACGGCCAGCTCCTGCGCGCCTTCCTCACCCACCCCCTCCTGACGTGGAAGGTCACCTGGGGCATCCACTGGGAGGCGCTCAAGGTCATGCTCAAGGGCGCGCGTTACCGCCATCGCGGCCCGGCGCCCTCCCGGCCTGTGACGGTCGGTCACGGCCGCTGACCCCTCGCCGAGCGCCACCCACAGACGCTCAGCCATACAAGTTTGCTTGGCCAACATGCTGATCCCGCTACGTGTTTCGGGCAAGGCAGCGTCATTTCGTAGCCGCAGGAACGAACCGTGCGACACTTTCCCGGTCCCGTCGGAACGGCGGCCCCGGCGAACCGGGAACGGCGAAAGGAGAGGTCATGGGGATCGGCGATAGGTTGGCCAGGTGCACTCAGTGCACTCTATGCACTCTATGCACCCTGTTTTTTCCCGCCCGCCTTGCCCGTCCGGCCTCCCCACGTTAGGGACGAACCAGTGCCGTCGATATTCATCAGGCGGTGAAAATATGAGGAAGCGATGCGGAAGATCTTCCCCGACGCGGCGTCCGCCCTGGAGGGCCTGACCTTCGACGGCATGACCGTCATGTCCGGCGGCTTCGGCCTGTGCGGCATTCCCGAGCACCTGATCGCCGCCCTGCGGGACTCGGGCGTCAAGGGGCTGACCGTCATCTCCAACAACGCCGGCGTCGACGGCTTCGGCCTCGGCCAGCTGCTGGAAACCCGCCAGATCGCGAAAATGATCTCGTCCTACGTCGGCGAGAACAAGGAGTTCGAACGCCAGTATCTGGCCGGCGAGCTCCAGCTCGAGTTCAACCCCCAGGGCACGCTGGCGGAGCGCATCCGCGCCGGCGGCGCCGGCATCCCCGCCTTCTTCACCGCCACCGGCGTCGGCACCCTGGTCGCCGAGGGCAAGGAAGTCCGCAACTTCGACGGCCGCGACTACGTCATGGAAACCGGCCTCGTCGCCGACCTGGCCATCGTCAAGGCGTGGAAGGCCGACGGCCGCGGCAATCTCCAGTTCCGCAAGACCGCCCGCAACTTCAATCCGATGATGGCCACCGCCGGCAAGGTCACCGTCGTCGAGGTCGAACACATCGTCCCCACCGGGACCCTCGACCCCGACCAGATCCACACCCCGGGCATCTACGTCGACCGCATCGTCCTGACCGTGCCCGAGAAGCGCATCGAACAGCGCACTGTCCGCCAAAGGGAGTCCGTCTGATGGCCCGCACCCGCGAACAACTCGCCGCCCGCGCCGCCTGCGAGCTGCAGGACGGCTTCTACGTCAACCTCGGCATCGGCATCCCGACCCTGGTCGCCAACTACATCCCCCACGGGATGGAGGTCACCCTCCAGTCCGAGAACGGCATGCTCGGCATGGGCCCCTTCCCCTATGAGGACGAGGTCGATCCGGACCTGATCAACGCCGGCAAGCAGACCATCACCGAAATCCCCGAGACCAGCTATTTCAGCTCGGCCGACAGCTTCGCCATGATCCGCGGCGGCCACATCAACCTGTCCATCCTCGGCGCCATGGAAGTCGCCCAGAACGGCGACATCGCCAACTGGATGATCCCGGGCAAGCTGGTGAAGGGCATGGGCGGGGCCATGGACCTGGTCGCCGGCGTCAAGCGCGTCGTCGTGGTCATGGACCACGCCAACAAGCACGGCCAGTCCAAGGTCCTGAAGGAATGCACCCTGCCCCTGACGGGCACGGGCGTGGTCAGCCGCATCATCACCGACCTGTGCGTCTTCGACGTCAAGCCGGACGGCTCGGGCCTCGAGCTGATCGAACTGGCCGACGGCGTCACCCTCGAGGAGGTCGCGAGCAAGACCGAGGCCAGCTACACCGTTGCGGCTGACCTGAACTCGTAGGCATACTCCCCCGGAACCGGCCGCAGAGCCGGTCTGGTGGGAGCATCGAGATGGCGGACGGAGCCTACCGCTGGCAGGGCGCCGCCCCTGCGCCCGACGCGGCGCGGGTGGACGGCATCGACGCCGCCTATGACGAGGCCGCGGCCCATCTCTTCGGGGAACCCGCCCGGGCCGCCGCCGCCGAACGCATCGGCCGGGCCCTGGCGACCGCCCGCGCCGACGGCCTCGACGCTGCGGTCGCGGCCCTCTCCGAACTCCGCGCCCGCATCGAGGCCCTGCGGCCCGAGACCCTCGAGCCCCGCCGGGGCCTCGCCGGACTGTTCGACAGCCGGGGCAAACGCCTGAAGCGCTTCCGCGACCAGTACCGCGAAGCCGCCGACCGCCTGACCGGCGCCGGCGCGGCCCTCGCCGAGCGCATCGACGGGGCCGCCCGGCGCGCCCCGTCGCTGGACGCCGTATGGGCCGAGATCCGCGACGCCGTCGCCGACCTCGACGCCCATCTGGCCGCCGCCGCCCGCCGCCTCTCCGGCCAGCCGCCCGCCGAGGACGGCGCCGCCCATCCGCTGGAAGCCCGCAAGACGACGCTGGACGCCTGCCGCGCCGCCGCCCTCCAGGCCCTGCCGCTGATCCGCGGCGCCCAGAACGCCGACGCCCGCATGTCCGAAGCGCTGAAATCCTGCGCCGACGGCCTGGCCGCCTGGCGCGACGACTGGCGCGACGCCCTCGGCCTTTCAGGCAAACGCCCTCGCCGCATCCGCCCCGACAGGGACCGTCTGGCCCGCAACCGCGATCAGGTTCTGGCCCGGATCGACCGCGCCCTCGCCGAACTGACGACGCTGGGCGCCCGCCGCGGCGACGTCGAGCGCCGGCTGGCCGCCGTCGGAACCGGCCTCAGGCCCTAGCGGGCGTTGGCCTCGGTCCAGGCCACGATCTGCGTATTGAGGTCCCGCGTCGCCAGGTCGAACGCCTCGACGATGGCCGACACCCGGTTCTCGGTCGCGGGCTGTTCGACGCTGAACATCCGCTCCGCCGACACGGTCCGTTCCGGCGAGGTCGTCACCCGGACCCGGGCCGTGATCACCACCGTGGGGGGCGTATCCGGCGCGGCATAGCGGGCCTCGAAGGCGCGCATGTCGATGTCGAGGCTGCGTCCGCTGCGCACCGGCTCGCGCGCCCCGACCAGCCGGACCTGCGTGGCCTGACCGGCGAAGGCGTTCTCGAGGCTCTCCAGATAAAGGTCCGCCGCGGGCGACACCCAGCGCGCGCCCTTGATGTAGGCCGTCTCGGTCCCGGTCACACCGAGCAAGCGATCGCCCTCGACGGCTTCCGGAAACTCGACCCGCCGCAGCGAGATCGAGGTCGCGTTCGAGCCGATGCTCTCGGATACGGCCGGGGCGGGCCCGCCGAACCGATAGCTCTGAACCGGCTCAGGCGAACTCAACAGAGCGCATCCCGCCAGGGCGGAGGCTGCGACGCCGACGGCGGTCAGCCGGATGAGGGACGAACGGATCACGGCTGGACCTCCATTTCCTTGGTCGGCGCGCGGCCGATGAAGTCGCGCGGACTGCGCCGCACCTCCTCGATCAGGCCTTCGAGTGCCTGGGTGGCGTCTTCCAGCCCCTGGATGGACTGCTGCAGCTGGGGCAGACCGGTCGTGGCGAAGTCGTTCACCGGCTGCTCCAGACCGCTGATCGTCCGGTTGGCCGAAGCCGCGGCGTCCGCCGCCTGATCGGCGGCCCGGTTAATGTTGGCGATCGCCTCGCGGCCGTCGCCTTCCACGAGTTGCCGCGCGCTGACGCCCAGCGCCTGGTATTCGCCGATGGCGGCGTTGGCCTTGGTCAGGGCCTGCTCCAGCTGGGCGAACATTCCCTTGCGGGCCTCAAGCTCGCTGGAGAGGGACTCCACATTCTTCACGCTGGTCGAGAAGGAGCGGATGTTGTCGTCCGACAGCACCCGGTTGATCCGGTTCAGCGCGTCCACCGTCTGGGCCAGCACCGTGCCCGAACCGCTCAGCAGTTCGGCGATCGGCGACGGCTGGCTCTGGATGACGGGCACGACATTGTCCGGATACTGGGTCTTCAGGATCGCGCTCTGCGGATTGCCGGCGGTGATCTGGATGTAGTTCAGACCGGTGATGCCCTGCGGCTCCAGCTGGGCCCGCGAGGTCACCCGCACCGGCGTCGTGCCATCCACGCGGATGCGGGCGATGACCTGATCGCCCTTCTTCGGATCCAGGTTCAGATCGGTCACCTCGCCGACGCGGATGCCGTTGAAATGCACCTCCCCGCCCTCCGACAACCCGCGCACCGGTCCATAGAAGACGATGTCGTAGACGTCGTAGTCGTTGTTGAACTGCAGCCGGGCCAGCCAGATGCTGAACACCGCCAGCGCCGCCAGAAGGGCGATGGTGGCAATGCCGACGGCGGCGTAATGGGCGTCTCGTTCCATCGGGTCCGCTCTCCTCAGGCGGCTCTGTCGGCGGCGCGACCGCGCGGCCCCAGAAAGTATTCCTTGATCCAGGGATGATCAGAACGCTCGAGCTCCTGAACCGTCGCCTTGGCTACAATGCGTTTGTCGGCAACCACCGCCACCTTGTCCGTGATGGCGTAGAGGCTGTCGAGGTCGTGGGTGATCATGAAGACGGTCAGCCCGAGGTCGTCGGACAACCGCCGGATCAGGTCGTCGAATGCCGCGGCCCCGATGGGATCGAGGCCGGCGGTCGGCTCGTCGAGAAACAGGAGTTCCGGATCCAGCGCCAGGGCCCGGGCCAGGCCTACGCGCTTGCGCATGCCGCCCGAGAGTTCGGCCGGCTTCAGATGGTGCGATTCCGGCTTCAGGCCGACCATGGCGATCTTCATCTCGGCCAGCTCGCGGATCACGTCCTTGGGCAGCCGGGTATGCTCGACCAGGGGCGACGCCACGTTCTCGATCACGCTCAGTGCGGAGAACAGGGCGCCTTGCTGGAACAGAATCCCGGTCCGGCGTTCGACATCGGCCTCCTGCTCCTCGGTCATGGTCGCGCGGTCGTAGCCGAGAATGCTGACCGAACCGCCTTCCGGGTCCTTGAGGCCGATGATCGAATTCAGCAGAACCGTCTTGCCCGAGCCGGAACCGCCGACGACGCCCAGAACCTCGCCCCGCTCGACCACGAGGTCGAGGTTTTCGTGGATGGTCCGCTCGCCGAACTGGCTCAGCAGGCCGCGCACCTCGATCAGGTGTTCAGGCGGGGCCGTCGGATTCGCAGCCGGAGCGGTCACCAGTTCAGCTCCAGGAAGATCATCGCAAAGACCGCGTCCAGAAAGATGATGGCGAAGATGGCCTGAACCACCGCTGCGGTGACCCGGCGGCCGAGGCTCTCCACATCGCCTGCGACGGCCATGCCCTGGCGACAGCCGATCGCCGCGATGACGACGGCGAACACGGGCGCCTTGAGCAGGCCCACGCCGAGGTGGGTGCTCATCTTGGCGTCCTCGGTCATGCGCTGGATGAAGAAGGCGGGGCCGTATCCCAGTTCCGCCCAGGTCACGATCAGCCCGCCGAACAGACCGGCGATCATGCCGACGAAGGTCAGCAGCGGCAGCATGGCGAGCATGGCGGCGAGGCGGGGGATCACCAGCGCCTGAAACGGATTGACCCCCATCACCTGCATGGCGTCGACCTCCTGGTTCATCCGCATCGAGCCGATCTCGGCGGCGAAGGAAGAGGAGGAACGGCCGGCCAGCAGCACCGAGGTGATGACGACGGCGAACTCGCGCAGCACGGATACGGCGACCAGCTGGACGGTGAATACGCCGGCCCCGAACTGCGTCAGCAGATTGGCGCCCAGGAAGGCGATGACCGCGCCGATGAAGAAGTTGGTCACAGCGATGATGGGAATGGCGTCCAGCCCCGACCGCTCGCCCTGGCTGAACCAGGCGGCCCAGCGGATCCGGCCGGGATGTTTCAGCGCCGTCCCGACGGCGACGATCAGCCGGCCCAGGAAGGCCATCGAAAGGGTGGCCTCAGCGATAATATCGCCGACCCCGCGACCGACCTTGGCGAAACCGCGCACCCAGCCCGGAGACCTCCGCGGCGGCCCGGCGCTTTCGCGTTCCAGCTTCTCGACCAGGGCGTAGGTGCGGCCGGCCTCGGGGCGCTGCGCCCAGGCCGATTGCGGCAGGACGCAGTTGGCGGCCTGGACGATGGCCAGGGCGCCGGCCGTGTCGAACCGGCCCATGTCGGAAAGGTCGACGGCCTCGACCTCGCGGTCATGCAACTGCTCGTCGAGCCGGCGCGAAACCCGGCCGAGTTCGGTCGCCGTCCAGTCCCCGGTCAGACGCAACGTCAGCCCGGTTTTGCCGTCGTCGATCTGGAAATCCGCTGCGGCCATGCCCCTACCTAGATTGCGCCGGTCGTTTTGCCTACGCCGCCCGAACGGCAAAGCTGGGGCGCACCTCACAACGCAGCGCAGCCGTATTCGTTCAGCCACGGTTTCAGGCGTTTACGGATCAGAGCAACCTGCGGACGCGTCTCAGATCGTCGACGAACCGTCCGCGTTCGACAGCCCGGGCTTCCTCGTCAGGCAACCGCAGCAAATAAGACGGATGGACCGTCAGCAGCACGCGCGATCCATCGGGCTGGGCGATCGCGTCCCCGCGCTCCTTCGTGACGGCGACCTTGCGGTTCAGCACGCCCAGAGCCGCCGTAGCGCCGAGGGTCAGGATCACTTCCGGCTTCACCAGACGTCGCTCGGCGTCCAGCCACCAGCGGCAGGCGCTGACCTCGCTGACCAGCGGGCTCTTGTGGATGCGGCGCTTGCCCCGGGGCTCGTGTTTGAAATGCTTCACGGCGTTGGTGACGAAGACGTCCTCGCGGTCGATCCCCGCCTCCGCCAGCGCGGCGTCCAGCACGCCCCCGGCGGGGCCCACGAACGGCCGGCCCGCCAGATCCTCCTGATCGCCCGGCTGTTCGCCGACGATCATCAGCCGCGCCCGCTTGGGTCCCTCGCCGCAGACTCCCTGTGTCGCATCGCGCCACAGGGGGCAGCGCCGACAGGCCCGCACCGCCTGCCCCAGCTCCTCCAGCGTCGAGGGGACAAAGCCCTCGTCGAACGAATGGTCGCGGTTCATTCGCGACAGCGTCTTCGCCAGACGCGGGTTCGGCTGGGCGGCGGGCGTGGCGACCATGGCGTCTGTCCGAACCGCCGACTGCGCCACCAGTTCCGGGATCAGCGAGGCCTCCGGCAGGTTCTTCCAATAGCGTTTGGGCATTTCGCCCTGCATGGTCCTGGTCTTCAGCCGGGCCGGATTGAACGTCGAGGCGTAGTAGGTCTTCCAGAATTCCTCGATCTCGTCCTCGGCCGGCGCCATGTCGCGGGTCGCCGCCGGGCCGAGGGTCAGGGCCTCGCCGTCCCAGACCGCGCTGCCGTCCGGCGTCAGGATCGACCACCGCATGGTGGTGAAGCGCCGGACGAAGAAAGGCGCGGTCTTCTCCAACACGCGGTGCGCCGGCTCGAACCATGCGACCCACCGCTCACCCCCGTCCTCCCCAATCTGCCGGAAACGGACGAAGGCCTTCATCTTGTGGCTGGCGCGGCTGACATTCTTCGCGCGCTCCAGCGCGTCGGCCACATCAACGTCGGTCACCACCTTCATCAGGTCCGGCTCGGCCCGCAGCCGCCAGAGCAGCCGGTACATCAGATCGAAGCGGTCGGCTGACCGGTGCAGGATCACCTCCCGCGCGAGGTCGACGAAGGCTTTCGGGACTGCGAACACGGATTCCACGGCGGGGGACCGCAAGGCGTCGTCGAACAGACCGCCGCCACCATCGCCCACCCTGAAAACCGCGTCCTCCGGCGCGACCCCCGCTTGCCGGAAGCCCCGCGCAGCGCGTCGCCAGCCATCGAAGTCCGTCTCGCCCGCAAGGGTCGCGGCCTTCATCAGAACAGGCTCAGCTGGACCGGCTTCGGCTGGGGCGCGATGCGGGCGCGCAGATCCGCCGCGTCGGTCAGTCCGCCGGGCGTCCAGTCCAGAGCGGTGATGAAGGGCCGAACCTTGTCGATGCCGCGGCACAGCCGACCGATATCCTCCAGCCGCAGGGTTCGCCAACGGCGCACCTGAAGTATCCGGTCGACCGATTTCACGCCGAGACCGGGCACCCGGAGCAGCATCTCCCGCGGCCCTGTATTCACATCCACCGGAAACGAGGCCCGGCTGTTCAGCGCCCAGGCCAGTTTGGGGTCAATGGCCAGATCCAGCATTCCGTCGACGGTCGCCTCGCCGATCTCCGGCGGCGAGAAACCATAGAACCGCATCAGCCAGTCGGCCTGATACAGCCGGTGCTCGCGCATCAGCGGCGGTTTCGACAGCGGCAGGGCGCTGGACGAATCCGGAATGGGGCTGAAGGCCGAATAGTAGACCCGGCGCAGGCCGTAGCCGCCGTACAGCGACGCCGACCGGTCGATGATCTCCGTGTCCGGCGCGCCGTCGGCGCCGACGATCAGCTGGGTCGACTGGCCGGCCGGGGCGAATTTCGGCGGCTTGGCGCGGTCCTTCCTTTCCGGGCGCGCGGCGTCCACCTTGAGCCTCACCTGGCCCATGGCCTTCTTGATGACTCCCACGTCCTTCTGCGGAGCCAGCCGCTGCAGCGCCTCGTCGCGCGGCAGTTCGATATTGGCCGACAGCCGATCTGCATAGAGCCCGGCCTCCTCGATCAGCTTCGGATCGGCCTCGGGGATCAGCTTGAGATGGATGTAGCCGCGAAAGTCATGGTCTTCGCGCAGCGTCTTCGCCACCCGCACCAGCTGCTCCATGGTGTAATCGCCCGAACGGATGATGCCCGACGACAGGAACAGGCCCTCGATATAGTTCCGCCTGTAGAAATTCAGCGTCAGCTCGACGACCTCGTCCACGCTGAATCGCGCCCGCTGCACGTTCGACGACGCGCGGTTGATGCAATACGCGCAGTCGTAGATGCAGAAATTCGTCAGCAGTATCTTGAGCAGCGACACGCACCGGCCATCCGGCGTGTAGGCGTGGCAGATCCCCATGCCTTCGGTCGAACCCACCCCCTTGCCGCCTACGGAGTCCCGTTTCGACGAACCCGAGGAGGCGCAACTGGCGTCGTATTTGGCCGCGTCCGCGAGGATCGCCAGTTTTCTGCGAAGGTCGATCTGGGCCATGCGTTCATGATATGTTCCATAACCCCGCCCAGGTCCAGCATGACCGTAAGGGCGTATTGTCGCGTCAGTTCAGATAGTTGAGCAACGAGACCTGACGGAGCTGGCCGATCACCTGGGCCGAGGCCTCGATGGCGATCTGGGACAATTGCAGGTCGGTCAAGGCCCGGGCCATGTCCGCGTCCGTCCGGCCCGCGACCAGTTCGTCCAGCGCGTTCTTCTGGGCCGTGTGCCCGGCGGAGATGCTCTCGACCTGTTTGGCCAGCGAACCGGTCTTGGCGATCTTGTCGACCACCGCCGTGCCGGCCTGTTCCAGTCGGCCGAGCTGGGTGGTCAGGAAGGTCTTCTGCGCCTCCGTCAGCTTGCCGGTCAAAGGCCCCTGCCCCGCCGTGGCGTGGAAATTCTGCACGTCGCGCAGAATGCTCAGCACGTCCGTGCCCAGTTCGTCGGCAAGGAAGCCGGTCTCCAGCGTCGTTCCGTCAGCGACCCGGCTGGCCGTCTTCAGGGTGTCGTTGTTGAAGACCGAGGGGATGGTGGGGGCGGCGGCCAGTTCCGCCAGATTGGCCGGAGTGAGGGGCGCGGTCGTGGTCGAGGCGCCGGCGAAAAGATAACCGCCCTGGTGCCGCATGTTCAGGCCGCCCCGGATCGACTGGAACTGGCCCTCCATTTCCAGCATCAACGAACCGGCGGAATCCGTGGAGAGCGCGTTCCCGATGGCCTCGCGCAGACCGCTGATGCCGTCGTTGATCTGGGTCATGGCCAGATCCTGGGTGGTCAGGCGCGACGTCACAGCCTCGGCCGTGTCGATGAAGCCCTGGATGCGGCTCTGCGCGCCCTTCAGCGCCGTAAGCGTTTCGGACTGGCGGCCGAAGCCGGTCAGGTCGGTGGCGTTCTTCTGCGTCGACACCCGCTCCTGCGCCTCTGCCGCGCGCGCCTGGGTGGTCATCAGGTTCAGGAGGGCCGACTGATAGTTTCCGTAGGTGGCGACGCGGGTCATCAGATCATTCCAATCAGCGTGTCGTACATGTCCTTGCACGCCTGGATCAGGCGGGCAGAGGCGTTGAAGGCCTGCTGATAGGTCGTCATCAGCACCAGCTCCTCGTCCAGATTGACCCCCTCATGGGCGGTCTGACGCGCGGTGGCCTCGGTATAGAGGGCGGCCGACGTCTCCTTACGGTTCTTGGCCGCCGCCGCGCGTCCGCCGATCTCGCCCGACAATTCGGACGCGTAGCGCGACACCGAAATCGCGCCCCCCGTCGAACCGCCCGCCGGCTGGAAGTTGGACGTTCGTTCGCCTGCGTCCGCCAGCAGCAGCGCCCCCCGGCCATCGCCGGCGCTGAGGGCCGGCGTGCCCGCCGCCGCCGACAGATTGAGTTGCGCCAACGCCAGTCTGGACGGCGTCTGCCGGATGTCGGACCGCAGCGAGAAGCCGTCCGCGCGGGACGATCGGACCCCTCCGGCGATGCCGAACAGTTCGGTCACGGAGACGCCCGACGGAATCTGGGTCGTGGTGTCCGCCAGCACGCTGAGAGTCGGGGCGGGGTTGCCGTAGCCGGTGAAGCTCAACGTGCCGTCGGATGCGAGAGCGAAGGAGCCGAAGCGGCCGATGCCCAGCGCCGGGTCGTTCAGCTGGGTGATCAGATCGCCCACAGTCCCGCCGGCCGGAATCTCGACCTCCAGATCGCGCAGACGCGAACCGGTTTCGCCCGTGAAGCGGAACGTCAGCTTCTCGCCTGCGGTGAAGCCGAGCGTGGAGCCGAGGGTCAGGCCGTTGTCGTAGAAGGCCGGACGGTCGGTCGAGATCAGGTCGTTCAGGCCGAAATAGTGCGAGAAGCCACGGCCCGCCTTGCCGGACGGCGTAGTCGGATCATCTGCTATCGCGACGCCGTTCGGCGCAGTCGCAGTGATGCTGAGACGTCCGTCGGCGAAGCTGGCCGTGGCGGCTCCTCCCAGCTGGAGGTTCAGCTCGGCCAGGAAGTTGGCGGGGGTGGTGGCCGCGCCGTTGACCGTCATGGTCGCGCCGGAGAAGACGATGTCGGCCCGGCTCTGGATGACGCCCGCCGCATTGGTCACCGCGATCGTCGTGCGGCCGGTGAAGCCGGCGATGGCGGTCTCGAACGTCTGGCCCACATTGCGGCCGGTCAGACTGACCGGGGCGGGCACCGAGGCGTTGGCGTTGTGGGCCCGGTTCAGTTCGTCAGCGACATGGGACACCAGTTCCGCCAGCCGTTCGGCGGCCTGAGGGGCCTCGACGTCGCGCAGTTCGACCAGACCCTTGATCTCGCCGGAGACGACGCTGTCCATCAATGAGCGCTTCTGGCCGCCCGGTTCGGTGATCCAGATCTCGTTGAAGGCCGTTTCACCCGTGACCGTGCCGGCCCTGTTGTACTCCAGGGTCGCCGCCCCCTGGCCGGCCAGCAGGGTGCCCGCCCCCGTGCGGATCGACACGCCGCCGACGGCCCGGGTCGAAACCCGGATGTCGACCAGTTCGGCCAGCTGCCCGATCAGAGCCGCCTGGGCCGTCTCCGCGCCCGAGGCGTCGCCGTTCACTGCGGTCGCGCGGGCGATTTCGAGGTTCAGGCTTTCAATCTGCTTGAGGAGGCCGTTGGTCTTTTCCACCGCGCTCTGGATGCGGCCGTCGGCGTCCTCGCGGACCGCCTGGATCTGTTTGCCGATGCGGCTCGCCTCGTCGAACAGGGCCTGTGTCTTGAACAGGGCGTCCTGACGACGCGGCGACGAGGTGGGATCCTCGGCGCTGGCGGCGAAGGCCGAGAACACGCCGTCGACCTGGGAGAAGAAGCCGGTGTCGCCGCCCGGATCTCCGAACAGCGACTGGATGCGGTCATACAGTTCATAGCGCACGCCGTCGCGCGCGGCGTTGGCGCCCGCGTTCAGGCTGGCGGCCTGAAGGAAGCGGTCGGTCGCCAGACGGATGCGCGAAACCTCGACCCCCGAGCCTATGCCCTGGCTGGTCAGGGTGGTCTGATCCGCGATCTTGCGGACATAGCCAGGCGTGTTGACGTTGGAGACGTTGTCCGAGACGACGCGCAGCTGGGTCTGGGCCGTGGCCAGACCCGAGGTTGCCGTGTTCATGATGGCGTTCAGCGACATCCGGCGGCCTCCATGAGGGCGGCGCCCGGCAAGCCCTGCCAGCCGACGAGCGTTTTTTGCCCGGCGTCCCACGAGATCGCGCTTGGCAAGTCTTTGATTTTACGCGCTATCGCGTTTCGCGCCTGGGTCATGACCATTCAGGCGCGCAAGGTGCGGGCCATTTGCCCCCCCGCAGCCGCCCCTGGCTCTGGCACCGGGCAAGAATCGTCGGCACGCGGCAAGTTTCGACCGGACGCCGGGCGGCAAGCCATCCTGACATGTCGAACTTTCCGACGCCTTTTCAGCTACTTCAGACTACGGCCTCGGTTGGCCCGCGACTTGCGCCACGGGTTCCGAATGTCCGGCGCAGCACGCGCCCCAGCCACCATCGCCGTCGCGACCATCCCATCGGGACAATGTCCGCCCTCGCCCTGCCGTCCGTCATCGCGCCTGCCAAAGCCAGCGCCCCGCAAGGGTCGACCGGCGCCGCCGACGCGACCGGCTTCAAGAGCCTGCTGGCGACCTGCCTGGACGAGGACGCGGCGCCGGTGGGAACGGAAGGGCCGGAGGCCGCTCCCGCGAACGACGACACGGAGGCGGCCGCAACGGCGAGCATCCCCGTGGCGCCGGTCCCCGTCCCTGCGCCCGTCATCGCACCCTCCGTTTCAACACCCGTCGCACCGGAAGCCGATGCGTCAGCCCCGACCGGCGAGGATCCGGCTGGCCTCGACCTCTCGACCTTGCTGCAAGGCGTCAGCGAACAGGCGTCGGCGCCCACGACGGGGACCGCGGAACCGGGTCCGGTTGTGACCACCGCGCCGGCGCCGATGGCTGCCGCTACAGCTCCTGTCGAGACTGAAACGCCGGCGCCCGCCGCGCCTGTCCCGGCTTCAGAAAAGACTGATGCCGCCGGAGCGAAGGCAGCGACCGCGGCTGACGCCGTCGCAGCGGCATCGCCCGCGCCTCAGCCCGCGCCACCGCCCTTGCGCGCCCTCGCGGAACGGACGTCCCGGCCGCTTGACCCGCCGTCGGACAAGACGGCCGACAGCTCGGGATCGGCTTCAGTCCCATCCGACGCCAGGGCGGGAGCGGTGAGCGCATCCGCCGCCGCCGCGCCGCAGACCGCTCCGGAACGGATGACGGGTCCGGTCGACGCCGCGCAGATGATTGCGGACAATCCCGGCTCCGACCAACCCTCCATCGACGCGGCCCCCGCTGCGGAAAACGCGGCGGTCTCCGCCTCGTCCGCCGCCCAGACCCGTGAAACCACCCTGTCCGGCCTGTCGCGCGCCACCATTGACGCCACGGCCCAGATCGCCGCCCAGATCCTGCGCAAGCTGGAGGGCCGCTCCACGCGGTTCGAGATGGCCCTGCGACCCGACGACCTCGGGCGCGTCGACGTCAAGCTGGACATCGACTCGGAAGGCCGCCTGGCCGCCCGGCTGGCCTTCGACAATCCCGTAGCGGCGACCGACCTGCGCGGGCGGGTCGACGACCTGCGGCGCGAGCTTGAGGAGGCGGGCTTCCATCTGGCCGACGACGCCTTTGAGTTCGCCGAGCGCGACAGCGGATCCAGCGGCTTCGACCGCGGGCAGGACGCCCGTCACGGTCAGAGCCGCGCCTTCGCCGCCGCCTCCCGTCTGAATGCTGAAATCGATGTCGCCCAGCCCCCCCGCTGGATGGCGCTCTCCCTCTCGCCCGCGGGCGTGGATCTGAAGGTCTGATCGATGGTCGACGCCGTCTCAACCAACAACGCCGAAGCCCGGATCAACGCCGGCTCGGGCATGCTGGCCTCGAATTTCGAGACCTTCCTCGCCCTGCTGACTTCGCAGCTGAAGAACCAGGACCCGCTGTCGCCGGTCGACTCCAATCAGTTCACCGCCCAGCTGACCCAGATGGCCGGCGTGGAGCAGCAACTGCTGACCAACGACCTGCTGAAGAGCCTCGTCGAGGCCCAGGGCGGGGGCGGCCTCGGACAGGCGGCGACCTATATCGGCAAGGAGGCCACGGCGGCCTGGTCGGCCACCCGGATGGCCGACGGCGAGGCGACCTGGAGCTATGAGCTGGGCTCGAACGCGGCGACGGCCACGCTTCAGGTGCTGGACGGAACCGGCAAGGTCGTCTGGTCCGGCGACGCGCCCGCCAAGACCACCGGCATGCATGAGTTCACCTGGGACGGCGAAGCCACCACCGGCAACGATGGTCAGGATGGCCAGGTCTATTCGCTGAAGATCGTCGCCAAGGACGCCGCCGGCGGCGCGGTGGACGCCCAGGTCCTGACCCGCGGCCGCATCAGCGGCGTCGAGATGTACGACGGCGAGGCCTATCTGACGATCGGCGAGTCGATCGTGCCGCTCTCCACCATCATCGCGCTTGAAGAACCCGAGGATCCGGCCCTCGCGGCCTGATTTGCCCTGCCATGACCCTTTCAAACCGTTTCTCGTAAGGAGCCCCGCGCCATGAGCATCAACAGCGCCCTTCTCGCCGGCGTGTCCGGCCTGACCGCAAACTCCGCCGCCCTCGCGGCGATCTCGCAGAACATCGCGAACGTGAACACCGTCGGCTACAAACGC
>Ga0233425_10005461_pt1 | contig 20044 bp, 22 predicted proteins | sample Watercolumn_Towu_2_FD_181712 | JGI IMG/M metagenome (GOLD analysis project Ga0233425, IMG submission 181712) | Freshwater microbial communities from Lake Towuti, South Sulawesi, Indonesia - Watercolumn_Towuti2014_140_MG | ecosystem: Environmental > Aquatic > Freshwater > Lake | place... | reverse complement strand
CCCAAACACGGAGATATACATAGCGTCGTAAGCCATAACAATGAGCGTTATCCCCGCCCCCGATTACAGTAGGGGGCAGGCTCTAGCTTAGTGGTCATTGCGAGGGAGCGGGTGAGCCGAAGCCCAGAGCGAAGCGAAGGGGACCGCGGCAATCTCAACGTTCTGGGATGGTGCAACTGGGAGAAGAACGGTTAGATTGCTTCGCTACGCTCGCAATGACCGAGGGTAGAGGTGGTGCCCTGACGAAGAAGGGACGGCCTCATCGCCGCACGCGGTCATTGCGAGGGACCAGCGGGAGCGCGGCAATCTGACCGTACTTGACGCTGTGAAAGACGGTGAGATTGCTTCGCTGCAGCTCGCAATGACGCACGGGGACAACACGCGTGCGATGACATAGATATGTCTGATATTCGATAGTTAGGATACTTTATTCATCCTTAACTGTAAGCGCGAAGAAGGGTTTAACATCGTTGCTTGCGGCGGTGGTGATCGGCCCAGAGCTACTCGTACCGATTGATGCCTGTCTTTGTGACAGGATGGCGGATTCAACCGGCCGGCAGATAGTCGCGGAGTTGGAGGATACGCAGGCCGGGAATACGAGGAAGATCCCGGTCGTTGGTGACGTAGGCGCAACAGTTTCGGGCAAGCGCGGCCGCGAGCTGGAGGGCATCCGGTGTCCTGACCGCACAGGTGGCGCGCAGGTGCGCTGCAGCATGGAGCAGGGGCCGGTCCAGCTCGACGAGATGGAGATTACGGCTGCGAGTCAGGAGCGCCTCATAGCGTGCAGCCAACGAGAGGTCACCGGCGCGGTAGGGCGCTACGAGTACTTCGAGCAGAGTTACCCCTGAGGTTGTTCCCTGGATCGCGCCGGTGTCAATGGCGGTGAAGAGAGGTTCGACCAGAGGTAGGAACTGCACATGTTCCTCGATGAAGTAGATAAACATCGCCGTGTCGAGACCTACAGGTCCGCGACCGATGTCCTGCCTCAATCCCACGAACGGCGCTCCCGCTCCACATGCTCCGCCGGATCCACGCCTTGCCACACCTCCCGGCCCAGCCCCTTCAAGTCGAGGATCGAGAGTGGCGCAGCCTCCTCGGTCGCTTGGGTGAGAATCTGGATGACTTCCTGGGCCACCGACCGCCGCTCGTGTTTGGCGCGGGCCCGCAACTTCTTGTACAGCGGTTCCGGTAGATTCTTGATATTCAGTGTCGCCATCACGTCCTCCTTTTGTCTTCCAGTATGGAGGAAGGCCAGCAGGCTGTCAAGGTACCGAGTTGATCTGCGGTTCGGGGCGAAAGGCTGAAAAGTCCGGTGCGTTTCAACGACAGATGACCCCGATGGTGGAGCGGCGGGTGGTGAATCTGAAGGCCCTGTATGGTGAGCAAGCCAAGCTGCCGGAGCTATCGGACTATCTCGAACAGGCGAAGATGCCGGCGGGAGAGGGGAACGAGGTGGTGTTGACGGGGCAGGCGCCGGTATGGCTCTACCTGAAGGTGGCGCATGCGCTGCACGGCAGGGCGAGACGGCTGATCTACGCCTCGCCGCTCACGGGAGAGATCGTCATCTTCGACCACGACCCGTTTGGGGGAGTGGTCAGCGAAAGGAACGGTACGAGCTCATGCGTGAGTAGCCCGGAGGATACCAAGGAATTGACGAGGGGTTACGATTCTGACTTCTTGGTAGCCTTTGAGATCGGTAAGGTCCGGGTCACCGCTGACGATGAAATCGGCCTTTGCTTTGAGGGCGGCAGCTAGGAACTTGTCATCGCTAGGATCGCGACACACCCGAATGCTCCGGCTTCCCGACACTATCAGCGCAGTGGCTTCTATCAGCGCCAGAAGTTCTTCGATTTGCTCCTCAGAAAGAAATTGCTGTCGACGAATCTTTTCAGAGAGGAGAACGCGTCGTACCTCTTCGAGAATGGAAGGCGAAAGGACAGGGAGGAAGTGGCCGTCTGTCCAAGCTCTGAGGACATGGGCTTCATTTCCTCCCCGCGTGATGGTACCGGAAACCAGAACATTGGTGTCGAGGACGACCGCCACCATATCAGGCGCGGGTCCGGTACCGCTTTGACCTATCCTCTTCGCGGACAGCTTCGACGGCTTCTCGGACGACTCGTCTGACCGCCTCCGGCTTGGCTGATTTGTTTCGCTCTTGGATGCGGCTCATGAGGATGGCAAGCTGTTGCCGTGCGAGAGCGCGGCGAGCTTCGCGAGTATCGAGATACAGCCGGAGTGCTTCCCTCAGAAGCTCTGACTTGGTTCGGCTTTCTTCTTTGGCTACCCGCTCCACTTGGCGGGCGAGGGTTTGGGGAATGGAAACGGTTAAGAGCGCAGTTGACCGCATACACATCACCTCGCTGAGTTCATACTTAGTATGAACACTATCACCTCAGGCAAACACTGTCAACTGTCGGACAAACGGGATTGCTGTACTCCCGGTGGTCGCTTGCAGTGACACGTAGGGGAGAGAGGCCCTGACGGAGAAGGGATCCGCGGGGGTCATTGCGAGGGAGCGGCAGCGACCGTGGCAATCTCCCTGTTGTGCGATGGTGGCTTGACCCCGAAGAACGGTGAGATTGCTTCGCCTGCGGCTCGCAATGACCGAAGGGGTGGGGCTCGCAATGACCGAGGGGGTGTGGCGGGCAAGGACCGGTGAGGGAGGCGGGCCGGCCTGATGAAGAAGGGGGGGACGCAGTTCAAGAGTGAACATTGAAAATGGAAGACGAAGACCATGCGGGTACCCGTCGTCCCCCTTGTATCTTCAATCTTAAATCTTCAATAACTTACGCCATTTCAATGGCAAGCAATAAGGTTGCGCCGGTAAGTGCTTGTTGGTAGACTGTTCGCGGGAATTCGGGGTTATCGCGAAGAGGGTTGCTGCTACTTCGATCGAGGAGAGACGGATGGCACGGCGGTGGTTGTGGCTCTGGAAGGCGTGTGCACTTGTCCTGCTCATCACCGTGAATGCCCAGGCGGCCGGCAGTATAAAGGTTGGCGTTGCGGGTCCGTTGACCGGCGATCAAGGCGCCCTGGGGCTGGAACTGAAGAACGGCGTGATCATCGCCACTGAGGAATGGAACGCCAAAGGAGGTCTGCTCGGACAGAAGATCGAGATCGTGTGGGGTGACGACCAGCACGATCCGAAGCAGGCCGTCGCGGTCGCCAACAAGTTTGTGAACGAAGGGGTAGCCGGGGTAGTCGGCCACTTCAACAGCAGTTGTTCGATTCCGGCTTCCAACATCTATCGCGACGGCAACGTGGTTCAGATTACCCCCGCCTCGACCAATCCGCAATTCACGGAGCGCGGTCTGTGGAACGTCTTCCGCGTGTGCGGTCGAGACGATCAGCAGGGGGGTGTGGCGGCCGACTTTATTGTCAAGAAGCTGAAGAAGAGCAAGATTGCGGTCTTGCACGACAAGACGACATACGGACAGGGGCTGGCCGATGAAACAGTGAAGGCGCTGCAGAAGGCCGCGATCAAACCTGTCTATTACGGCGGTATTACGCAAGGCGAGAAAGATTACCGACCGGTGCTGACGGCAGTCAAGCAGAGCGATCCGGACGCGCTGTTTTACGGCGGCATCTATCCTGAGGCCATTCTGCTGACGAAGCAGATGCGCGAACTCGGGATGAAGACCATCTTTATCAGCGGTGACGGTGTCTGGGCGAAGGAGTTTATCGAGATCGGCGGCAAGGCCGTGGAAGGCGCCTTTATTACCTTTACCCCGGATCAGACGAAGATCAAGGAAGCCCAGGAAGTGATTAAGCGACATCAACAAAAGTTCGGGAAGGCGGTAGGGGCGTACACCGTCTACAGCTATGTGGCTGCCGGGCTTCTGTTTGAGGCGATTGCCGCCACGCAATCGACCGACGGCGTCAAGATTGCCGATCATATCAGAAAGACGAAATGGAAAACCGCTCTCGGACCGATTCAGTTCGACAAGAAGGGCGACGTCCTCATCTCGCCCTACGTTGTCTGGGAGGTCAAGGACGGGAAGTTTGTGGAACTCCGATAGGCGGAACGGTGGCCGGTGTCATAATACAGGAGGGAAGGGAGCGATCTCTTCCCTCCTGTTGCGCTGAGGAGATATGCTGCTTCAACAGTTGGTGAACGGTCTGACGCTCGGCAGTGTCTATGCGCTGATCGCGCTGGGCTACACGATGGTCTACGGGATCATCGAGCTGATCAACTTCGCCCACGGCGACATCTACATGCTGGGCGCCTACATAGGCATCGTGACGTTCACTCTTCTGACGACGCTTCAACTGGCGGCCCCGGATTCCGCTGTGACCCTCTTCTGCATGATGGCGGCGGCGATCCTCTTTTGCGGCGCCTGCGGGATCACCGTCGAACGGCTGGCCTACCGGCCCCTGCGGACGGCCCCGCGCCTGTCGCCGCTTATCAGCGCGCTGGGGGTGTCGATCTTTCTCCAGAATTTCGTGATGCTGGCCCAGGGACCACGGGATAAGGGATTCCCTGAACTCTTCATCCAGGGAGGGATCGATCTGCCGGGCGGCCGGATCAGCGCGATTCAACTGTTCATCATGGCCACGTCGGTGCTGATGATGTTCGGACTTCACCTGCTGGTGCGCCGGACCAAGATCGGCAAGGCGATGCGGGCAACCGCCCAGGACAAGCAGATGGCCGGCCTGGTCGGTATCGATGTGAACCGGGTGATCAGCGTGACGTTCCTGATCGGGTCGGCGCTTGCGGCGGTGGCCGGTGTGATGGTCGGTATGTACTACGGGTTAATTAACTTTTATATCGGCTACATCGCCGGCGTCAAAGCCTTTACCGCCGCTGTGCTCGGGGGGATCGGCAGCATCCCCGGCGCGATGCTCGGGGGAGTGCTGCTGGGTCTCATCGAGAGTCTCGGAGCGGGCTACATCTCCAGCGAGTACAAGGACGTCTTCGCGTTCGGCATCCTGATCCTTGTGCTGATCTTTCGCCCCAGGGGTCTGTTGGGCGCCGATACCTCAAAACGCGCCTAGCGACAGCCATGCGAACCCTGACTCATTCTTCCATTCCGCTGTACCGTCGCCCTCTGGCAAGAATTGTGCTCACCAGTCTCTGGTTGGGACTGCTCTCGTTGCCCCTGATGATGGAGTTGGAGGCGCCGTATTATGGTCTGGAACGTCCCCTTATCGTGGCCGGCGTTGTGGCGGTACTCGGCCTGATGCAGTGGTTCGTTTCTCAGTGGGGACGAGCGTCGCCGGTGTGGGCGGATCGACTGGTGGAAGCCGGCGGGACGACCATGCGCGGCCTGACCCAGCGCATCGATCACCGGCCGCTGTACGCCCTGGCGGTGGCCGCCGCGGTCGCGATCCCGCTCGGTCTGAACCGGTATTACATTGACGTGCTGACCCAGGTGGGGATCTATGCGACGCTGGCGCTCGGGCTCAACATCGTCGTGGGCCTGGCGGGGCTGCTGAATCTTGGCTTCATCGCATTTTATGCGGTAGGGGCGTATGCCTACGGCCTGCTTGCTACCGGGGTCGGCCTCTCGTTCTGGCAGGTCCTGCCGCTTGGGGGGCTCCTGGCGGCGGTCTTCGGTGTTCTGCTCGGCTTCCCGGCCCTGCGCCTGCGGGGAGACTACCTGGCTATTGTGACGCTGGGGTTCGGTGAGATGATCCGGATCGTACTGAACAATTGGGACAGCCTGACGGGCGGACCCAACGGGATCATCGGCATTCCGCGTCCAAGTCTGTTCGGGTTCACGTTTTCCCACCCGATTCACTATTACTACCTGATCCTGGCGGTTGTCCTGCTGACCATCTTCGCAGTGAATCGACTCAATCAGTCGCGCCTCGGCCGCGCCTGGACCGCGATGCGCGACGACGAGGTGGCGGCCGAAGCGACAGGGATCGATCTGGTCAAGACGAAACTGCTTGCGTTCGGTCTTGGCGCGACATGGGCAGGACTCGCGGGTGTATTCTTTGCGGGCAAGATGACCTTCATCTCTCCGGAAAGCTTCACCTTCTTCGAATCGGTTCTCGTCCTCTGCATGGTGGTGCTCGGCGGGATGGGAAGCATACCGGGTGTCATCCTTGGGGCGGCGATGCTGTTGATCCTGCCGGAGATGATGCGGCAGTTTGCCCTGTACCGGATGTTGGTCTTTGGAGCGGCCATGGTAGGGATGATGGTGATGCGGCCGAAGGGGCTGCTCACCGCGCGGCGGCGGGCGATTCCCGCGAGGTGTACAGGATCATTTCAAGTCTCTGCGACAAGTGAGTCTCAGACCTCTTCGGCAAGCTCACGACACGTCGATGCAACCGCCCAACGTCCGATAGAACCCCCGGTGACCCTGCTTGAAACCCGCAAGCTGTCGATCGATTTCGGCGGTCTGCGCGCGCTTGATATGGTCGATCTCAGCGTGGAGGCAGGGGAAATTATCAGCCTGATCGGCCCGAACGGCGCCGGTAAGACGACCTTTTTCAACTGTGTCACGGGTCTCTTTACTCCAAGCTCCGGGGAGGTCCGCTATCGAGGGGACAGCCTTGTCGGGCTCAGGCCGCATTCGGTCGCGGCGAAGGGGGTCAGTCGTACCTTTCAAAATATCCGACTGTTTCAGGATATGACGGTCCTCGAGAACGTGATGGTTGGGGGCCACTGTCGGATGCGGGCCGGGGTGATCGGCGCGATCATCAGACCGCGGAGCGTGACTCAGGAAGAGGAGGAGTTGGTGTCGAAGGCGGATGAGCTGCTTCGATTTATGGGGCTCGCAGATAAGAGCGATCTGTGGGCGGGCCAGCTCCCATACGGCGACCAGCGACGGCTGGAAATTGCGAGGGCAATGGCAAGCGATCCGACCCTCTTGCTCCTGGATGAGCCGGCCGCCGGGATGAATCCCCAGGAGACGAACGCCCTCATGACGCTGATCTATGCGATCCGCGCGCGCGGCATCACTGTGCTGCTCATCGAACACCATATGAAACTGGTGATGGGCATCTCGGAACGGATTGTGGTGCTGGACCATGGCGTCAAGATCGCCGAGGGCACACCGGCGGAGATCAAGGCGGATTCCAGGGTGATCGGCGCGTATTTAGGGACAGAGTCGCTGCATGCTTAGCCTGAAAGAGGTCCACCTGCATTACGGCGTTATCCATGCGCTCAAGGGCATCAGTCTTGAGGTGCAGCAGGGCGAGATCGTCACGCTGATCGGCGCCAACGGCGCCGGAAAATCATCCACGTTAATGGCGATCTCCGGCGTTCTGAGACCGACCAGCGGGCGGATCGTCTTCGAAGGTGAGGATCTGGCGCACCTTCCAACCCATACGATCGTCAAGCGGGGTATCTCACAGGTGCCGGAGGGGCGGCGGATCTTTCCCACGCTGACCGTTCTCGAAAATCTGGAGATGGGCGCCTATACCCGCGCCGGCGCCGCCGAGATTCAACCCGACCTGGAGCGGGTCTTCCAACTCTTCCCGCTCCTGAAAGACCGTCGGTCTCAATTTGGCGGGACGCTGTCCGGAGGGGAGCAGCAAATGCTGGCCATCGGCCGCGCCCTGATGGCGCGCCCGCGGCTGCTGCTGCTGGATGAACCCTCGCTCGGTCTGGCGCCCAAACTGGTCGAGACGATCTTCGAGGTGATCCGGGAAATTAATGCGCAATCGACGACGATTCTGCTGGTCGAGCAAAACGCGCATATGGCGCTGCGGGTTGCGGCGAAGGGATACGTTATGGAGGTCGGTCGGATCGTGCTTGTCGATGACGCCGACAAACTGTTGGCGAACGGTGACGTCCGAAGCGCCTATCTTGGGGAATAGCGTTCAACGTACAATGTTCAACGTACAAGGTTGTTACCACCCCGGCGATGATTCGAACCGGTAACCGATCGAATGCCCGAGTACGAAGGCGTGCCGTCACTCATCAGGCCTCGTCATCCCGAGCGATAGCACGGGCCGTCTCCGTTCTGCGCAAGGGCGGTTTGGTGGCGTTCCCTACCGACACCCTGTACGCGCTCGGAGCAGACGCCTCGAACCCGCTCGCCGTCAGCCGAATCTTTACGGCCAAGGGTCGCAGTCCGGCGAATCCTGTCCCGCTGCTGATCGCCGATCTCGCAATGGCGATCCGACTGGTCGGTGAACTGCCGGAAGCGGCGGTTCGGCTTGCCGAGCGCTATTGGCCGGGTCCGCTCACACTCGTCGTCCCGGCTCCCGCTTCAATCTGCGGACTGCTGACAGCCGGGACCGGTCGGATCGGCCTCAGGGCTCCCAATGCGGCGGTCGCCCTTGCCCTGATCCGCGAGTTCGGCGGCCCCGTGACCGGGACGAGCGCCAATCGCTCGGGAGCGCAAGATCCCCTGGATGCGCATGAGGTGCTCCGTCAGTTGGAAAATCGCGTGGACTTCGTCCTCGATGGAGGTCGTCTGGCCGCCGGGCGTCCATCCACCGTCGTTGATGTGACGGTCAGTCCACCGACCATTGTCAGACAAGGTCCCGTCCCGAAAGAGGAGATCTTTCGCCTGCTGGATCTGTAAGTCCCCCAGGGTGGGAATGGGCAATTGACATATAGCGGAATTCAATCTGGACTTCTGGAAACAAAGAGACAAAGCCCATGCCTCTCGGTAAAGCAGAACAGGAAAGGCTTGCCCGCGTTGGTTTTGCGAACGTCAGGGACGTGTGGACTCGTCTGAGAGGATTTTGAGGAATTTCTGTCTCGTTTGGGTTATCATGTCCGTGTTGAAGTAACGCAAGCGAGGTCATAAGCGAAGGCGGATTGCAGATGAATGAATCGGGCGTATTAGAAACCGATGCAGCAAAACGACCGACAGAAGTTGCCAAGGAAGCGGCTCGGCTTGCGAGAAAAATCTTGGGACCCAAAGTAGAGGTTATCTGGTTCGGATCGTGGCCGCTGGGCAGGGCGCAGGCGCATTCAGATATCGATTTAGCTATGGCTGCGGCAGAACCAATTCCGCCGGAACGGATGGCCGCCTTGCGTGAACTGGTAGATAATGTCCCGACCCTCTACGAGATCGACCTGGTTGACCTGGCCTCCGTTGGCCAGTCGCTGAGAACAGAGATCCTCCTTCACGGGCTGAAGCTATGAGCCTTCGTCTTGAAAGTCTTCGCAAGGCAATTGTGGGGTTTCGCGCAGTCTTGGAAGCGCTCGAGACGGACATCAGCCGGGACGCGGCCATTCAGCGGTTTGAGTTTTGCTTTGAACTGGCCTTGAAGTCTATCCAGGAGCGGGCGCGAGTCGAGGGGCTGGATTGCCAGTCACCCAAGGGATGCTTCAAGCTCGCCTCCAAGAGCGGTTGGATTCCAGTATTCATGGCGTTGAAAGTCCTGGTAGGGGTCATTGCAAGGCGAGCCGAAGCAATCTCACAATCGTTCAGGACAACTACGGTGAGATTGCCACGCTCCCGTTGGTCGCTCGCAATGACCCAAGCGTGGGTGGAATGCCTCACCTGGCAGTTCTTCATGCCTATGGGTGCATCGGAGGCGCATGGGTATTCCCGCAATAGCGGGAACCTCGCTCAGAAAGACTGGATTCCGGATCAAGTCCGGAATGACAATCAAAAGAAGGGCCCTTCTGACGCACCAGATTAGCCTGTGTAGCTGCTCAAGAATCGGCACGCGTCCAAGCCACTGTTCGCTCTACCCCCGTACGACCTATCCGCTCCGTCGTTGTTCCTGCGCCTCCTGAAAGCCTTTGGAAAGGCCGCGAAAATATGCTAAAAATATATATTATAAAGAGCTATGGGATATTCTTCGGAAAGATCAGCAACGATAGGCACAGAAACCATGGGAATCGAACCGATTATCGATCGTGTTCGCGCCGCATCCCCTGATGCGGATGTCGCCCTCCTGCAACGTGCCTATGACTTTGCCGCCAGGGTGCACAGGGGCCAGGAGCGGGTCTCAGGGGAGCCATATCTATCGCATCCGATCGCCGTCGCTGAGATTGTGCTGAATCTCAAAATGGATGTGGCCAGCATCGCCGCCGCGCTCCTGCACGATGTGGTCGAAGATACCCATGCGTCTCTGGATGAGGTCAAAGAGGCCTTCGGGAATGAGATCGGCGATCTTGTGGACGGCCTCACCAAGATCAGCAAACTCCCATTCGGCAGCCGTCTGGAGCATCAGGCCGAGAGTCTCCGGAAGATGGTGCTGGCGATGTCGAAGGATATTCGGGTCATCCTGATCAAATTGGCTGACCGGCTTCACAACATGCGCACCCTTGAGCCGCTTCGAGAGGAGAAGCGTCGACTGATTGCCAAAGAGACGCTGGATATCTATGCGCCTATCGCCCATCGCCTCGGGATCTACTGGATGAAGGCCGAGCTGGAAGACCTGGCGCTTCGCCATCTGGAGCGCGAGGTCTACCAGGATCTGGCCGCGCGGATCGCCAAGAAACGGCGGGAGCGCGAGAGGGATATTAATGAGGCGATTGAAATTCTTCAACAGAAGTTTACCGAGGTCGGTATTCGCGCTCGAATCATCGGTCGTCCAAAGCATTTTTACAGTATTTACAAGAAGATGCGAGATCAACAGAAGGAATTCGATGAGATCTATGATCTGACGGCAGTCCGGGTGATCACTGAGTCAGTCAAGGACTGCTACGGTTCGCTGGGTGTTATCCACTCGCTGTGGAAGCCGATCCCTGGTCGGTTCAAGGACTTCATCGCGATGCCGAAGTCGAACATGTATCAATCGCTGCACACGACTGTTATCGGCCCGGTCGGTGAACCGGTGGAAATTCAGATTCGAACTCATGAGATGCATAAGACGGCAGAGGAGGGGATCGCAGCCCATTGGGTCTACAAGGAGGGGAAGGCGGCGTTCGACCACGCCGACAAAGGGTTCGCCTGGATTCGACAGCTCCTGGAGTGGCAGCGCGATCTCAAAGACAGTCGGGAATTCCTGGAAACGGTGAAGGTAGACCTGTTCCCGGAAGAAGTTTACGTGTTTACGCCAAAAGGCGACGTCAAGACCTTTCCGAAAGGCGCGTGTCCCATCGATTTTGCCTTTGGTGTCCACTCTGATGTCGGCCTGACCTGTGTCGGGGCCAGGGCGAATGGCCGCCTGGTCCCCTTGCGGTACGAACTGCAACATGGCGATATTATCGAGATCGTGACCGACTCAAAGCAGCATCCGAGCCGGGACTGGCTGAAGCTCGTCAGAACGCCGCGCGCAAGAGGACGGATCAAGCAGTGGATTAAGAACGAAGAAAAGGTCCGAAGTATCAGCCTCGGAAAAGACCTGCTGGACAAAGAGCTGCGACGACTTGGCAAGAGTCCCGCGCAGATTCTGAAGCCGGACGCCGTCACGAAGGTTCTCGCCGCCTGCGGGTATGCAACCCCGGACGAGTTTTTTGCCACCATCGGTTTCGGGAAACTCTCGCCTCGCCAGGCGATCGCCAAGCTCCTGCCTGCCGAGGAACTGCCGCATGAGGAACATAAGGGAGAGGTCAAACCGGATCGAAAGCTTCGACAACAGCCGGATGAGGGTGTCAGCCTCATGGGGGCGCACGACTTTCTGATCCGGTTTGCCAGGTGTTGCAGCCCGCTTCCTGGCGACGAGATTGTCGGTTTCATTACCCGCGGACGCGGCGTTTCTGTTCACGCGGCGGATTGCTCCAATATCGACCAACTGATGTACGACTCAGATCGAAAGGTCAACGTCTCGTGGGATGCGGCGCCGAAGACCGCCCACCAGGTGAAAATCTGCGTGACGATCGGGAAGGACCGGCCCGGGATTCTGGCGGCGATCAGCTTGGCCATCTCCGCAACGAAGACGAATATTGCTCAGGCGGATATACGTGTGACGGAGGATCGGAAGGGAGTCAACACCTTCACGCTGGAGGTGTCCGATCTGAAACAGCTTCAGTCAGCGATGGGAGCGATTCGCCAGATCGACGGGGTGATGAGAGTGGAGCGTATTCGCGGCTGATTAAGAGCAGCGATCAGCTTTCAGCTGTCAGCGAAAAGCTGTTGGCTGTAGGCTGCTGTTATTCATCCGGCCTTTTGAACGCGCCCGGATCGCAGGCAGCGGGTACAGAGCGACATATAGCGTCGGGTCCCATTGATGACAACGTGATGACGCGAGATATTCACCTGCTGACGGCGCTTGCTGACGTTGTGGGCATGGCTCACTTGACGGCTGACGTGCGGACCTCGCCCGCATACCTCACATTGACTGGCATGTGTAACCGGCATTGCAGTACCTCCGATAGTTGGTCGCCGTTGAGTTATTGTACACGATAAACTAATATTATACGGCGGCTACTCGGTAAAATCAAGCGTAGAAACACAGCGCTGCGTGATGTGACCTATGAGGGTGATCGGCGGTGTCGCCAGGGGGCGACGCATTCTGGCTCCTCGCGGACGGAGGACGAGGCCGACCTCTGGCTATGTGCGGGAGGTCCTTTTTGATCTGCTCACGCAACAGGTAGAAGGCAGGACGTTTCTCGACCTCTACGCGGGGACCGGAGCGGTGGGGATCGAAGCGTTGAGTCGCGGCGCCGCTGTGGCGGTGTTCGTCGAGCACAATCGATTGGCTCTGACCATGCTGTACCGAAATCTTGAAGCCTCGGGGTTCCGTAACCGGGCTGAAGTCGTTCCGGTGGAGGTTCTCCGATACCTGCGCCGGGCTGCCTACGGCTCACGGCAATTCGATCTGATCTTTCTGGATCCGCCCTACCTGCACGCCGAGGCGAACGCGGCGATCAGGTTGATCGCGTCGACAGAGATCCTCGCGTCGAGCGGCATGGCGATTCTGGAACGGTCTGCAAAGGTCGACCCGATCTCCGTCCCCATGGGGCTGGCGCTGGTTCGCGAGGTCCGACACGGCGATACGGCGCTCCAACTGTATCGACGGGAGGCAATGTGACGACGCTGGCTGTGTACGCCGGGACGTTTGATCCGTTTACCGTCGGCCATATCGATATTGCCAGGCGGGCCCGTCGCCTGTTTTCTCGCGTTATCATCGCTGTGAGCACCAATCCGGAAAAAGAGGCGCTGTTTAGTGTGGCGGAGCGACAGCGGATTATTCGCGACGCCGTCAGAGGTATGCGGGGCATCTCTATCGACTCCTTCGACGGGCTGCTGGTGGATTATATGCGTCGAAGGGGCGCGCGGGTGATTATCCGCGGTCTCCGCGCCCTCTCCGATTTCGAATACGAATTTCAGATGGCATTAATGAACAGACAGTTGAACGAAGAGATCGAGACAGTATTCCTTATGCCCCACGAGCGGTATACTTACCTGAGTTCCCGACTGGTCAAGGAGGTTGCGTTGCTCGGCGGGGATGTGTCGCAATTCGTCACACCGATGGTAGAACAGATGCTGAAGGAGCGGATGATCACACCTGAGAAGGGAGAACGGAGACAGCAACTATGACGATGAACCTGTCAAATCGCGCAAGAAAGACCAGTCCGTCTGCCACGCTGGCGATGGCGGCGATCGCCAAGCAGATGAAGGCAGAGGGGATCGATGTCGTCGACTTTGGACTCGGAGAGCCGGATTTTGAGACGCCGACTCACATTAAGGATGCGGCCATTGCGGCCATACGGGAGGGTTTCACGCGATACACGGCGGCCGCCGGCATCGACGAGCTGAAACAGGCGATCATCACGAAGCTGAAGCGTGATAATGGTCTCTCCTATAGTCCGGCCGAGGTGATTGTCTCGTGTGGTTCGAAACATTCGTTGTTCAATATCGCTGAGGTGCTGTTTGAATCCGGAGATGAGGTCATCGTTCCGGCCCCGTACTGGGTTACCTATACGGAACAGATCCGCCTCGTCGATGCCCAACCGGTGATTGTGCAGACGCGGGAAGAGGATGGATTTCATCTGACTCGTGAGGCAGTGGAGTCGGCCATCACACCGAAGACCAAGGCGATCCTCCTCAATAGTCCCTGCAATCCGACCGGCGCGATGATCCCGACGGACCAGTTGCGGGCTATTGCGGCGCTGGCGGTAGAACGTGACCTGCTGGTGATTTCTGACGAGGCGTACGAGTCGCTGACCTACGACGGGCATATTCATATGAGTATCGCGTCGCTCGACGAAGAAGTGAGACGACGAACCATTGTGGTCAATACTGTCTCCAAGGCGTATGCCATGACCGGGTGGCGAATCGGATACGCGGCAGGCCCGGCGGAGATCGTCAAGGCGATGGGTACTATCCAGGGCCAGGTCACGTCGAATCCGACCTCGATCTCGCAAAAGGCCGCGGTTGCTGCCCTGCTGGGACCGCATGACGATCTGCGGGCGATGGTGGTCGAATTCGAGCGGCGTCGGGGGTATCTCCTGAGTCGGTTGAACGCCATCCCCGGGATCAGATGTACAAATCCGGAGGGGGCATTCTATCTCTTTCCGAATGTTTCCAGTTTTTACGGCGCGGTCGGCAACGGCCGTGCGATTCGAAACTCCGCCGAGATGGCGGCCTACCTCTTGCAAACCGCTCATGTCGTATCGGTTCCGGGGAGCGAATTCGGAAGTGACGCTCACCTTCGCCTGTCGTACGCGACATCGATGGAACAGATCAGTGTGGGGGCGGAGCGGATCGAGCGCGCCTTCGGCGCGCTTCGCGGCTGACACGCCAACGGAGAAAGCCGGCAGCCTTCAGCGGTCGGCTATGAGCTCTTCTGGTATGTTCCCTGCTTTGTTCGAAGCTGATAGCTGAGCTCTGAAGGCTGAACGCGATTTTCAAAAGAGGTTGACGGTGCCCAAGTTTAAGTTGATCACGTATGGTTGTCAGGCCAACGACCTCGATTCGGAGCGGATCACCGGACTGCTGATCCGCGAAGGGTTTACCCGCACCGAACAGGAAGAAGAGGCCGATCTGATTCTTCTGAACACCTGCGCGATTCGGGAGAAGGCGGAGCACAAGGTGTACAGCCGCCTCGGGTCGTTTCAGGCCATGAAGCGACAGCGCGTTGGACTGAAGATCGGCGTGTGCGGATGTGTGGCTCAACAGGAAGGACAGGCGCTTCTGAACCGTTTTCCCTACCTCGACTTTGTGGTTGGTCCAGGACAGCTCACCGCCATTCCCCCATTGTTGGCGGGCGCCACGCGAACCGTTGCGACGGCGAGGGCGCCGAGTTACTCCTACCCCGTGAATGCGCCGGTTCAGCGACGGAGCGGCATCAGGGCGTGGGTCAGCATTATGGAAGGATGCGATCGTTTCTGCACCTTTTGCGTGGTCCCGTTCACGCGAGGCCGCGAGCGCAGCCGACCCGCGCAGGATATTATCGAGGAGATCCGCGCGCTGAAGCGGCAGGGGTATCGCGAGGTCACGCTGTTAGGCCAGACCGTCAACTCGTATGGAAGGAAGTTGACGCCGCCGATCAGTTTTGTGGAACTCCTTCGTCAAATTGATCGGCTTGTGGGCGATTACATGCGGGTTCGATTTACCAGCCCTCACCCCAGCGATGTGACCGATGAGTTGGCGGCGGCGATTGCGGAGTTGCCGAGCCTGTGCGAACAGATCCATCTGCCTGTTCAGTCGGGCTCCGATCAGGTTCTGCGGCGAATGAAGCGCGGCTATGATCGGGATGAGTATCTGGAGAAGATCGCACTGCTGCGCGCCAGGGCGCCTGAGATCGCGATCACGACCGACATTATTGTCGGGTTTCCCGGTGAGACGGAAGAGGACTTCCGGGCGACGTTGGACCTGATGGAGGAGGTCGGTTTCGATGGCGCGTTCATTTTCAAGTATTCGCCAAGACCCCACACCGAGGCGGAGCAGATGCCCGACCAGCTTCCTGAGGAGGTTCAAGGCCGTTGGTTGGAGCAGGCGCTGGCGCTCCTGAACCGGCTGTCGCTTGAACGGAACGGTTCGTACATTGGCCGAACGGTTGAGGTGCTGGTGAATCATGAAGAGGCCAAGGGCGACAGCGGTCGCCATGCCGGTCGGACACGACAGAATAAGATTGTTCACTTCACGGGTGAAGGGGTGGCCGACGGCAGTCTCGTATCAGTGGCGATCACGGGCGCGACCCCCCTGTATCTGCAAGGCGAGCTGACGTGCTGACTCATCGTATACTCTTTGATGAGGCGACCATCGCGACGCGAGTTCGGGAGTTGGCACGTGTCATCGCGGCGGACCTGCCGGAGCCGACGCCGGTGTTGATCGGCCTGTTGACCGGCGCCTTTATCTTCCTCGCCGATCTGGCCCGGGAGCTTGGGCGCCTTGGCATAGAGCTCCAGGTAGACTTCATGGCAGTCTCTCACTACGGGCATTCGACGGAATCCAGCGGGTTGGTGCAGGTCCACAAGGACACCGCGCTGGATCTCACAGGCCGACCGGTGCTCCTGGTTGATGATATCCTGGATTCCGGGCACACGCTCAGCATGGTCCGCGCGCATCTAGCCGCCCGCCATCCGAGTTGGCTGCGCACCTGCGTCCTGCTGGATAAAGCGAGTCGACGACAGGTCACGATCAGCGCAGACTACGTCGGCTTTGAGGTGCCCGATGCCTGGATGATCGGCTACGGTTTGGACGCATACGGGCAGGGACGCGGATTGCCGTACGTGGCCGCACTCGAGATGCCGGAATCTATGAAGACCGAGGTCGCAAGCGAACACCGATGAAGAGCGATCCACGCCGACACCGGCTGGTGAAAGAGGATCTGATCTATGGGCCGCTGCCTTCCCGGCGACTTGGCCGCTCGCTGGGCGTCAATCTGCTGGGGAGTGGAGCGAAGCGCTGCTCCTTCAACTGCCGATACTGCCAATGCGGGTGGACCGCGCAGCCGATCCGACAGATTGACGACGTGCCGACGGATCTCCCTACCGCCGACCAGGTAGCCGAAGCCTTGGAGGCCCGCCTGCAGCAGTTATGTCGCGAGCGGATTGCGATCGACGTCATTACCTTCTCGGGCAACGGCGAGCCGACGCTCCATCCGCAGTTGCAGGCAATCGCGAAGGCCGCGTGTGATCTGCGGAATCTCTACACGCCACACGCCAAGCTGGCCATTCTCTCGAATAGCTCGACCGTGCATCGAGCCGAGGTGCGGACTGCTCTGGAGGCGATCGATCTCAAGTTGATGAAGTTGGATGCCGGAAGCGAGACCCTGGTGCGTCGGCTCAATCTGCCGGCCCCCGGGTGGGAGTTTGGCGCGATGCTTCACGGGTTGGCAATGCTCGACGGCGTAGTGCTCCAAGCGATGTTCGTGTGGGGGAGAGCAGCGAACACGGCTCCATCGGCTATCCGCGAGTGGTCGGACCGTGTTGCTGAGATCGGCCCGCGCAGCGTCCAGATCTACACGCTCGACCGGGTACCGGCCGACCAAGGCTTAACGCCGGTTGCTTGGGGAGTGCTCAAGTCGATTGCCTTGTATGCACGACGGCGCACCCATGTTCCAATTGAGGTCTACTGAGACGTCCGCGCAGCGGCCGGAACAAGCCATCTCAGAGCGAATGTCACCACATCCAACAGGGGCGTTGCGGCGCGCCTTCAGGTTTCCGCTGATGGCGTCGGGAATGTCGGCTCTCCTGACCGCACTATTGGGAGGACTCCATCGTCTCGGTTGGGACTGGTCGATTGTCCCTTCGACATTCCCCGATGCCCATGGCCCGCTGATGGTATCCGGGTTCTTGGGGACGCTTATCGGCTTGGAGCGGGCTGTCGCGATAAGGAAGTGGTGGCCCGGCGTCGGACCGTTGTGCACCGGCGTAGGCGCCGTTCTGCTGATTGCCGGTGTGCCCGGCACAGCGGCTCCGGCACTGATGACGATCGGCAGTCTTGTATTAGTCATCACTTTTAGCCATCTCATTGTAGAGCAACCGGCTCTGTTTACAGTCACGATGGGGCTTGGAGCGCTCGTGTGGCTGGCAGGGAACACCTTGTGGTTGAGTGGGTGGTCGATTGTCAGCGTCGTCAGTTGGTGGGCCGCCTTTCTGATACTGACAATCGCCGGAGAAAGGCTGGAGTTGAGCCGCTTTCTGCCCCTTGCGCCACGACATCGGCTCTCGTTTCTGGCCGCGCTTGGGCTGCTTCTGACCGGACTTATTCCGACCGGGACCGCGTTCGATATCGGGGCGCGCCTGAGCGGGGCGGGCCTGATCGCGCTGAGCGTATGGTTGCTGCGGCATGATATGGCGCGATATGCCGTATACAAGACAGGGCTGCATCGTTTCGTCGCGCTGAGTCTCCTGTCAGGCTATGTGTGGTTGGGGGTCGCGGGACTGCTCACGTTGAGCTTTGGAGGAACGGCCGCTCACCACCATGCGACGCTGCACGCGATTCACGATCATAGCGGACCGGACGGCTATGATGCGACGTTGCATGCCATATTTGTCGGCTTTGTGTTCTCTATGATTATCGGGCACGCTCCGATCATCTTTCCATCCGTGCTGGGAATCGCGTTGCCGTTTCGCCAGGTCTTCTATAGCCATCTCGTTCTCCTTCATCTGTCGCTCATCGTTCGAGTGGTGGGAGATGTGACGGCGTGGTGGCCGGGAAGGCTGGGAGGAGGCCTCCTGAACGCTCTTGCCGTACTGCTCTTTCTGGGAAATATGGCCGTATCCGGCGTATTGGGGAGACGGGCTGTCCTGGCGATAGATAGCGGGGGGAAAGCGGGTTGAAATCACAAACAGGTTATCGCATACATCTGCACCAGCCTGAACGGCTGCGGATCGATCTCGATCGGGAGGCTGCCGGGCGCGTAGCGCGGGAGCCGGTGGCCGAACCGGTAACCCAGAGCGCTCCGTCTCGCGAACAGATCCGAACGGCACGACTGCCGATCCATTTCTTTATTTCTGCCGTCGCCCTTTTCGGCCTTGGTGTGATCGTGATTCCGTTGGTGATTGGTGATCTGATGGAGTTTTTCTACCAGCCGCGGATTTTGGCGACAACCCATACCTTTACGCTCGGATGGATCACCTCGGCGATCATGGGGGTCATGTATCGGCTTGTGCCGGCTATGACAAAACGGCCCTTGCCCTTTCCGAGGCTGGCGCGCTGGCAGTTCGGACTCTACCTCTTCAGTGCGACAGGTCTCATGATGCACATGCTGATTGGAGCATGGCCACCCACCTGGATGGCGGCGGCGGTCATTGTACTCACCGTGATCTTCTTTGCAATGAATATGCTGTACTGCCTTGGCCCAGCGTGGCACAAGAGCGCGGCAGAGACCGGCATGTGCCTATCGATCGGGTTTCTGCTGCTTGCGGCGACACTTGGCTTTCTCCTGGCGTTTGATAAAGCTCGCGGGTTTCTTTCCGGCAACGTCCTCACCAATCTGGCCAGCCATGCGCATCTGGCGGCGCTGGGATGGGTAAGCCTGAGCATCTGCGCCGTCTCCTATCGGATGGCGCCGGCTTTTCTGTTGTCGGAGCTGACGCTACCGCGTGTGGCGGTGTGGCAACTGTACGGTCTTGCCGTCGGCGTGGCCGGACTGGCGATGGCACTCCTTGGTTGGATTCCCGGAACCACCCTCTGGAGTATCGTCGTGTTGTCGGCTCTCCTGGCTTATATCGGCGTACTTCAGACGCTTGTCCGTAACCGCCGGACACCGATTGATTGGACGATGCGGCACGCCATGGCCGGCATGGTCTGTTTACTGCTCGCCGTTGGCCTTGGATTCTCGTTGCTGTGGATCGATCCGGACAGCGTTCTCGGAAACAGGGTGGCGGGGGCGTACGGAGTGCTGGGTCTGCTCGGGTGGGTCACGAATCTGATTATCGGCATGTCATTCAAGCTCTTTCCAGGGTTCGTCGTCGGCGTACGTGAGCGTAGAGGCTGGTCAACGCTGCCGATTACAGAGTTTTCTTTGGCACGCTATCGGCCATTTGTCTTTGTGTTATTGAATATCGGCGTCCTGACGCTTGCCGCCGGCCTGATCACAGCCCAGGCGGCGATCGCACAGTTTGGCGCGCTCATGTTGATGCCGGGAGGCCTGATCTACGTGGCAGTGATGGGACGAACCCTGAGCTATGCCTATCGGGCTTCTGCGCCTCCGTCATCGAACGATCTGCTTCGCACCCCGTTCGGCAACTCGGAGAGCGGCAATAACTCGACCATCCCATAGCCTGAGTATCCGGAAAAAGGATTTGACAACCTTCCGCTCGCTCTTTATCATATCACACGAA
>Ga0233425_10005460_pt1 | contig 20044 bp, 22 predicted proteins | sample Watercolumn_Towu_2_FD_181712 | JGI IMG/M metagenome (GOLD analysis project Ga0233425, IMG submission 181712) | Freshwater microbial communities from Lake Towuti, South Sulawesi, Indonesia - Watercolumn_Towuti2014_140_MG | ecosystem: Environmental > Aquatic > Freshwater > Lake | place... | reverse complement strand
AATAGAAAATAAAAAAACAAAATTAAGAACTAAAGCCATCTCTGTATCCTTTAATGTATGATGCTCTGTTGTATCGGATCATTTTGCTGTATTCCAGCTCTTCTGTTTTTGTCTGATACCTGTGAGTCTTCCATGTATAGGTATACGGATTGCTGCTTACTCCTGCTTTTGCATCTGCCTGACCTACTTCAAAGCCAATGTTGTACACATACTCTTCATCACTGAGTTCAAGATCCTCTGGCTCATCTTCTTTCAACGCCATTGTATACCCTTCTTGATATGCTTTAAGGTATGTACCTTTGTCAGCATTTGCATTTTCCACATCTTCTTGTGTAACTCCTTCTGGCAATGTATACCAATTTCTATTGTCTGCTTCTCCAGCACTCGTATAGCGGGCATTGAGTATCCAGTCATAATTCAACACTGTCTGCGGATTGCTTGCTTTTCCTGCTTTTGCATCTGCATACCCTAATTTATATCCTGTATCATATGCTGCCTGCTTCTGCTCTGCGCCATACTGCTGGTTGATATGAGTTTCTACTTGCAACTGTGTTGTTTTTACAGGAGTTGGAGAGGTCTTTGCATTACCGCTTTTGTATGCATCATACCCTTCTTTGTATTTTTTAATGAACGTCCCTCTATTGCTGCGAATCCATTCATACACTTCACGCACTTCATTGCGGTTGTCTTTTGCCAAATCCTGCATTATTTTCAGAGGAGATTTTGCATTACCTGAACTTGCATCAGCATATCCTATTTCATATGCAAGATTATCTACTCCTTGAGAAACATCTATTTCATCAAGATTCCATCTGCTATAAATTGTTGTTCCCCCTTGGCTCTGCACAGAACCTGCTTTAATCGCACCATAGGTGTACAAGAAATCTTCATCAATTGCCCGGGATTGTTTATTTTTTGCATCAGCATATCCGAATTTATATCCAGAGGTATAACTGCCTTTGTAAAGATATGCAAGCTCTGCTCCAAGATAATCAGGATCTTGATCACTCACACGCTTGTATTTGTTGATGATAGAATTCGGCGTTGATGCTCTACCTAATGACTGATCATCATACCCATCATCATATCCATATGCATACGCCAAATCCTTAATAACTCCTCTGCTGCGAAGCTCATTAATTGATGTATATTCAACTGCATACGCTGCAGCCACTGTCACGAGCAATACTAAAAACAATAAAGTCCATTTTGCTATTTTTGCTATTTTAACCACCCCATATGAGATTATACTCAGTTTGAGTCACTCTTATATTTAAAGATTATTGAAAAATTGGCTTTGCGGAAATGAAAAAACAAAGCTTTATATAGAATTATTCACAAAAAAAAATCATGATGCAAATACAATTAACGAAAAAACCAAAAAATGTGACACTCATCGAAGGCTTTCCTGGCTTTGGCCTTGTTGGAACTATTGCCACAGAATATCTGCTTCAGCATTTAAAATGCGAGCAGATAGGCAGTTTCTGGCTTGAAGAAATGCCTGCCACTGTTGTTGTCCATGACGGAAAATTTATTCCTCCTATTGGACTGTATTACAACAAAGAATACAATATTGTCATTGTGCACGCCATCAGCGGAACAATGGGTGTTGAATGGATGCTTGCAGATTATATTCATGAAATTGCAAAACAATTAACTGCACAAGAAATTATTACTATTGAAGGTGTTGGCGCAGCAGAAGACAGTGAAGAATCTCATGTTTTTTACTACACCACAAACCAAAAGAAAAAAGAACAGCTCAAAAAATTAGGAGTCAACCCGCTTCAAGAAGGAATTATCATTGGTGTAACTTCTGCACTGCTTCTGAAAACAAAAATCGAAATGATAACGTTATTTGCAGACACGCATTCTAAACTACCAGACAGCAAAGCAGCTGCAAAAGTCATTGAAGTTCTTGACAAATATCTTGGACTGAAAATAGACCCAAAACCGCTTGTCCTGACTGCTGAGAAATTTGAAAAGAAACTGCAGGACATTCTTGAAAAAAGCAAGATTACCACTGAACAAGTCAAGGAAAAGCAAATGAATTATGTGGGTTAAGAGATTGCGTTAATGCAATCTTCTTTTGTCTATCAATTCTGCAATGTAAACTCCTGCACCCAGAATAAAAATATACAACAGTAACAACAAAAATTCATTGGACAGTGTTAATGGTGTGCCAAAAATAATCAACTGCCTCAATACAGATTCACTCAATACAAATGGATTATATTGTGCAATAATACTCACTGTTTCTGACAGACTTTCCAAAGGAATTAAGAATGAGGAAAACAGCAGGAAGATACTTGCAAGAGATATCGACGCCAATGTTGCTGTTTCCTCAGAAACAAAAATATATCCAATTGCCATACCTATCATAATAAAGATTGATGAAATAATCAGCACTGCTACAATGATATATATGACATTGGCAAATACTGAAACACCAAACGCAAGCTGTGCAATTGTCAGCAAGATTAATGCCTGCACTGCAACAACCACAAGATTTGTAATAAAAATGCTTATCAAAAATGAATAATCTGGAATCGGCGCAATATAATTTCTGAAATATGCCCGCGATTCTTTTTCAGTCATAACTATTGTTGAAGATAACAGTATGCTCATAAACATGACAATCAACACCACTAATGCTGGCATTGTATAATCCAGATATGACTTTTTTTCCAAGATAGGCTTGATTCGCGTCAGAATAGGATTCACAATTGATTCTGCATTTGAGAATTCTGCATTCATCAAATTATCACTGAGTTCTTGAATACTCTGCTGGCCTGCTTCTATCAACGCAATATTTTCATCAAGCGCAAGAATCATGGCATCAAGCTGACCAACAATAGATTCTTTTTCTTGACTCATGCTGTCAATTTGTGCTGCGCTATTTGTGAGCTGCTGCTGCAATGATGCAAGATTGCTTTGCGCTGCTGACAAAATTTCATCCTGCTGTTCCTGCGCTGTATCTAACTGGCTGCTGACATCACCAAGCTGTTCTTTTATGTCATCAAACTGCGCAGAAATGGTTTCTGCCTGCGTCACTGCTTCTTCTAATGATGTTTGTATATCTGTCAAATCTGTACAGGGATTAAACGGCAAACCTGAAATCTGTGAATAATCAATACTGCATGCAAGCCCAGCATAGGTGTCCACTGTTGTCTGGAAATCCTCAATCTGATCAACCTGTGCACTCAATTGCGACTCAAACGAGCTAATATATGCATCAAATCCTTCCAAAAGTTCCTGACCTGAAGATGTTGTTTCTTCTGTTATAGCTCCAAACTCATCTATCTGCTCGTTGCTTTCTGCAATATAACTGCTGACATTGCTTAACCCAAACTCGCTGCTGCTGACAGAAATTCCGCTTAATTCTGATGATAGCAATTCCAGATTTTGTTTCATCTCTTCTGCATTATTTGCCAGCTCTGCCATCATAGCACTCTTGTCTGCAATCTGCGATGCTGTTGCATTCAGCTGTTCAATAATCATTTTTGTATATTCAACACTCAAATCATTGGAAATTGATTCAACCTCTCCTGTGATGACATTCAGAATAGTAAAAACAAGATTGACTTTGCTGTAGTCTACATGGAAAATAATTTCCCGAGACAATGATTCCTTGCTGATGCTTCCTGGGAAACTCATGCACAAATGCGCTCCGCCGCTTTTAATGAGATTAATACATTCTTCTTCTGTCTCTGCCTCAATAACAACAAAATCATTATTATGCAAACTCTGCTCTATTTCATCCAAAACCTCATTTTGTTCCTGAGCATAAATGCCGACACGAATATTATGCAGGCTTGTTGTATTAAATGCTGCACCAATCAAAAAAATAATCAAAAAAGGACCAAGCAAAATAACTAATGCAGAAGAACGGGACCGTATTAAAAGAAGAAAATTCTTTTTTATCATTTCAACGATGATTTTTGCGTACGTTATTGGATTCATGGTATATCACGTTTACATCATTTTCACATTTACATCATTTTTATCATAGCTGCATTAATGACATCTTCTGGCCACTGCTGATGCAGCAGATTTTGCCTTATTTGTTCTTGAGTATATCCTCTGCTTCTCGCTTGCCTGATATATTCCATCAATGTATCTTCACTCATACCTTTTATTTTCTGTTTTTCTGTCAATGCTGCAAACACTTCATTCAAACTTGGCTTGTCCACATGCACATCAAGAAGACGTTCGCGCATTGATTCAAGGATTATCAATATTCTGTGAAGCACAAATTCTGCCTGAGCTGTATATGCAATCATTTTGTGCTCATGCACAGTTACATAATTTACTGGCAGACGCTGGCGCTTGATTTCTTCAACAATCTGCGGATATTTTCCTGGATATGTTTCAAGATGGATTTCTTCATCTCTGCTGTACATCTCTTTCAACACATCAGGGGGACCTACTTTCAACAATTCACCATGATTAATAATACCTATTCTCGTGCAAAAATGACCAATCTCGCTTAACAAATGGCTTGAGACAATTACTGTTGTTCCTGCCTGGTTGATTTTAACAATCAAATCCCACATATGCTTTCGCAATGTTGGATCAAGGCCTGCTGTCGGCTCGTCTAAAATAAGAATCTGCGGGGAATGAACAAGCGAACATGCAAGATCCAGGCGCCGTTTCATCCCCCCTGAAAGATTCTTTGCAAGAGTATGCTTAACATCAGACAATTCTACTAATTCAAGAAGATGCTCTGCGCGCTCTTCAATTTCTTTGTCTGGCAGACCATATAATCTTCCAAAATATTTTATATTTTCCTTTAAGCTGAGCTTTTCGTAAAAACAATTATCCTGACTCCCAAAACCAAAGATTTTTCTGATAAGATGCTGATTTTTTGAGATGTTTTTTTCTTGATACAGAATATTTCCAGAATTGATTTTGTAAAATCCAATAAGGCATCGCAAAAGTGTTGTTTTTCCAGCGCCGCTTGCTCCAATAAGTCCAAATATTTCATGCGGAAAAATGTCCAATGTAATATTTTTGAGAATGAGATTTCCTTCTATCTTTTTATACACGTTCTGAAAACTAATTAAAGGCGCCTGATTCTCTTGCATAGGGATTTTTTGGATATATTAACATATAAAGTTTAGTATTAACTGCTTAATGGTTATGAAAAAAAGAAAAAAGATGAAAAGAAAAATTAGTGTACGATTTGTGCTTGGTGAGTTGAATGATATACCTTTTCAAGATATTCATTGACTGGCATTGGTTTTGTGCAATATGGATCTAACACAAAATCTCCTGAAAGAACAACAAGATGTGCTTTTCGCACTGCACCGCTCTCATGTGTCAATGGGTGGCCATATGCATTTTTTACTGCTTTAATCTCTGCAGAAAATCCTGCTTCTTGCACACGTCTTTGCAAATTTTGAATTAACGCAGGATATTCACTCAAATGTGTTCCTGTTCTTTGCTGTTCTGAAGTTACATGCGATAACTGCAACAGCCAGCCAAGACCACGACCATCTGCGTTTCCATTTTGTGGTATTTGTTGTACTGCTTCTCCAATATCTGATCCTGATTGTGTTTGTGTCATGCAAAACCAGACAACAAAATACTATTTAAGCGTTCTTGACAAAAAAATTCTGAAAAGAATAAAACACTTGTTATTATTTAATCTCTTTTTTTAGTTCTGCAATAATTTCTTGTCCACAAGTATTCCAAAACTCAAGAATCTCTTCTGTTTGTTGGATAGTAGTTTGCATGCCTTTGTAATTGGCATCATGTCGGATTTTTTTGAATCTATCCAACGAGTTTAATTTTAATTTATTATTTATATCAAAATCTTTCAGTGCTTCCATACTTATCTCATGATTAGAAGGTTCATACCCTAAAAGCCACCATTTTGCATCCCCTAGCTGCCTTATTGATTCATATATTTCGCGAAATATTACGGTCGCAGAATCATTATCCAGCTTGATGGTTGTTGCAACTTTTGCGTTTATTTCTGCTGCACGTATCATCGACTTCACTTTCTCACTATCTCTCTGCCTGTTTCTTATTATTCCTGATTTAAGCCAAATCCCCATGAACTCTTGTTTCATTTGTTTACCTCTAAAAACCCCCACAACACAATGCCATTTGCTATATTATTAAAAACATAGATATCTATTCCTTTTCTATTAAATATATGAAGTTGAATCCTTTTCCCAATAATTTTTTCAAACTCAGAAAGTTCCCTGAGTCCAGTAATTGTATATTCTGTTACTTCATTTGATTCGATTGCAATGTCAATATCTGAATTTGATATATCCTCACCTTTTCTGAAGCTCCCAAATAAAATTATTGCTTGGGGATTCTTAAAATAATCAACGAGAAACTCAACTAATCCACTTTTATAGATAAAATTAAGATTATATACTATTTTGCTTCTCATATAAAGCCAATGTGTTTGATTTGCTCTTATTCTCCAGAGTTTGCTTAGCTTCTCAATAGATATCAAACCTGCTTGATGAAATTCTTCCAAAATCCCCCCCATATTTGCTTTTGCCACTTGTGCTTCTTTTGCCAAGTCACTTAAACTAAACTCTTTTTCAGGATATTTGAATAACACTTCAATAACTTTACTCTTTGCAGTCTCTTCATAGAGCTTAAGATATTTTTTGTGGACAGTTGGTTTCATTATAGAACATATGTTATAAAGGAGAACTATTTAAAGTTTATGAAAAAATTACAAACTACCAACATACTCTTCTAAGAACTGCATCATCTCGCTATATGCACCCTGCACAAAGTAAATAGACCCTGCAACTCTATGACCTCCGCCAGAAATTTGCGCATGCGGAAACTTTTTCCTGGATTTTGCAATGAAATCCTGCACATCAAAGCCTGCAATTTCTGTACTGCATCGGAAATTAAACGAGGATTTGCCGCATCCAACCACTAACGCAACTTTTTTCGCATCAACAAAATGCTGAAGCACAAGACCTGCTGTTCTGCCTCTTTGCGGATACCCTTGCTTTGACATGACATCATCCATAGGAATTTTCACAAACACAAAATCTTTTTTCTGCAACTGCTCAGCATATTTCAAACATGTTGCAAGCTGAATATGAAACACATGCTGTAACTGCTTGTTAATAATTGAAAGCAGTTTATGCTGGCGAGACTCATCTTTTCCTAATAGGTCATGCACAATTTCTCTGCCACCTGCTGGACCAAGAACAAATGCCTGATAATCAACTGCAACTGCAACCTCTACAATCTTTTCTTTAGAAATATTATTGTTCTTACACAATGCAACATATTTCTTAATATCTTCTCCGCTTACCTTATCGGCAATACCAGATACTGCTGCAATAAAATAAAAATTCTGACAAAACAAGTCTTTAAGATCCTGTGTCAAAAGGTGCGCAATTTCTGCACACAACATTCCTGCACTGAAATCATATTGATGCGTTACTGTATGCGGATTCAAAGAATAATCTGCTGCATGAACAGCAAGCTCATGCGGCGGATGATGATCAACAATCACAACAGATGCTCCATATGTCTTAACAAGATGCAATGCTGGCGCAGATTCACTGCCTGCACCAATATCCAACAGCAAAATTAACGGAGGCTTCATCTCAAACTGCTCACTATTTCTCAAAAATGTCTGCACATCCCGTGTTGCATCTTCATAACTATAATACGGAGTCAATGATGGAAATCGCTGATAAAAATAATGCACATCCCTCTCTCTGCGATGCTGGAGTGAAATAAGAGGAAACAACGCACGCTCTATTGCAATACCTGCTGTATATCCGTCTGCATCTGCATGATGGCGGATAAAGATGGGCTGCTTTGCATCAACTGCTTTCTGAATATGCTGGATGCACTGCTGGATGTCTGGCTTCAGCTTCTGCAAAACGTGCGATTCAATCATGAAATTCATTTTTTAAACACCATGTCTCCTTTTAATTTATTTTTTTTCGCATATTCTCTCCACAATTTTCCATAGCCTTCTGCAATAAAATTTTTCTGAGAAAAGCCAAGTTTTTTTGCAATGTCAATAATATTCTCCTGCTTTCCTTCAATCTCTATAAAATTTCCCATAGGTGTTTCATCGATGCATATCTGCGTCATATTCAGCAGAAATGATTCTCTATATCTTTCTTTTTTCCAATATGGCAGATATCCTATGCGCTCTAAAATCATCTGAAGATACGCTGCATTGTCAATCATAATCTCAATCTCTTCATTAGAACGAATATTTTTCTTTTTTTCAGAAGGCCCTTTGTATGTAAAAATAGCATTATCACGTATCTTCAATGTTTGGTCTTTTTTTCTGATTCTTGGATTGCCAAAATACACATCTGTCTGCAATGCACGCTTTTTGTACAGTTCTGCTTTTAATGCAAGAATTTTCTGTCTCACTGGTTCAACTGCTTCAATCTTTATTTTTACTTCTGTTTCTGTCGGCATACGTATTTTTGAGAAAGAGTGGTATAAAAATTATTCTATTTTTTCAGGGATTGCTGACTTCCACGCAGAATGGCCCCATGCAATAAGGATGTCAACATCCAGACCTAACGGCCAGTCACATGCACCATAACAGCTGTTTAGCCAAATGAGAACCTGCGCTCCTGTTTCCTGCTCGAGAAATGTCACTATTTCATCTGCTTTTGCTTTAAGACCGTCAGGAAGCTGAATACAGACTGTCTTTGCTTTTGTGTTCTTTATTTCAGCGACAGCTTTGTTTAATTCTAAATCATATTGAATAGATTCTAAATCATGTTGCATAGGGAGAAGAATACAAAGGGTTTTATAAAATTATATCCTGTTTCTCATAAACACCCTATTTTGACATGTTGTTTCAGAAAACTTTATATCTGTATTTCTTCATAAAATAACAATCATGGCTGGAATGGAAGGATTTGTGCCTATGCCGCACACTGGAAAAGATGTGCCTGGAGAGTTTGGAGACAAATCTCTTTATCAAGTTGTCAGATACAAAGGCATATTTGACATTAATGAATTATATAGAGTTATCAATGACTGGCTAGTCTCAAAAGGATATCAGGTTCATGAATCTAAATACAAATCAATAGCTCTGCAGACAGGAGGCAAGGAAAAGACATTTGACTGGAACGCACACAGAAAAATGACTGAAGCAATTATGGTTTGGATTGACCTTCACTTTCAATTTCAAGATATTATGGAAGTTGAGGTTGTCAAAAACGGCAAAACAGTCAAATTACAAAAAGGGCTTATTATGGTCCGCATCCAGCATAGATGGGAAATGGATTTTTCAGAGCGCATGGGCAGATCCAAACTCGGCAAGACAATTGCCACTTTTATGATGCAAATCATGTGGAAAAAGAAAATTGATTCATTATGGGAAGACAAACTGCGATTCAAGTGCTACGAACTCATGAATGTCATCAAAGAAACACTTGATTTCATGACAAAAGGAAACGAGCACTACGATGTGTGGTAAGTTATTTAAATAAGAAACAACAGGAATATGTAAAATGGTTGAACGAAGAATAGTTGTAGACAATCTGCGATTGAATTATCACGGACTTATGGATGTTAATGAATTTTATAGAGTTATGGATAAATGGTTCAGAGAAAAAGGATTTGACAAATACGAAAAAAGAAATTTTGAACAAGTATTGAAAGAAGGAAGACAAATTGAAATTGAGATTGAACCATGGAAAAAAATTAATGATTATGCCAAAGAAGTCATGAAAATTGTTTTTTTATTCACAAATGTCAAGGATATTGTTGTGATGAAAGACAACCACAGAGTCAACATGCAGCAAGGCAAGCTTTCTATCACATTTATGGGATATCTTGAGACAGACTGGGAAAGCAAATGGGAGGGAAAACCTATTCTGTTCTTTTTCAGAGCAATCTTTGATCAGTATATTTACAAAGTCAATACTGATAAATTTTATTCTCTTGTTGCAGAAGATACTATGCATCTCTATAATATGTTAAAAGCATACTTGAACATGCAAAGATATTATTGATTCTCATTATTTAATAAAACAAAATCTGCTCTTTAAAGCAATTGAACACTCTTGGCACTTTGTCAATGTTTTTGATTGTTTTTGTATACTTTCTCCTCAGAGATTCTACTTCTTCAAAAGACATGCCTTTGCTGACAGCATATGTAATTTTGCTATCTAACACAGTACGCTTTTCTTCATGGATGCTGCTCACACAATACTGCGCAGGATGTTCATACACTGCACTGCCTTTCTGCAGACCGAAAATCGATGTTGTGACAAGGTCAATACTGCTGCTGTTTTCTTTGAGAAAATGAATGGTATCAAAAAACTCTTCTTTTGTCTCTGTCGGAAATCCAAACATAATAAACACTGCATTTTTTATTCCTGCTTCATGGCTCTGCTGGAGAACTTGTTTAACTGTTTCAACAGTAGTTCCTTTGTTCATCAGATTCAAAAGCCTCTGGCTGCCTGATTCAACACCCCACGAGATTGTATGAAGGCCTGATGCATGAAGCTCTGGAAATATGCCAAGCAGTTCTTTTGTCGGCTTCAACTGGCACCACCACTGCACGTTTAATTGTTTTAAGAGTTTTGCAATTTCAACTAATCTTTCTTTGCGTATCATGTCATCAATGAAAAAAACATATTTTGCTTTTGTCTGCTGAATAACTTTTTTTATTGTTTCCAAAGGAAATTCCTGATAAGGTGTTTTTGCATAATGCGTGCAAAATGCACACTGCTTGTAATAGCATGTTGTTGCTGTCTTTAACGGAATCACGATTTCTTTTGAGAGGTAATCCCCTGCATAGTAATCTGAAAAATCAGGAACTGTTTCTGGAGGGATTTGCTGCTGAAGTTCAGGAATAGTATCGCACAATGCGAGGAGTTTTTCATTCACTGCTGGACCTCCTGCAATGCACGGAAGATTATGCTTTTTTAATTCTTGAATTAATGCTTTTGCATAAAAACACTGGCTGCTGTATACAACACTAAACGCAACAACATCTGGTTTTTTTGCAAGGATATTATCAAGCATGTCTTGCAAGAGTTCTGGCTTTTTACCAGAAACAACTGCTTTATTGTTTTGCGCATATACTATCCTGGATTCTTTCTCAAACTCACAAAGAAGATTTGCATAATGTTCTGTGCAAATTTTTTTGTAATACTGCGAAAATTTCTTTCTGTGAAATTTTGCATTAATATCAAGGCATTCTGCATCATAAAATTTTTTGAAATAGCCTTTCAAATGAGAAATAGAATATGGCATTACAGTCGGCGTGCAAAACGGCGGATAGACCAAGAGGAGTTTCATCACGCAATGCAGTTATTATACATTTATATTATTTGTGTGATTTAGTGGCATACAATAAATGCAAGTATTTATAAAATAAGAAATAATAATAAAAACAGTTAACCATGGTTCAGAATATGATAACTCAACTCAGTGCCCTATTTCTCGGTATTATTGCTGGCAGTATTATCTGCTGGCTGAGCACAGAAGAACTGCCATTGTATGAATTTTACTTTGCATGGGCTGCACGGGGCAGTTTTGTCTTAACACTGCTTCTTCCATTGTTGTATAGTACAGAATATCTATTGATATTCATCATTATTCTTAGCTACTGCTTTCTTGGCATGTACAGAAATAGAGAAGTTTCTGCATTTTATCTATTATCTCCTTTTTCATTATTTCTTATTTCTACAGGCGAGGGGTTTCTTGCAGGATTAGCTGTATTTTTTCTTGCAACAGTATTGAGTATAACGTTACTTATTACATCAAAAAAAGAAATGTGGAAAAATGCAATTGCACTGTATGTTCCATTTATTCTTGTGACTGTTCTTTGTTATCTTCTTTTATAATTTCAACGTCTTGTTTTGTACATTCACAAATATCTCTCTGCAACTGAAGCACTGCGTCGCTGATATCAAGCTTTTCTATTTCTTTTTGAAATTGCTCGAACTGTTTCTGCAGCGCATCTGCTTTTTCTTTATACGTCTGATGCATGTATGCTGCTTCTTTATGCTGCTGAAATGCAACATCTGAAGAGCAGAGCATATCTTTGCGCTTTTTTTCTTCAACAAATTTTTTGTATTGTTCAAGATAATTCTGGAAAAATGCACCTGTGAGGATGTTTAACTCAAGCTCTGTCTTCTCTCTCTTGTCTTCTTTAATATCCAGCGCATCAAGCTGCTGTCTTATTGCAATAATAAGTGATGCAATTTCACAAGAGGGGTCATTTTGCAACGCGTCTAATGGTTTTTCCAGATATGACATCAACAACTGCTCTTTTTCAGGCATTGTTTTTGCATATTTTCGCACTGCTTTATCTATGACAGAAAAAGAATGCGTTAATGCTGCAATATGTGCATCTATTTTTTTCTGATGCTCAGCTGCATCTGCAACACGCTGAAGATACTCCTTATAATGAACAGAATCTTCTATTTTTTTCATTTTCTGCTCTGCTTGTGCACGCAACTCGCCAACTGCAACTTGTTCTTTTTGACATTCTTCTCCTTGCATGGTTAATTCTCTTTTTTGCTGCTGCTTTGTTTTGATTGCTGTAATCTGACTATTAATATGAGAAAGCGCTTCAACACTCTGCTTCTGCACAATAGATTGAAGCTGTTTCATCAGCTCGTCAATTTCTTTGATATTTTTTGCAACAAGATATGTTTCATTTGCAAAAAAGTGCTGCAAGACTGCATACGGTTTCAGGGTGGTGCTGTGATACCCGGGAATTTCTGCTGCATAGAGTTCACACAATTTTTTCATGTCTGCATATGTAATCTGCTCTTTGTTATAATGCGCAGCAAGCATCTGCAAAAACTGCTCTGTTTTTCTAATATATGACACACGATTGCCTTTCATAATCTCTAACTCACGGCTGCTGATATTTTTATTCCGCAATTCTGCATACTCGAGCTTTTTGAGATTTGCCTGATTTGCAAAAATTGCATCATCTATTTTATCAAGAATTGGTTTTGAGGATTCTGCAATGCTCTTTGCATTTTGATTTGTATGCGTGTCAAGCCATTGAGGCAATTCAGCAAATGCCACTGTCTGCTTTGGAATAATAACAGGCACTTCTTCTGGTGCAAATAAATTCTTCAAAAAGTCAATAATTGCTCGCATCGGCACTGTGAACAAGGGTCTGTTTTTATAGTTGATGGTCTATTTATTTGGAAAAAACTAAACGTTTTTATACTCCCGCACTATTATGGGTCTTATGTGGCTCTTGAAATTGTCGTTACAACATAATTGCATTATTGGCAACAGATGCAAACAGTTTCACTGCACCTCTGCAGGATATGCACTTGACTCTTTCAAAGAAGCAGGATATATGCATTATCTTCATTTTGAAAAAATTGAAGGAAAAAATGCTGCTGCATTTTTACAGGACTTAAAACAGGATTCTCATGTTGTGCATTTTGAAGCAAACAATAATACTGCATTCTTTATTTACAAGACTAAAGAAACTGGAACTATGCCTGCGCAAATGTCCCTTTCTGCAAAAAAAGTTTTTCATGTCAAACCAATATTTGTTGACAAAGAAGGAATTGAACATTGGGAGGTTGCAACATGGAACCGCGAGGACATTAATTCATTTATTTCTTATCTGAAGAAAAGCACGCATAATTTAGTTTCATTTAAGATTGACAAAATTGTCAAGACTACGTTGAATGATATTTTTTTCCCAACAGTGATGCCTTCTCTTACTGCACATCAGAAAAAAGCATTGGATATTGCAATTACAGAAGGATATTATGATTATCCTCGACATTCTGAACTTGAGATGCTTTCTAAAATAATGGGCGTTTCTCTTTCAACATATAGGGAGCATTTGCGAAAAGCTGAGAAAGTGATGCTCCGGAATGTTCGTTGAAGCACTTTTCTTTACTGGTTGATTTCATGTACAACTGTATATTTTATTGTACTCTTGAAACATTAAGGAGATGAGAATTTAACCCGCACTATTGCGGGTAAAAAAAGATATAGGAAAAGAAAAAACAAAAGATGAAAAGATGCATAGGTGAAAAAATGACAGAAGAAAGGACAGCAGGAACAGTATTTGCTGGCGCAAACAGCGCTGGGGGAGTTCACAGAAATTAGAAGAAGAACTTTGGAAGACTCTTTGCAATATCTCGCATGCCCACGCGATAAAAATGTATTACTATTAGATATTGAAAATAAAGATACTATTTCTGAAGGCGAATTTTCTTGCACTGCATGTGGAACACGATATCCTATCATTAATGGCGTGCCTTACTTCTTTGAATCAGGGAATGGATTTGAATGGGATGCACAAGCCACTGTATCTGAAATAAAGCAAACACTTGCAGAGACACAAGACATACAAGCTTTGTGGAAGATGATTTTATCTCTTGGTCCTTTTTTATTACGGCAAACAAAAGACAGAAAAGCGTCTATTGACACTCTTTTTGAGATTGTCACTTTTTTAGCACAAGATACGATTACACAAGCAATCCTTATGCAGGCTGCAACTGCAGCACGATATGACTTGGAAAAATATACAGGAACATTAATTCTTGATGCTTCAGTTATTGTCAACTTACAACAACAATATCGTAATGGAGTTATAATTGAAGGTGCGTGTGCAACCGGGGAAAATTTATTAGTAATGGCTTCTTCAATAGCTTCTCCATTTTATGTAGGGCTTGATATTTCTGGTGCTATGGTTCGTAGTGCTCAGCAACAAGCTGAAGAGAGGATGCTTTTTGTACAAGGAGACATTTGTTCCTTACCTTTTAGAAAAAATGCTGCAGGAATATATGTTTTGAATAATGTTTTTGATCGAGTTGTTGATCCACCAAAAGCATGCACTGAGGCTCAAAAAATCGTTTTAGCTCAAAATGGATATCTTGTTTTGAGTAATTGTGATCCATTACAATATACCTACAAAACAGTAGATGGACGAGAAATTCTCTTTGTACCTCCAAATAAACAACTTACCCTCGAACAAGGTCTTGTGCTTGCAGGATTTGAACAGCAAATGGAACAAAGAGGAACATGGCAAATTCAAACTATTGCTTATGGTGCAGAACAATTACAGTATAAAACAATTTATGGAGGAAGAAAAAAATGACAGCAGTACCAATAAATGAAAAAGTGCCTGTATTGAAAGGGCTTAATTTAACAAATGAACGATTGAAAAAAGCTGAACAAGACAATAAAATGCTTCTTATTGATCTCGAAACAAGTAATAAGTGCAATCTGAATTGTCAATATTGTTTTCGAGATATTTATGGCACAAAAGAAGCTCTTGAAAAAGAATTACCTCTTACAAAGCGATTAGAATTAATAAAACAAGCAAAAGAATTGGGATGTGAAACCATTAAAGTAACAGGTGCAGGAGAACCTTTTGCTGATCAAGATCTCTGGCCAATGATAGAATATGCAAATTCATTAGGAATGTGGGTGATGATATTCACCAATGGTTCTCTGATCACCAAAGAAATTGCTGAAAGGTTATACAAAATGAATGTTTCATTAATTGTCAAATGCAATTCACTTGATGAAGAAAAAGAAGATTTTATGGTTGGTAGAAAAGGATATGCAAAAAGGCGAAATGAAGCACTTCAAATTCTTATGGACCTTGGTTTTAATAAAACATCCCCCACACGATTAGGAAGAGATTTAGTCGTAACAACTATAAATAAACAGGAAGTGTACGATTCCTTACGATGGTGCAGAAAAAATAACCTATTTCCTTTATTTAGGCCACTTATGCCTATTGGTGCTGCACGAAATCTAACTGATTGGATGATGTCAAAAGAAGAAACAAAAGAGATGTATGAAAAGGCGAGGGAAATTGATTCAAAAGAATTTGGATTAAATTACTGTTTAACATTGCCATATATGGGCGGAGTCTGGTGCAGACAATTACACTATGCTGTTTATGTCAATATTTTAGGAGAAGCATACGCATGCACTGGCTCAAAAAAATTGCTTGGAAATTTTAAAACACAACGCTTAGAGGAAATATGGAACAGTAGAGCAGCAAAAAAGATTCGTGATACACCTTATGATAGCTGTCCATTACGAGAATCATATTGGAGAGGAGAAAAAGAATATGATTGCATTTGAGCAATAATTATATAAACAAGGAATACACAATGAACAGCATGACAAATCTAAAATCACGACTCCATACTGCTGACCATATTCTGTGCACAATACTCCAAGAAAAGGGGGCAGTGACAAGAGCAATGCAGTTTAAAGAAGATACAGTACGAATCACGTTTGAGTCTTCTTGTGACTTAACATTATTAAAAGAAGAACTTGAGAAAAAAGTAAATGAAATAATCTGGAAAAATTTTGAAGTTATTCATTATACTGTAGAAAGAAAAGATGCTGAGAAGATAACTGACCTCAGTATGGTTCCTGAATCAGTAAAGAATATAACGGTTTATGAAATAAAAGGGTTTAATAAGGTTGCATGTAGCGGTCCACATGTCAACAACACAAAAAGTGTCGGCATATTCCGCATCCTTAAAATAGAAAAAAAAGGCAAAAATGCCTTTTCAATATATTATACTGTTGATGATCAACCAGGTGAGGAGAAAAAAATGACAGCAAATGTACAACTCTTGAACGCAAAAGGAACACAGGATTTTCCACCTGAAGAAAAAATTCTACGAGATAAAATAGAACAGACATTCAAAACTATTTTTGAACTGTATGGATTCTCTCCTCTTGAAACTCCTGTTCTTGAACGATATGATCTTTTGGCAAGCAAATATGCTGGAGGAGCTGAAATCCTCAAAGAAACATTCAAACTGATTGATCAAGGAAAACGCGAATTAGGATTGCGATATGACTTAACAGTGCCGTTCTGCAGATTTATTGGCATGAATCCAAACTTAAAAATGCCGTTTAAGAGATACCAAATCGGCACAGTGTACAGAGATGGACCAGTTGCATCTGACAGATTACGAGTATTTACACAATGCGATGTTGACATTGTTGGCTCAAAATCAATGGCTGCAGAGGCTGAATGCTTGTTATTAGCAGACGAGGCTTTTAAAAAACTCAAAATAAAAGCAATTATTGAAATTAATAATCGCAAATTACTCGACGGCATGCTGGAAGATATTGGTGTTCCTGAAGCAAAATGGATTCCTGTTATTCTTATTATTGACAAAATCAAAAAGATTTCCAAAGAACAAATAGAACAAGAACTTGAAGAACAAGGATTAACAAAACAACAATGCACTACTCTTTTTTCTTTTTTGGAAAAAAAGGATTTAACTGCATTTAAAAAATTAAAGAGTGCAAAAGCACAAGAAGGATTAAAAGAGCTGGAAGAATTATTTGCACTGCTTAAAGGCAAAAAGAATATGGTTTTTACTCCAACGCTCTCCAGAGGATTGGCATATTACACTGGCACTGTTTTTGAGGTTGTGACAGCAGATGCAAAATCTTCTATTGCAGGCGGAGGCAGATATGATAAAATGATTCAGCAATTCTTAGGTTCGCCGCAGGAATATCCTGCAGTTGGCATTAGTTTTGGATTAGACAGAATATGTTTACTAGAAAAAGCTGAAAAAATAAAAACAGTGACGCAGGTATTTGTTGTTTCTATTGACAAAGATAAAGAAGCACGAGAGATTGCACGTGCGTTGCGTGAAGCAGGAATTAAAACTGAAACTGACATTGTTGGCAGAGGGCCTTCTAAGAATCTGGCATATGCAAATTCTCTTGGCATTCCATATGTGCTTTTTGTCGGCGCTGATGAAGTCAAAAGCAAAAAGTATAAATTCAAAAACATGAAAACTGGCAAGGAATTTTCTGGAAAGATTGAAGAGATAGTAGAGAAGCTTTGTTCAGAACAGTAATTCACAATACATAAATACTTGTTTTTTTCAAAAAGAACTATGCATAAAACGTTATACCATATAATTTTTATAAGGGATAAATATAAATCTGACCTAAACCTTATAGGTATGAGGGGGTAAGATGGTTAAGCTCAAAGAAATAATCAGGCCATTAATCACAGTACCGTACTCCATGAACATTGCAGGAGTTGCTGTGACAATGGACTTGCACAACACACACTGTGTTCTTGTTGAACATGTAGACAGTTCTCTCGGCATTATCACTGAAAAAGACATTATCCGCAGTGTTGTAGCACGATGCAAAGATCCTTCTCAAATACGCGCATGGGAAATTATGAAACAGCCAGTGATTACAGCAGATGAAGAAACAGACATCAGAGATGCAGTTGAACTTATGAAACTGCACAAAGTCAGAAATGTTATTGTCGTGCGAGGAAAAGAAATTCTTGGTGTTGTCAAGCGAAGCACTATTCTCAACAACATCAAATTTGAAGAAGAAGATAACTGGACTGCAATGGAAAAGATGGAAGCGCCTATTGTGTCAAGCAAATAACTTTTTCATCAATTAAGTATGTATGCTCTGCCTGACTCACTATTCCTTTTTCTACTTCAACTAATTCTGGATGGCCGACAATATTGCCATTTGCTTTTAGCAATTGCAATGCCATTGTGACTTTATTTGCACCAAATTTTTCATCAAGCCATCGTCTTGCAAACGGCACTCCTGGCATTGATTCTATCTCATTCAATATTTCTCTTGCTATTGGACTCCTTATTGGTTTATGCTCCACAAATTCATAAATAAGAACATTGCCACTGTCTTTTATCTTGCCAATGCCTGTTGTTGCAAACGGCTCTAATGCAATTATCATGCCTTTTTCTAATTTTGTTGTTTCTCCTGTATTGTAATTCGGCAATGAAGGAGAGGTGTGAATGGTATAGAGAGCCATTCCATGGCCTGAGAGATTTCGCACTGGCTCAAAGCCGTATGACATAATTGTATCTTCTATAATTTTTCCAATTTCTCCTAACTGCGTTCCTATTTTAAGAATTGTTTGTGCGTTCTTTAATGCTTTTTCTGATGCTTCGACAAGTTTACTGTATTTTCTTGAGAGATCAACTGTGTATGCTGTATCGCCAATTGCTCCTTCATAGCAGACACCAATATCTACTTTTATTACTTGGTCTTTGAGAATGATATTGTCGTTGAGAACAGGAGTGTAATGCGCAGCTGCCTGGTTTATTGAAAGATTAACTGGAAATCCCGGCACTGCACCACACTCACGTATTTTATCTTCTATCTGATTTGCAATATCCACTAATTTTGCACCTGGTTTGAATAAAGATTTTGACCATTCTCTGACTTCAGATGCTATTTTTCCTGCTTTTATCCAGAGATGGCGTTCTTCATCTGGAATAATGTTTGGGAATTGTTTCATGCTTTAACAGAATGGGGATGTGTTTATAATCTTTTTTATTAATTTTTGATTTGTTAAACAATCAAATTTATAAAAAGTTTAATGTTTCTTGAAATTATGCCAAAAAAAAAAGTTCAGAAATATGTTTCTGCATTAAGACAAAGAGAAAGTGAAGTGGATATTCTTCCTATAATTCTTGCTGATCCTGAAGTTACTGAAGCAATAAATCATGAATCTATTGGAGTGGTTTGCTTTCGTTTAATGGCAGCAGCAACGAGAGTAGTAAGAGAAGAACGTAGAACAGGGCCTGATACTTATCAAGATAATCATGCTTCATATCTTGGACATGTAGCAGCCTTGCTTCTTTATAAATTACTACCTTACTCTTCACTTGTTGTATACACTAAAAGACAAAGCGAATATGCAGAAAATTCAGGGCATTATATAGAAATAACAGATGCAAGATTAAGAGAAATATTCAAGTATCCTACTTTAGCAGAATATGATCATAATAAGAAAAGATGGCCCCTTGGTGTACAACCTCCAATTAAATTGTGGCTTGGACAGAAAGGAATTTCTATTCGAGATAAACCACGATGTTTAGGGTATTATCATGGTGAAGGAAATTTAGAAGATCGCTGCAAAGCAGCTGAAGCATACTTGAAATCAAGAGCTGCATAAATACTTGCATACACAAAAAGCATATAATATTTTTAAATACAGTTGCATTCTTTAAGGATAATGAGCGACAACACAGAGATAGGAACACTACAACTTAATGGAAACATTAAAAAAAAA
>Ga0233425_10005459_pt1 | contig 20046 bp, 17 predicted proteins | sample Watercolumn_Towu_2_FD_181712 | JGI IMG/M metagenome (GOLD analysis project Ga0233425, IMG submission 181712) | Freshwater microbial communities from Lake Towuti, South Sulawesi, Indonesia - Watercolumn_Towuti2014_140_MG | ecosystem: Environmental > Aquatic > Freshwater > Lake | place... | reverse complement strand
CCTCCCGGAGTCGATCGGGGAAATAGAACACGACCGACACGACGTGAGCCGTGCAGAACCCGGCGATGCAGGTCCACGTCGCGCCGTCCACGACATGCGTCGGGTCGAGCCCGCGCGATGTGCCGTGCCACCGTGAAACCCATGTCCCGACGATCAGGGCCAGCGCGACGAGCACCCCGAACCCGTGGATCGTGACTTCTCCCAGGACAGGGAAGGGAATGGGCCACGACGGCTGCTCGAAGTAGGGCAAGTAGAGTGGGAGCATCACGGCCTTCCTTCACGAAAACGGACCAGAGCATACGCCCGCACCCTTCGATGAGAAAGCCCCGGGGGGAACCAGCGACGACGGTACCCGTGGCAGTGCCCGGAAGACGATGGGGGTCGGTCTGCTCAGAAGCGGAGCGAGAACAGCGCCGAGGCGCCCGAGACGCCGCCGTCCTGCCCCAACACGAGGGACGGCGTCAGGCTCGCCTGCCGGTTCCTGCCGACCCGCCCCGACAGCGCCGCGGTGAGGATGCCGCCGAGCAGGGCGGAGCCGCCCACGCCAACGAGCACCCACCCGAAGGTGCGGCACCCCTGCGAGACCTCGCCGTACTCGAACGTGTCATCCTCGTTGATGTTGTCTCCAGCGCAGGTGTAGCTGCTCGTGGGCTCTCCGGTGTCGTTCCCCGCCTCGGCGAGGAGCAGGATGATCGGCGTGGCGAAGATGACGCCGATCACGGCGATGGCCAGGCCACCCGCCGCGATGCCGAGCCCGATGCTGCGGCCGCGGCCGCCGCCGGTCTGGTAGTCGTAGGTCTGGTAGTTGCTGGTCTGGTACACGTCGGTCGGCGCGTTGGTCGGCGTCTCCCAGACCGTCGGAGCCGCGGCCGCCCCAGGATCGGGCGGCGGCGTCCAGGTCGGCTGGGCTGGCTGTGCGGGCTGGACGCCGGGCTGGGCCGGCTGCACGGGCTGCGACTGCGCCTCCCTGATGCTGGTCTCGAGCCCCCTGATGCGCTCCTCGATGTCGGCCCGGTCCTCGGCGTTGGGGTTCATGCGGAGGTAGCCTCGCCAGGCCTCGAGGGCCTGCTGGAACTCGCCCGCGAACTCGGCGGCCCTGGCGATGTTGTACAGCGTCGAGTGGTGCGGGACGTTGCGGAACGAGCACTCGAACGTGGCCATGGCCGCGCGGTAGTCGCGGGCTTCGAAGAGCTCCTGTCCGTGCTGGAAGTTCTGCCGCGCCTCGTCGCGACGCGCTTCGTCGCCGCTCGGGATGACGCACCGCCCCTGCTCGGCTCGCACCTCGGTCGAGCTCGAGAGGACCAGCAACGCCAGCAGGGAAATACCTGTTCTCGTCGGACTCATGGTTTCGTGCTCCTCAGAAGTTGGGCATCTGCTTCAAGAGAGGGTTGCTGCCACCGGGACGGTTCCCGCCACCCGGCCGGTTTCCGCCGGCAGGGTAGTTGTTATCGACCGGTGGCCGGACCTTCGACCCGTGGTGCTCGTTGCGCGACGCGCGCCTGAGCTCGATGTTGATCGTCTGGTCCTGGTTCGGAGTCACCGTCACCTCGCGGTCCTCGTACCCGTCGAGGCGGCAGGTGAGCCGCATCTCCTCCGTCCCCTGATCCACCTGGACGTTGAAGGGGGTCACGCCGAGCTGGGACTCGCCCCGGAAGACCCTCACCTTGGTGGGCGTCGAGATGAACCCGAGCGTCACTCGCTGCGGCTGCGGGACGGGGACGGGGGCGACATCCGGCGTCGTGGGCGTCGTCGGCACGCCGGGCGTGGGGTACGCCGGGTTCGGAGTCGGGTAGGCCCCGTAGGGGTTCGGGGTCACCGCGGGATTGACGGGCTGCGGCGTGTAGAGACCCGACGGGTTGGAGTAGGGTTGCGCCACCGGCCCGACGGGAGTCGGAGCGACTGGTGTCACCGGTGTCGGGCGAGGCGGCGAGTCGTCGTCGCCGCCGCTGCTCAACGCGACCACGACACCGATGACGCCGAGCACCGCGAACAGGCCCACGCCCCCCGCGACCGCCAGGCCGATCTTGAGCCCGGACCCTCCCGTACGTGTCGCCTGCTGCCCCCCACCCCACGCCATCGGAGTCGGCGTGAGCATCGGCCCCGAGATGTTCCCGGAGTCCATGCTCGACCACGAACCCATGCCGGCGGACGGACCGGGCGTGTCGCCGAAGCGGGAGTTCACGGCCCTGGGCCCGGATCCCACGCTGTCCCACGAAGTGGGGGTCGCGACACCGGGAGGGACGACCGGCAACGGTCCCGAGATGCTCGTCTTGGGCAGCGACGCCGCCCTGTCCGTCGAGGTCACGGGGAGCGGGCCCGTCGTGTTGATCGCGGAGAACGTCATCCCGTACGACGCGGCCACGGGATCGAGCGCCGTGAGGACGTCGTTCATCGTCTGGATGCGGACCGCGGGGTCCTTGGTCAACATCGCCAGGATGAGCTGCTCGGCCTGCGGTGTGATGCTCGGGTTGGCCACCCGGGGGGGAAGCGGCGCTTCCCGGGCGTGCATCATGATGACCCGGAGCATGTTCTCGTCCTCGAACGGGACCCGCCCGACGAGGAGCTCATAGAGGATGACGCCGTACGCGTAGATGTCGGCCCGGTGATCGATGTTCGGCTTCCCCTCGGCCTGCTCGGGCGACATGTAGTACGGGGTCCCGAGCAAGGACCCATCGGTGGTGAGCTTCGCCTGCTCACCCGAGGGCGTGCGGATCTTCGAGATCCCGAAGTCGAGCAGCTTGATCCGGTCGGTCCCGTCGCGTCCGCGAGTGAGGAAGATGTTGTCGGGCTTCAGGTCGCGATGCACGACGCCTTTCTCGTGGGCGGCAGCGAGCCCCTCCGCCACCTGGCGCATGACAGCCAGGGCACGCCTCGCGTCGATCCACGTGCTCCCGGCCTTTCGCAGGGCCCTGAGCTCGTGGCCGAGGTCCTGCCCCTCGAGCATCTCCATCACGATGTAGAGCATCTTGTCCGATGTCTCGCCGAGGTCGTGGATGGTGATGATGTTGGGGTGGCCGATGTTGCTCGCGGCCTGCGCCTCGCGCTGGAACCGTTGCACCGCGTTGGCGTTCTTGAGGAACTGCGGCAGCAGCGTCTTGATCGCGACCTTGCGCTTCATCATCAGGTGCTCGCCCATGTAGACGGCACCCATCCCCCCCTCGCCGAGCTTGCTCTCGATGAGGTACTTGCCCTCCAGCGTCTGGCCGATCAATGGATCGATGGTCGCGCGAGCCCTGGAAATGATGCTCTGCGTGACAGGGCAGACCAGGAGGCCATCCGGGTGTTCTTCGTTGCAATGCGGGCACTTAGCCATGTTCATCTCACTCGGCGCAATGCAAGCACCACTGTATCATCGGTGGTCCGGTGCCGCAAGGAACGCCTCTTCGTGGTACGTATGCCGAGACAAAATGTTGTTCGGTTTGTTAATTACTTCACTCCCGCGATCTCCCCACTCGTGCTTGCGCCGAAGGTCCAGTGACGGGGCAGCAGGTCCCCCTGGGACGTGGCAGATGTCCCGACACGACGGGGTTGTCATTCGGCGTGGACGGGGGTACATCGGCCTGCTGGACCAGGGAAGACAACGCAGTGGTGATATCCCCTCCTGAAACTCCTCGCCGTCCGTGGCGCAGGCTCGCACAGTGGATCGGACCGGGGCTCGCGGCGATCGTGGCGATCTCGCTCTTCTTCCTGCCCGTCGGGGAGCAGACCCTCTGGGCCTTCGATTTCCAGCAGTTCTGGACCTTCGACTACATCCTGTTCCTCACGTTCATCCTCGGGCTCCCCATCCTCCTCGTGCCGCGCGATGGCCGGAGCCGGCGCCCCGTCCTCGCGTTTTTCCTCCTGAGCTACGTCGCCGTGACCGTCACGCGACTTCCCCAGGTCGAGGAGGAGACGCGGACCTGGGTGCTCGCGGTCGGGCTCGTCCTCGTCGTGCTCCTGCTCGCCGCGATCGCGCTGTCCCGTTCGGCGCGAGCGCACGTCGCGCTGCCCGTGGCCGGCGGCCTCGCGGTGCTGGCGGTCGTGACGCTCTTCGCGTTCGCGAATCAAGGCACGCTCGGCGAGTCGTTCGGCGAGCTCGGCGACGACGCCGGAACGATCCTCGTGGTGGTCTCGCTCTTCGTGCTGCTGCTGTTCGTGACCATCGGGGCCGCGCGCTGGCCGCGCGGCGTCCGTCTCTCGATCATCCTCTTCTCCCTCGCCTACTTCGGCTTCCTCCAGGCCGCGTGCCCGCGCCTGCCCGGCGCTCTCGAGCTGATCTTGCTCCACATCTCGGAGCCCGAGCGCGTCGGGATGCACATCATCAAGGTCGCGGTCGTCCTGACGATGGGCATCGTCTACGGCAGGTACTACTGCGGCTGGATCTGCCCGAAGGGCGTGATCCAGGAGCTCATCCATCGCCCGGCGCTCGGAGTGAAGGTCCCTGAGAAGGTCGACCGGGCGCTCAAGTGGGGCAAGTACGTGACGCTCGTGCTCCTGGTCCTGTTCCCGCTGATCTGGAACGCTCGCCTCTTCCTGCACATCGGCCCGTTCCGAGTGATCTTCAACATGTCGGGACCGGCATATGCCGTCGCGTTCCTCGTGGTCGTGCTCGTGGCGTCCGTGTTCATCGATCGCGCGTACTGCCGGTACTTCTGCCCCGAAGGCGGACTGCTTGCGCTGGCGCAGCTCGTCAGCCCGTTCCGGGTGCGTCTCGATCGTGCCAGATGCACCGACTGCGGGAGGTGCGTCAAGGCGTGCCCGGTGGACGCCTTCGTGCTCGACGGCAAGACGCCGGTCGCGATCAGCCGGACCGAGTGCATCGTGTGCACGGAGTGCGCGGTCGCGTGCCGGGAGTCGGGCATCCATTTCGGGCTCGCCGGCCTCGCCCGTGCCACCGCCGGTGAAGGTTCGGCCGCCGCTTGCGTCAAATCCCCCATGGCACCGAGGTGTGACGAATGAACAGAGCCATCGCCTTTCTCGGGTCCATCGCGGTCATCCTCCTCTTCACATCGATCGCGATGGCATGCTTCATCAACTTCGAGCCGGCGACCGTCAGGGCCGACGCGAACGGCCAGGCCTCGTTCGCGGCCATCATACGGTGGGAGCACCGCAAGTGCGTCCTCGACGACGACGATGTCAACATCGACACCAAGGGCCTCAAGATCCTCAAGCAGACGGGCTGGAACCAGGTCAAGCGGGGATACTTCAAGAACGACTTCGTCGTTCAGCTCACCGCGAAGGACGGGTCGCTGCGCGTCTGGCGCGAATGCAGCAAGAAGGGGATCAGCGAGGCCACGATCAAAGTCACCAGGTGAGGGGCGCTGTTCCTGGCCATTCGAGTGGACAGGGTGGACCAGGTGGACGAAGTGGACCTGTCAGGACGAAGCACACGCCCCGCGTCCACCCAGCCCACCCCCTTCAGGGGACCGCCCGCCGCCGAGGCTGGTCGTCGAAGTTTTTTCGTGTATTGTGCGGAGCTCCCCGGATGAGGCCCCGGGATGAACGTGAAGGAGGACGGCCCATGCGGACCGGGCTCGCGGCCGTGACTGCGGCAGTGCTGCTGCTCTCGTGCGACCTCGACCTCCCAGCGTCGAACGTCTGCTACGACGAGCACATCGTGCCCATCGTCAAGCAGGACTGTGCGGCATGCCACGAGAACGGCGAGTACCGGGTCCGGCTCCAGGGCCTTCCCGGCGATCACCAGGAGCTCCTGAGGTACATCACCCCGTACGAGCCCGACCGCAGCGTCCTGCTCACGTGGGCCGCGGGCGAGGTCAAGCAGCACGTGCCGCTGTGGCCGAGGGGCGGTGATCGCTCCGACACGGTCGCCGCGTGGATCTCCGAGGGTGCGACCACCGAGTGCTTCGACCGGTCGCGCTGTGGCGAGTGCCGCCAGGACAGCGATTGCTCGGAGGTCCGGTGCATCTGCCCCGACGGGACCGAGGCCAGCGGGAGCCGCTGCTCCGTGGACCTCGAGACCAACCACGGTACGTGCGCCAGGCGTGACACCTGCACCGACCCGGTCTTCCGGCTCTGTGAGGCGGTGGCGCCGGACGGTGATGCCGACGGGGACGCCGACGGGGACGGAGACGCCGATGGAGATGGCGACGCGGATGGCGACACGGATGACGGGGTCGTCTCGTTCGCCGACGACATCGTGCCCATGCTGCGCTGGGACTGCGCGAGCTGTCACTACAGCGGCGGCTGGGGGGTCAGGCTCCGGGGCACCGTGGACGACTACGACGAGGTGATGCGCTACGTCGACCTCGAAGACCCGGAGGGCGAGGGGAGCTTCCTGTGGTGGGCCGCGGGCGGAGACGCTCACCCCGTGAGCTGGCGCAGGGGTGGCGAGCAGTACGACCTCTTCCTGGAGTGGGTGCTCCAGGGCGCCCTGAACAACTGACATCGACCGGAGCTGCCACGTGCGTCACCGACGACTCGACTGCATTCTCTTCTTCCTCGTCACAGCGATCTCGCTGACCCCCGGCCGGACCGCCCTGGCCCGCGACTGCCCGTCGCTCCTGTCCGGCCGCCTCTTCCAGATCGGCGACACGCTCGAGCTCGGCGCCGAGTTCAGGTCGTTCTACTTCGGCGCCGCCGTGGGCGAGGGCCTGCCGATCTCTCCCGGACCGGACGAGGCGGACTACCCCTGGGACAACAACGTCTTCCTGGGCCTGCGCGCCCTGCTGTACTGGTACCCGGCCGAGGGGCTCACCATCGCGGTTGAGGACGAGCTCAGGTACCGCTGGCCCGGGTGGGAAGCGAGCGGTGTGCCCGGGCTCGATAACCGCCCCGTGTCGCTCTTCATCGAGTACGAGACCAACGGCATCACGGTCACCGGCGGGCTCCAGTCCTTCTACTTCGGGACCGCGGCGGTGCTCGACCAGCGCTTTCTCGGCCTCTCGGCGCAGTTGGAGCACGAGGTGTTCTCGATCGAGGTGTTCGGCGGGGTGACGATGCGTCACTTCATGCGCAACGCGGCCCACAGCATGTGGATGAGCTACATGTCGGACACCAACGGCTGGAAGTATGCGTCGCAGGACCTGTCCGAGAACTTCGCCATCGGCGCGATCTTCAGCCTGCGCAGCGTGGTCCGGCCGTTCCGGCTCGAGCTCCTCTACCTCATATCCGAGGCGAGCCTCGAGCAGCTCCGGAGCCAGGCGGTGAGCCTGCACTTCGCCGGGCCGATCTGGCGTCCCTACCTGTCGTTCGTGCTCGAGCCGCTCGTGGTCATCGACAGTGACGCCAACGTGTTCCCGGGTGTGGTCGCCGAGGTCAGGGCACGGTTCGGGAGCGAGGCCAACCTCCCCACATTGAGCGTGGGAGGCGCCAGCTCGTTCCTGCACCTCCAGGACGACGATCCCGCGGCGCGATACAACGCGGTCTACGAGAACCTCTCGCTGGGCATGATCCGCCGCTTCAACCTCCACCAGGGCCATGTCCTCTATGCCCGTGCGGCGTGGCAGATCATCGACTATGTCGGCCTCTTCGCGGGGTACTACGCCAACATCGATGTCGCGATAGACCCGACCGAGGGGCGGGTCCTCGACGTCAACGACGAGCTCGACGTGGGCGTCGCGCTCCAGGTGAACGACCTCTACCGCATGAACCTCGCGTACGTGGCCATGAACCTGGCCGGCGACCACGACACATCGCACGGGGTGTACGTCGAGGCCAGGATCATCATCGGTCGATGAGGCAGGGGACGGCCGGCGGTCGGGACAACAAACCCTTTGACTCGCTCGGCTCACCTTGCCCATGATGGGGCCGTTGGAACGGGATCTCCTGACGGCGAGCGCGCGGACGGACCGTGATGAGCTGACTCGCCCGATCCGAGTGCTCGTGGTGGACGACGAAGCGCCCCTCACGCGCGCCCTCGAGCGATTGCTGACTCACGAGGGATTCGAGGTGACGACCGCGCTCACCGGGACCGGCGCGTTGCAGGGGATCGAGCAGGAGCCCGACGTCGTCCTCCTCGACCTGATGCTCCCCGACGCCAGCGGGATGGACATCCTGCAGCACATCAAGCGCGAGCGTCCCGACATCGAGGTGGTGATCCTCACCGGACACGGCGACGTCAACACCGCGGTCGAGGCGCTCCACGCGGGCGCCTACCACTTCCTGACCAAGCCGTGCAACAACGACGCCGTGGTCGGCCTCCTGGGCCGGGCCGCCGAGCGGAGGCGCCTCATCCATCGCGCCAGGAAGCTCGAGGAAGCGCTCGCGGGACGCGCCGGAGAGAGCCCCCTCGTCGGCTCGAGCCCCGCGATGCGGCAGGTCTTCTCGTTCGTCGAGACGGTGGCGCACAGCGAGAGCACGGTCCTGCTCCAGGGTGAGAGCGGCACGGGCAAGGAGCTCGTCGCCCGCGCGATCCACTCGCTCGGCCAGCGCAGGGGGAAGCCGTTCGTCCCGATCAACTGCTCCGCCATCCCCGAGAACCTCATCGAGAGCGAGCTGTTCGGCCACGTGAAGGGCGCGTTCACCGGGGCCGCCGCGTCGAGGCGAGGGCTGTTCGAGGCCGCCGACGGCGGGACCGTCTTCCTCGACGAGGTCGTCGACCTCCCGACGCTCGCCCAGGTCAAGCTGCTCCGGGTGCTCCAGGAGGGAGAGGTCCGTCGAGTCGGCTCCGACGAGACGCACACGGTCGATGTACGGGTCGTCTCCGCCTCCAACACCGACGTCCGCAAGGCCATGGAGCGAGGGGCGTTCCGCGAGGACCTGTACTACCGGCTGAACGTGATCACGATCGAGTTGCCCCCCCTCAGGCAGCGCGAGGGAGACATCGACCTCCTCGCCCAGTATTTCCTCCGGAAGTACGCTCGCAAGGCGAACCGCGAGATCCTCGGGCTCACGCCGGCGGCTCTCGACTTGCTCAGGGCCTACCACTGGCCAGGTAACGTCCGAGAGCTGGAGAACGCCATCGAACGCGCGGTCGTCCTGGCGCGGCGAGAGCTCCTGCAGCCGGACGACTTCCCACCGAACGTGGCCGCCGGCAGAGTGAAGCCTCGGCCGGTCCAGAGCAACGCCCGGCGGAAGATCGATCTCCCGTTCCAACAGGCCAAGGAGTCAGCGGTGCTCACGTTCGAGACCGAGTACGTGCGAGCCCTGCTCGACCAGACGCGAGGCAACATCTCCGAGGCCGCGCGGATCGCCGGCCTCGACCGATCCAACTTCCGCCGCATCGTCAGACGCTGCGCGCCGGAGCCCGGCCTTCGGGACCAGGGCCCCACGAACGAGCCATGATGACCCCGATCACGTCCAGGACTCCGTCGGACCACATGCGAGGCTGGAGCAGGCCGTGGATGATGGTGCTCTTCGTCGTGCTCGCGTCCTGGCTCGCCGGGTGCGACTCCTGCGAGCCAGGCACCGGGAGAGCGCGCGGGCCGACGCTCATGACGGCATCGGGCGACGGAGGATGTCCGGACCCGTTGTTCCCGGTGCTGAAGGGCGCGAGCTGGACCTACGAGGTGTCGTCCACTCCGTCCCAGAGCCCGAGCATCATCGAGCTCGAGGTGCTCGACGTCGAGCGCACGGGCCGGTCGCTGAAAGCCCGGGTCCGCAAGGCGACCAGCACGTACGAGACCACGGTGGAGGCGGTCTGCTCTCCCGACGGATCGAGCTTCCTCTCGCTCTTCGTGTATCTCGGCCCCCCTCTCCCGACATCGCTCGGGTACTCGCCGGCCACGAAGGTGAGCGAGGGCCCGCTGGTCCCTCCGATCGCCAAGCTGAGCCCGGGTCTCGAGTGGCATCACACCATCGAGGCTCACACCGAGCGACCGGGTGGCGTGGCGCTGACCATGGACTCGATCTGGTCGGTCGCCGCGAGCTACCTGGGAGAGAAGGAGGTCTCTGTCCCGGCCGGCACCTACTTGGCCCGCCAGGTCAAGCTGGAGGTCACAGGCCACCACCGGCCGCCCGAGGAAGACGACGTGGTGTTCGGAGAGCGAGTGGCCGATCCGCCGAGCATGACCTTCACCTACTCCCTCGCTCCGGGGGTCGGCGTCGTGATGATCGAGGGCGACCCGATGCCGTCGCGCCCCGACGTGAGACCGCGCTGGGTCCTGTCGGCCGTGTCACGGAAGAACGCCAGCGGCCGTCAGGACGACTGATCGACCAGTGGTGAGCCTCGGCTCTGCTATACTGCCTTCATGGTCATGGCTGCTACGAACATCCCGAGCTTCGATGACTTGTACCGGCAGATCGAGGCGCTCCCGGAGGGCATCACGGGCGAGGTCCTGGAGCCCGGGGTCCTCCGCACAATGCCACGGCCCGGTTCGGCGCACCGGTGGGCCGCAACGTGGTGCACCGACTCGCTCCGAGGCTCGAATCGAGTGCTCCGTGGCACCGGTTGGTGGATCGAGGTGGAGGCCGAGATCCGCCTCCTGCGCGACCGGCTGGTCGTCCCCGATCTGTCGGGCTGGCGCGTCGAGCGGGTCCCCGAGCTCCCGCGCGAGAACCCGATCACCGTCGTCCCCGACTGGTGCTGCGAGGTGCTCTCGCCGACCACGATGCGCGCCGACCGCGTCCTCAAGCTGCCGATCTACGTCGCGGCCGGTGTCGAGTGGGTGTGGCTCGTGGACCCTGCGGCGCGCATGTTCGAGGTCTTCCGGACGGTCGACGGCCGCGCCGTCCTGACCCTCTCGGCCGGCGCGGACGACGTCATCGCGCCCCCGCCCTTCCAGACCGAGATCGCGCTCGAAGCCTGGTGGTTGCCCGACGAGGGCGGCGTTCGTCAGGGCGACTGATCGAACCCCTCTGAGTCGTGTGAATCCAGTCCCGCGTCGGCGTCGGACTCGGGCCGAGGCGCGGCATCCGGGCCGCCGTCGGCAGGCGCGGCCGGCGAAGCGTCCGGCCCGGCGTCGGGAGCGGGAGCGGGAGCGGGAGCGGGAGGGGGAGCGGGAGCGGGAGCGGGAGCGGGCCGGGGAACCGCCCGGGCGGATACGTACAGGATCACGTCCTCGCCCGGCTCGAGGACGTGGTTCCGCCCGAAGTGATTGATGCGGGCGAGGAGCCCCATGCTGATCCCGTACCTGCGACAGATCCGCTGGAGCGTGTCACCGGGCCGGGCCTGGACCACGATCCGTCGCTGGTCCCGGCTCGTCGCCACCTCCTCGTACAGCTCCGTGCTCCTGGCAACGAACAACCGGACGCGCCCTTCGTCGAGGGCATCGACCCGCTCGCCCGTGAACCCGATCGGCACGAAGACCTGGAGGACCATGCCAGACTGGAGCTCGGCCGCCGGATCGAGGTCGTTCCAGAGCACGAGGTCTCCGGGCGTCACGCCGAAGCCTCGCGCGATGCCCTCCAGGGTGTCGCCAGAGACCACTTCGTAGAAGACCCTGGTCCGGTCGCGATACGCGAAGCGGCGATCGGGGACCACTGCCGTGACGACCTCGCCCACCGGCTCGGGCGGCGCCGCCTTGGCCGGGACGATCAGGTACGATCCGGGCTCGATCGCGTCCCCGGGTCGCAGCTCGTTGAGCTTGGCCAGCGCCGCCCGGCTCGTGCCGTGGTCTCGCGCGACCGAGTCGAGGTCCTCGCCCGTCCGGACCTGGTGCTGCGAGAGCTTCGACGACCGTCCGGCGAGCCTGGCCATGAAGGGCATCGCCTTGTCGCGCGTCCCCACCGGGACCCTGAGCCCGTACCGGGCCGGACCAGGTGGTGTCCGGCCTCGGCGCAGCTCGGGATTGAGCTCTCGCAACACGTCCGTCGACGTTCCCAGCAGCCGCGCCAGCCGTCCGAGGCCGGTCGAGCGGGGGACGTCGAGCACCTCGAACGTCATGGCATGGTCGCGCACGACGTCACCCAGGCCGAAACGCTCCGGGTTGAGGCCCACCACCGCCGCCGCCACGATGCGCGGCACGTAGTTCCGCGTCTCCTGCGGCAGGGCGAACTCGGCGGTCCGGAGCCTCCAGTAGTCGTTGGTGTTGTAGGTCCGGATGCTGGTGAGCAGGCCGTAGTAGCCCATGTTGTACGACGCGAAGACGAGCTCCCAGGACCCGAGACGATCATGGAGGTGGCGCAAGGTCCGCGCCGCCGCGCGGGTCGAGCGTTCCGGGTCGAGCCGCTGGTCGACCCAGTGGTCCTGCCGGAGCCCTCGCTCGCTTCCGGCCGCCGGCATGAACTGCCAGAGCCCGGTGGCGCCGGCCCGCGAGCGCGCCGTCGGCGTGTAGCTGCTCTCGATCATGGCCACGTAGATCAGGTCCTGCGGCACCCCTTCCTCGCGGAGGACCCTGCGGATCATCCCCTCGAAGCGGCCCGATCTCCGGAGCCACCTCTCCATGGTGTCGTGCCACCACCCCTGCGCCCGGATGGTCTCGAGCTGCTCGATGACGGGGTCGGTGAGCCGGACCGGGAAGTCCGGCATCCGCAGCCCCTGGAGCCACGCCAGCGACGACGAGCCCTCGGCGATCGACGGCGTTGGGTCGGCGACGCGGCTCGTCAGCTCGATCGGCAGCAGCACGGGCATCTCGAGGTCGTCGTTCCGATCCGGCTCGCGCGGGGCGTGCCGTCTCGAGTCCTGCGCGCCCGCCTCGGGCAGCCGGAACGTGAGCGCCACGACGAGCATGACGACGCGCCATCGACCAGTCATGATCCGCCAGTGTAGGAACCGGCGCAGGGGGGCGTCAATTCGAGGAATTCGCGGTCAGTGACCCTCGGCCGCGAGGTCCCGGGCTCGCTCGAGGTAGAACTGGAGGTGGTCGAAGCTCGGCCCCGTCACGCCGAAGAGCTGACCCACCTCGTCGAAGTGGTCCGCCGGCACCTCGCCCCGGTAGTCTCCCCACGGGGCGCTGGACACCGGGACGATGCCGTCGTTCTCGCCCGCGAGCAGGAAGATGAGGTCGTAGCTCCACCTGATCTCGACGTCGCACACGTCGTCGCACCCGATGCCGTAGAGGCACGTGCGCCCGGTCCAGGAGACGTAGCTGACGCGGTCGTCGTCCGGGTTGGCGGGGTTGAACTCGTCCTCGATGTACTGCGTGGTGAGGCTCCGGAAGGATGCCTCGGCGTCGGACTCGCGGCCCATGACCGTCGCGCCGATGAGCTCGAGCAGGAAGTAGAGCGCTTCATCCGCTCCTCCTGGCAAGACACCCATGGCCACGTCGCACAGGGGCGTCCCGTGGTGCGGGGTGGCCACGGTGACCAGCGCCGACACCCGGTCGCCGTACCCGAGCGTGCTGATCAGCCGCCGCGAGTCGAGCCCGCCCTGGCTGTGGGCGATGATGTCGACCCTGGTCGCCCTCGCCTCCTCCAGGACCGCATCGATCTGGGGCGCGAGCTGCTCGGAGCGCACCTCGATCGAGTTGTACGGGTCGAGGACCACGACGTGGACGGGGAACCCTCGCTCCCTCAAGACGTCGGGGACGCCGTAGAAGTACTCGAGCGGCCCGATCTCCTCGAAGCCGGTCCAGCCGTGGACCAGGACGATGGGGTAGCGCGTCGTCTCGCGGTCGCACCCCGAGACGCACCGCACCGCCAGGTCGTAGCGCTGCGACACCGCCGGCGTGGTCCGGATCAAGAGCCTGAGCTCACCGGAGCGCGGGACCTCGACCGAGTGGATCGACGGCGCGCCGAACCCTTCCGCGGTGAACAGGTCGATGGTCGCATCCCACCGCGGGGCGTCGGGATAGGTCACGGCGGCGACGATCGGGAAGAGGCCCCTCGGAGTGACCTCGATCTCGATCACCGTGCCCACGGCGGCGGCCAAGCTCATCTGGTGCATCGTGCACGGCTCGAGCATCGCGCTCGCCGGCACTCCGTCGACGTCGATCCAGCCGAGATCGAGAGGCTCGAGATCCGCGACGCCGCAGGTGTGGCCCACGTCCGGCTGCGTCGCATCTCCCACGTCCGCGGCGTCGTCGGGGTCCGCGTCGTGCGGCTCTGGAGCGTCGGCCTCGAGGTCGGCGTCTCCGGGGTCCGCTTCCATGACATCGGGACCGCCGTCTCCGACTCCACCAGACGAGCCTCCGCAGCCGGACGACAGGAGACCGAGGAGGACCACCCAACGTCGCACATACATCAGCGACATCATATCCCTCTTGACCGGCGATGGGGCATTTGGCGATAACCCAGACAGCATGAGGTGGTCGTGACGACTCCGTACGATGAAAGCATCCTCCGCTCGCTCCGGAAGATCACGAGGGCCATCGACGTGTACAGCCGCCGGCTCGCGAGCCGCTACCGATTGACGGGACCACAGCTCGTCTGCATCCGTCACCTCGCGGCGTCCGGGCCGATCGCGCCGAGCACCCTCGCGGCCGCGGTGAGCCTGAGCCATCCGACGGTCACGGGCATCCTCGATCGTCTCGAGCGGCGCGAGCTGGTCACCCGGACGAGGTTGAAATCCGACAAACGGCGCGTCCTCGTCGAGCTCACCCACGAAGGGTTGCAGCTCGCCTCGGCCTCCCCCACACCCCTGCACCAGCGTTTCGCCAAACGCCTGTCGATACTGCCGCGGGAAGAGCAGGCGAAGATCGATGCCGTGCTCCGCAACGTGGTGGAGATGATGGAGGCGGACGACATCGAGGTGCCGCCCTTCACGTCCGCCGGCCCCATCGACGTTCAGCCTGGCGATTCCCAACGCTACTACGACCCGACCGAAGGGTGAGACAACCGATGTCGATCATCCGGAGCACAGCGGCACTGCTCCTGTACCTGGCCTGCTGTTCGCCCCCGCCTTCAGACGCCGACGCCGACGCCGACGCCGACGTGAACGCCGATGCTGACGTGGCCGCTGACGCGGACGCGGACACCGAAGCCGACGTCGACTCCGACGCCGACGCCGACATCGATTCCGACATCGACGCGGACAGCGACTCCGACACTGTCTCGGAAGCCGACGTGGACGACGACCCGGAGACCACCGGATCTCGCATCGACGTCCTCGTCGCCCTGATGAGCGATCCCTCGACCCCGGCGGCCGCCGTGAGGTCCGCCGTGCACGATGTCGCCTGGGCCGAGGGGTGGCCGCTCGAGGAAGACGGTCGGTGGCTCTTCGCGACGGAGTGGGCGGACGCGCCCGATCCTGTATCGCTCGTCGGCGACATCAACGGATGGTCGACCAGCGCCAGTCCGGCGTCGCAGAGCCCGGCAGGACCGTTCTACTTCATCGAGATCGACTCCGGCACGTTCACGGCGCCGGCCGAGGGCGCCAAGTACAAGTGGTGGGGTTCCCCGGACGTCTGGCGTGCGCCGCCCGAGGCCCGGGCCTATGGCTACGACGAGTTCGGCCGGTTCGGGTGGGTCCGACCGTCGCCGGTCGCGCCTCACATCGAGCAGTTCCCGGACATGGGCTCGGCCTTCCTCGAGCTGCCACGGACCATCCGGGCGTTCCTCCCGGCGGGGTTCGAGCCGGGCTCGGACGCGGCCCGCCACGCACGTGTCCTGTTCCTCCACGACGGACAGAACGTGTTCCACCCCGATGCTCCCTGGGGCGGCTGGCAAGTCGACCGCGCACTGTCCGAAGGGGGTTACGACGACGTGGTCGCCCTGGCGGTCGACTCGGTCGAGGACCGCCTGGACGTCTACTCGCACGTTGCCGACGAGGGTGTGGGCCCCGGGGTCGGAGGGCACGCAGACGAGTACCTCCGCATGGTCCGCGAGGAGGTCCTGCCCTTCTTCCGCGACCTGTATGGAGTCGTTGTCGAGGGCGATTCGTTGATGATCGCCGGCTCATCGATGGGCGGCCTGATCTCGTTGTACATGGTCCTCACCGACCCCGACGGCCAGGCGTGTGCCGCTGCGCTCTCGCCGACCCTGTCCTGGGGCGCGATCGACCCGTCGCTCTCCGGCGCTGACGCGATGGTCAACCTCTGGCCCCTCGCCGTGGGTCACGGGTCCACGAGCATCTCCCTCGACAGCGGCGGTGGGCCGGGCAGCGGCTGCCTCGATCGTGACGGCGACGGCGTGATCGGTGACGAGCCGGAGAGCGACGACGGGGACAACTACTGCGTCACCGCCCAGATGCGCGACGTGCTCGAGGCCCTCGGCTACGAGCACGGAGTGGACCTCTGGCACTGGTGGGAGCCTGACGCCCCGCACAACGAGGCCGCGTGGGCGGCTCGCTTCCCCAGGATACTCGACGACTGCGCCGCCGGCGGCTGGACCGCACCCGCGTTGTGAGACGGCGCTCGGGAATCCCCTACACCTCGATGATCCTTCGAACCGCGGCAGCAGCGTTGGCTGCGGCCTGTCGCGCGTGGCGTTGCATGAACACCTCGGTCCAGGCGTCACGGATCGCGTGGTCGAGGTCGCCCTCGAGCTGATCGAGGGCCGGGACCGCGACACCGATCACGGCGCAGAAGTCCACGTCGGATCCGCATGCGTGAGCCGTCGCCGCGGCGTCCATGTCCACGGCCGCGGCCTCGTCGGCCAGCGCGCTCGAGCCGGTCAGACCGGCGACCTGGAAACCGTGCTCCGAGAGCAGCGGCGAGGTGATGACGGGCGCCTGGCGGACGATGACCTCGGGATCGCGGACGAGGTCCGGATGGATCGGCGAGCCCGCGTCCTGGTAGTTGGGGCTCGGCGCGATCAGCGGCGGCTCGTCCATGGCCTCGAGGGCCAGGCCCTCGAACCAGCGCGGCTCGATCGCCAGCCTGCCCCCGCAGGTCTGCCCGTTGAGACGCGCTCCCTCCAGACAGCCTCGGAGCCGGAGCCTCGCCGCGTTCGAGACGACGACGTCGCCGGCCATGTCCGTGGGCAGGACGCCGCCGCCGAGACCCACCGACAGCACGAGCCGGGGTGCGACGATCTCCACGAGGTCCCGCGCGACCGCGAGGGCGGGCATCGTCGGACCACCCGTGTTGAGCCGCACCTTGGCGTGGAAGAGCAGGACGCTCCGGCCTCCCTCGATCTCGTGCCCGAGGAAGTCGCCAGCCTTGTACGGATACACGTCCGGCACGAGCAACCAGGGTTGATCCCTCGCATCCTGTCGGAGCTTCTGGACCCACAGGTCGCGTTCGTATTCGTCGAACCGCCACTTCCAGGGTCTGGACCGTCGCTTGTCGGGCACGCCGAGCTCGGTCCGCACCGCTGCCCAGACGGGATCGGTCCAGCCGCCGTCCAGCGGGACCTGGTGGTCGTGAACGACGATCAGGACGTCGGAACGCAGCTCCTCGAGCTCTTCATACGGCATGCTCACCCTCTCCGAGGCTCACGCGGCGACCAGCGCCCAGGTGGCCAACGCGCCGTTGGTGCTCGTGAACAACCCGCGCCTCCGGTAGGTCACGACGGCCCAGGCGCGTTGCAAGGCCGGGGGCAGCTCACCGATGATCACCGGGTCCGAGATGTTCCTCGCAAAGCCGAACTCCACGCCGAGCTCCTGGCAGACCATGGCGACCACCGCGTCGTCCATCTCGACGCAGCACCCGATCTCGTGGAGGCGGTTGGTCGTGGTCCCGAACTCGAAGAAGTCGGTCGTGAGGATGGGGAGGTTGCTGAAGACCACTCTCGGCAGGTGCGTGACGGGCTCCATCCTCGTCCCCGTCTGGAAGTGACCGGTGGGAGGGGTCACGGCGAGCTCCCTGACCGGCGTCATGAGCTCCTCGGCCCGCGCGGCGAGCGACGTTGGGGGGTGCCAGCTCGACGCGAAGGTCTCGCCGTTGAACCTCGCGCTGGCGAGCTCGTCGCCCAGGTGGAACCTGGCCGAGCTCGTCACGACGACATCGCCGAGGTGGTGCGCCGGGTCCACGCCCCCCGAGGTGCCGGTGGACAGGACCAGCGCCGGGCCGCTGTCCTCGATCACCTGCCGGACGAGCTGCACGAGAGGGAGCGTCTCTCCGTCGGTGTTGAGGTGCAGCTCGGACTTGAAGAGGAGCACCTTCCGGCCGGCGACCTCCACCATGACCCAGCTCCCCCACCGGAGCTGCTCCCGCATGAGCGCCGGCGCGCCCTCGGCCCTGTTCCTTCGGGCCTGGACGAGGCGGTGCGTCCAGAGCGGCTGCACGACCCGGTAGAAGTCCCGCCGGTAGGGGAGCCACGCTTCCTGCCAGGTGGTGTCGTCGGGTTTCTCCGTGAGCGGGACCGCGTCGTGCAGGAACACATAGTGGAGCGCTTCCCACTCGGCCGTGGTCCACGTGAAGACCACCACGTCGGCGGCAGGCAACGGCGACCAGTCGTGCCACTCGGGCGGCGGCGCGACGAGCTTCGGGACCCTGCCGCCGGCGGTCTCGTCGGCGTTCCAGACGATCCTCGGCAGCCCGCGCGGGCCGGTCACGGAGTCGGGCGAGGCATCAAGTGGGGTGTCGTGATCTTCGTCAGGCATGGTTCTGCTGATTGTACCGATGACGTGCCGATGCGCCACTCCAGGTTGGCCTCCGTTCTCAGGTGAGCTCGTGGTATGGTGGTGACGATGACCAACATCCTCGAGGAAGAAGCCAACCGTCACCCTGAGCTCGAGGGAATGGACGGCGATGACGAGGCCCGGCGACGACGGCTGCTGTCATTGCTGATCGTCGCCGGACTGGGAACCCAGGAGATCGCTCCGTTCTATGCCAAGCTCAAGGACAAGCTCCGCGACGCGGTCCATCGCGATCCGATCGACGCGCTCCTGACCACCGTGCTCGGCGGCGGGCTGCTCTTCTATCTGATGGAGCACGACACCAACCCCCGCTGCACCACGTACTGGGACGCGGTCCTGTACGTCGCCACCAGCCTCTCAGTCGGGTTCGACGACATCTTTCCCAAGACCGTGGGGGGCAATGCCCTGGCCGCGGCCGTGCAGACCTTCGGACCGGCGCTGGCGAGCTCGGCGCTCTCGCCACCGGAACGCGGCCTGATCGACATCTCGATCCACTCGCTCAACGAAGAGATGCTCGCCGTGAACAAGGCGATCCTCGCCAGGCTCGACGACATCGCCCGCTCCCTGGAAGCCCTTCCCCGGCCCCCTGGAAATGCGCTATAGATCCCCCATGTCGATCAAGCGCACCAAGCAACGCTCTTTCACTCGCAGCCGGAGTGGGGAGGGCACGGACTTCTCGTTCCTGTCGGCGCCCGCGCAGGAGGCGAGCTGGGTCGAGCACGTCAAGGACCAGGCCGACACCCTGTTCAAGCCGTACAAGATGTCGGACACGTTCGCCAAGGGGGATTTCATCCTCCACCCGAAGTTCGGCAAGGGACTCGTGGCCAGCATCGAGGACGTCCACATCGTGGTGCTGTTCGAGGACGGGAAGAAGAAGCTCGGACACGGCAGGTAGACACGGCGATCGCGCAGCTCGCGCGGTGCCGGCCACGTCAGCGGCGCCTACGATCAGGGAAGGAGACGGATCAATCCGCGGGTACGCATCCCGGCTGGACCGGAGCCCCCCGCGCCGGCCGCGCGGCACGCACAACCGCCTTCGGTTCCCGGCGTGGCCGACACATCCTCCTCGGCATCAGGACCTCCGTCTCGTACGAGACCATCGAGGTCGGCGTCCGGGCGGATCGGGCTCGTGTCCGCATCGATCGCGCTGTCGGGTCCGGCGTCCAGCGCCCCGTCCGGGGCGGCGTCGGTGATATCGGCATCGGGCGAGGCATCGGGCCCCGCGTCCTCGGGAGGCGGCTCTGCCCGGCACTCGGGATCGGGCTGTGCACGCTCGCCCTCGATGGCCAGTCCATCGACGGTGAGCCCGCCCGTCGCGTGCCAGGCCGTGATCTGCGCGAGCGAGGCCTCCCGCAGTCGAAAGGCGTAGTCCTCGGCGAGCGGCACCCCGTCCACGGTGGCGCTGTAGGTCTGTCGGGCGAGGTCGATCTCCATCACGACGCGGTAGTTCGTGCCGGCCGAGTACGGGATCCTGCTCGCGGCCGCGTACGTGTCGCCGTTGCGCGCGTCGAACACGCCTGTGTTGGCGGTACGGATCAGGATCGCGTTGTCACCGTGCTCGCCGATGTCGTGCGGCCCGGAGATCGTGACGTACGCGTCCTGGAGGGCTGCCGCCGGTGTGACCGTGAACGAAACGGTGCCGGCCCCGATCAGCGGGACGAACCAGCGCTCGGCCCAGGTCGTGCTCGACACCAGGGAGCCGGCCGGCTCCACGTGCACCACGGCCGTGTCGTACTCGCGCAGCCCGTCGTCGCGCTCGGCCGCGAGGA
>Ga0233425_10005458_pt1 | contig 20050 bp, 21 predicted proteins | sample Watercolumn_Towu_2_FD_181712 | JGI IMG/M metagenome (GOLD analysis project Ga0233425, IMG submission 181712) | Freshwater microbial communities from Lake Towuti, South Sulawesi, Indonesia - Watercolumn_Towuti2014_140_MG | ecosystem: Environmental > Aquatic > Freshwater > Lake | place... | reverse complement strand
TGCCGAGGCCTATTGCCGTATCTCCAGCTACCTGCAGACCATGGCTTACCAGGGTTACAACCCGCTCATCGCCATCCAGATGGCCCTGTCAGGGCAGATTTATGAGACGGGGGGCGAGTAGTTACCCGCGAGGAAAAATTCATCGCCGTTGGCAAAGTTTCATCGTGAGCTTGCGCATTCTGGTCAACGAGAACTTTCCGGCTCCGTCGATCCCTCCTTTGCGGGACGAGGGGTTGAACGTACTCGCCATCTCGGAATCCTGTTCCGGCATGAAAGACTCCCAAGTTCTGGAATTGGCCGTCGCCGAACAACGCTGGCTGATCACATTCGATCGGGATTACGGCGAACTGGTATTTGCCCGTAGGCTTCCGGCTCCTCCGGCGGTGATCTTGCTCAGAGTGGAATCCTATCGCCCCGCGGAACCCGCAGATTGGCTGTTGCGCATGTTTCGCGACGCAGATGAATACCTGGGCAAATTCGTCGCCTTCGATGGCCAGACCAGCAGAATCCGCCCCTTGCTTCACCGAGTCACCCATGGACTGGCATGACGACCCCCTCCTCCTTTCCGCGCTCCAGCACTACAGCTACTGCCCCCGGCAGTGCGCGCTGATCCATCAGGAGCAGACCTTCACCGAGAACCTCTTCACCCTGCGCGGGCAGCGGGTGCACGAACGGGTGGACCAGCCGGACACCCGCTGCGAGAAAGGCGTCCGCATCGAACAAGCCTTGCCGTTGTTTTGCGACCGGTTGGGCTTGATCGGCAAGGCCGACATCGTGGAATTCCTGCCGGACGGCACGCCGCGTCCGGTCGAGTACAAGCACGGCCCCCGGCGGCAGAAGGACCACGACGACCTGCAGGTGGCGGCGCAGGCCCTGTGTCTCGAGGAAATGACCGGCAAGCCGGTTCCGGAAGGGGTGATTTATCATCACAGTTCAAGGCGGCGGCGTGTCGTGCCGATCAACGCGGAATTGCGGAACCGGGTGGAGCGACTGGTCGGCGAGATGCGGGCAATGCTCGACAGCGGCCAGTTGCCACCGCCGGCGGTGGATTCGGCCCTGTGCCACGGCTGTTCCTTGGTGGACGCCTGCCAGCCGGACCTGGTCGGCGACGTCGCCGCGCTGGACCGGGCCGCGGCCTCGCTGTTCGAACCGGAGGAGGATCTGCCCTGATGAATACGCCCCTGTGGGAGCGGGCTTCAGCCCGCGATTTGGCCTTGGAGGAGGGTCGCGGGCTGAAGCCCCCTCCCACACGCCCATGACCGTCCTGCAAAACACCCTCTACGTCACCACCCCCGATGCCTACCTGCGGCTGGAGGGGGAAACCGTCTGCGTCATGGTCGACGATCAAAAGCGGCTGCAGGTGCCGCTGCACCACCTCTCGGCCCTGGTGCTGTTTGGCCATGTCATGCTCAGCCCCGCGTTGCTCGGTCGTTGCGCCGAAGATGGCCGCTCGGTGATCTGGCTGAACTTTTCCGGCCGCTTTCAGGCCCGGCTGGAAGGACCGGTCAACGGCAACATTCTGCTCCGCCAAGCCCAGTTCCGTGCAGCCGAGGACGCCGCGCAGACGGTGGCATTGGCCCGCGCGGTGGTAGCCGGCAAACTGCGCAACAGCCGCCAGGTGCTGATGCGGGGAGCCCGCGAAACCGCCGAGGATGACGACCGGGAAGCCCTGGTCCGCAGCGCCAAACTGCTGGCCAACCAGATCCGCAAAATCCCCCATGCCGGCGACCTGGATACCCTGCGCGGTCTGGAAGGCGACGGCGCCCGAACCTATTTCGATGCCCTGCCGCGGGTGATGAAACCCCAGGTGCGCGACCAATTCCCCTTCGAAAACCGCAACCGCCGGCCGCCCCGCGACCGCTTCAACGCCCTCATCTCTTTCCTGTACGCCCTGGTGATGGGCGACTGCCGCTCGGCGCTGGAGACGGTGGGGCTCGATCCACAGTTGGGCTTTTTGCACGCCGTTCGACCGGGCCGCCCGGCCCTGGCCCTGGATCTGCTGGAAGAGTTCCGGGCACCGTTGGCAGATCGGTTGGCGCTCACCCTGATCAACCGCGGCCAGGTCCAGTGCCGCCACTTCGACGAACGCGAGGGCGGCGCGGTAATGCTCAACGACGAAGGCCGCAAGACGGTGATCGCCGCCTACCAGACCCGCAAGCAGGAAGAAATAGCCCACCCCCTGTTGCAGCAAACCGTTCCTCTGGGGCTGCTGCCCCAGGTACAGGCGCGCTTGCTGGCCCGCCGTCTGCGGGGCGATGTGCCCCACTACGTTCCCTATCTGCAACGCTGAGTGGCGCCATGCTGATCCTGGTCTCCTACGATGTCTCCACGGAAACCACCGACGGCCGCCGGCGCCTGCGCCGGGTCGCCAAGGTCTGTCTCAACTACGGCCAACGGGTGCAAAAGTCCGTATTCGAATGCAAGGTAACCATCGCCCAGATGGAAACCCTGAAAGCGGAACTACTGGACGAGATCGAGGAAACGGAAGACAGTTTGCGGATTTACCGGATCATCGAACCCTTGGAAAAAAACGTCCTGGAATTCGGCAAGTTCAAAGCCGTCGACTTCGACAGCCCCCTCATCATCTGATGCGCGAACCCCAAGCGATGGCGAACTTTCAGACCCTTTCGCGCACAACTCAATAGCCTGATGTGGCGTACTTTTTTGCCGGATACCCGATCAGGTCCGGATCGTGCGGGCAGCCAGTGCCGAGGTTCGCGCTTTTCGCGGAAAAACACACCGGATATCATGGCACTGCGGCAAAGCCGTATCTCCCGGCCAATAAGCCGGGAGTGGATTGAAACACCACCTCGACGCCGGTCATGCGTCCGCCGCCGTGTATCTCCCGGCCAATAAGCCGGGAGTGGATTGAAACCATGCCAGCCACGGCAACCTGGCCGGAACCGCCGGTATCTCCCGGCCAATAAGCCGGGAGTGGATTGAAACCGCGGCAAGCGCACGGCGTAATCCGGCATGACCTGTATCTCCCGGCCAATAAGCCGGGAGTGGATTGAAACCTCCAGCCACAGCGCAAACACCGGCATCAACCACAGTATCTCCCGGCCAATAAGCCGGGAGTGGATTGAAACTGCGCGCTCAGCACGCCGGTCGCCGGGGTGGCCGGGGTATCTCCCGGCCAATAAGCCGGGAGTGGATTGAAACCGTCTCCGTGAGGGATCGCTTCAGCGTGTTGTATTCGTATCTCCCGGCCAATAAGCCGGGAGTGGATTGAAACGTGGGTCAGGATGTAGGCGTTGCGGCCGCGGTGCAGTATCTCCCGGCCAATAAGGATTTGGCCGCCAATAACTTCCCGATCCTTTCCTGTGGGAGGGGGCTTTAGCCCGCGACCGGCGCCTAGTCGCGGGCTAAAGCCCCCTCCCACCAGCAAACTGCCAAGAATCCGGGAAGTTGTTTTCGGCAATATCCTAAGCCGGGAGTGGATCGAAACGGAGGCGGAGCCCACCCACGGGCCAAACTCCCGGTGGATACCCGAAGGGCGAGCCACCATCCGGCTATTTCTGTTGCAGCCGCAGCGAATTGAGCACCACCGACACCGAGCTCATGGCCATGGCGGCCGAGGCGATCATGGGGTTGAGCTGGCCCATGGCGGCCACTGGGATGGCGATGACGTTGTAGCCGAAGGCCCAGAACAGATTCTGGCGGATCACCTTGAGGGTGAAGCCGCTCAGGTGCATGGCGTCGGCGGCCTTGGCGATGTCGCCGTTGATGAGGGTGATGTCGGCGGTCTGCATGGCGATGTCGGTGCCGCCGCCGATCGCCAGGCTGACGTCGGCTGCCGCCAGGGCCGGAGCGTCGTTGATGCCGTCGCCGATCATGCCGACCTTTTCACCCTGGGCCTGGAGTTCGCGGATGATCTCCAGCTTCTGCTCCGGCTTGGCCTGGGCGATGACCCGGTCGATGCCAACCATGGCCGCGACGTGCTCGGCGGCGGCCGGGACATCGCCGGTGGCCATGAGGGTTTGCACGCCCTGCTCCTGCAGCCGGGCGATGGCGGCCCTGGCGTTGTCGCGCGGGCGGTCGGCGATGCCGATCACCGCCGCCGGCTTGCCGTCCAGCGCCATATAGACCGGGGTCTTGCCCTGGGATGCCAGCTGTTCGGCCTGGCCATCTGCCTTCTTGGTGAGCCTGACCTTCTCGCCGCCCAGCCAGCGGCGGTTGCCGATCAGCACGCTGCGGCCTCCAATGATGGCGTGGATGCCCTGGCCGGGTTCGGCGCGGAACTGGTCCGGCTCCAGCCAGCTCAGGCCCTGTTCCCGGGCGTGGCCAACGATGGCTCGGCCGAGGAAGTGCTCGGAATGGGATTCCGCCGCCGCGGCCAGCGCCAGTAACTCGGCGTCGGGGAGCTTGCCGAGGTTGAGAAAGTCGGTGACCTGGGGCTTGCCCTCGGTGATGGTGCCGGTCTTGTCGAACACGATGGCGGTGAGCTTGGAGGCCATCTCCAGGCTCTCACCGTTGCGGATGAAGATGCCGCGCTTGGCCGCCTGGCCGGTGCCCACCATGATGGCGGCCGGGGTCGCCAGCCCCAGGGCGCAGGGGCAGGCGATCAGCAACACCGTGATGGCGTTGCCGAAGGCGACTCCGAATCCGGCGCCGGCCGCCAGCCAGCCGCCGAAGGTGAGCCCGGCGGCCACCACGACCCCCGGCACGAACACCGCCGAGACCTGGTCCACCAGCTTCTGGATCGGCAGCCGGCTGGCCTGGGCCTGGTCCACCATGTGGACGATGCCGGACAGCACGGTGTCGGCGCCCACCGCGGTGGCGCGGACCTGCAGCGAGCCGTTGCCGTTGATGCAGCCGCCGGTGACCTTGTGGCCGACCTCCTTGATGACCGGCATGCTCTCGCCGGTGATCATGGATTCGTCCACCGTGGACAGGCCCTGCACCACCTCGCCGTCGGTCGGGATGCGCTCGCCCGGCCGGATCAGCAGCAGGTCGCCGAGCTTGACGTCGTCGATGTGGACCACGGTTTCGCCGCCGTCCTTCAATACCGTGGCGGTCTGCGGCTGCAGGTCGATGAGCTGGCGGATGGCCTCGTGGGCCTGGCCGCGGGCCTTTTCGTCCAGGTAGCGGCCCATCAGCACGAAGGTGACGATGCCGGCGGCGGCCTCGAAATAGTATTCGCGGCGCCCGATCAGCAACGACACCAGGCTGTAGGCGTAAGCGGCGCCGACCCCCAGGGCCACCAGGCTGTCCATGTTGGCGGCACGTTGCTTGGCCAATGCGTAGGCCTTCTCGAAGAAGCCCCGGCCGCCCCACAGGATCACCGGCGCCGACACCGCCAGCTGGACCCAGCCCATCAGCGGGGAGTGGGGCGCGAACATGCCGATCAGCACGGTGGGGACGCTCAGCACCGCCGACCAGAAGCAGTGCTTCCAGGCGCTGCCGAGACGGTCCTTCTCCCGCAGCATCTGGACCCGGCGCTGGCTCAGGCTATCCATGGGCTGGGGCCGGTAGCCGAGGCTGCGTACCACTTCGTAGAGCTGCTCCTTGCTCATGCGGGTGCGAATCTGGGCGGTCTCGGTGGCGAAGTTGACGCTGGCGCCGGTCACCCGCGGATCGCGCCGCAGCAGCATCTCCACCAGCAGGGCGCAGGAGATGCAGGTCATACCCTCCAGCGCCAGGTTGTATTCGTGCTCGGGAGTGGCTCCCTCCGCCTCGGCGGCGACCGGCGCACAGACCCGGTTGCCGCTGCCCAGGTTGCCCAAGACCGTGTCCAGCAGGGTTTCCAGCTGGATCGCGGGCAACTGGGTCGGATCGAAATAGATCGTGGCCGAGCCGATGGCCGCGGTCACCCGCACCGAGCCGATGGCCCGGTGCTTGCGCAGCAGGATTTCGTAGAGGTAGGCCCGTTCCAGGTCGTGGCGCAGGGTCGGCGCCATGATGCGGACCCGGTGGCGGGTGCGGTGCACCACGCGGCAGTGCTTCAGGCTCCTGGTCATGGCGTCCATGTTCAGGACTTCGGTTTCTTGGAGCGGACCAGCAGATAAATCATGTAGATGGCCGCGCTCCACTCGTAGCGGAACTGCCAGGGTCGTTTCAGCCAATGCTGGATGATGAGGTGCCAGTGGGTCTTGATGAGGTAGAGCACCAGCACGTCGGTCAGAAATTCCGTGACCAGGCCGTTGCGGCCTCCATCCGGCGGTGTGAAGACGTTGCGGAACACGATGCCGGCAGCGGTGAAAGTTTCCCGGGTCTCCTGCGCGACGTTGCCGAGCCAGCCGGATTCGCCATCCCGAGGGGAGGACGACGCCAGTTCGCGGCCGTCGCCGTCCCTGGCCGCAGCCTGCCGTTCGGCCTCGACGGCAACCGCGGCGAGCGCCTTGGCGATGGAATCGACGTCGGTCAAACCGTCGAAATAGCGAATGGAAAGTTTGCCCTGGTCGGCGAACAGCCGGACCCGGTAGATGCCCCGGTGCCGGCTCAAGGTCTCGGCCACCAGCTCGCCGGCCGGGCCGGCCAGGAGTTCCTTGGGTATGGCGAAGCGTAGATGCCCCGGCGCCCGATGACGCAGCAGGATGCGCTGGAGGATGGACATGATGGCCTGGGGATTCGGTGCGGGCGGTCAAGCCACCGCCCCGGGGCGGTGGATGGTAACCGCTATTGGGTGTCGCGGCTTTCCGCCACGAGGTCTTCGAGATTCTCCCGCTGCTGCAGGACGAAATCCTTGCCCTTCTCGGCCAGATCGTTGGCGGTACCGATGATTTCCTTGCGGTACTTGTGGATCAGATAGCCGGTGGCGATGCCAAGGCCGAAGACGACGACAGGGTGTTTCGCGAGTAAGCTCATCAGGGTTCTCCCGGTTATTGTTGTTGCGTTTGCCGTGGCTGCGGCCCTGGCGCGGCGGCCTGCATCCTACGGCGCGGTTGGGGCGATGCCGGTCCGGGCGAGAAAGGGGGGTTCAGGACCGATGCTACGGCAGGATGGAGGCGCCAGGGCAGTACCGGCCGGCGAGCGGCTGCTACGACTGCGCCTCGGCATCCTCGGTAGACGCAGCCAGGATCTCCGATTCATGCAGCATCTGGTAGATCCCATGGCAACCCTCGCAGCAAAACCGCTTGGTTCCGGTGGTGGCGCGCAGGGAAAAGTCCGGCGTTTCCACCGGAAGGCCACAAAGATCACAGGGCTGTGTCATTTCACGCATATGTTCGTCGATCGGGATCAGGTTGGCAACGGAGTCACAGGGCAGTGTGAGGCGGTCTGCCTTCCAACATAGCCGAGGCCTGCGCTTCCGGCAAGCCTGTCTGCGCAGGGCGGGCTCCGGCGGAGCAACGGGTGCCGGCAGCTGCTGCGGTGGCTTTGCGGGAGCGGCCGGCGGCACGGCTGGACGCCTTCATCAAGGCCATCCGCAAGGCGCCGGTAAGGCTCGGCCCCAGGCCGATGGAGGTGGCGACGGCAGGCACCAGGATCAGCGATGCGAAGGCGAGCCCGGTACCCAGCAGCAGATAACCGGATGGCATGACGTTGGAGGGGATGGCGGTAGCGGTCCGGGTCTTGTTCATGAGGAGCTCCAAGAAGTCGCGGAGGTGGAAATGGTACGTTTCCCAATCAAGCTTCATGCCGCCCGGCTAACTCATTGAAGATCATCAAACGCTGATACATGACGGGGACTCCCGATGTCATGGAGTGTGTGAGATGACACAGATGCTGCGTGAAATGACATGCCGACACCCGTGCCGATCAGGGCAAGCCTGCCCCCCGGTGCCCGCCGCCAGCGGTTTGGTGCGTCGCAGGGCGATTTGGTAGGCTTCGTGCTACCTGGATTTCACGCCCCATGATCCAGTCCCTTTCACCTCGGCCAGCCCATGTCCAGTTTTCAGCCCGCCACCGCCAAACCCTCGCCCAGCCCCGCAAAATCCGTCCTCAACCGCTTCCTCGGCCTGCTGTTCGCGCTGGGCGGGGTCGCTCTGATCCTCTACCTGGACGCGCGGTTGCGGCTGGACGCCACGCTGCCCGACCTGGGGCAGAACATGAGCTACGGGTTGCTGTTCACGGTGGGCTTGCTGACCGGCTTCCATTGCGTCGGCATGTGCGGTGCGCTGGTACTGAGTTATGCCAGCAAATGCGAGCAGACCGGCAGGCTGCGCTATGGCGGGCACCTGCTCTACGGCATCGGAAAAACCATTTCCTACACTGCGATGGGCGCTGGTTTCGGCTTGCTGGGGGCCATCATCGCGTTCACCCCCCAGGTGCGGGGCATGGTGGGCATCGCCGCAGGAATTTTTCTGCTGCTGTTCGGCCTGAGCCTGCTAAACCTCTGGCCCGGCCTGCGCAATTTCCGCATCAAGACGCCGCCGGCCATCCTGCGCTTCATCGGCGCCCAGTCGCGCCGCTACGGCCATCCCTTCGTGATCGGTCTGCTCAATGGGCTGATGGTGATCTGCGGGCCGCTTCAGGCCATGTACGTGATGGCCGCCGGTACCGGCAGCGCCTTGGAAGGCGCCAAGCTGATGGCGGTGTTCGGCCTGGGAACCCTGCCGGTGATGCTGGGGTTCGGCGCCCTCACCAGCATGGCCTCGGCCCGGCTGGCACCCAAGATTCTGCGTTTATCCGGTGTCCTGGTGGTCGTCTTGGGCGCCATCATGCTCAACCGGGGACTGGTGCTGAGCGGCAGCGGCTACGACTTCAGCACGGGCCTGGCCTGGGCGTCTTACCAGGTCAAGGACCGCTTCGGCATCGACTTGCCCAATGCGGGGCCGGACTACAGCAGCCTGGAGCAGAACATCGAAATGGACTTCGGCAAGCGCGATGAGCTGCCCAACGGTCCCATCGTGCTCAAGAAAGGGGTGCCGGTGAAATGGCACATCCACAATTCCGAGGCGCAGTCCTGCGTCAGCAGTGTGGTGGTGCCCAAGCTGGGACTGGACATTCCCCTCAAGAACGGCCAGCAGACCATCGAATTCACCCCCCAGCAGGAGGGGGTCATCACCTGGTCCTGCAACATGGGCATGACCACCGGTTCGTTCGTGGTGGTCGACGAGCAGTCAGCGCCCGTCCAGCGGAAATAGCTTCACGGGCTCGCCCCGTAACTGATCCGGTAAACCACTCCGGCCTTGTCGTCGGACACCAGCAGCGCGCCGTCGGGCATCTGCAGGATGTCCACCGGCCGGCCGCGCACCTCCCCGTTCGGCTTGAGCCAGCCATCGGCGAATACCATCTCGGCGGAAGGCTCGCCGTGCTCGAAGCTGACCGCCACCACCTGGTACCCCGTCGGTGTCGTGCGGTTCCAAGAACCGTGCTGGGCCACGAACAACCGCCCCCGGAACTCCTCGGGGAACTGGCTGCCGGTGTAGAAACGCAGGCCCAAAGGCGCCACGTGGGCGCCGAAGGTCCAGGCCGGCGCCACATAGTCCCCGCAGGCGGCCCCCTTGCCGAATTCCGGATCGGCGATGTCCTTGCCATGGCAATAGGGGTAGCCGAAGTGCAGGCCGGGCCGCGGAGCGCGGTTGAGTTCGTCCGGCGGCAGATCGTCGCCCAGCCAATCGCGGCCGTTGTCTGCGAACCACAGCACCCCGGTTTGCGGATGCCAGTCGAAGCCCACCGTGTTGCGTACGCCGTGGGCGTAGGTCTCGCGAGTTCTGGTGGCCGGATCGAAGCGGACCAGGGTGGCGTAGCTCGGGTCCTGCGATCGGCATACATTGCAGGGCGCGCCGATCCCCAGGTAGAGCTTGCGGTCCGGCCCCGCCCGCAGCTGTTTCCAGCCGTGATGCACATCCTTGGGGAAATCCGCATACACCGCTTCCGGCTGCGGCGGGTCGGCCCACTGCTTGCCGAGGCCTTTGAAGCGGATCAACCGGGCCAGGTCGGCGACATAGAGGTCCCCGTCCAGCACCGCCACACCGTTGGGCATGGTGAGCCCGGCGGCGACCACACGGACTTGCTCGGCCTTGCCGTCGCCGTCCTGGTCGCGCAGGGCGTAGACCTTGCCGGCCTGCATGGTGCCCACATAGACCGTGCCGTCCTCCCCCAGGGCGAGGGAGCGGGCGTTAGCCGTATCGGCGCTGTAGACCGCAATGTGGAAACCCGGCGGCAGCCGGATTCCGGCGGCGGCATCGGGCTCGGCACCGGCGTCGGCGAAATTCAGGCAAAGCAGCAGGGCAACCGGCAGGATTCCGCTAGTCTTCAGCATCGGCATGATCCAACTCCACAACGAAGTCCTACTGGATGGACAATTTTTTCGGCCGATTGTCGCCACGGGCGTGCCGATGGTACCAGCCGCCCGTTCATCGGTTCGCCAGCCATTGCTTCAGCCGGTCGATCCAGTCCTGCAGCCACGCATCCGCGCTCGGCGTGCGGCGGTACGAAGCCGGCGCGGATGCCGGCTGCGGCTGTTCGTGAACCAGGAAGGTGCCCGGTATCATGCCCATCCAGCAACCCCAGGGGATCGCGCCCACGTGAGTGGGAGTGAACTCGACGGTGTTCTCCCCCTTCTGCACGTCGAACTCCAGGCCCAGTGCCGGGACGACGATGCGGTGGTTGCAGTAGTTCAGCTCGTTCCCCTCGATGAGCCAGCGGACCGGGACATCTTTCACCAGGTTGAAGTGGTCCGGCTCGAATCCTTTGCCGGTTACCCGCATGCGAATGACCTGATAGCCGGCGGCCTCGCGGGGTTCCTGGCCGGCCTGCCGAGACATCCGGGCGGTGAGGGTGTGGACGTCGTAGCCGGAGCCGGTCATGGCCAGGCCGCGGTTCAGCATGATGACCCCCAAGGCAATGACCACATAACCCGAGGCCTTGACCAGTCTGGGGGCGACATTGGCCGACAGGGTGGTGGCGAGGGCGCCGAAACCCAGCATCACCGGCAGGGTGCCGAGGCCGAAAACCAGCAGCATGCGGGCACCCTCGGCCGGGCTGCCGGTGCCGGCGGCCAGGATGTACATGGCCTGCAGCGGTCCGCAGATGATCATGAGGCCATTGAGCAGGCCGATGACGAAGGGGTGGCTGTGGCGCTTGACTCCTGCCCCGATGAATCGCATCAGCACGGCCGGGGGCTTGATCCGCAGCCGGTTCAGGCCCGCGAAGACCTGCAGCAGGCCCAGCCCGAACAACATCAGGAACACGCCGGCGGCGATGCCGGCCAGCCCGCGCAGGAAGGGGGTGAAGGTGACGATGGCGCCCAATCCGCCGAACAGGGCGCCGATGGCGGTGTAAGAGAGGGTCTTGCCGCAGCCGTAGTAAAGATGCGCGGCGTAGCCGTTCCGGGACTCCGGGGCGGTGGTGACGGCGTAGCTCACCACCAAGGCTCCGCACATGCCGACGCAGTGAAAACCGGTGAGCAGCCCCGCCAGGAACAGCAAGCCATAGCCGAGGCTTTCCCCCGCCAGGGGCGCCGGAGCATGTTCGCCGACTACGCCGTCCAGATACAGCAGCCCGGCAATGACTGCCAGGCACAGGGCGATCACGGCCAACGCCCGCACCACCGCGGCGGGTCGCCGGGCCGATGGTTCAGGCCGGCCGCCGGCCCTGGTGTCTGCCGGTGGCCGGGTTTCCGGATCTGCCGAAGGCATACGCATCTCGCTGCTCGATGGGGCGCCGGTACCGATCCCCCGGCGGAATCGTGCCGGCGCTTGGTGAAGCCTACAGTCCGCCGAGCATAGCATGCGGCTGAAATCTGCAGGGTCCGAGGTCGTCGCAGGCGTCGTCGAGATGTCCGCCGGCGGCGTTTCACATTTCCGAATGGCCGTCCCTCATGCGGGTGTGTCAGTTCCCGCAGTCCGGTTCGCGAATTGCCGCAGTCCGGCCGGTCGATGCGATCGGCCTTGCATCGATGGGCTTTGATTTACAGCGCGTTAGGTGACTGGCACGAGTGTTGATTGAGTGTTGGCGGTCCATGAACCATCCAACCGGCGTGTCCGACACATCGAGGTCGCTATGAGCAGTAAGGCATTGACCACCCGAGCCAGACCCAAGCCCCATGTTTCCCTGTTCGTCGCAACCGGGTTGACCTTCGCGTCGCTGATCCTGGTTCCGGGCATCGCCGCCCAGATGGGGTTGAGTTCCAGCGTGACCGGCGCCTTGCGCATGGCCCTGATGAAAGCCTCCAACCGGGCCATCCGGGGCTGATCGACGGAGGCTGCACCCGGCTTCGGTCGGACTGCCGCAAGCCATGCCCCCTCCAGCCGTTTTCCCTTGCCATCCCTACCCCGGTCCGGTGGCAAGATTCACTCCTCTCCTTTGACCGGGGGACAAGTGACCGGGCGCAATGCCCGTTCGGTTTTCGGCCATACTAGCCCAGTGCCAGGACCTCCTTCGGAGCCGTAACCGGGAGTGTCCGCCGCATCTTCCAGTCCGTTCCTGCAACATGCCTCCTGGCCTCGGCGAAGCCCGGTTCCGGCGCCGGGGTCGGAATCGTAACGGTCACGCCGAGGGGCTCACCATGAACGCCAAGATCGACGAAAACACCATCGCCAAGGCTAAGGCCGCCGCCAGGCCGCCCATCCGCAGTCACTTGCCCACCACCGACATGATGCTCAAGGGGGTGGTCACGGGCGTGGTGGTCTCCACCATTACCCAGACCGGGCGCAACCTCGTCAAGGTCATGGCCAAGAACCCTGCCGTCATGTTCGGGCTGGGGGTGCTGACGGGCGTCTGGGCCCACAAGCACCGCCGCAAGATCATGACCGGTGCCGCGATCGCCGCCCACGAAGGCAAGCAGTTCCTGCTGCGCCAGCGCGAAAGCCTGGCGGGCTCCGCCGAGGACGAAGCCGGCAAGGATTGAGGGCGCCGGATCACGGCAATGCGATATGCTGTGGCCATGCACCGAACCGCCACGCCCCCGTTCCCACTGCCTGAACCGACCGGGGCATCGCCACTTCGCGCAGTCCCGCTCCGCCGATGACCACACCCAGCCCTTCCCCGCTGCCGCGGGCCGAGCTGTACAACCGCGATTGCCGCTGTTCGACCCTGGATTGGGGCGCGATCCGGACCGAGCTGTCGCTCCAGCCGGACGGTGCCGAACTGTATGGGATGCTGGCGGAGGAACGTTCCACCCTGTTTGCGGAGTCGCCGATCTTCGTGCCCGATACCGCCGTTCGCCGCCAGGATGAAATCATCGGGGCGGTGGAACGGGTGGTGGCCCTGCCGGCCTATCGGCAACGGGTGCTGGCCCATGCGCCATCCAGCGCTCGATACCTGCCCCGCGCTAGAGGCGTATTTCTCGGCTACGACTTTCACCTGGGGCCGGAAGGGTCCCGGCTGATCGAGATCAACACCAATGCCGGCGGATCCTTGCTCAATGCCTTGCTGTTGCGGGGCCAGAACAGCTCCTGCCTGCGGGCGGCGGCAGGTTCCTATGGACCGCTGATATCCGCCCCGGAGGGATTGGAGCAGGAATTCCTGGCGATGTTTCTGGAAGAGTGGCGGTTGGAACGGGGAGAAACTCCGCTGCGGGTGGTGGCCATCGTCGACGAAGATCCCGCCGGCCAATTTCTTTATCCGGAATTCCTGCTGTTTCGCAATCTGTTTCAAGCCCGAGGCATCGAAGCGGTGATTTGCGGCCCCGCCGAGTTGAATTTCGCCGATGGCGACCTGCGCCACAGCGAGAGGCGGGTCGACCTAGTTTACAACCGGCTGACCGATTTCGGGCTGAACCAGCCGCCCCACCGGGCATTGCTGGACGCCTACCTGGCCGGGGCCGCGGTGGTGACGCCTCACCCCCACGCCCATGCGTTGTATGCCGACAAGCGCAACCTGGCGCTGCTGACCGATCCCGAGGCCTTGCGGGAGATGGGGATCGACGCCGAGACGCGGGAGCTGCTGCTGGGAGGGATCGCCCACACCGTCCAGGTTCGGCCGGAAGATGCCGAGACCCTCTGGGCCGCGCGCAAGCGGCTGTTCTTCAAGCCGGCGGCAGGTTATGGCAGCAAGGCGGCGTATCGGGGCGACAAGATCACCCGGCGGGTGTTCGAGGAGGTGCTGGCCGGCGATTACGTGGCCCAGGCACTGATTCCCCCCAGCGCGCGGCGGCTGGCGGTGGGTCCCGAGCCGGCCGAGTTCAAGCTCGACCTGCGCCACTTCGTCTACCGCGGCCACACCCAGATGCTGGTATCCCGCCTCTACCAGGGCCAGACCACCAACTTCCGCACCCCCGGCGGCGGCTTCGCGCCGGTGATGGTGGTGCGGCAGGAATGACTTTACCCCCTCACTCGCGGGTCATGAACTCCAGCTTGACGATGCCGGCCTTGTGCACCACCGCCATGGCTTCCGCCACCTTGCCGTAAGGCACCGCCTCGTCGGCCTGGATCTGCACCCGCAGCTCCGGGTCCGCCTGCAGCCGCGCGCCCAGCGCCGCTCCCAGCACATCCAGGGCTTGGGGCTGCTGGTCCAGGCTGATCCGGCCCTGGGCGTCGATGCTGAGGGCGGCCAGGTGCTGGTCCGATGCCGCCTCGGTCTTCTCGGTCTTGGGCAGGTTGACCTTGACCGCCTGGTTCAGCAGCGGCGCGGTGACGATGAACACCACCAGCAGCACCAGCATCACGTCCACCAGGGGCGTGACGTTGATCTCGCTCATGGCGTCGCGGTCGCCGGAATCGGTCTTGAAGGCCATGGCGTCAACTCCCGTTGCTGCGGTGGGCGGTCTTGACCGCCAGGTTGAGGAAATCGGTGGCGAAATACTCCAGCTCCGCCTCGAACAGCTTGATGCGGCGCAGGAAATAGTTGTAGGCCAGCACCGCGGGGATGGCGGCGGCGATGCCGATGGCGGTGGCGATCAGGGCTTCGCCGATGGGGCCGGCGACCACGTCCAGGCTGGCGGACTTGGCCTGGCTGATATCCTGCAGCGCGTGCATGATGCCCCACACGGTGCCGAACAGCCCGACGAAAGGCGCCGTGCTGCCGATGCTGGCGAGCATGGACAGGCCCTGCTCCAGGTCCTTGCGTTCCCGGCTCACCTGCTGGCGCAGCGAGCGCTCCAGCACCGACTGGATGTCGCCGCTCACCTGCAGGGCCTTCATGGTGTCGCCGCGGGTGTCCCGCACCGCGCCGAAACCGGCTTCGGCGATGCGCCCCAGGGCACTGGAAGAATGGTCCAGGGAGGCTGCCGCGGCGAGGTCGGCGGCGCCCCAGAAGGCCTGGCCGTAGCTGTTGTTGGCCCGCCCCATGCGCCACAGGGCCCAGGTCTTGGCGAAGATGATGGCCCAGGTGATGACGGAGAATCCGATCAGCGTCCACAGGGTGGCCTGAACGATGTCGGAGGAGGTGAGTTGGAACATGGAAGAGAACCTCAACGTTTGTTTATTTTGAAATCGACCGGAATCAGCACGGAACTTTCGATGGGGCGACCATGCCGCGTAGCCGGGGTGAAGCGCCATTGCCGGACCTGTTCCATGGCCGACTCGTCCATCAGCTCATGGCCGCTGCTCTTCTGCACGGTGATTTCGCCGGCGGTTCCGCTGCTCAGCACCTGCACCAGCAGTAAGACCGTGCCCTCCCAACCGCGCTGCAGCGCCACCGGCGGATAACGGGTCTTGGGGTTGTTGAGGGAGACATCGTTGTAGATGACTGGAGTGGGCGGAGCCGTGGGAGGGACCGGCGCCGGCGCAGCCTGGGTCACCGCTGGTGCGGCCGGAGCCTGCTCCGACGCGGCTTCCGGTTTGGGAGCAGGATCCGGCTTCGCAACCGGCTTGGGCTTGGGCACCGGCTTGGGTTTTTCCGGAGGTTTCGGTTCCGGTTTCGGCGGCAGGGGCTCCGGCGGCTTGGGCGGGGCCGGCGGTTGCGGCTCGACCGGATGCGGCGGTGTCACCAGGGTCGCCTCGATCAGCAAAGGCGGCGGCGGTTGGTCCGGCGCCCGCTCGACCGTTTGCCACAAGGTCCAGACGACGGCGTGCAGCGCCGCGGAAATGGCGGCGGCCAGCATCAAGGTCACGGGAGTGCGGCGGCCCCGAGTGGCCGGAGACACTGTTGCGATCATGGGCGAAACACCGGCGGTGGCCGGCAGTCTGTGGGAAAACGATGGGGTCGCGGTCATGGCGCCGAACGCCGGCTGCCTTTTCCGGCAGGGAAATCCGGCGGAAATGCAGTCCGCACCCTGGCGGCCGGCGGCCGGGACATCGTGGCTCGCCGCACATGCCGCCGCTGCGGTCGGTGCGAGCGGCACACGATAACAAGAAAACCCAGCCTTGTCCGGTAGGCGAAAGCGGGAAAAACTCCGGCGAACATCGTCCTCACTTGAAATGTTTCCGTTGCAAAGTGCCGAGCAGCTTCCGCAATCGGGCAGTACCCTGCCGGAGTTTGCCGGCGAGCTGCGCGAGCCGGGCGTGGATCATGCGGACCCGGATAAGGCAACGCTGCGACAACGACCGCCAGTCCACCGGACGGTCCGCAATCCAGCCGCGCCGCACCGCCCAGGACCAGCAACCGCCGGCGTACAGCAGCAGCGGCGCGATACCCGCCATGCACCAGTACCACCGCCCCGCCATGCCGAACGCCGCGCCGCTGTGGTAGGCGCTCAGGTCGTGGCTCAGGCGGCGCAGCCGCGGCCAGGTGGCGGGATTGTCGACGCCGCGGATCTGGCCGCTGTAGCGATCCACCCATACCGCCGTGGCCGGATGCCGGCAATCGGTCTCGAACCGCTGGCACAGGTCGACCCGATAGACCCCGATCTCGCCGGCGGGCAGGCCGATGCGGCGCAGCCGGGCATGGGGAAACAGCCCACGCGCCACCGCCACCGCTTCTTCGATGCCCAGCGGCCGCAGGGTGGGTTCGGAGGTACTGCGCAACGCGCCGCCGGAATGGACTCCGGCATCGGCCGGGGCGGTCCAGGGTTGCGGCAGGTTCAGGGCGATGCCGGTGAGGGCCGACACGACCAGCGCCGGGGTTGCGAACAGTCCCAGCAGGCGGTGGCCGTAACGAGACCAGTCGGCCCAGCCGGCTCCGGCCGGGACTGCCGTCAACGGGCGTTCGCCCAGCCGCCACAGGCCGATCCCGGTAGCCGCCAGGATCAGCGCCAGCAGCCCTGCCGCCATGGAAGCTCCAGTGCCTTCCAGTCCCAGCCGGCGGTGCAGCTGCAGGATCGCGCCGATGCCGCCGTCGCCCCAGATCCGGGTGGAAGCGATGCGGCCGCTGCCCATGTCGATCTTCACCAGCAGCGGGGCATGGCCGCGGTCCTCGGTTTCCTCCGGCTGCAGATACCAGGCGAGGAGTTCCTGGGAATCCGCCGGCGGCAGCTCCAGCAGCCAGGGTCCGTAGCGGCGCGGGTGGGCGGCCTGGACGACGGCGAACAGCCGGTCCAGCGAGATCCGTGTGGCTTGCGGATAGCCTTGGCTCCCGCTGCGGTCCGGCGGCTGCGGGCTTTGCAGTCCCGCCAGCAGGCTGCCGGTCAAGCCGGCGACCACCAGCAGCAAGCCGGCGGTCAGGCCGAGTAGCCGGTGCCAGCCGCGCCAGCGATCGGCCGGGCGGGTCCTGGGAATTTCCGCCGGCTTCAAAGGAGGCCTCGCGGCGGCATACGGCGGTGGGGTTGACGCGTTGGGCTAAGCTGCCCGGAGTTTTCGGTAAGACGATGATTTTGCATGGCTTGACCGGTGCCTGGCGCCCCGGCAAGACCTGCGGCACCGACTAGGAGCGGCGTTTCGCCCTCGAGGGCGGTTGATTCATCATTGTATGGGGGATGCCGTTGATCGGGGAACTGTCCTTCTGCGGTTGGGCCTGGCCATCCTGCAGCCGCTGCAATTGGGCGATCTGATGATTGGCCGCGATCAATTGAGCCTTGAGTTCGTCGATGAGCTCGTACAGGTGTTCGAAATGAACCTGGAAATAGCGCGAGTTGGGAAAATGGGGATCCGTTTCCAGAGACTTCGCGGCAACCTGGATGGGGTGCTTCAAGTTCATAAGGCAAAATCTTCCTTCAGCGGCTGGTCGTTGAGCGGACGACGCGGTCGATGTGTACGGTTCGGTAAACAGGGACGCGCCGTGCCGACGATAGCCGTCCCTGTCGGGGAAAAGGTACACGGCAACCTTTTCCCCGCACTCCTGTACCGCGGATTTTCAGCAACCGGGCTTCCTGCCTTGTCCCTGGATACCCAGAGAGGCATGCGGCAATCGTGCCAACCGGCCATACTCCGGCAAAACAGCCGGTTAGAACCGGCCAGCCTCTGCGGCGGGCTGGTTCTCAGGGGATATCGCGCAGCCCCTGCGGGATATCACACAGTTCGGCTTGCCGGTTTGTTTCGCCTCCTCCGTTGGGCGAACGGCGCCGCACCGGTAGAATCGCGCTGCCCAAACCAGCGCCGGAGCGTCGTCATGCATGTCACCCTCGTCCATGTCCAGGTCAAACCGGAGGCCATCGATGCGTTCATCGCTGCGACCCGCGCCAACCACGAGGCCTCGGTGCGGGAGCCCGGCAACCGCCGCTTCGACGTGTTGCAGGATCCGGACGACGCCTGCCGCTTCATCCTTTACGAAGCCTATGTCTCGGCGGACGACGTCGGCGCCCACAAGCAAACTCCCCATTACCTCGCCTGGCGCGATGCGGTTGCCGACATGATGGTGCAGCCGCGCCGCGGCGAACCGATGGTCGGCCTCTATCCGGAGGGCTGACATGGGGCTCGCCTTCAGCATCGGCCGGCTGCCTCGCATCGAATTCGGCAGCGGCAGTTTCCGCAAGCTCCCCGCGATCGCCACCGGATACGGCAAGCGGCTCCTGCTGGTCACCGGCTCCCGCTCGTTTTCCCGGTCGGCGGCGGCCGGCTGGCTGTTCGAGCAGCTGCAGCGGGCCGGAGCCGGTTGGGAAACGGTGGGGATCACCGGCGAACCGTCGCCGGAGGGAGTGGACGAAACGGTGGCCACCTTGCGCGGCGAGCCTTTCGATGCCGTGATCGGGATCGGCGGCGGCAGCGTGCTGGATGCCGCCAAGGCCATCGCCGGACTGCTGCGGCCCGGCAATTCCGTGATCGATCACCTGGAAGGGGTAGGGCCCGAACTTCCCTATCAAGGACCTGCCACCCCCTTCGTCGCCGTGCCGACCACTGCCGGCACCGGTTCCGAGGCGACCAAGAACGCGGTGCTGTCCCGCCTGGGTCCGGACGGCTTCAAGAAATCCTTCCGCGACGACCGGCTGATGGCACAGTACGCGGTGATCGACCCCGATCTCCTGGCCGGCTGCTCCCCGGAACTGATCGCCGCCAACGGCATGGATGCCGTGACCCAGCTGCTGGAGGCCTATGTTTCCCTGCGCGCCAATCCCGTGACCGATGGCCTGGCCGCGGCCGGCTTGCGCGCGGCGCGTGACGGCCTGCCGGCCTGGTATCGGGGACAGGAGCCGGCGGCGGCACGCGCGCAAATGGCGCTGGCGTCGTTGCTGTCCGGCATCTGCCTGGCACAGGCCGGCTTGGGATCGGTCCACGGCCTGGCGCAGCCGCTGGGATCGCTGTTTCCCATTCCCCACGGGGTGGTGTGCGGCACCCTGGTGGCGGCCGCCACCGAGATCAACATCGCGGTCATGGAATCGCGCGATCCTGCCAATCCGGCCCTCGCCAAATATGCCGAAGCCGGACGGCTGCTGGGGTGCGAACACGGTGCCGACGACGCCGGCGCCCGCGGTTTCCTGGTGGAGACCCTGGCACGGTGGACCGCCGTCATGAAGCTCCCCAGCCTCGCCGAACTGGGCGTCGGCCGCGAGGACTTCCCGCGCATCGTCGCCCGCTGCCGTGGCTCCAGCATGAAGACCAACCCGGTCGAGCTGACCGACGGCGAGGTCGAGGAGATACTCCGCCTGCGGTTCCGCTGAAGGCCCGCCGCTTCGGCGGTGCCCGGTAGGAAGCGAGGGCCGCATTTCTTTGAATCAGTCCAAGCTTTGGCTCGTTGCGGCGGACTATACTCGCCGGACACGGCAACCAACGGAGAAATCCCTATGAAACTTTCCCATGCTTTTGGCTTGATCGGTCTGGCCGTCGCCTCGATGGCCTCGGCGGATGCCCAGGGCAACCGCACGAATTACCGAGAAGTAGCGAGGACCTGAAGCCGGAAGTCATCATTGAGGCTGGCTCGGTATCGTTTTCGGCGGATGCTGGACTTGGAGCTGTCCAGCTTGAGCACATCC
>Ga0233425_10005457_pt1 | contig 20056 bp, 18 predicted proteins | sample Watercolumn_Towu_2_FD_181712 | JGI IMG/M metagenome (GOLD analysis project Ga0233425, IMG submission 181712) | Freshwater microbial communities from Lake Towuti, South Sulawesi, Indonesia - Watercolumn_Towuti2014_140_MG | ecosystem: Environmental > Aquatic > Freshwater > Lake | place... | reverse complement strand
CCGGTGATCTGCGCGATCTCTCACGCGCGGTGGGCGCCCTGACGGAGAGCTGCGAGCTCTCGCCGCTGCTCGCGCCCGAGCTTTCCGACCGGCTCGCCACGCTGGCGGGCATGCTGCGGGAGGGCCACGCGCGCGGGGGGCCGGCCACCATGCTCGCGGATGCCGCCTGGGCGGAGGATCTGGCGGCCTGTCTCGCGCGGCGGCCGAAGGGGGGGTGAGCGCGCTATGCTGTCACCGAGACCGTGGGCCGCGACCTCGCCATCCATATCCTTTGCGCCCACGAAGCCGACCTTCGTGGGATGGGGGTCCGCTCGCTGGCGCTCTTCGGCTCCACGGCGCGAGGAGAGGCGCACCCAGACAGCGACGTCGACCTGCTGACCGACCTGGATGAGCGCGTGGGCTACGTCGAGCTGGTACGGATCGCGGAGCGATGGGAAGCCCTGCTCGGGCGGCCGGTGGATCTCGTGCCGCGCGGCGCGCTCAGGCCATCCCTGCGAGCCCAGGTGCTCGCCGAGGCCGAGGTGGTCCTGGCCGCGTAGATGGCGCGCGCGGCTGGAAGACATCCAGGAGGCCGCCGAGCGGATCGAGGCCTACCTCTCCGCCGGCGGCGCCAGGTATCCCCCTGGATTTTGACGCCCTCGCCAAGGTATGCCCCCCAAGATTGACGCCGGGAGGGGGGTAAGCACCCAGATCTTGACGCAAAGGCCTGGTATCCCCCTCGATCTTGACGTTTCACGTCAACAAACCCACCCATACCCTCCGGAAGGCATCAAGATCGGCACCCATACCTCCGCCACCGGGTCCGCCTCCCCCCTCACCTGGGATCGATCACTACCATCCGCGGCGTGGTGAACTCCTCCACCGCGAAGCGCACCCCCTCGCGCCCCAACCCGGAGCCGCGGTTGCCGCCGTAGGGCATGTGATCGACCCGGAAGATGGGGGTGTCGTTCACCATGACCCCGCCCACGTCGAGCCGGCGGGCGGCCGAGAGGGCCCGCCCCAGATCGCGGGTGTAGACGCCCGCTTGCAGCCCGTACGTCGAGTCGCCGAGCTGGCGCAGACCCTCCTCGAAGTCGGGGACCGACGCGATGGTCACCACCGGGGCGAAGACCTCGTCGCGCACGACGCGCAGCTCTGGCGCGACCCGGTCCAGCACGGTGGGCGCCATCATCGCGCCTTCCCTCCCGCCGCCGAGCAGCACCCTGGCACCCGCGGCGCGGGCCTCCTCCACCCAGGCCACCGCCCGGGCCGCCTCCTCGGCGCAAATCATGGGTCCCACCACGGTGGCCGGATCCGCGGGATCGCCGCTGACGACCTGGGCGGCGGCCTCCAGGAAGGCCGCGGTGAAGGGCTCGGCCAGCGCGGCGTGGACGTAGATGCGCTGCAGGCTGATGCAGACCTGCCCGGCGTGCGCGAAGGCCGACTCCACGCAGCGGGGCACGGCCCGCGCGAGGTCAGTGTCGGCGTCCAGCAAGACGCCGCAGTTGCCGCCCAGCTCCAGCACGACCCGGCGCGGCGCGGCCAGGGCGGCGATGCGGCGCCCGACCGCCGCGCTGCCCGTGAACGAGACCACCGCCACCCGCGGGTCGGCCACGAGGCGCTCGCCCACCGTGGCGCCCTCGCCGAACACCACGTTCACCACCCCCGGAGGCAGCCCCGCTTCCTCGAGCAGGCAGGCGAGCCGGAAGGCGCAGAGCGGGGTGGCCGAGGCCGGCTTGAGCACCACCGTGCAGCCGGCGGCGAGCGCCGGACCGACCTTGTGCGCCACCAGGTTCAAGGGGAAGTTGAAGGGCGAGATCGCGGCGACCACCCCGGCCGGCACGCGCCACCAGAACCCGAACCGCCCCTCGCCGGCCGGGACCGCGTCCAACGGCACGGTCTCGCCGTGGAGGCGGCGGGCCTCCTCCGTGGAGAGGCGGAAGGTCTCGATGGCCCTCGCTACCTCGGCCCGCGCATAGTGGATGGGCTTGCCCGCCTCGGCCACCAGCAGCGCCGCGAGGGCCTCGGCCTCGCGCGACAGCAGCGTCGTCACCCGCTCCAGCACCGCGGCCCGCCGCCAGGCCGGCGCTTCGGACCAGGCGGGAAACGCCGCCGCCGCGGCGCCGACGGCCGCGTCGACCTGCTCAGGCCCGCAGCGCGGCACCGTTCCCACCGGCGTACCCCGGTAGGGGTCGTGCACGAGCAGGACCTCACCGTCGGTCTCCCATCGCCCGCCGATCCAGGCCGCACCCTGCATGAGGCACCTCCGGACCACCGAGTAATCGCCCGCGACGCGATCCGCGCGGCGCCCCCAACCTGCTACACTCCACCCCCGTCCATCGCGGAGGTTCCATGTCCCTCGTCCGCTTCTCCCCGCTCCCGAACCCCACCTCGTTCCGCAAGCTGGCCGCGGCCATGTGGGTGGCGCCCAACGACCCGCACATCTTCGGCTTCGTCGATCTCGACGCCACGGCCCTGCTCGCGCTGCAGGAGCGCTACAACGCGCGCTTTGGCTGCAAGGTCACCATCACCCACATCGTGGCCAGGGCGCTGGCGCTGGTGCTGCAGCGCCGCCCGGACGTCAACTGCAAGGTGGGCTGGGCCTCCATCCTCCAGCGCAGCCAGGTGGACATCTTCTGCCAGGTCACGACGGAGGGCGGCCGCGATCTGTCGGGCACCAAGATCCCCGAGACCGACAAGCTCTCGCTCCAGCAGCTCGCCGAGGCGCTCTCGGGCGGTGCCCAGCGCATCCGGGACGGCAAGGACCCGAGCTTCGAGCGCAGCCGCAACCTCTTCAAGACGCTGCCGCTCTGGGGCATCCGGATGGTGCTCGGGTTCATGAGCTTCCTGACCAACACCCTGAACCTGCACCTGCCGGGGTTCGGCATGCCGCGCGATCCGTTCGGCAGCGCCATGGTGACCTCGGTCGGGATGCTCGGGATCGACACGGGCTTCGCGCCCTTCACGCCCATCGCCCGCTGCCCGATCATCCTCACCGTCACCCGGATCAAGGACCGGCCCTGGGTGGTGGACGGGCAGGTGGTGGTGCGCCCGATCCTGCGCCTGTGCGGCACCTTCGATCACCGTGTCATCGACGGCTTCCACGGCGGCAAGCTGACCGGCGAGATGGAGGGCTTGCTGCTCGCGCCCGAAGGCCTGCTCACCGACGAGGAGCGGGCCACCTGGGAGTCGGACGGATAGCCCCCCGCCATGCGCACCCGCCTCATCCCTTCACTCCGATCTGGAGGGCCGATGAACGCGCTCCTCGCCCTGCTGCTGGCCTGCGGCCCCCAGCCCGGGCCCGGCGAGTACGACGACGGGGTCTACCACTGCTGCGCCGAGGGCGACGGCACGGCCTGCTGCGACGGCTACGAGCAGGGCATGTGCTTCGAGTACGGCGGGATCTACGGGGAATGCATCGAGCAGGGCGAGATGATCGAGGGCAAGGTCATCTGCGCCTTCTGCTGCGAGGGGCTGGAGTTCCTGGAGCCGATGGAAGAGTCCGAAGAAGACTGCGGCGAGTCCTACCCCGCGGGCTGTTGCCCCTCGGCCACCCCGAGCCTGTTCTACTGCGCCGCCTGCGGAGACGGGGACTGCGCCGCGGGCGAGAACGCCTGCAACTGCCCGGAGGACTGCGCGTGAGCGCCCCCTGGGCCGCGCACGACCTGGCGGTGGGCCAGGGAGGCCGCTGGCAGTTCGGTGCACTGGATCTGCGGGTCCAGCGCGAGGCGGGCGCCTGGATCCTGCGCTGGTGCTGCGGCGCCCACGGCAAGGAGGAGGTCCGCCACCTGGCTCTCGCCCGGACCGAAGGACCCTTGCTCCTGGCACCCCGCCTGGCTGACCAGCCCGTGGTGGTGCGGCCCGCGGAGGCGCTGTCCATCGCCGCGGAAGAGGAGGTCCTGCTCTTCGCCGCCACGCCACTGTGGGTCGCGGTCGCAGCGTCGGCCGGCCGTCAGCCCCTGGCGGACCTGCCCACCACCCGCCTGCCCCCGACCTGGTTCGGTCCCAACACCCGCTCGGGTGAGCTCTGCCTGGCCGGCACCCGGCCGCTGGAGGCCACGCCCCTGGCCGGTCCCTGCGAGGTCCTCACCCCCATCCTGTTCCAGAACGGGAACGAAGCGCCCCTGCCGGTGGAACGCCTGCGCCTGCCCCTGCCCCGCCTGGCCCTGTTCCGCGCCGCGGACGGCGGCTTCTGGACCCCGGCGCTGACCGTCCGGTGCAAGGGCGAGGCCACCGAGCTCACCGTAGGCGACCTGGCCCCCGCCCAGGCGCTCCGCCCGCGCCGGGAGGCCCCCGCCCGCGAGGCCGCCCAGGGCGGCGTGCTGACCGCGCTCGGCTCCGTGCTGCGCCACCCGATCTTCTGAGCCCGCGAGGACGCCGTGCCCGACTCGTTCTTCCACTCCGCCCAGACCTGGCTGCAGAGTCCGACCGTGGGCGCCTGGTTGCGCGCCGCCCTCCTGGTCGTCGGCGGTCTGTTCGCGAGCCGCTTCCTGGCCGGCCTCGTCGCGCGGGTCGGTGCCCGCTTCTGGCCGGCCGAATACCACACCCTCGGCCGGCGCCTGACCTTCTGGATGGTCCTCGGGCTGGCGCTGGCTTCGGCCCTGCGCGAGCTTGGCTTCGATCTCGGCGTGCTGCTGGGTGCGGCGGGCGTGCTGACGGTCGCCGCAGGTTTCGCCGCCCAGACCTCGGCCTCCAACCTCATCTCCGGCCTGTTCCTGGCGCTTGAGCGCAGCTTCAAGGTCGGCGACGCCATCTCGGTGGGCAGCTCCTCCGGCGAGGTGCTGTCCATCGACCTGCTCTCGGTCAAGCTGCGCACCTTCGACAACCGCCTGGTGCGGGTGCCCAACGAGACCCTGGTGAAGTCCGACATCACCAACCTGACCCGCTTCCCCATCCGCAGGGCGGATCTGGCCGTGGGTGTGGCCTACAAGGAGGACCTGGCGCGGGTCCGGGCCCTGCTGATCGGGCTGATGGAGGCGTTGCCCTTCGTCCTGGACGAGCCGCACCCGGTCGTGTGGGTCACCGGGTTCGGGGCTTCCTCCGTCGACCTGCAGGTCTCCTGCTGGCTGGCGGCGCCCGACTTCTACCAGCAGCGCAGCGACCTGTACGAAGCGATCAAGCGCTGTCTGGACGAGGCCGGGATCGAGATGCCCTTCCCCCACATCGCGCTCTGCGCAGGCGAGACCACCCTGCGCGTTGAGGTGTCAGGCACTAGGAGTTAACATTTGATACTGTTAACTCCTAGTGCCTGACACCCCCCGCCCTACTGCACGCTCCCTGCGACGTGCAGCCGCGGCACCAGCACGATCTCGGTCCGCCGGTTGGCGGCCCGCCCCTCGGGGGTGTCGTTGGGCTGCAGCGGGTGCTGCTGGCCGTAGCCCACGGCCTGGACGTTGGCCGGGTCCACCCCGCTGGCCACAAGCAGGGACACCACGGTAGAGGCGCGCAGGGCCGAGAGCGCCCAGTTGTCGGCAAAGGCCGCGCCTGCGCGCACGGGGACGTCGTCGGTGTGACCCTCCACGCGGATGTCGCGAGTGGAGACCCCGGCAAGGACCCCGGCCACCTTCCCGAGGGCGGCCTGGCCGTCGACCCGCAGCTCGTAGGAACCCGAATCGAACAGGATGGCGTTGGAGAGGTTCACGGTCAGCTTGCCGCCGAGCTCGGTGATCTTGACCTGGCCCGAGGCGATCTCGGCCGCCATCGAGGCCATCAATGCGTCGTACTCGGCGGTCTTCTGTTCCAGCTTCTGCTTCTCGGCCTGGATCTCCTCCAGCCGGGTGCGGGTCTTGGCGGCCTGATCCTCGGCCGCCGCCACCTCGCCGCGCAGGGCGGCGACCGTGGCCTCGAGCTGCTCCTTGGCCGCCTGGGCCGAGGAGCCCCGCGCGGCGAGATCGGCCACCTGGCCTTCGAGGGACTCCAGGCGCTCCTTGAGCTGGGTGTTGCGCTGCTCCAGATCGCGGGCCAGCGTGTCCAGCTCCGCGGCGCGGGCATCGGCCGAGCGGGCGTTGGCGGCTTGCAGCGCGGCGTCGGAGAGGGCCTGGTCCCGGGCTTCGGTCACAGTGCCGAGCTGGCCGTTGAGATCGGCCATCTCGGAGGTGTAGCGCTTCTTGGGCACACAACCGGCGGCGAGCAGGGCGATGAGGAGGAGGCGCATCAGGGGCTCCTGGGGTGGGGAGATCGGTTGCTATTGCACGCGCCGGGTGATCACAAGGATGAGGGAGGTCACAGGCCGGGCCCCCCGGGGGTGCCGGCGGGCGGGCCCGCGATTAGCCTCCAGGCCTTTTCCAGATGGAGTTTTCCACGATGTCCCGCCCCGCCGTCTTCCTTGCCCTCCTCGCGGTCGCCGTCGGCTGCAAGAAACACGTCGAAACCACCGATCTTCCTGTGGGCTACCAGGAAGCCCCGCCGGCCGCCGTGGCGCCGCCACCCCAGGCCTTCGCCGACATGAAGGCCAACTTCCAGCGGGTGAACTTCGCCCTCGACTCCGCCGCGCTGGACGACGCCTCCAAGCAGGCCCTGGCGGCCAACGGCGCCATCATGATGGCGCATGCGAGCATCACCCTGATGGTCCAGGGGCACTGCGACGAGCGCGGCACCACCGACTACAACCTGGCGCTGGGCGAACGCCGCGCCCAGGCGGTGGCCAACTACCTGAAGGTCTACGGCGTCGCCCCGAGTCGCGTCAAGACCATCTCCTACGGCGAAGAGATGCCGCTGGCGCGCGGCCACAGCGAGACCGTCTGGTCCCAGAACCGCCGGGCCGAATTCGTGATCACGGGTGGGGAGGAACCGGGCATCGAGGGGACCGCCGCGCGGTAGGCGGCGATCTGGATAAGGAGCGGCGCACCGGAGGTCCCCATGCGCCGCACGCTGCCCTTCATCGCCCTCTTCGCGGCGGGCTGTCCGAAACCCGCGCCCCACGTCACCCCGGTGCCGCTTCCCACGGCCAGCCCGGGCACCACGCTCCTCGGGGCGCCCCCCAGCGCGGAACAGATCGCCGCGGAGGAGGCGCCGCCTGCCCTGCGTGGGCTGCCCGAGCCCACCCTGAAGTGGAAGACCCAGGTCGGGCTGACCAGCTACCGCACCACCCTGCACGCCCAGGGAGGGCGGGTAATCCTCGGGTCCAATGGGACGGACTGGCATGCCGCCACCGACCCGCTCGACGGCGTCTGGATCCTGTCCGGCCCGGACGGGCGCGAGATCGCCCACCTCATGCCTCCGGGCGGCGACGAGAAGGATGTCAACGGAGTCGCCGTGGACGGCGACATGCTGATCTTCGGGACCGACCAGGGCCTCGTCTACAAGAGCAGCTTCCGCGGCCAGATCCTGTGGCAGGCCGCCCTCGATGGCGATGCCGAAGCCGCGCCCGGGCTGTACGACGCCAATGGCGACGGTGTTCTGGACGTGGCCATCGGCGCCGAGGGGGGCAGCTTCTTCGTGCTCGACGGGCGCAGCGGCAAGGCGCTCTTCAAGATCCCCTCCTCCCGCGGCGACTACGACCAGGTGGGCTTTCTGGCCCCCCCGGCGCTGTACGACGCCAACGGCGACGGCGTGCGCGACCTCTTCGCCCCCGGGCGCGACAACTGGCTGCACGCGGTGGACGGCCGCACGGGCAAGCCCCTGTGGAGCAACCAGCACCAGAGCGGCCTGCACGGCGCGCCCATCGTCACCGACACCGACCGCGATGGCCGTCCGGAGCTCGTCTACACCGAGGCCTACTCGGACCTGCACGCTGTGGTGCCGGGCACCGGCCAGCAGGTCTGGGGTGTGAGCCTCGAGCACCCGGACGGCGGCATCGAGGGCCTGTTCTCCCCGGTCACCTGGCACCCGGAGCTGCACTGCGCCCTCCTGGGGACGGCCTGGTGGCAGGAGCAGGAAGGGCTGTACTGCGTCGGGCCCCAGGGGATGCTCTGGCGTTGGACCGAACCTGCCGGCAACGTCACCAGCGGCGCGGTGGTGGGCGATGTGGACGGACGGCCCGGGCTGGAGGTGGTCTTCGGCACGGAGTCGGGCCGCCTGCTGGCCCTGGACTCGGCCGGCCAGCCGGTCTGGATCGTCGCCCTGGGCGCCCCGGTCGAGTGCACCCCGACCCTCGCGGACATCGACGGCGACGGCCTGACCGAGGTACTCGTGGCGGCCAACGACGGCTACCTCCGGGCCTTCGAGACGAACGGCCGTGCGCCGGCGGCGCTGGGGTACCACCGGGGGGATGGGTACAACCGCGGGACCTTGTTCCAGCAGCCCTGACCGCCTGACAAGACAGGAGACCCCATGCCCACCCCGGTGGATCTGCGCTCCGACACCGTCACCCTGCCCACCGCCGCCATGAAGCAGGCCATGCTGGAGGCCCCGCTGGGCGACGATGTCTTCGGCGACGACCCCACCGTGCGCGCGCTGGAGGCGGCCGCGGCAGCGCGGCTCGGCAAGGAGGCCGCCCTGTTCGTGCCCTCGGGCACCATGGCCAACCAGGTGGCGCTGCGCTGCCACACGCGGCCCGGCGATCTCGTGCTCGCCCCCGAGGACGCCCACGTCTACTGGTACGAGGCGGGTGCTGCGGCGGTGCTCTCCGGCGCGACGATCCACCGCCTGCCCACGGTGCGCGGGTTGCTGGTGCCCGAAGCCATCCCTCCGGCCATCCCCCCCGACGACGTGCATTTCGCCCCGGCCCGCCTGCTGTGGGTGGAGAACACCGCCAACCGCGGCGGCGGCATGGTCTACCCGCTCTCCTGCCTCGACGCGCTCACGGCCATCGCCCGCCGAAACGGGCTGGCCACCCATCTGGACGGCGCCCGCCTCTTCAACGCGGAGGTGGCCAGCGGGGTCCCGGCCGCGCGGCTGGCGCGCGACTTCGACACCGTCTCGGTCTGCCTGTCCAAGGGGCTGGGCGCGCCGGTGGGCTCGCTGCTCTGCGGGTCGGACGAGTCGATTCACCGGGCGCGGCGGGCGCGCAAGATGCTCGGGGGCGGGATGCGCCAGGCGGGTATCCTGGCGGCGGCCGGTCTGTACGCGCTGCAGCACCACGTGGCCCGCCTGGCCGAGGACCACGCTCGCGCCCGCACGCTCTGGGCGGGCCTGCGCGAGGTCGGGCTGGCCGTGGAGGACGCCCCCGAGAGCAACATGGTCTTCGCGCGGGTCCCGGACGCGGGCGCCACGGCCGCGGCCCTGGCGGGCGAGGGGGTCCGGGTCGGCGTGGCGGGCGCGGACCGCATCCGGCTGGTCACCCACCTGGACGTGGACGATGAGGGCATCGCACGCACGTTGGCGGCCTGCGCCCGCCTCGGAAGCGCGTGGTGAGACACCGGGTACGGCCGCTGCCGCTGCTGCTGGCCACCCTGGCCGGCGCGCTGCTGCTGGCCGCGCTCAGGCTGGCGCTGGTGGTCGAGAGCCTCGATCCCGACGCCAACGCCGCGCGGCTCCGGGAGGAGGCCCGGGAGCGCACCGGGCACGACCTGACCCTCGAGGGCCTCGACCTCTCCCTGCTGCCCCCCACCGTCACGCTCACGGACATGACCCTGGGCCCCGCTCCGGGGTTCGGCCCCGAGCCGTTCGCCCAGGTGGAGCGCGTGCAGGCCTCCCTCCGCCTGCTGCCCCTGCTCGAGCGGCGGCTGGAGGTGGGCGCGGTGCGGGTGGACGGCCTGCAGGTCGCGCTCGTGCGCGGCCCATCTGGGCGCGGGAGCTGGGAGACCCTGCGGGAGCACCTCGGCGGACTGCGGGGGGAGGAACGGGAAGGCGTACCGGACCTGCCAGCCCTCGGCGTGCGCGGAGCCCAGGTGCGCTACCGCGACCTCGGCACGGGCCGCGAGGTGGAGATCCGCGACCTGACCCTGCGCGTCGGGCGCGCCCTCGGCCAGGCCTCGCGGTCCGTCGCCCTCGAAGGCACGCTGCACAGCGCCGATCCGGAGGCCACGGGGCAGATCGCGGCCTCGGCCCGCATGCTCGCGCCCCCCGGCGCCCGGGTGGAGCTGCGGGATGCGCGCCTCGACGCCACCCTCGCGGTCGGTGGGCGCACGGCCGCGCTGCACGCCACCGGTGAGGCCGAGCTCGACACCACCCGCGCCCAGCTCTCGGCGTCCACCCTGGCCGCGCACCTGGAGGCCAGCGGCGCCGGCCTGCCCGCGCCGGTGGCGGTCGATCTCGCCGGGGTGCTGCGCGCCGACCTGTCCCAGGGCCGGCTGTGGCTGGAGGAGGCGACCCTGACCGCCGCGGGGCTGCGCGCCGCCGGCGCGCTCGCGGTGGAGGGGTTGCCCGAGGCGCCTGCGGCGAGCGGCCAGGTGACGCTGGCGCACCAGGACCTCGGCGCCGCCCTGGCCATCCTCGGCCACCCGCTGGACCTGCGCGATCCCGCCGCCCTGCGCGAGGTCTCGGCCACCATCCCCTTCGCCTGGGCCGCCGACGCACTCACGCTCTCACCCCTGGACCTGCGCCTGGGCGGCGCCCGCATGACGGGCCACCTCGTGGCCCGCGGGGTGCACCCGCCGGATCTTGGTTTCGAACTGGATGTATCGGAACTCGACCTGGACGGCTTGCGCCCAGCGGCGGAGGGCGGGAGTGCCTGGCCGCCGGAGGGGCTGGCCGAGGCCCGCCTGGCTGGGCGACTGCGCGGCCACGACCTGCGCCTCGGAGGCGTGACCGTGGAGTATCTCGACCTCCCCCTGGCGCTCTCTGGCGGGCGGCTGAAGGTGGACCAGGCCAGCGTCACGGCGCTCGGCGGCGGGCTGGGGTTCGAGCTCGACGCGAACCTGGTCCAGGCCGAGGGCCGGCAACGGGCGGCGGGAGAGCTGATCACCCTGGACCTGGCCCGCGCGCTGGAGGCGCTCGGCTCCCAGCGCGGACTGACCGGCACCGCCCAGGCCCAGGGCGTGCTCTCGGCCACCGGGCTGGCTCCCGACACCCTGCGCGCGAGCCTCGACGGGAACCTCTGCATCGCCCTGCTGAACGGCATCCTCCCCCTGGAGCGCGCCGGCGACGCCGACACGCAGGGGCGTCCGCTGCGGGCCAGGCGCGCCGGCCACACCACCCGCGCGCTCTCGGGGGTGGCGGAGCGCGTCGTGACCCTGGCACGCGAGCGGGTCGGCGGCCAGGTTCCCACCAAGCTCACCTACCGCCGGATCGAGGCCTGCTTCGACCTGCAACGCGGCATGGCCAGCACCTCCGACCTGCTGCTCGACGCCGACGAGCTGAAGCTGCAAGGCGCCGGTCAGATCGACCTCGGCGCCAGCGCCCTGGACCTCACCTGCCTGGTCACCCTGGGTGAGCTGCTGCCCATGGGGATGCACATCCACGGCCCCCTGGCCGACCCCCTGGTGGAGATGGACAAGCCCGAGCGGATGGAACTGGTGCGCGGCCTGATGGAGCATCGCCGCGAGGAGCGTCGCGAGAAGGTCCAGGAGCAACGCCAGGCCTTGCGGGACGACCTGCGCTCGCTGGGCCGGGAGGGGCTGGACACCCTGCTCGATGGGCGCGAGCAGGCCGTGGAGCGGCGCGACGAGGTGCGCGAGCAGGTGCGGGAGAAGGTGGAGGATGTTCGTGACGCCGCACGGGAGCGACGGCAGCAGGCGCGGGAGAAGGTCAAGGAGAAGCTCGGGAAAGACGTGGAGGCGGAAGACGACGAGGAACCAGCGGAGAGCGAGGGCTCGCGCTAGGACCGGCGGATGGGTTCAGCGCGCTCCCGCCAGGGCGAATCCTGTCCGCACCGCCCGCTCGAAGGAGCCCGGATCATGGACCGCGACCGCGGGCGCAGCCAGGCGCACATCGTCCGCGGTGAGGTGCGCGGTCCAGCGCTGGGTGTAGGGGATCATCCAGCCATCCAGTTGCAGGCCGCAGAAGAGGCTCTCGTCCAGACGCACGGTCACCGGCTCGGTGAGGGTGGGGAGCGTGGCCTCGAAGGCGTAGCCCGCCGGGTAGAAGATGCCGCCCTCCCAGGTGAGGTCAAAGGCACCCCCGCCCCGGGCCACCCCAGAGAGCGTGGCGTCGGGGACATACAGCGCGAGCGCGGTGCGGGCGGTCATGGGCTTGTCGCCCGATCCGAAGTAGGCCTGGTTGTTGCTGCCCGGGCCCATGGAGGCCACCCCGGCGGCCCGCCCGATCGCGGCCCCGGGTTTTGCGGTACGGGCGCGCCGCGCGAAGGCGGCCGCTTCGCGGCGGAAGTAGCGCGAGTCGAGGAAGAAGTCGGACTCTGCCTCGATCACCGGGCCGCCGGCCGCGGCACCCGCGCGGCAGCGCCCGCGCCGCTCGGCCACGGGGCGGGTGGCGACGTTCGCATCCCACCCCATCAGGTCCAGGGTCTCACGCGCCACCTCGGGAAACCCGGCGGCGTACCCACCGAGCGCCATCAGCACATTGAACCCCGCGACCCCGAGGCGCTGGTCGAGGGTCAAGACCGGGCCCACGTCCACGGCCGCCAGCTTCCGGAACCGCACGCCGTCGCAGGACTCCACCGGCCGACCCAGGGCATACCGCACCGCGCAGGAGGCCCGGTCCGAGGAGCGGGCGAACTCGCGGAGGGTGACCTGCAGGGTGAAGCCCGGCAGCAGCAGCGCGAGGCTCACGCCGATCCATGCGGTGGCCCAGGTGCGGCGGGCCCGCGGCCAGACGAACCAGGCCAGCGCGGCGCCCCAGAGGGCACTCCAGGGCATGCGGAACACCGCCATCCAGAGCACGAGGGCCAGCAGGATCACCGCCAATGCGATCCGGATCACCTTGTACGCCGCGCCCATGCCAGCCTCCTTCCGGGACCCCAGAGGACCCACGAGCAAGGGTAGTCCGCGGGAAACCTCCGATGTGGGCATCCTTCGGGAACGGTCGGCGCGCACTCCCCGGAGGTCGCATCGGCGGCGCGAGCGGCGCAACCGGACTCAAGCTGGGGAGCCGCCTCGGGAGACTCGGGGAGGAACGGAGTGCACCTCGCGACACGAACGCGAGAGGCGCCGGGAAAAGCGATCGGACGGTGGATGGGGCACTATCCCCCACGAAATGCAACACCCGCGATTGTATGCCCCCTGCATCGCAACACCCGCTGAGATCCATGGGCGCAGCCCAACGGATGAAGGTCGCTTTTCGCGTGAACTCAAGGCTGTCGGGGATCCGCTGGCCCGCTGGTGGACGCCAAGTGTTCGACTTCAGGGGGCATAGATTCCAAGGTGTTCGACTTCAGGGGGCTTACCCGCGTCCGTCGACCTGGTTGGTCGCACCGGCGGGACGAGCGGCGGATCAGGGCGCGAGGGACGCGATGGCCGCGCGCTCGGCCGGGCTGCCCACGCGTTCGTACAGGTCCGGGTCGAGGGCGGCGAGGTCGGCCGCGAGTGTCCAGGCCAGGGGAACCTCGGCGCCGTCCCTCACCACCAGGCAGCCGGGGGGCACGCGGGTGGCCGCGGGACAGAAACGCCCAGCCTGCACGTAGAGGTCGAAGAACGGCTGGCGCATCTCCAGGTCCCCGGTGGACCAGGGGTAGGGATCGGCGCCCTCCGGCCAGCCCGGGAAAGGGGCGCGGGTGGGGCCGAGCAGCAGCACCAGCTCGGTGAGCTGGACGGCCAGCGCGTCTACGGTGGCCGGCGGAAGATCGGTCGGCTGAAAGCGCGCGTTGGCCGCGGTGACCTCGGAGATCCAGTGGCGCGACTCCCGGCGCCAGGTGTCGAGCACCCACCGGGCGGTCTCGACGCAGCGCAGCCGGGGTTGGCCGGCGCCATGATCGTACGCGGCCAGGAAGGCCAGGACCCGCTCCGGCTCGACCGGGTCGTCCAGGGCCACGTCGGACCAGGCGCGGCGCGCCTCCATGCGCTGCACCGCGACGGCGCAGCCGGTCAGCGCGAGGGCGATAGGCAGCAGCAGCGCGCGCAAGGGCTACCTCCAGACGCCGGGTAGGCTGGCAACGGGCGGGCCGGTCGCGGAGAAGGTCAGGTCGAACGCCAACCCCGCGGCGGCATCCAGATGCCCGCGGGCCAGCAGGGCGCCAGAGATGGCGTCCAGGACCTGCACGCTGTGCATCCCCGGGACGAGCTGCACGGGTTGGCGTGGCGCGCCCGGGCCCAGGGTGGCGACGGGCTGCCCATCCACCACCACGGAGACGGTCAGGCCCGCGGGGCCGAGCAGGGTGACGGTGCACAGGGAGGCGTCGAAGTCCGGGCGGCCGGCCGCCGCGTACGGGTCGAAGTCGCTGCGGGCCAGCGCCCCGAGATCGTGCTCCTCGTGGGACGAGCGGGACGAGGGCGGGCGGGCGTTGGCCCGGCTGCGGGCGTCCTGCACCTCCCGGATCACGGTGGTGCCTGCCGAGATGGCCGCCGTGCTGCCCTGGACCACCCCGCCGCCGCCGGAGGCCGGCGCCAGCGCGCCGGCCACGGTGGCGATCGACTCCGCGGCCTGCAGGGCGCCCCCGCCGCCGCGGTAGCCCGAGCCGCCACCGGCGCTGGTGGCAGCCTCATCGTCCTTGGTCACGGTCAGGGCCTCTCCGTTCCAGTGCACCTGGAGGGTCTCCTCGTCGCGCAGATCGATCCCCCGCTGGGTGAGCGGGGTGCCCGCCACGGTCTGGACGGTCAACACATGGTGGCCGGCCTGGCCCACGACGACCGGCAGCGTGTCGTCGCCGGTCAGATCGCCGACGCTCTGCCCGTCGAGCAGGATGCGCACGTCCCCTTCGGCCGAGACCTGCAGGTAGGCGGCAGCGCGCGCGGCCGGGCTCCAGCCGCAGAGGATCCACGCCACGGCGAGCCTGACATCCATGGGCTACCCCAGCCACCCGGGGAAGAACCAGGTGGCGACCACCATCCCCGCACAGGTCAGCAGGGTGACCACGGAGATGTAGCCGAGCCCGATGACGATGCAGGTGCGCCCCTGCCGCGCCGTCTTCGCGCGGCTGAGGAAGTAGGCACCGCAGATGAAGGCGGCCGGCCAGAAGAAGACCGACAGGGCGTAGAACAACAGCGCCGAGTCGGGCGGCTCGGCCGCACCGGCGGGATCCTCGGCGATGAGGCGCTTGACCCGCCGCTGCACGAAGACCAACACCAACCCGGCGGCCGCGAACCAACCCACGCACACGATGGCGCTGGCCACGAGCATCACCAGGAGAGAAGCGAGACTGGACAAGGTGTTCACCGCCGGGAGATGTGGACGAGCAGATCGTCCCAGTGGGTGTCCTGCGCCCAGGTGGCGCCGACGCCGTTGTGGTAGGCCTGCAGGTGCTGGGCCCAACTGGGGTCGAAGAAGATGTTGAGCCCGCTGGACCAGCCATAGGGGTAGCTGCCCCACGCGCCGATCACCGCCGGGTCCAGGGCGTCCAGCAGGGCCTGGCCTCGCTCGGCCAGGATCGGCTCCGGGCTGGCGACGAGCGCCTGGCCCAGGCTGCCGAGATCGATATACCAACGCGGGTAATGCGGATCGGTGCCCTCGGCCTCATCGCGGGCGTCGAGCAGCGGCTGCAGCAGCGCATCGTCGTCCAGGACCGCCACGGCAAGCTCGTCGATCGCCTGGGACAAGGGATCGACCTGACCGAGATCGGTGGCCGAGAAGGTCCACTCCCCGCCCACCTCCACGGCCTGCTGGGCCAGGTCGGCGGCCAACTCGGCGGGCCCCCAGGTGGGCTCGTCCCGGAGCGTGGCGAAGGAGAGGTCGTACTGGAAACCGCCCATGCCGACGGTGGCCTCGCTGGCCGCCATGGCCAGCGCGTGCTCCTTCAACACATGGGCGACCTCCCAGGCCGCCATGTTGCAGGCGTCGAAGCCGATGAGGTCGATCGGCCCGCCGCGCGTGTCCTCCAGGGGCTGCAATCCAGACTGCAACGCCCCGTCGGCGAAGGTCAGCTCGGTGCCGCTCTCCTCGTCCCAGGCCACGCCCGGGACCGGCTCGCCCAGCATCCAGCCGGTGCCGTGATCCCAGAAGACGAGGGCCACGCGCTCGGCCGGGTAGCGCTCGTTCGCCCACAGCAGGAACTCGGAGAGGGCCTGGGGGCTGCCCATGTCCACCTCGCCCACCTCCTCCACCAGCTCGGAGGCGACCGAGGTCATGTCGTCGTCTTCCACGATGTGGTAGCGCCGCGTGTCGGTCCAGTCGCCGTCGTTGTCGGAGTAGCCCACCGCGCGGTCGGCCTGGACCACGATCTCGACGCCATCGCCGGAGCCGGCCTGCTCCAGCTCGTTCAGGTCGTGGAAGACCCAGGACTCGAGATCGTTGTCGCCGTCCATCCAGACCATGACGGTCCAGCGGGCCAGGGTGGGGTCGGTGTCGGTCGTATCGGTGTCGCCGGGGCCCGTGTCGTCAGGCTCATCCCCGTCGTGCTGCTTGCAGGCGCCAAGGCAGAGGGCTGCGGTGAGGGGGAGGGCGAGCGGAACCAGGGCGCGCATGGGGGCCTCCGGGGGAGCCTCTGCAGTGTGGCCTCTCCGCAGGCGCAGCGCAAGCCGCACTTCAGAGCCGCGCCCCCCTGGGCTCCAGCGACCGCCGCAACCGCTGGCGGACGCGCGTGAGGCGGGTGCGGACCGCGCCGGGGGTGAGGTTCATCCGCGCGGAGATCTCGGGGCCCGTCCAGCCCTCGCCCTCGGCCAGGATCAGGATGGCGCGATCCTCTGGCGAGAGGCTCAGGAGCACCTCCTGCAGCACGTCGCCCACCTCACCGCGGGCGGTGGCCTGCTCGGGCGATTCGTCGCGCGAGAAGAGCTGGACCTCGGTGGTGTGCAGCGAGGGATCGTTCTTGCGGCCGCGGCGCATGCGGAAGCAGGCGTTGGCCACCATGCGCACGAGCCAGCCCTCGAGCGACCCCTCACCGCGGAAGCTCCGCAGGTTGCGCCCAGCGCTCAGCAGGGTGTCCTGCACGGCGTCACGGGCGTCCTCCTCGTTGCGGCAGCGCTGACGCCCGACGCCCAGCAGCCGCTCCCCGAAGCAGCGGGTGATGCGGTCGAGGGCCTCCAGATCGCCGGCCTGGACCAGCGCGAGCAGCTCGTCGCTCTTGCAGATGGTGAGGTCCGCGCCCATGGTCACTCGGGGGCGAGATCAGAACTCGTCCTCGGGGTCGTCCATCACGCCATCTTCGAAGTCCAGCTCCTCGTCGAGCTCCTCGACCCCGTAGGAATCCTCGTCCTCATCGATCCACTCGATCTCGACGTGCTTCTCCACCAGGGCGATGATGTCCTCACCGGTCAGATCGTCGAGATCCTCCCCCTCGAGCTCCTCGACGAGCAGGTCCAGGAGGCTCTCCTCGAGGTCGGAGTCGGACTCGAACCAGGCCACGAGATCACCATTGGGAATCTCGATCTCGCACTCATCCGCCGCGGCCTGGAGGAGGGCCAGCATGTCCTGCACGATGGCCGGCGTCTCGGTGGAGCCGGAGAGGGTCGCGAGGTACTCGTCAAGCTGCTCCGCGAGCAGATCCTGGTATTCCTGCGGCAGTTCGATCATGCGGTTCACCAGCCTTCATGCGGCGATGTGGTCGGGAGCGGTGGGCCCTCTCGGAGCCGGCTACGCATAGCGAAGAATCCTCGGGGGATCAAGGGGCGACGCGACTTGACGCGTGATTTCTGCTTATCGTCCCTTCAAGTACGGTTCCCATGGCATCAAGGTGACCCTCGTGGCGCATTCGGCGGCGGGGCCGACGCCGACTTTTCCGCGCCGGGCCCTCCAGCTACCGCGTCAAGGGAGCGCAAGGCCTGGCTCCCGGCTCAGTGGCCGACCCCCTCTTGCGTGCGGGTGTGAGATACTGTTGGGATACATTCGGCCGCCTCTGCACCCGGGTCCTGGAGATCCCAGCATGACGCTCTCACCGAAACGCTGCTTCTTCCTTTTCGTCACGGCGATGTTGCTCCTGCTCGGGCTGGGAGGGGCGGGGCCGGTCCGGGCCCAGTCGGCCGATGGCGCCCTGGTGGAATTGGTGCCACCCGGCGTCGTGGTGGCGGACGGCAGCACCCCGGTCACCCTCGCGCTCGTGGCGCTCGGCCCGGACGGCGCTCCGCTGGCCGGGCTCAAGGCCAAGGTGAGCGTCGGCCTGGGCAAGGTCGGCAAGCTGCGGGAGGTGGCGCCCGGCAGCTACCTGCTGGACTTCACCCCCCCCCTGGCCGCGCAGGCCGGCGAGGTGCAGCTCGAGCTCTCCGGGAAGACCCGTGACAAGCTGTCCATCCTGCGCACCTGGGTCCTGCCCCTGGTACCGCCCCTGCCCGCCGGCTTCACCATCGCGGCGGACCCGCCGGTGGTCGCCCTCGGCGAGGGCTCGACCAGCACGCTGAGCATCCAGCTCCAGCCTGCCGGCCTGGCGGACATCTCGGCCGAGGACATCGCGATCGAGGCCCTCGCAGGCAAGGTGGCCAACCTCATGGTGCTCGGCGGCGGGCGCGTCACGGCGCTCTACCAGGCCCCCAGTGTCAACTTCCCCCACCTCGAGCTGATCACCATCGCCGATCGCCGCGCCCCCGGTCGGGTGTACGGCCACCTCGTGATCCCCCTCGTGGGGCGGACCAGCTTCCCCGTGACCACCGCCCCGGGCAACAGCGTGCTGCTTGCCATCGGCGGTCGTGAATTCGGGCCCGTGGTGGCCGATGCCTCAGGCCGCGCCCAGGTGCCGGTGGAGGTCCCCCCGGGGGTCGGCAGCGCCGTCCTCACCACGCCCACGGGCTCCACCCCCCTCGATCTCGGCATCCCGCCCACGATCCACGCGGCCTTCCTGCCCCTTCACCACGGTATCCCCGGCGACCCCGCGGTCACGGTCCCCGTGCGCGTGCTGGTGGTCAAGCCCGACGGCAGCCCCGATGCCGAGGCCCGCCCGCAGCTTTCGGCCTCGGCCGGCCAGGTCACGGAGCCGGTGTACGAGGGCGAGGGCGTCTACCGCGCCGACTTCACCCCCCCGGCCGTGACCTCCCCCGGCTCCGTCGGCTTCCGCCTGAGCCTGCCCGGTGAGCCCGACAACCTGGCGCGCGAGGCCTCCATGGCGCTGCTGCCGCCTCCTCCGGCCAGCCTGGTGCTCGAGGCGCCCGAGGGCAGCCTGGCCAAGGGCGGAGCGAAGCAGGAGGTCACGATCCGCGCCCACGACGCCGCGGGGCAGCCTGCGGCCGGCGTGACGGTGCAGCTCGGCGCCGCGGGGGCACAGGTCGCCGGCGCAGCGCGCGAGCGCGAGGCGGCCGTGCACACCGCCGTGGTGACCCCGGGCGGTGGGCCCCTCGAGCTGTGGGCCAACCCCTCCGTGCTGCCCACTGGCGGGCCCGTGCGCTCCCTGCTGTTGCTCCCCACCACCGATCGCGTCCTCTCCGAGGGCTGGAACACGGTGCTCGTCAGCGTCCTGGCCCTGGACGAATTCGGCCTCCCGGTCCCCGGGGTGAGCGTCCAGCTCAGCCTGCTGGGTGGGGACGGTACCCTGCCCTCGTCGGTCGGGACCGGCCCCTCCGGCCTGGCCCGGGTCGCCTACACCGCCGGCCCGCGCGCCGGCCTGGTCAGCATCCAGGCCACGGCGGACGACGTGCGCACCGCCACCTCCCTGCTGCAGGGCCCCGGGGTCATCCTGCGCGATGTCCCCCTCGGGCAGAGCGGTACCGCGGAGGCGCTGGCCCGCGCCGTGGCCTGGCGCGCGCGCCTGCCGGTGTTGCGCCACGATCCGGGAGCTGACGCCCCGGTGGTGGCAACCGCGCTGCCCCCAGCGCCGGGACCGGGCCCGAGCGTGGCCCCCGCGCCCGCACCGCCCCCGACTCCCGCACCCGCGCCGACCCCAGCACCCACACCCGCGGTGCCCACCTCCACCGACCCGGTCGTGGCCCTGGAGGTGGCCCCCCTGGCCGGCTTCGTGGCCGGCGAGCGGCTCCTCCTGACCGTCCGCCTCCGCGACGCCAGGGGGCTCGGGGTCGTCGGCCAGCGCCTCGAGGTGCTGGCCAGCGCCGGCAGCCTGGCCGCCCAGCGTGACCAGGGCGACGGCTCCTACCTGCTGGAGATCGCCGTACCCCGCGGCCAGCGCGAGGAACTCAAGATCACCGTGAGCACCCCCGACGGGGCGGTCAGCCGCTTCCTGCGGGTGGCCGAAGCAACCGCCGCGGCGCCGGCGCCGGCGCCCACCCCGGAGCCCACTCCGACCCCCGCCCCGGAGCCCACCCCGACCCCCGCCCTGGAGCCCACCCCGACC
>Ga0233425_10005456_pt1 | contig 20061 bp, 12 predicted proteins | sample Watercolumn_Towu_2_FD_181712 | JGI IMG/M metagenome (GOLD analysis project Ga0233425, IMG submission 181712) | Freshwater microbial communities from Lake Towuti, South Sulawesi, Indonesia - Watercolumn_Towuti2014_140_MG | ecosystem: Environmental > Aquatic > Freshwater > Lake | place... | reverse complement strand
CCCCCGCCCCCTCACACGCCGCTGGCTTGCAGTACGGCGGCCTGAACGTTGCGATCGTGTTCGTAGGAAGCAAGCGGTGGGGACTCGCCGCGGATCACGCGGGCAATGTCGCGCGCGTCGTCGACGTAGCGGACATACTTGGGAAATTGCAGCTCCTGGTAACCTTGCCGGAAATCGAGCTTGCCGTTGGTTTCGCGGCGTGGCTGGTGCAATGCCAGTCGGGCGGCCGGATCGTCAAGCGGCTGCAAGTGGAATGTTCCTTCGGTCCCGCAAACCACGAAATGCCGACGCGCGAATCCATCCACTTCCAAGGCTGTTGATCGCACGCTGGCGGTTGCGCGGGGATACTCAAATACTGCGAACATGTTGTCGATCAGGTTGTCGGATGCGACCAGCTGGCGCGGATAAGGTGTGATCTTGTCGGGCGCTCCGAGGACCATCACCACCTGGTCGATCACGTGGCAGCCCAGTTCGAACATGATCCCGCCTCGATATCGGCCCAATTCGCTCCGGCTGGCGGGATCGACCACTTTGCTCATCACGGCATGCACCTCAAACGGCTCACCCAGCCAGCCGCGCTTCAGTAGATCGCGCAGCAATACAAAACCGGGGTTGTAGCGGTACATGTAGCCCATCTGCACCAACAGTTTCTGTCGCTCCGCATCTTTGAGGATGCGTTCGTAGTGCGCGAGCGATTCGCCGGCTGGTTTGTCCAGGTGCACATGCACGCCAGCGGATACGCACGCCTCGGCGTTGGCCAGGAGATCACGGACTCTGGTCTCGACCAGCACGAGCTGCAGGCCCTTGATATTCAACAGTTGCTCGCGGCTCATCCACGCCACGTCGCGATAAGGATCTGAACTCGATGCCTTGGCGCGCAGCTCGGCGTCATCCTCGACGATGCCGACCAGTTCGTAATCTGTCGATTGTCGAAACGCCGCCAGTTTCGAGGCGTGGGCATGCCCAACTCCGATCTGGCCCACTTTGATCTTTGCCGATCCAGCGGATGCTGCGTGCCATCCCATGGCCTGCCGGGGCCCGATCGCGGAGAAGGGCGTTGCCGCGACGCTGCTGAGTGTCGCGGCAGTAACGCTCAACCATTTCCTGCGCGAGAATCCACCACCGGCACGAGCGGCACGAGCGGCACCACCGGCACCCGGCCGGCGCGGGGCAACTCGACGGTTTGTTTTCTGGGCCATGACGGACTGCTCCTTTGCGGTTTGCGTTCGAGCATCGTTGGAACGTCGTTCGCGTGGTGTCCTGCCGAGTCATGATCATAACAGACGCGCGAGGCCGGAATAGTCCGGCGGTAGAGTGTCGTTCTGCGGTTGGGTTCCGATCGGACTGCTGGTAAGATAGTTGGCAGGCACTGGAACGGGAGTGAGATCGATATGAGACGCTGCTCGACTGCGTGGATTTGCGTTTGCCTCTTGGGTTCCACGGGCCGTGCGCGAGCGGACGAGGAGGTATCGTTCAATCGCGATATCCGGCCGATTCTGTCGGCGAATTGTTTCGCCTGCCATGGCTTCGATGCGAAACAACGTAAGGCCGACTTGCGGCTGGATACGCGGGAAGGCGCGACGCAGTTGCGCGACGGCACGGCAGCGGTCCACCCCGGCGATCCGGAAGGCAGCGAACTCTGGCGGCGCGTCAGTTCCAGCGATCCGGACCTGGTCATGCCGCCGCCGGACTCGAAGAAACAGCTCAGCCCGCGCGAAAAGGACTTGCTGCGGCGATGGATCGCTCAGGGGGCAATCTATCAGAAACACTGGGCATTCGAACCACCGCGTAGCCCGACGGTTCCGGAACGGGTCGAGGGATTCGCCAGCGATCATCCGATCGACCGTTTTCTTGACCGACAGCTCCAGCGGGAGGGCTTGCCGGCGAACGGCGAGGCGTCCCGCGAAACGCTGATTCGACGCGTGGCATTCGCCTTGACCGGGCTGCCGCCCACCATCGAGGAGGTTAGGGAGTTCCTGGCGGACGGTTCGCCCGTCGCGTACGACCAGATGGTCGAGCGGTATTTGAAATCGCCCCACTACGGCGAAGAGATGGCGCGGCACTGGCTCGATTTCGCGCGCTATGCCGATACGCACGGGTTGCACCTGGACAACGAACGGACGATGTGGGCCTACCGGGACTGGGTGGTGCGCGCATTCAACCGCAACCAGCCCTTTGATTCATTCACGGTCGAACAGCTCGCGGGTGATCTCTTGCCCGACCCCACGCAGGATCAAAAAATCGCGACCGGGTTCAATCGCTGCAACGTGTCGACCGGCGAGGGGGGATCGATCGACGCGGAATTTCTCTACCGCTATGCCGTGGAACGCACGACCACCATGATCCAGGTCTGGATGGGGCTGACCGGCGGGTGCGCGGTCTGTCACGACCATAAATACGATCCGTTGACGCAGCGCGAATTCTATTCGCTGTACGCGTTTTTCAACTCCGCCGCGGACCCGGCGATGGATGGCAACATCCGGAACACGCGCCCTTATATGCCCGTGCCGACGCCCGAGCAATCGCAGGAGTTGGAGACTGCCGAGCAGCACGAGGCGATGGCAAAGCAGGCGCTGAAAGCGGCTGTCGAATCCGCGGAATTCGCCGACCCCGCCGCCGTCGATCCTCCACCCGGAACGCAGCCGGTTGTGATTGATTTACTCGACGACGACTTCCCCTTCGGCTCGCGCCCGCGTAATACGTCCCGCAACGAAGCCGTATGGGCGGACCAGCCGGTGTTCGGCGCAAAATCGGGACGCCGCGCATTGGGACTGGCCAGTTCGGGAGAATACGAGGTAAGCGTGGCGTTCGCGACGATCCCGGTCGTCGTCCCTCGCGACGCGCGACTCGAATTCTGGATCTACATCGAACCAAATTACACGGCGGAGTCGCTGCGGGTGCAACTGGACGGCGGCAAAGTCAACCGTCGATTTGTCTGGGGCTCGTCGAGCGAAAAGTCAGGGGAAGCGACGACGACCGTGGCCGCCGGTCGATTGCCGCCGGAAGGCGAATGGACGTTGCTGGCGCTGCCGCTTCCCGCGGACGACTACCCGGAAGGCACTCGCGTCAAGTCGTTGACCGTCGCACAGAAGGGTGGCCGAGTCTGGATCGATGGAGTCCGCCTGATCGGCGAGCAGGCTCCGTCGGCCGATCCGCGGGCTTCGTTCAACGCGTTCTGGAAGCAGGGATCAGGCAGCGATCCCCAGGGCATCGATGCGGACCTTCGTCAATTGTATCTCGACGGACCGGACAAGCCGCACGAGGCGGAAGCCGAGCAACGATTGCGGCGGTTCTTTTTGGAACAGGTTCAGCACCTCGAGCTGTCGCCAGTCCGCATGGCGCGCGAGCGGTGGACCACGGCCCGGATCGCGAAGTTGGCGGTGGAAGACGCGATTGCGGGGACGATTGTGTTTCGCGAGTTGGAAACGCCGCGCGAGGCGTTTGTGATGTTGCGCGGACAGTACGATAAGCCCGGAGACCGTGTCGAACCGGGGGTTCCGGAAGTCCTGCCGCCGCTGCGTATCGACGCGGGCCGTCGACCGACTCGGCTCGACCTTGCCGGCTGGCTGCTTGCAGACAACCACCCCCTGACCAGTCGCGTGGTGGTGAACCGATTCTGGCAGCAGTTTTTTGGCACGGGCCTGGTTCGCACCAGTGATGATTTCGGGGCGCAAGGGGAACTTCCGAGCCATCCAGAGTTACTTGACTGGCTGGCGGTTCGCTATCGCCAGAGCGGCTGGAATACGCTGGAACTGGTGCGGCTGATCGTAACTTCCGCCGCATTCCGGCGCGATGCGCGGATTTCCGATCTGCAACAGCAACGTGACCCGGCCAATCGCCTGCTCGCGCGTGGTCCGCGACTGCGGTTGGATGCGGAACAGATTCGGGACAATGCGCTGTTCGTGAGTGGACTTCTTGACCTGCGGATGGGAGGCCGAGGCGCGTTGCCGTACCAGCCCCCGAATATCTGGGAACCGGTCGGTTATTCGGACAGCAACACGCGGTTCTACCAGGTCGATTCAGGGCCCGCGCTCTATCGCCGCAGCATTTACTGTTTCCTGAAACGCACGGCGCCGCCGCCGTTCATGAGCAACTTCGACGCGCCGAATCGGGAACAATTCTGCGCGCGCCGTGAACGGTCCAATACGCCATTGCAGGCACTGCAGCTGCTGAACGACACGCAGCATTTCGAAGCGGCCCGCGCGCTGGGCCAGCGCGCCATGCGAGAGGGCGGCGCGACCCCCGACCAGCGGATCGATACCATGCTGCGCATGACTTTGGGACGCCCGCCCACCGCGCGCGAGGCCGACATTCTGAAGTCGGCCCTCGCTCGATTCCAGCAGCGCTACAACGATGCGCCCGAGGAAGCGCGTGCCGCCATTCACTTCGGCGCGTCGCGACCCGAGGCGGACCTCGATCCGCGCGAATTGGCAGCCTACACTCTGCTCGGCAACCTCGTGCTCAACCTCGACGAGACCATTACTCGCCCTTGAAGGGAGTTTCCTATGTTCGGTTCCATTGTCGGTCCCGACAGCCCGTCGATCGCTCGTCGGACGTTCCTGCAACGATCAGCGTTCCTGTTCCAGTCCGGCATCAGCGCCGGCGCCATCGGGCTCTCCTGGTTGATGCGCGACGGTGGCAAAGCGGCAGCCATGGCAATCGAACGCGGCCAAGCCGCCGAACGGGTCCATCCGCCGCTGCCTGGTTTTCCGCATCACCCGCCTCGCGCGAAGTCACTAATTTACCTGCATATGAATGGCGGACCTTCGCAGTTGGACCTGTTTGATTATAAACCCGGACTGGCCGAACATTTCGACAAAGATCTGCCCGATTCCATCCGCCAGGGGCAGCGGATCACGACCATGACCAGCGGCCAGAAACGGCTGCCCGTGGCGCCGTCCAAATTCAAGTTCCAGCAACATGGCGCGTCGGGGACCTGGGTCAGCGAACTGTTGCCCCAGACGGCGCGACATATCGACAATATCGGGTTGATCAAGACCGTGCATACCAATGCGATCAATCACGATCCGGCCTGCACGTTCGTGATGACCGGCAGCGAGGTACCCGGCAAAGCCAGTATCGGCTCCTGGGTCTCCTATGGACTCGGCAGCGAAAGTAATAATCTGCCGTCGTTCGTGGTCCTGACTCCGATCTGGTCCTCGGGTGCCGCGGCCCAGGCTCTGTTTACGCGGATGTGGAGCAGCGGCTTCCTGCCCACACGCCATAACGGCGTCGCGCTGCGCAGCGTCGGCGACCCGGTCCTGTACGTGCGCAACCCGCCCGGTGTCAGCCCAGGCGACCGCCGCGCGCTGCTCGACGGATTGGCCGAAATGAACGAGCTGCGGTTCCAGGAACTGCGCGACCCGGAGATCAAGACGCGGATCGCGCAATATGAGATGGCGTTCCGCATGCAGACCAGCGTGCCAGAACTGACCGACCTTTCCAGTGAACCGGCGGAGACGCTCGAACGGTACGGGCCCGAAGTCCACAAACCGGGAACGTTCGCCGCCAGTGCGCTACTCGCCCGCCGCATGATCGAACGGGGCGTCCGCGTGGTGCAGATCCTGCACCGTGGATGGGATCAGCATGGCAACCTGCCGCGCGACATCACCTCGCAATGCTACGACACCGATCAGCCGACCGCCGCGTTGCTGGAGGATCTCAAACAACGCGGGTTGCTCGATCAGACTCTGGTGGTCTGGGGCGGCGAATTCGGGCGCACGGTTTACTCTCAGGGTACGCTGACATCCGAGAACTACGGCCGGGACCACCATCCTCGCAATTTCTGTATGTGGCTGGCCGGTGGTGGAATCCGCGGCGGCGTTACTTTCGGCGAGACCGACGACTTCAGTTACAACGTCGTGCGCGACCCGTGCCACGTGAACGACCTGAACGCCACGATTCTGCACTGCCTGGGAATCGACCACGAACAATTCCGCTTCAAGTTCCAAGGCCTGGAACAGCGTTTGACCGGCGTCGAGCCCGTACGGGTGATCAGCGAACTTCTGGCTTGATACAACGCCCCGTTCACCGCACCCTCCCTCGGCGGCGCAGGTCAGGCAGAGGCGTACCTTATGAGGATCTGGCTGAATCCGCCCTGTTCATCGTAGCCGGACCAAATGGTTCCCCACGAGTCATTGCACTGGGGAGAAACGGCACGCGAGAGCCACGCATCGTGGCTCGCCTTGCGCGCCATTTCGTTCTGCAGCGAGTGATCGGACCAACTCGTTCCGAAACGCGGATCCGGGTCCATCAGGCTGACCATCGTGAGTTGCGGACCATGGAACCACAGCACCACGACGAAGTCGAGTCCGGCGGAGCGACACGTTCCTTGCAGCTTCCAGGAATGATACGGTTCATTAGCAACGTGGGTCGTTGCTCCTTGGGAGAGGGAGCTGGCAAGAAACCGATCTCGGGTCAGCGTTGGACCGATCACCGTCGGAGGTCGCTCGAAACTCAAAGTGCCAGTCGTTGCGTCGATCATAGGCGGAATACTGTCCCACCTCACCGGGCCGGCGGCGAGGAATTCAGGGTGGAAACCGGCCCGGACGCCGGCCTCGGCGAGTGCCTCTGTTGGCGGTGTGCCGGCCAGCGGATGCGCCGATGGCCGACAATTATTCTGATCCGGCGTCAGATTGCCAACCGCAATCGAGCCAACTTTCCCGGTTCGTTGCGGCATTAGCCATACTTACGCTTCAAGTCCGCGATGGAATTGGCGATGAGTTGCTCCAGAACGGAGGTGTCGATGTCGTCCAGCCGTTTGAGGTACAGGCAGCATTTGCCCATCTTGTGCTTGCCCAGTCTGGACAACAGCGATTTTTGCTTGTCGTCATCACAATCCAGATAGACTACGAGTTGCCGGCCTCGGATGGCAAACGCCGCTAGACAAATTTCGCCTGATCGACCGCTCTCGTAGGTGTAGCGGTACGAGCCGTAGCCCACGATACTCGGCCCCCACATCTTGGGCCGATGCCCGGTAAGCTTCTTGAAAATCGCCATCAGCCGCTTGCAATCCGCTATTTGCTCTGCATTGGCGCGCGACGCGATATATTCCTGAACGCTGGCGTTAGTTGGTTTGGTCTTGTTCTCCGCCATTACTACGAACTCCGATCGTGTTAATACAACGCCGACCCGCCGGTCGGGCGTTTACAACGTTCACTTGCCCGGCGAAAGGCACTCGGAGGCAGCACAAGTGCAAACATCGATCCGGTCGCTGCGGCGCAAGCGAGGAGTATCAAGCCGGTAAGCAACGTAATCAGGAATCCACCAGTTTCGCTCGCGACATGCGCCAGTTGCGAATCGTCGCCGGCGACCGCCAAATTCACGCGAGTCGTAATCGATAAGGCGATGGAACCAGAAAGGATGTGAATTAGTGGGTATATCTGTGAAAGGGCGATCAACACAGATCCGAATATCAACGCACGAGCAGCTTTCGGCTTCACAAAGCAAAACAGCCAGCCCGTCGTCAGAAACCCAAAGAGCGCGATGAGCACCCCGACTCGTCCATGATCTCGGGTCAATTGTAAGCCAAATAACGTCGGGACGATTAAGTTAACAGTGAATACGATCGGCCAAAGAGCAAAGGCCAATTTGTCGATGGGCTCTCGCGGCTGCGAGACGTCGCAAAACTCCAGAGTTGCTGGCGAACGATATGGGTTGTCAGAGTTGCTCATTGGATTCGCCAAACGGGCGGCGATAAATCGTTCACAGGCTACTGCGCGGAGCGGCGGTAGTCTGCCTTCATGAACGGTTGCCATACGCCATCGGGTCCAAGAACCTGTGATGAAAGCGTGCGATGATCATCGCTCAGGAATTCAATGGTGTCCTGGTACTTGGCCATCGTGCCGTCCCCGGAAAAACTCGGGCCCTCGGAATCCAGGATCAGTTTCCTGCCCTTGGCATCCAGGCTGCCGACATACGGCCAGAGGTGGGTCATCACGGACGTGACAAATGTCCCGACGAATCGCTTGGTGGCCGGATCGTACCCGAGCGTCATGATCGAGTCGCAAGTCCCGGTACTTTCGCCGATCGTCCAGAGATCGCCAAACGGGAGTACCGCTTCTCGACCGGTAAACTCCATGGGCGGTTGGCCGGGACCCATATTGAATTCTCCCTCGATGGTCCACTCTCCAATCAGCCTCTGTAGCCAACGATGTTCCGCTTGGGGTTCAGGAACCTGCATTACGGTTCTCCTTGATGGGTGTTTCCCGCTTCGCAAAAAGTCTTGACGGCGTCCATATCCGACTCGACGCCCTTAACGACCATCCCCCGGATCAGGACATTCATCATTCGGGCAAGTAACCCGTGCGGCCGAACGTCCATCTGCATCCTCAGTTCAACGCCTCCGCCAGCTGGCGACAGGGAGAACAACGTATCCCAGGTCGATCCGCCGGCATCGGAGATCATCCGCACGCGTCGATTCTCGACGTAATCGGCGACCTCCAATTCGACCGTCTGCTCGCGGCCGTTCATGTTGCGGGTTTCCCGAAACCGCGTTCCCGCGCCGCGCTGTTGATCGGAAAGAAACTCGACCTTGGTGATGTTCGGCACCGCCGCGCGGTAGTTGCGAATATCCGAGATGGTGTCGAATACCAATTCCAACGGCGCGTTGATCGTTCGCGAAGCGACGATTGGCTTCATCGGCGAGGCTCCGAACTTCAGGGATGGCTCCCACAAAACGCGCCCGTTATTCTAGTGGGCACCACGGACGGTGCCACTGGCGGTCCGCCGGAAACGACGTCGCTCATAAGATAGTCTCCAGCAGCGGACAGCAGCGTAGGGTGGGTCGAGGTATTTCCGAGGCCCACCATCCGGAATTGGTCGCGGATGTTTGTCGGCCGTTTGGCGTTGTCGGTACGGTGAACCGCATTGTGGTGGGCCTGTAGGGTGGGTCGAGGTATTTCCGAGGCCCACCATCCGGCATTGGTTGTGGATGTTTGGCGGTCGTTTGGCGTTGTTGGTACGGTGAACCGCATGCTGGTGGGCCTCGGAGTACCTCGACCCACCCTACGACTACTACAGATCAAAACTCGATCCTCACTCTCGTGCTGAACGACCAGTCGTTGTGACCCGATGGAAGTTCTTGAAAGCGCGCCTGCTCGCAGTGTTTCGCGAGGTTTCTGGCGTGGTCGCACGGAATGATATCGTCGTCACGTGCGCCAAGAATGTCGATCGGACCACGGTACGATCGAAGTGCATCAATGTTGTCCCAGCGGTCGAGCAGCAGCAGCGACACCGGAAGAAAGAAGAATCGCCGAGCCGCAACGCGGTGCAACGTGTCAAAGGGCACAATCAGCACCAGCTTATCGGGAGGCCGAGGCGCCCCGGCCAAATACGACGCCGGGCCGCTGCCAATCGACTCGCCAATCACGCAAAGCGGCGTATTCGGAAATCTGTCAGCAAGACAATTGTACGCATGCAGGGCCGCTTCATCGAACGCGGAGCGGCACGGCTTTCCGGGACGGGCGCCGTATCCCGGGTACTCCAGCACGTAGAAGGCATCGGAGGCCGGAAGATGGTCGAGAAGATAGTCGCGATCCGATGCCTGCCCCGCGTTGCCGTGCATCATCAGCCATACCGTTTCAGGGTTCGGAACCTCGCGGCAATACCCGATGATCAGCCCGGCTTCGGACCATGCCGCAAGACGCCCACGAGGCGCATCGTGCGCCGGATAGAACAAGAGTGATCTCTGAAGAACGAACATTCCCGCGCAAACCAAGAGGTAGATGACACTGCATCGTGCAAGCATGCGCCGCAAAGATCTTATCGGGAAACGCGTCGTCATTTTGATTTCTGCCGAATCCGAACGCCGTTAATCCAGACGCATTTTAGCGAGAGAACATCAAACGGACCAAGCCCATGGCGAGCGCGAAGGAAATAGTCCAGCCAGTCCGCGGAAGTGGAAATTCCGTAGGGTGGGTCGAGGTATTTCCGAGGCCCACCATCCGGAATTGTTACGCTGAACCGCATTCTGGTGGGCCTCGGAGTACCTCGACCCACCCTACGACTACGACTACGACTGCTGCTGCGCGACTACTTGTCCTGAATCACACCATCACGCCGCTCCGCAATATGCCACAACACGCCCGACGGATCCACGACGTAGGCAACGCGAAGTCCCCACGGCTGCATGGCTGGCGGCTTGGGATTCGCTACACCGAAGCGACGGGGAAGATCCAGCGATTCGATGCGCGACCACCATCCGTCAAGATCGTCGACCATCAGTTGCATCATGAAGTTGGCCGCCCAGTCTTCTTGAAAATGACGCTGCAGAATGAAGCCGCCAGATCCAGCATTGAAAATGGCGACCTCGTCGTCGAGGACCTTCTCAAAGCCAAGGGCTTCGTAAAATCGCTTGGATTGTTCAAAGTCCTTTGCGGGCATGAAAGGGCGTGCAAGCTCAGTTCGCATCATCATTGTTCACTTCCTCTTTTGCCGTCGTAGGGTGGGTCGAGGTATTTCCGAGGCCCACCATCCGGAAATGGTTACGGATGATTGGTGGCCGTTTGGCGTTGTTGGTACGGTTAACCGCATTCTGGTGGGCCTCGGAGTACCTCGACCCACCCTACGATCCTACGACCCACCCTACGATCCTACGACCCACCCTACATTCTTTAGTCGACTCGCTCGTGGCGTCCATCGGGGTCGGCGAGGATATCGTCGATCGCTTCCGCGAAGAACCAGTCTCGCCCGGGTCCTCCGTCCAGCAAGTCGATCGCCAGATCGTCGAACAGTGTCGTGCCCTTTCGCAGTTGCGCGGTCGTCATCGTGTCTCCGCCGACGTCGATTCCGGCCATCAGTTGGTCGATCCGGTCCTGGTACGAGCGCGTTGAAGAAATCCAGAATCGTCGAATCGCATCGAGTTCCTGCGCCGGCGAAAACGCGTTGGACGGTTCGAGCACCAGCATCGTGTCGTAGACCGTATAACCGGCAATCAACAGATCTTCGGAGGCAAGTCCCAGCAGCGAGTCGGCCGCGAGCCCGCCGATCAACAGGTCTTTCCCTCCCGAGCCCGTGAGCAGATCGACGTTGTCGTTACCGATCAAAATGTCGTTCCCCGCACGACCGTCCAACTCATCGCCCGCCGCGCCCCCCACCAGAAGATTGTCCGCGGCATTTCCGAACAGATGATTCGCGGCCGTCGCGCTGCCGATCACGTTTTCAAACCAGCGCGAGCCATCCCGGCCTCGCAAGTCACTCAATTTCACCGTCAACAGGCCGATCGTCACCTCCGACGTCGTCAGGTCGAATGTCACGGAAGTGGACAAGCGGGAGAGATCAATCGTGTCATTGCCACCTGCCGCGATCGCCCCCGCCAAGACGGTTCCCTCGTCTTCAAGCAATGTGTCGACGGTGGCGGACGACGGGTCGTCAAATCGGTAGATATCATTGCCGGTCCCGCCATCCAACTTGTTCGTGCCCGCGCCGCCAGCCAGCAGATCGTTCCCGCGGCCTCCGAACAGCGAGTCGTTGCCGCGTCGACCAAAGAGCCGGTTGTTGCCATCGTTGCCGATCAGAGTATCATCGCCGGCGCCGCCGCGGGCGACCTCGAAATTGTCGGGCGCGTCGATCCCGGCCGCATTCCGCAAGCGGATCGTCACGGAATGCATGGCCCCGGTCGTCACCAAATTCTCGGCAAGGCCAAGATCGAAAACCACGTCACTGGTGACACCCTGAAAATCGACGGCATCCTCACCGCCGTCGCGTTCCTCCACCAGGGTAATTCGCTTTTCCAGGTCGGCAGGGACGAAGTAGACGTCGTCGCCACGGCCTCCCGCCAATTCGTTGTCCATACCGTTGGCAACGAATTCATCGTTGAACGCCGAACCGACAACCCGCTCGAACCAGAGATTCTGGTCCGGCGATTCCACGTCGATCGTCCGCCCCGTTGGCCCCTCGTCGACCAGGGTCAAGCTGCTGAGATCGACACGGACACCGGACAGGTAGGCGCTGAAGTCGAGCGTATCGGCACCTTGGCCGTCGAGTTCCGCGACGATGTCATGTTCCGCGGTGACGACGGTGAAAAACAGGTAACTGTCGTTGCCGCGCTGGCCGCGCAGCGTGTCATCGCCGAGGCCGCCGATCAGAATATCGTCGCCTGCGCCGCCGGCCAGTTGATCATCGCCCGCTCGGCCGTGCAGCAGATTTGCGGCACCGTCGCCCGTTAACTCGTCGTCCCCTGCCCCGCCAAAAACATCCTGGATTGAACGGACCCCCGCTGTCCCCGTTGCCTCTCCCGTCAGCAGATCGACTCGTACCGGGTTATTGGAGTCGTAAGCAAAATAGTCAAGGCTGTTGTGACCGGAGCCGGCGTCAATCGTCCCTGTGCCACCGGCCAACATCGCTCCATTCAGGTTGAACAGGAACAGGTCGTCGCCGGATCCGGTCAGAATCGACTCGACGGAATTGCCGAGGTGGATGAGTCGGTCGGTTCCGGACTGGATGTCCAACAAGCCTATGCGTACGGTCAAATTGGCCGTAACGGCCGACATGTCGATGGTGTCGAATCCACTTTGGTCGATCAGAATATCCAAATTGCCCCAGCCATCTTCGAACGTATAGAGATCATCGTCAGGTCCACCGTCGAGTCGATCGCTGCCAAGACCACCAACCAGCGTATCGTTGCCGTCCAAACCCGAGAGCTCGTCATCTCCCGCGTCACCATACAGGTAGTTTGCCGCGACGCTACCGATCAGGATGTCCGGGCCGAGTCCGCCCAGTACATTCTCCAGATAGTCGGGGTTGGTGAACTGCAGTGTTCGCGTGCCATGAGAGCCGGTTCCCGCCTGGAGATCGACGGTCACCGGCTCGGATTCAAGTAAAGCGCTGAAGTTGAGTTCATCGACGCCACCGCCGGGCAGCGACGATTCCGTGATCGTATCGGTTTCCGTGGCGGATGAGGGCCCAAACATGTAACGGTCATTCCCGTCGTCGCCCTCAAGCGTATCGCTGCCGAGTCCCCCGTCGAGCAGATCGTTGCCCGCTCCTGCTCGCAGCGTGTCACCGCCGCCTTCCCCGTACAACTCGTCACTCCATGGGGTCCCGATCAACACATCGCGTCCAGCGCCGCCCTTCAAGACGACCGAACCCAGAGTGAACGCCGAGGCGTCGATCCGGTTGTCGCCGTCCTGCCCTGTCAGTTCCGCGTGTTCGACGCTCGCTCCCAGCAATGTGTCCGGCCCCTGCCCTGTCAGCAACGTGTCGCTCAATGTCTGATCTTCATTGCTGATCTGGTGCACCCAGTCGGCGCCCTCGCCCCCATCGATCTCGTCGGCGTCTTCTTCGCCCCAGAGGTGGTCCGTTCGTTCCTGACCGAACAGTTGATCGCTGCCTGCTTCGCCATGAATCGTATCGCGGCGCGAACCGGTGCTTATCACGCGCGGATCGGAGACCAGGTTATCGCCGTAGACAAGATCGCCGCCGCCGCCGGCGTAGATCAGATCGTCGCCGTCTTCGAGGTCCGTCGTGAGATAGTTTCCGAAGTCGATATCCCGGATCGATTGGCCTACGCTCAGGACGATCCGATGCGTCACCAGGGGGAACGACTGCAGGTAGCCGTTGGGCAGAACTTCCAGCACCGCGAACTCCCCGGGCGGCACTTGCAGGATGGTGTACCGGCCGGTTTCGTCAATGGCTGCCGAGTTCGGATTATCCGACTCGCTTACCGCGCGGGGTTCGCCCGCATCCATCCGCCCATTATTATTCAGGTCAACGAACACCGTGACACCGGCCGCGCCGACATCGCCCAGTTCTCGCACACCGAGCGCGCCGGTCGCGTCCAGCCATTTCGTACCGCTGACGGTGCCTTGGGCCTCGTGGTTGCCAAAGTCGATATACCGCAGATGTTCGCCCGCGCCGAGCGTGACGCGATGCACGCCACCCGTGGGATAAGTCGGGTAGAAACCCGCGGGTGCGATCTCGCGGATTTCCAGATCTCCCGCCGTGACGTTTTCGAACAGATAGCTTCCCGATTCATCGGCCGCCGTCCCTGGGTCGTCTTCGCCGGTCACCAAACTCGGTTCACCATTGTCGAACCGACCGTTTCGATTCACGTCCACATAGATCGTCACGCCCGGCAACAGCGGTTCATTCGCGTCGCGCACACCATCGGCGTCAAGATCGTTCCACTTGGTTCCCGAAATGTCGCCGATCGGCAGGTTACCAAAATCGATGCCTGGGAGATCGACTCCCGACACGATCTGCACGCGATGGCCATTGAGAGGATACGACGTCTTGTAACCAGCGGGTGCAATCTCGCGAATCCGATATTCGCCCGGCAGCAATTCCAGGGAGTAGGTACCGCGCTCGTTGGCGGCCGTCCCTGGCAGGTCCTCACCGGTCTGCGTGCGGTACTCATCCGGATCAAGTTCGCCGTTGTTATTCTTGTCGGCGTAGATCGTCACGCCCGCCATTCCGGGTTCGCCCCGATCGCGATCACCATTGCCGTTCTCATCGATCCACTTCAAGCCGCGCACGACACCCGACCGCTGATTGCCGAAGTCGATCTGGCTCACGACAGCGCCCGCGTCGACCGTCACGAAATGAACCGGAGTGAACGGATAGGTCTGAAGGTACCCGGCAGGCACTACTTCACGAACCTGGTATGTGCGCTGGGGAACGATATCCAGAATGGCGTACTTTCCGAGTTCATCGGCCGGCGTGCCAGGATCATCCTGCTGAGTAATCGCGAACGGTTCGCCGTTGTCCCAGCGTGCATTGTCGTTGGTATCGAGGAATATGCGCACGCCCGCCAGTCCTGGCTCGTCGGCGTCGCGTTCTCCGTTGCCGTTCAAGTCTTCCCATTTCCGCCCACGAATCTCGCCCAACGGCTGGTTGGCGAAATTCACATTGTTGACGATTTGCCCACTCGGAACCGTGACAAAATGGTAACCACTCGACGGGTAAGTTTGGCGATAGTGGGCGGGTACCAGCTCGCGGACGTAATGCGAGCCCGCATCGACGTCGAGGAACTGGTAGAGCCCGGTCTCATCCAACGGGGTCTGCGGATCGTCGGTCAAAGTAACAGTCGATTTCTCATTGGCATCGAGGCTGCCGTTGTTATTGTCATCCAGATAGACTGTGACTCCGGCTAGCCGGACCTCGTTGGCGTCCTCGACGCCATCGCCATCGAGGTCCGACCATTTGTGTCCGCGGATCGCACCGGGATTGCTTGACGATGGCGTGTTGCCGAAATCGATGCCAATATACAACGACTCTATCGGGTCAATAAATATCTCGTAATAGCCTTCCGGCGGAAACGTCTGTGTCGACCCTCGGGGCACCTTTTCGTAAATGCGAGCTGGCCCGACGGGCAGCCCCGTGAGTTCGTACGTGCCCTTTTCGTTTTCATCGGGCGTGGCTGGGTCGTCGTCCCTGGTGGTCGTCGATGGTTCTCCGTCGTCGAGCTTTCCATTGCCGTTAAGGTCGGCGAAAATCACGACGCCATCCATGCCTGGTTCGTTGGGATCGCGTTCGCCGTCGCCATCCAGATCAAGGAACTTGAAGCCGTAGACGATGCCGGTCTGCCAGTTGCCAAAATCGAGATCGGAATAACTGCCACCCCCCGCGAATGCCACGGTGTGGAATCCGGTCGCTGGAAAAGTCTGTGCGAATCCGGCGGGAACCAGTTCCCGGATTGCGTAGCTGCCGTCGGGCAGATTCGTCAACACATAGTTGCCGGTCTCGTCATCCGCGGTTAGTGGGTCATCCTCGATCGATTCTGTGAACGGTTCGGTTGCATCGAACGTTCCGTTGTTGTTCAGGTCGGCGTAGATCGTGACATGGGCAATACCTTCTTCAAAAATCCCCCGCACGCCGTTGGCGTTACGATCGTTCCACTTGTTTCCCTTGACGGTATTGACCGGCGATTCGCCGTCCGGATTCGGTCCCTGGCCGACCGGGAAGCGATAGTCCTCGACTTCGCCGTCGGTCGCGGTCCCGAGAAATGACAACTGCGCGACACTGCTGAATCGGAAGCGAGCATACATTCGATTTGGCAAAGGCAAATCGGGCACGGCAAAAGTAAGCGTGTTGGCCCCTTTCGACAGCGGCTGCGCCGTGGCGATCTGCTCGAACGGATCGAGCCAGTCGCCGTCATTGTTCAGATCGATCCAGGCATTCAGAAATCCATCTTGCGATGCCAAAACCTCATACGACGTCAACTGGCCGCGGGCGATGGCGCTGGTCAGCCGCACACCGTCCTCGTCGTCGCGAGCGGCTAAGTCGTCGCCATCGGCGTTGACGGTGGGTTGGCCATCCGGCTCCGAGTCGAGCTTGTCGCCGAGGAACAAACCAGAACCGGTCTGGTGCCGGGCCCCTTGATTGGTCTGCAAAGTGTGATAGACGTCTGGATTGTCGCCGTAATCCCATTCGGGAACCAATTGGTTGCCAAAATGCCGGCCCGCGCTGATTTGCCCCGGCCGCACTTCGACGCGGTGGAACCCGGACTGCGGGTAGGTGCCGCGGTACTGTGCAGGGACGACTTCTCGAATCGTGAGCGTGCCGGGCGGAAGCGGTTGCAGCAGGTACGAGCCCGTTTCGTCGAAAGCTGTTGCCGGTCGATCATCCTGGGAAGTCGTGGACCGTTCGCCCGGATCGAGCTGCCCATTGTTGTTGGCGTCCCAGTAAATAGTGACTCCGGCGAGTCCCGGTTCATTCGCGTCACGGCGGCCATCTCCGTCGATGTCATCCCATTTCAGACCGCTTACGCCTCCGCCAGGCGCATTGCCGAAGTCGATATTGCGTTCCGATTCAAACGGGGCGAGGTCGACGACGTGATATGTTCTTGGAATCCCGACGACCACGTTGTCGAGACCCCATTTTTCAAACTGCAGCGCGCCGATATTGCGCAGTCCGAGCCCCGCGAAATCGAATTGCACCGAATCACGGACGTGTGGGAAGGTAAAGGAAAGGTGGTAGACCGCGTCGGAACGCTTGGCGAGCGCATGTCCCGCGGGTAACAGGAAGCGATCGAATCCGAGCGAATTCAGCTCGACGGCACCGGTCCGCGGCGGATGGTTCGCGATGGAAACTCCATCCCACGCATCCGGAAATGACTGCGGATACAGCGGTCCGTTGCCGCGCGAGCGGCTCGGGCCGGCGCCCGTTGCATTCAGCCAGTTGATGATCAGGATCGCGTCGAGCGGCGCGAAGAAGCTGTCCGCATTCACGTCAAACAGTAACCCACGGGCGTTCAGCGCGTTGAGCGGCAGTTCCCGTGACCCGTTCCCGTTCAACTCGTTGATCACCAGGATCGCATCGAGCGGCGCCACAAACCCGTCGCGATTAATATCAAACGGCTCCACGGGATTATGGAAGAAGATCGGAAAGTCGTCCTGGGCATTGCTGAATGTCGATCGGAAAAGCGGCGGCGCTCCGTCGACACTCAACAACCATTGGTCGGGGCCAAGGACGGGATGATTGCCATCCCAGGATCCGAGAATCAACAGATCGAACGAGACGGTCAGCTGTTCGTGGGCAGGCAGGCTGTTCAGCGACAAGCTGACAGTCTGATTGGCGAACGGCCCAAGAAATCGCCGGTCTCCCAGGGGCGCGTTGGTCACCAGATTCGACGACCACTCGCCGCCAACCGTTCGTCCGTCAAAATCCTCGCGGTAAACCGTCTGCATGCCTCCCGACGTCTGCGTCATCTGCTCCGGTACAACTTCATGCACCTCGTAGCGACCGACCGGCAGGTCTTTAAATTGATAGCTGCCGGCTTCGTCCAGCGGCGTCTGGGGATCATCGGAACGAGTTACCTGGGTGGGTTCGTTTGCATTGCGCAGGCCATCGCCATTGATGTCGATGAAAATCGTGACGCCAGCCAGTCCAGGTTCGCCTCGATCGCGGCGTCCGTTGCCGTTCTCGTCCAGCCACTTCGTGCCGGAGATATCCCCCAAGGGCCGATTACCGAAATCGAGCTCGGCGTACCGTTGGCCGGACGCAGGCTGCAGGTAATAACCCGGCGCGGCGGCCTCGGGCGATGGGTAAGCGATCTCGCTGCGGTCGGGCACGATTTCGCGGACGAAGTAGTCGCCCGGCGGCAACGGCAACAGATGGTAAGAGCCTGTTTCATTCGCCGGCGTGCGCGGATCGTCGCGCAGCGTGCGGGTATGGGGCTCGCGTCGATCCAGTTGTTGATTGTCGTTCAGGTCGGCGTAAATCGTGACACCAGCCAGGCCGGGTTCCAGTCGAGCGGGCAGATTCTCACTCGTCTCCAGATATTTTCGCGCCGAAATCTCCGCGGCCTGGAAACTCCCGAAGTCCAGCCCTTCGCGCTTTTCCCCGATCCCCAATGCCAGCTTGCGGTGCAATACGTTGGCCTGCGTGTAAAAACTAGGCGATCCTCCTTCGACCTCCACCAGGGAACCATTGGAGATTTCCAGCGACAGCGACCAATCCTTCAACCGACCGGCAGCTCCAGGCGCCATATTTTGAACGAACAGGGTCCAACTCCCTGCGGCATTAATCCCATGAAATGCGGACAAGGGCTCAATCGGACGGAACGAGCCTCGATAGGGTGCCTCGGCATCCGGATCATCAATCGCGATCGACGCCGCGTCGTCGAAAACAGTATCGGTGAAATTGTCGCCGTTGCCACCAACGCCGCGGGCCAGATCAACGCGGGTCCCTTCCGGACCGACCAGCCAGATATTGAGTTCGCCGATCGCGGAGTGATCCAGACTCAGTGCAACTTCAATCTGTTCGATCACACCCCCGTAATTCGCCACAAAGGCATCCGATTCCGTTGCGGTGAAGCCATCATCCGCGACCGCCAATTCGACTTTCGCATCCGACAATTGCGGTGCAGTCTGGATCCAGGACGCTCGACTGACTGCACGAACTTCATAATCGCCGTCCGGCAATTCGGTGAATTCGTACCAGCCTCGCTCGCTGTGCGGATCGATGGTGCCATCCGCGTCCAGATCTCGGTTATGCGTGACCGACGTAGCCAGAAGTGTGCCGCGCGCATCGAACAACTCGACCTGCCATCCGTTCACTCCCGGTTCATCACGGTCCCAGGTTCCGTCGCCGTTCAAGTCGTTGAACTGCTGCCCGCGAATCGCACCCGCTTGGAACAGGTTGCCAAAGAGCAGATTATCGATTGCCTGTCCCGCATTCAGCGCGATCGAATGCACCCCACTCACGGGATAGGTCTGCACGTAACCAGAGCCTCGCGGGATGACTTCCCGTAATTCGTAGGTTCCGTGGCGCAGGCTGGCAAATTGAAACGCTCCTTGTGCATCGGTCAAGGTCGAGGCGACCAGTTCTCCCTGATCGTCGAACAGTTCGATCTCCCATCCGGCGAGGCCGGTTTCCGCCGTATCCCACACGCCGTCCCCGTCACGATCATCAAATTTTGACCCGGACAGCGAGCCGCGCGACGATTGCCGAAACACGGGAGTCGCATCGCACGACACGGCGGTGAATCCACCGTTCGTGGCACCCCCGGGCTTCGCCAGGATGTCGGCCAATCCCAGATCCGATGTGCCTCCGTAGATCGTGTCTGCGCCGTCGGCGCCGCAGATGAAATCGTTGTTCGGACCGCCTTCCAGATGTTCCGCCAGTGTCGTTGCTCGTTCGGCGATCAAATGGGCGACCAGTTGATCGTTGCCCCACCCTCCGAGCAATTTGTCGGCGTCGGCATCGCCGATCAGCAGATCGTTATCGAGTCCCCCCCAGAGTTCGTCGGCGCCGTCGCTGCCCTGGCCGGGATCAAGGTCATCGAAGTAGTTGGAGGGTAACGCGAACATCGATATGGCAAGTTCTTCCTGCGCCGCATTGGCATTCGGAATGCCACCGACAATCAGGTCGTTGCCGCTGTCTCCATACAACAGATCCGCGCCGAACCCGCCACTGATGAAATCGCTTCCGGATCCGCCGCGAACGGTATCATCGCCTTCGTCACCGAGCAGCAGGTCGTCGTCCGCGCCGCCTTCGATCGTGTCGTTCCCCGGGCCGCCGAAGACGATGTCCTGATCGGCGCCGGCATCGATCGTGTCGTTCCCCGCTCCCCCGCGAATGGTGTCGCGGCCTGAGTTGCCGAACAGGTCGTCCGCACCG
>Ga0233425_10005455_pt1 | contig 20061 bp, 21 predicted proteins | sample Watercolumn_Towu_2_FD_181712 | JGI IMG/M metagenome (GOLD analysis project Ga0233425, IMG submission 181712) | Freshwater microbial communities from Lake Towuti, South Sulawesi, Indonesia - Watercolumn_Towuti2014_140_MG | ecosystem: Environmental > Aquatic > Freshwater > Lake | place... | reverse complement strand
GACCATCTGATTAATAGGGAACCCACATAGAAATCAGGGCCGGGATTGGGCAACAAAATCCCCTTTGGACAACCACAAAATCAACACCCCTTGAGTCCGCTTTCACGTAACTTTGGGACATTCCCAAGAATTAACAATTTCTGGCAACGTCGATATAAAGAGAAAGTGACGTTATTAATTTAAAAATAGGGTTCAAGGATTCTAGGATTCGTGAGTTCAAGAGGTTTTACTTCTACGCCTTTCACTTCAATTCTTGACTCCTCGACCCCTTGAATCCTTTCTCATGCTTCGTGGTGCCCACAGGGCATGAGGGTTTAGTTAGGACGACCATGCCCGAAGTGAAACCTCAGGATAAGTCCCTTAGTGATTTGGTTCATTTTTTTTCTGAAGCGACCCATGACCGAGCAATGGCCGGGGAAGCGCTTCTTTTTGACCGGTCTTTTCCTCTTCCTTGGCGTTTGGCTCTCTGGCTGGATTATTTCCTCATGGCCGGGGGGGAGAGGATAAAAGAGAAATGGTCGGAATTGCCTCTGGAAGAGCAGCTGGACCTGGGGCTTGAGGTTCTAAAATGCTATTTGGCACAGCCCCTTTTTATCCGTCTTTCTCCGGAAAGAAGAGAAGCGATGAAAAATCAGCCTGTTGTCTCCGAGAAAGAGGGAAGGCTTCTTCGGGTTATTTTTCCCTCCGAATCGACTGCGCCGCCCTATGCGTTGTATCCTCTAGCCCATGAGCGCCTCTGGCCGGGCTTATTGGATGTTTTAATGGATAAACTCTTTCCTTCAGAGGAATTGTCTAAGTCCCTCCAACCGGCCCTGGTTATGGCCGCATCTTCGCGCCTGGAGACCATCAGAAAGCGGGCTGAAGTCCTTTCTTCATTTTTCTTTAAAGGAAAAGCCGAAAGCCTTTCCTCTGGAAGTCAGCCGGGGCAACAAATGAATCCGGAAGAACATGCCCTTCCGCCTATGGCGCAGATCCCCGCCCAAGCTGCGGAGATGCTCCCTATGGCGATTCCGGAGGAATCCGATTTGCCGATCCCAAAGGACGCCGAACAGCCTTCTTCCGCCGCCTCCTCCAGAAAGAAAAAGAAAAAAACCTCCGGCGATCAGCTGAAACTTTTTTCATAAGAGAACAGGGCATGAAAATTTTCGACAACCTCCAGGCTTTTATCTGGCGTCATCCTCAGACCAACAATTGCAACAGTTATCTGCTTAGAGGATCAAAGAACATTTTGATCGATCCGGGACACCGTCATCTCTTTGATCATGTCCGTTTGGGATTGATTGATCTAGGGCTTACTCCCGAGCAAATCGACCTGGTGATCATCACCCACGGCCATCCGGATCATCTGGAGGCTGCCGGACTCTTTAAAGCGCCTGCTTTAAAAACGATGAGCCTAAAGGAGGCGAACTTTATCAAGGAGTATGCCGGTCGGGTTGGCTGGAATGGAACCAACGAATTGAGGCCGGATTTTTTCCTCCAGGAGGGGGAGTTGATAATCGGAGACCTGGAGTTTCAGGTCCTGATTACTCCGGGTCATTCTCCTGGCTCCCTTTGCCTGTATTGGCCGAAGCACAAGGCCCTCTTTACCGGTGATCTTATTTTCAGCCAGGGCATCGGCCGGACCGATCTTCCGGGCGGGGATGGGGCTCTCTTAAAAGAAAGTATCCTGCGAACGTCCGATCTGGAAGTCGAGGTTCTTCTCAGCGGTCATGGAGAAATCATCAACGGCCGAAAGGCGGTGGAGGCCAATTTTGAGATGATACAAAACGTCTGGTTTAATTATCTCTGAGGGCCCGCCATTGTTCACGGCAGGTTTGAGTCTCCTGATTCAGAAAGGCCTTCCAGGAAGAATGGCCATCGAGGTTGGGGATAAGCGCTGATCCGGAGAGACCCTGGGCGGCTAGTTCTTTTAGAAGAAGATCCGTCTGCTCGATCTTGGAAAGATTTACCTTTTGATTATAAGATGCCAGGACATCCAGAAAGGGATCCAGGGAAATATTTAAAAGTTTGTCCATTATGTGCCAACGTTTCTGGTTATCCCCCTGCGGGTCCAGGCCTTCGATCAATTCTTTCCGTAATAGTTTTCCCCCTTCTCCATGAGGATCTTTTTCCAACAGTTCAATTTTAAGTTTTTTTATATCGATCTGATCATCCAGGAATTTTTGGATCCATCCCCTGGCCTTCTTTAACCATTCCTGCCGTTTGTTTTCCTCTTTTTCTTCCGGGCTCATGGACAGATTTTTAGTCCGTTCCATGATCAGGTCCAGGGTGCTTTTTATCTCGCCCATGATCTATTCTTAATTGTTGCTGATTTGGCCTTCGAGCCCGCCAAGAACGGACGCCATGAAGGATAAAAATTGCCTACTTTGAATATCGTATATTGCATATCGTACTTCGATCCTCGTAGATGCGGTTTTAACGATATACGGAATAGGGTTTTTATTTTCATTTTAAATCATCAGGCATGACCAACCGCATCGGACAGGAGCGTCAAGTCAATGCCGAGCAGCTTAGCAGCCTGTTCCCAACGTTTTTCCACCGGAGTTTTAAATAAAATAGTTTCATTGATCGGGCAGGTCAACCAGGCGTTGGCCATAATCTCTGATTCCAACTGGCCGGGTCCCCACCCGGCACAACCCAGGGCCACGACATACTGCTGAGGACCTTGGCCCCGGGCTAAGGCTTGGACGATATCTTTTGAATTGCTTAAGGCCAGGGAAGGGGTTACCGAGTAAAGGCCTTCCCAGTTGAAAGGCGGCCCGTGGAGGACAAAGATTTGCCCTTTATGGACCGGTCCGCCTAAATAGAGAGGCATGGCATCTTGTTCCGGGACAGAATCCAGACCCAGTTCCGAAAAGACCGTTTTCCCGGTTACATCCGGCAAGACCCGGTTGATCACCAGTCCCAAAGCCCCTTCCAATGTATGTTCACAGATGCAGGTAACGGTCTGAAAAAAATTCGGGTCCATCAAATTGGGCATGGCAATCAAAAAATGACCTTTAAGAGAGGTCCCCATCTCTTTTTTCCAACTCATAATCCCTCCGTTACGGATTTAAGCTATTCTATGGGCTGTCTGGCGGCTTGTCAAGAACTGCTTTAAACCCTGCCGGCTCCTCGCACCTTGGTATGGACATATTTCGTCATAGCTAAAGGTCTGTTTTCGTCATACCGGCAAAAGCCGGTATCCAGAACCGATTGAAGACCCTGGATGACCTGTCGCGCTTCGCTTGCACGGAATGATGACTAAAACATAATTGCGACACAACATAGAGGGGTGACGACTTTGGGCGAGCCTATCTTTTATGACAGTAAATAATGATAAGAATTGGGAGGAGTGAAATCGGTGATTTAGAAATAAAAAAAGGGGGAGTAGCGTTCTACTCCCCCCTTTTTTCAAGTAAGGTTACTGGGAAAATGCGGATAGTTCGACCCGTCTGTTTTCCGCTCTTCCCTTTTTAGTTTTGTTGTCGGCAATGGGTTTGGTTTTCCCATAGCCTTTCACCGTGAAACGGGCTTTATCGAAACCGCCTTTTTGGGTTAAATATTTCAATACGGAATCGGCCCGTTTTTCGGAGAGTTTTTGGTTATATTTTTCGGTTCCAACATAATCGGTATGGCCGTCAATAGTAAAGGTAGCCATGGGGTATTTTTTCACAAAATCGACAGCCTTTTGAAGCTCCCCTTCGGCATCCTTCTTGATATTATACTTATCAAAGTCGAAATTCACTTTGAGGGCTATCTTATCAATAGGGGGCGGCGTAGGCTTTGCTGGGGGTGGCGGCGGTGCAGGCTGCGCCGCTGGTGCCGCTATCGCCTTCGGCTGCGGCTCAGGTGTCGCCGTCGGCTGGGGTGGTTGCGGAGTTAGAAAGCAACATCCGAAAATCAGGCTCGTAAACAATAAAACCATCCCTAAGATTCCAAGCTTTTTGATCATTAGTACCTCCTTATCCTTTTAATAAATTTAATAAGTCAGTAAAAATTTACTGCTTTCTCTCTCCTTAAGTCTCAATTTCTATCAAAAATAATCTCTCATGATGGGGGGTTAATGTCAATATTTTTTTAAGTTTTTCTAATAAAAGGCAGATAATACCTAACTAGTTAATTTTACTTATTACTTACCCCGGCGGATGCAAAGGTGGCCATCTGAGTATAAATTTTTACCGCCCCCTCGATGAGGGTCATGGCCAGGGCGGCCCCGGTCCCTTCTCCTAGTCGCATTTTCAGATCCAGAATCGGCTGGACATTAAAGAGCCGCATAAAGGTGGCGTGGCCGGCCTCTTCGGAAAGATGGCTGAAAAAAAAGTAGTCCTTTACTTGGGGAGACAGGCGACTGGCCGCCAAAGCCCCGGCGGAGGAAATAAACCCGTCAATCACCACCGGGATACGATTGGCCGCCGCACCCAGACACAAGCCGCAGATCCCGGCAATCTCCAGCCCTCCCAGGGCCGCCAGGGTGTGTAGAGGATCGGTCAACCTGTCCTGATTGATTTTCAGGGCCCTCTTGATAACCTCTATTTTACGGAGCAGTCCGGCATCATCGATCCCGGTACCGCGGCCGGTGATATCCTCCACCGGGCAGGGCAGCAGAGCGGCAAAGAGGGCCGAAGAGGGCGTAGTGTTGGCAATGCCCATTTCCCCGGTGCCGATCAGAGAAACGCCTTCTTGGGCGGCCGATTGGGCTAATTCGATACCCACCTCGATGGCCTTTCTTACTTCATCAAGACTCATGGCCGGGCCTTGAGCGATATTATTTGTTCCGGCTTTGATTTTTCGCCTTATCAGATTGGGGGCTTCGGCCAGCGGGTTATTTACTCCGATGTCGATTACGGCCAACTCCGCACCGGCATGCTTGGCCAGGACGCATACCGCCGCTCCGCCGGCCAGCATGTTCAAGACCATCTGCGGGGTCACTTCTTGAGGATAAGCGGAGACCCCTTCGGCGGCGACCCCATGATCCCCGGCAAAGGTGAATATTTTTTTCTTTCCAAGAACGGGGGTGGTTCTATTAGTGATGAGACAATATTGGGCCGCCAGATCTTCAAGACGGCCCAGACTCCGGGGGGGTTTGGTCAATTGGTCTAAATGAGCTCGGATGGCCGGTTCCAGATCAGGGTTGATGGGTGTAATCTCTTTTAATGTTTTTTCCAAGAGAGTCATGTTTTTTCTCCTTCCTTAATTTAACTAAAAAACGGATTCAGATAATTTCTGCAAAACCGCTTTTAATAATTCCTCAACCTGTGCATAATTTTTTTCTTTCTTTCCCTCACTTCGGGCGACCACTACCACTTGACAGCCTTCCAGTTCGGCGGCCTCGATTTTTTCCAGGACCCCGCCGGGCAGGCCGCTGTCTTTGGTCACCAAAACACCGATATGAAATTTCCGGATCAACTTTCGGTTTTCTTCGACCGAAAATGGTCCGCGCCCGGTAACGATGGCCTCATGGGGAATCCCGGCCTGCAGACAGTTTTGAATAGAGTTCGGGTCAGGCAGGACCCGGACAATTAATGATAATTTGTTGCGGGTGGTTTCACGCACATAAGGTTCCAGGTTTTTTGAACCGGTGGTCAGCAGTACAGGGGCATCTTTCGAGGCTGCTAAAGATGCAGCCTCCTCATGATCAACGGCCCTCAAGATATTCTTCCCTTTTGGAATAACCTCCGGACGGTTTAATCTGAAATAAGGCCGGCCCAGGCCTTCTGACACCTTAAACGCCAGTCGGCTTATCTCCTGAGCATAGGGATGGGTGACATCAACAACAGCCCGGATGTGCCTCTCTTCGATAAGTCGGCTTAGACCTTCTTCAGCAAGAGGCCCTGTCCTTTTTTCAAGAAGCGGGTGATCATCGAGGGTCAGGGGGATCTCCGTAGCCGTGGACACCAGAACCGCATAGCCTCTTTCAGTTAAGGCCGTGGCCACGGCGGCCGCTTCCATGGTTCCTCCCAAAAGCAGGATCACAGTTCATATCCCCGTGGTGTGACAAACCAGCCGCCTAGTGTTTTGGAGGATCGGTTACCGATGATGAGGATACTTTTCATGGTAATCTCCGCCTCCAGACAGTCCTCCAAGCTGGTCAGAAGAAGATGTTCATCCTCCGTGCCTACGGCCGTCCCGATCCCTACCGGCGTGTCGTCCGGACGAAGGGATTTGAAAATGGCGATGGCCTCTTCCAGTTGGGTGACCCGTTTTTTACTCTTGGGGTTGTAAAGGACCACTACTAGGTCGGCTGCAGCCACGGCCTCCAACCGTTCCCGGATGGTCTCCCAGGGGACCAGCAGATCGCTCAGACTGATAGCCGCATAATCGAGCATCAAGGGTGCACCCAGGCGGGCGGCTGCGGCCTGAGCGGCCGAGACCCCGGGCACGATTTCGATAGGGACGGTAAACCCCTCGGCCTGAGCCATCTCAATGGCCAGCCCGGCCATACCATAAATACCCGGATCTCCGGAGGAGATCAGGGCCACCACTTTTCCTTCCTGGGCCTTTTGAAGAGCAATCCGGCAGCGCTCCCTCTCCTGCTTCATGGCCGAGGAAACGATCTCTTTCCCTTCAATCCGATCGCTGATGTGCTTCAGGTAATAGGAATAGCCGACGATGACCGCACTTTCAGCAATGGCCTCTTCAGCCCGGCGGGTCCGGTCTAACGGTCCTCCGGGACCGATGCCGACCACAAAAAGTTTTCCCTGGCCAGGGCGACGGTTACGCCCTGACAGCTTTTTTTCTTGGCGAGTAATTGGGTCCTCCTTCCTGCCAGCAAGGCCGTGGGTTCGGCTACGGCCGGCAAGTTTACTTTTTTCCGCACCCAAGGTGATGCTTCAAAATTTTTGCGAGTGGAGCGAATTTCCTCAGAGGAGATGAAGCGCAGCGGCAGGCCTAAACGCTCGGCCGCCTCCAAAAGGCCGGATTCATCGGCCTTGATATCGGCTGAGGCCAGATAGCGGACCTGTTCCAAAGGAATAGCATTTTCTTTTAGGGCCGCTTCAACGGCCCGGACAACCCGATCGGCGGAAATACCGCGGCGGCAGCCGATGCCGACAATAATATTTTTCAAGGCCTCGGTGGTGGTCGTGATGATCGGTTCGGCACCTAATATATTTCCGACTCTTAAGGCCAGCTCATTGGCTCCGCCTTCATGGCCGCTTAAGAGGCTGAGCACATATCTCCCTCCGGCATCCACCACCACTACGGCCGGATCGGTTTTTTTGTTTTGGATGTGCGGGGCCAAGGCCCGGACAACCACGCCGGTGGGCATGATATAAACGAAGCCCTGAAAGTCCTTGAAAATTTTAGCCGTAAGTTTGATGATGCTTTTGAAGCGTTGGCCGCTGCAGGCTCCTTCAATCTGATCGTGTAAAAAGACCTGGGCCTCAGGAATTTTTTCTACCAGATGTTCGATCAGAACGGCCCCTTCCCGAGAAAGGGTCAGGAGGGCTGTTTTCACGTCTTCTCTCCTTGACGATATCCGTGGCTGAATTCCCGGTCATATAATTTTGAAACAGTTTCTCCGCGAGTCAGGGCCGGCCCCACCATGATCAATGCCGTCTTGCGGATCCCGGCCTCCTTGACTTTAGCCGGAAGGTTTTCCAGAGTGCCCCGGATCAATTTCTGATCCGGCCAGGAGGCACGATAGACCACCGCCGCCGGGCAGTCCGGGCCGTAAAAGGGGATCAGGGTAGCGGCAATGGTTTCCATCTGATCTATAGAAAGAAAGATGCACAAAGTGGCTTTGGAGCGGGCCAGCACATTCAGTTCCTGTTCCGGCGGTAAAGGGGTCCGGCCGGAGGTACGGGTCAGGATGATGGTCTGGGAGATCTCCGGGGCCGTCAGTTCCGTCCGCAAAGCGGCCGCCGCAGCCTGAAAGGAGCTGACCCCGGGGACGACTTCATAGGAGATCCCCAGCCGATCCAATTCGTTCATCTGTTCGCCGATGGCCCCGTAAATGGAAGGATCACCGGAATGGAGACGAAGCACATCCATCCCTTTTTCCTTGGCCTCGGCACAAATAGCAATGATCTTTTCCAAAGAAAGGCCGGCGGAATCATATTTTTCAGCCTCCTTCGGGATGAGGCTAAAAACCTCCGGACTGACCAGGGAACCGGCATAGATGCAGCAGCGGCAGGTCGTCAAAAGCCTTTCGGCCTTCCGGGTTAATAGTTCCGGATCACCGGGTCCGGCACCGACAAAATAGACTTTCATTTTATTTCAGCCTTTCTGCATGGACTAAAATGATGGATAAATAGCCGGTGGTGGGTGCTTCGGCCCTCAGCTTGCGGAGATCGGTTTCGATCCGTTCCCCGGCTTGTCCGGCCCGGCCGACGAAGACGGCCTGGTCCAGCATGCCTTCTTCTTCCAGGATATCCAGGATGCTTTGCAGACGTTTGCCTATTTTCATCAAGACTACGGTTCCCCCTTGGGCCAGGGCCTTTTTAACCGCCCCCAAATCGTCAGCCGTGGGAATGATGGTCACCTGTTCCTTGGCCTCGCCCACCGGAAACTCCGTCAGGGCGGCGGCGGCGCTGAAGGCATTGACACCGGGGATGGAGACCGCCTCCAGGTCCGGCATGATTGTGCGCAAGGCCCGCAGCAAATAGATGTAGGTGGAATAAAGGAAAGGATCTCCCAAGGTCAGAAAGCAGCAATCCTCCCCTTTTTCTAAAACCTCGGCCAATTGCCTGGCCGCCTCTTCCCAATGGAGGGCCAGTTTCTGCTGATCGGTGATCATGGGAAAAGATAATTCCTGAACCTGCGCTTCCGCATTTAAATAGGACTGGGCGATGTGCAGAGCCGCACTGTCCCGTTCTTCCTTGGATTTAGGCACAAAGATCCGCCGGCATTGAGAGAGGATTCGTGCCCCTTTAACGGTAATCCATTCCGGATCTCCCGGACCCACACCGATTCCATATAACGTCCCTTTTTTCATTCCAGCAACCCTTTCTTGATCACTAAAAATATGGAGCGGGAAGAAACCTTCAGTTCATTGAGATCTTCCGGTTGCACAAGGCGCACCTGCTCACCCTCCAAAGTCAGATCCTCGCAGACGAACAACTGAAACTCTTCTTCCATTTCCCGCAGCTCTTCCCTCAGCCAGGGAAGGACGGCCTGACGCCCCCCGAGAATCGCTATCCTATCCACGCCCGATTCAATGATCTCGCCGATGGTCAGGGAAGGGTTTTGTCCGTGGGCGTCGATGATCCGGGCCCCCAGCCAATCCAGTCCCAGTCGGGCAAAGGCTGTTTGCACCGAACTGATGCCCGGAATGACTAAGCAGTTCTTCCGCCCGAAAAGACGGATCACCGGCTTGGCCAGACTGGATAAACCGGGATCTCCGCTAACCAGGACGGCAATTTTTTTGGTCTTTCTGTGGGTGATCTGTTCCAGGACCTCCTGGACCTGTCCTCCCACAGTAATTCGTTCGGCCCCGCTCTCCGGGAAAAGATTCAGCAAACGCCCGGCCCCGATGAGGACCTCGGCCTCTTCGATGGCCCGCAGGGCCGCTGGCGTTATATAGGCCAAAGAACCCGGGCCGCATCCTACGATGGTGATCATTGACCTTCTCCTATATAGACGTAAATACCAAGTTTACATCCCCCCTCACCCTAACCCTCTCCCGCAAGGGGAGAGGGGACTCTTATTCTTTCCCCTCCCTTGAGGGGAGGGGATGAAGGGGAGGGTGAATTATGGCAATTTATTTTTATCGTTCACTATAGATTCTAAGACATTAGCATCGGCGAATTTATCTCTAACTTTGGAATAAGACCCCCAAACTCCAAAATTTCAAATATCTTTGGCTAGAGATTCAGATCCCCGGCCTGGCCCAGACACCGGCCTTGCAAATCCACCAGAAACACAGCCACCGGAATAGCCCCTTGCAAGCGCTCATACACAGCCCTTCGGACTTCGGCAGCCAGGCTGTCGCCCAAAGTCCTTTGCTCGTTTTCCCCCAGAGAAGCGAATATACCTTCGACCGTCGGGAAATCGGAAAGCCCTTTCTGCAAAACCCTGCGGCTCAATTGATCAAGATAAGGCAGAGCACTCCTGGATCGCGAGGAATGGGTATCCCAATCCCCAGCCGCTAATTTGGCCAGTTTTCCAGGATGCCCGAGGATCAGCACCTTTTCCCATTGATGTTCGGCCAGACTATCAAGCATAAAGCCCCATTCATTGCTGACCTCGATCACCTGATCCGGTGTCAAAGAAAAATGTTTACGGGCCGCCCGTTCCCCGATATGGCCGGGCACCAGGACCGGTTTCCGGACCCCCCCGGCCCAGGCCACACTTAAGGCACAGCGCAGCGATTCTCTCAAGGCCGGGCAACTGAAGGGACGCACTCGCCCGGTGGTCCCCAGGATGGATAAGCCGCCGACCACGCCCAACCGGGGATTAAAAGTTTTGGCCGCAAGTTCCTTGCCTCCGGGGATGGAAAGCGTAATCATCAGCCCTCTGTCCGTCACCTCGGCTACGGCTCGGCTGATCATTTCCCTGGGCACTGGATTGATGGCCGGTTCGCCGGGGGCCACCGCCAATCCGGCCTTGGTCACTATGCCGACCCCTTCACCGGCCTTAAAAATAATATTGTTCCCATCATGAAAAGAAGCGGAGGCAATAATCATGACTCCATTCGTCACATCAGGATCATCACCGGCATCTTTGCGGATTCCGGCTCCGGCCTCTTCGCCGTTCTTTTCCCGAAGCACCACCGGAAAACACACCCGTTCACCTTCCGGAAGTTCCACCTCCACCTCCGGTTTTTCCAATCTCCCTAAAAGGAGCAGGACCGCGGCCTTGGCCGCCGCCGCCGCACATGTGCCGGTGGTATAGCCTGAACGTAAAGAGCTCATCTAAGTCCCAACAGGTTGCTGAAAAAGGCCCATCTACTTTGTTGCCCTCATCTTTCGTCATTGCGACGTACTTCTACGTACGACTCATTCCTCAAGATTTCTTCGCATCGGGGGCGCTGCTTAGACCCATCCCTTTGGGATGGGTCCCTGGTTTCAGGCGTCTTGTATCTGGACCTTTTTGAGCAACCTGTAAAATGCGAGTTTTCTCCCAAACTGTTAATCCCAATCCGAGATCTTATGCCAATTTATTTCCAGGAGGCTGGGGGATTTTTTTCAAGTTGTCCATCCTCTTGCCATTAGCTTCTTGCACAAATTGATACAAGCATTATACTAAAAAGCAGGCCTTCACCCAAGTGGGAAACAGGCGTAAAAACATGTCTTAATCAAAATCAATTTAGCTTCTGAGCCGGATGATCCCACTGGATAACCTTTGGACAACTTGAAAAAAATCCCCCAGCCTCCTGAGAAATAACCTCTACGATTCTCCGGTTTTCCCTTTTCCCGCCATCAGCTTAAGGATTTCTTTCCTGGCCTCGCCGATGGTCAGAGGAATCTTTTCAAAGGGTAATTGATCTTCATGCTTGAGCTGATACATCAATTCGGCGATCTGGGGCAGCCGAAGCTTAACCTTTTTCAAGCCCTCGGGCTCCGTTAAAACCTCCTCGGGTTTTCCTCCCCGCACAATCCGTCCTTTACTCAAAATAAACAGCCGATCGAGAAACATGGGCACCAGATCGACGCTGTGGGTGGCCATGACGATGGTGACGCCGTTTTCATTGTTAAGTTTCTTAAGAAGCCCCATCATCTTGTATTCGCCCATGGGGTCGAGCCCGGCGGTGGGCTCATCCAGTAGAAGGATCTCATGGCCCATGGCCAGAAGCCCGGCAATACAGGCCCGTTTTTTTTGGCCGAAGCTCAAGTGATGAATGCTCTTCCCTCTCAACCCCTGCAGTTCAACCTCCTCCAGGGCCGCCATGACCCGGGTTTCCACTTCTTTTTGACTGAACCCCATATTTAACGGACCAAAGGCCACGTCATCAAAGAGGGTCGAGGCAAAAAGCTGGTCATCGGGATTCTGAAAAACCAGACCGATTTTCTTATAAATGAGTTTGGGTGTCAGTTTGCGGATGTCTCTGTTGTCCAGACGAACCGTACCCTCAAAACCCTTGAGCAGGCCGTCCAGGGCTTTTAGAAGTGTTGTTTTCCCGGACCCGTTGGAGCCCAGGATGCCGATGAATTCCCCTTTGTGAATATCGAGAGAGATATCTTCAAGGGCCGTAGTCCCGTCGGGATATTTATAAGAAACCTTAGTGGCGGTCAGTCTTAAAGGATTTTCCATAGAATCCCTGTGATTAATAAAATGAAAAAGGCGGTGCCCACTTCTTTTCCCTTCCACGGCCTGGATTGGAGGGCCAAAGGCATTTCTCCGGTATAGCCTCGTTGGGTCATGGCCAGGGCGGTCTTCTCACTGTGATCAAAGGCCCGCAAGGTCAGTTCCCCGGTAAGGGTGCCGAAAGAGGCCAGGCCCCGGCGGAATCCGGAATAACCCAAACGGTTTTTCTGGGCATTATAGATGACCAAAGCTTCTTCCAGGAGCACAAAGATATAACGATAAGCGAGCATCAGCAATTCGGCAAACTGCCTGGGAATCCTCAGCCAGGAAAGGCCGGACATGAATTCGGTAAAAGGCGTGACCAACCCGATCAGGATCAACAGGGAAACGGCGCCCATGATCCGGCTGGAGATCATCAGGCCTTCCAGAAGGCCGTCCCAATAGCCGTTCAGGGAAAGACCGAACACATTGAGGGAAAAAAGAATTTCCCGTCCGGAAAAGAAAAACTTCAACACCAGCAACACACCGGCTATGACCAGGGGCTCAAAAAAACGAATAGCCAGTACCTTCAGCGAGACCTTCAAAGTCAGGCACACACCAAAACAAAAACAGGCGATCAATAAGGGAAAAGCGAGTCCCTGATTGCTCAGGACCATCCCCAAGAGGGTCAGGGTCAGGAGCAGCTTCAGACGCACATCCGCCCTCGTTAAAACATTTCTTCTAATCTGGAACTCAGAAAAAAGATGCATCAGTTTATTCCCTCTTTTTCCTGGACGTTTTTTTTGGCCCCTTTTTCGACCATCAGCACTCTCCAGTAATAACCGGCAATAAAGCCTCCGACAACTCCGGCCAAAAGGAAGACAAACAAGAGCAGGTCCCCCTGGTCGGTGGGAATCAAGGGATCTCGGGCCTCCCGCCCCTGCTCCTTGGCGATTTTTTTAACCACCGCTTCATCCACCCCCGGCCATTTCTCGGCGGCGCAAAACGATGACTGTGTGCTAAGAGTACTTAATAGCATCACCAACAAAAGAATGAGATTGGTGGTCTTGCCTCTTTTTATTATTAACGCCGAACTCTTCCTTCCCCTTTTCATGCCTTCACTTCCTCCGCCCGCAGCACTTTCATTTTAATCAGCAGATCCGGTCTTTTTTTATACAGTAAGGTGACCATTCCGGCCGTCATGGCCCCTTCCAGGATACCCAAAGGCAGCTGGGTGGGGACAAAGGCAATCAGGATCTTCCAAAAGAGCGGTAAAAAAGGGGACTCACCGCGAATACCCAAAGCCAACTCAAAAGCAGTCATGCCATAGGTGGCCCAGTCGGCCAGCAGTCCGGCCATAAATCCGGAAACAGCCAAATTTATCCTGAGGTATCGAAGGACTTTAAAGATGAGATAACCGGCCAGAGAGCCCATCAACCCCATGGAGATGATGTTCGCTCCCCAGGTGCTCAGTCCGCCGTGGGCCAGAAAGAGGGCCTGGATCAACAAGGCCAAAGCGGAAATTAAGACACTGATCGCCGGGCCGACCAGAATGCCGGAAATACCGATCCCGCAGGGATGTGAGCAAGTCCCGGCTGTCGGCACCGGGATGGGCATACAGGAGATGATAAAGACCACGGCGGCCATTAGGCCGACCAGGGGCTTGAAAGAGGTCTCCTCCCGGGCCTGTTTTTTTAAGCGATACAAACCGAAGGCGACCAAAGGAACGGCCACAAGAGACCAAACCAGCGCCCAGCGGAAGGGCAGTATCCCTTCGGAAATGTGCATGGCCTGGGCCTGGCCGGTGAAGATCCAGAAAACCTGGATAAAAACTAAAGTCAATAGAAATGGTTTTTCGAATTTGTCTATTTTCTTCATGGTCGTAAAAAAATCACCAAGTAGGGAAACGAAATCCCCCTCAATCCCCCTTTCTCAAAGGGGGAAGTCTTTCTCCTCCCTTTCAAAAAGGGAGGCCGGGAGGGATTTAATTAATGTCCGGATTTCCTCTGATACTGTTCCGCCTCCTCCGGCAGCATGGGCACGAATTCATGCTGCCCCGGCGGGACGGGGTATTTATCTTTAGGCGGTAAAGTCAGATTTCGCACATCGGATTCTCCGGCCGATTTTTGGATGGAGCTTTCCACCAGGTCCACCAGGATTTCATCAAACCCCAAACTCTTGCCAAAAATCAGCTCGACCTGGGGATATTTTGCAGCCTCCGCCTGCATCATTTCCGGAATATCCAAAACCATATGGAGTCCGGAATGGAGAAAGTAAGGGATGACCAAGACCCGAGTAGCGCCCATACGCACACACTTCTCAAAAATTTCCGGAAAGTGCGGTCCCAGACGGGACATGAAACAAATCTCAACAATAGGGTGAGCGTATTTTTCTTTTAACCGCCGGGCGACTTTTTCCATGTCCTTACCGGCTTCCGGGACTCGGCTGCCGTGGCCTAAAAGAATGATGGCCTCGAGAGGCGTCTCTTTCCCTCCAGATGTATTTTGAATTTCTTTCATATCTTTCCTGCTTTCATTTTTTATTTCTCCAAACTTTTCTCCGCCAATCCGCACAAAGCATGAATCACACTCACAGCCAAAGGACTTCCCCCGCGGCGGCCGGCCAGGGCGATATAAGGAACATCTAAGGACATAAGCTCATCCTTACTCTCCAGCACATGCACGAAGCCCACAGGCATGGCAATAATCAGAGCCGGGCGGAGGCCTTCCTCCATGATCATCCGGTTCAATTCCAAAAGGGCCACCGGGGCATTTCCAAAGACGACGACAGCCCCGTCCAATAATGGCCGAGCCTTGCGCACCGCCAGCAAAGAACGGGGCCAGCCTTTCTCCGAGGCCTCTCGGGCCACCTCTTTGTCGGCCACATAACAGATAACCTTTTCCGGTTCATAATCAGGACAAACCGCTTGCAAACGGGCCAAAGAAAGACCGGAACGGATCATGTTGGAATCGCAATAAATGGGGCTGCCCTGGCGCAGGGCTGTTTGCGCAGCCCTTATGGCCTCCGGCGAGAAGCGCACATCCTCCATGATGCCGAAGTCTCCCACGGTGTGAATCATGCGCCGGACTACCGGCCATTCTTCCGGTTGGAAGCGGTGGGCAGGGGCCTCTTGATCAATTATCGCAAAGGAACGGGCCTCGATCTCCGGTCCGCTCATAGGAGATTCATAAAAAGCCCTGATTAACGGTAATCTTGTTTCCTTCATATCCAAGTTTCTCCGAACTCTATACTCTTTACTCCGAACTTTTTTATTTCGCACAACTCTTAATCATGGCCTGGATCACTTTAGTGTTAGAGGCCCAATGGAGATGGGCATAACTGGCCAGCACCGAACCGGACTGAAATCCTTCACTGGTCAGGTCCCGGCGGCGCCGCTTGGTGACCTTATAAATCGCCTGCCAATCACCCTGATCACGGGGATCACCCTGCAGTTCGGAATAATGAAATTCATGCCCCCGCAGTACATCCCCTTTTGCACCCCAGAAGGTGTCTTCCGTTAATTGCACCTGCACATAACCCAGGGCCTTCAAGCTGGGAAGCATCCGGCTCCAGACCGGCAGGAGACCGACCAAGGGATAGCGTTTCCCTTCCAGGGTTTCTATTCCCTGAGTTAAGACCATCAAGCCCCCGCACTCGGCATAAATGGGTTTGCCCTGGGCGGCAAAGGTTCTTATATCCTGAAGCATGGGCTCATTCTCGGACAGTTCTTCGGCATATTCTTCCGGGTAGCCACCGCCCAAATACAATCCATCCAATCCGCCGGGAAGGTGCGAATCCTCCAGCATAGAAAAAGGGATTAACTCCGCCCCTCCCCTCTTCAAGACCTCCAGGTTATCCTGGTAATAAAAATGAAAGGCCTGATCATAGGCATAGCCCAAAGAGATCTTCGGCCTCTCCGCTCTTTCCTCTTGCGCAGAGGCAGGCCCATCCCAGGCCGGGGCGGATCGGGCCTGCGAAAGGACCAGGTCTAATGGGATCTGCCTTTCCAAGCCTTCAGCCAATTGATCCAGCGTTTCCGCCGAAAGGGTCTGCCGGTCGGCGGTGACTAACCCTAAATGACGGCTTTTCAGGGTCGGCAGCGTTCCTCTGGAAACCGCACCTAAAAGCGGCGGCAGGGAGGCGGCTTCCAGCGAAGCCTTCAGCCACTGGCAATGATGAGCCGATCCGCTCTGGTTGGCAATAATCCCGGCCAGCCGTATATCCGGATCGAATTCATTAAAACCTTTGACCAGGGCCGCCAGAGAGCGGGCCTGGCCGTGGACATTGGCCACCAGCACAACCGGGGCCTTTAACCAATGGGCGATCTCGGCGGTGCTGCTTTCCGAATTGGTCGGATCGGCCCCATCAAAAAGTCCCATGACCCCTTCAATCACCGCCAGGTCGGAATCGCGGGTCGTTCGATCAAAAAGATCCTGCACATAACCCCGACTGGTCATCCAGCCGTCCAGATTATAACAGGGCCGACCGCTGGCCAAGGCCAGATAAGATGGATCTAAAAAATCGGGCCCCACCTTAAAGGTCTGGACCTTGAGCCCTCTTTTTTTTAAGGCCGCCGTCAGGGCCAGAGTGATGGAGGTCTTCCCTGAACCGCTGTGGGTCCCGGCGATAACCAGCCTCGGCAGAGATCTGCTCAATACTCCACCCCTTTTTGCTTGGTCCAGCCTTGCTGCAAACCATGTTTCAGGCCATCCATGACCGTCACCGTATCGGCCAGGTCGAAGAAGGTTTGTCCGGCCCCTCGACCGGTGAGGACGATACAAGGGGTTCCTTGATCCTCTTTGAGGATCGCCAGCAGTTGATCTTCCTTTACCAACCCTTTTTTGATGGCCACAAAAATCTCATCTAAAATCACCAGATCGAAGGTCCCTGAGTTGAGACCTTCTGCGGCCTGACGCCAGGCCTCTTGTGCGGCCCGGACATGATCCGGATAGGCCGGATCATCAACAGAAGGGACAAAGCCCAAGCCGGTGCGGATCAACTTTATTCCGGGAATAAATTCTAGCCCTTTAATCTCTCCGGTGGAATTATCGGCCTTGATGAACTGGACGATCAGGATGCGCTGTCCATGCCCCGCGGCCCGCAGGGTCATACCCAAAGCGGCGGTGGTTTTGCCTTTGCCCTCCCCGGTAAAAATCAGCACTCGTCCTTTTGATTCTTTCATCATAGTATCTGATAATTTATTTCTAATTCGTAATCTAAAGGGTAAAATCCCCCTCACTCCCCCTTTTCCAAAGGGGGAGGTCTTTCCCCTCCCTTTAAAAAAGAGAGGACGGGAAGGATTTAATTATCTATTATCAAATAAGCGCTAATAATTACTTCAACCCCATGAATTGATAAATGCGTTTAATATCCAAGGTCCGGCGCACCGTATCAGCCAAGCGGTCCAGGGCCGATTCCAATTCGTAGCGGACCAGGACTTTCCCCTGAGGCGGTAAGCCGCGACGGGTACGGAGCCGGTCGATAAACCAGCGCCGGAATTCATCGGCATCGAAAACCCCGTGGAGATAGGTGCCCCAGATCGTACCATCCCCTGTGCTGGTGCCGATCTCCAGGCCGTCATCACGCACAAAACAGGTCTTTAACGTTTCCCCTTTGGTCTGGCCGTGATGGATTTCATAGCCCTGGACCGTCAGTTGCGACTCCTGATGCCTGGCCTGGACCCGGGTCAGGGTCTTTTGTTTTTCCAACACCGTAAAGACCGGAAGCAGTCCCATACCGGTAAGTGTTTGCCCGGCCGATTCCAGGCCGTAAGGATCGGCGATTTCTTTCCCGAGCATTTGAAATCCGCCGCAGATTCCGATGATTTCGGTGCAGCCTTCCTGCGCTAGTTGTTCAATCTTTTGATCCAAGCCGTTTTCTTTAAGATAGTTCAGATCCCCGATGACATTCTTGCTTCCCGGCAGGATGACCGCCGCCGGATGGTCCAGGTCTTGGGCCCGACGCACAACCTTCAGCCGGATATCCGGCTCCAGACGGAGGCAGTCAAAGTCGGTGAAATTGGAGATGTGCGGAAGATCGATGACGGCGATTTCAATTTCTTTCCCGGAAGTCGTCCCGGTCTCGAAGGCCTCACTTTTAAAAGACACCGAATCCTCTTCCGGCAGACCCAGGTCGCGCAGATAGGGGACCACCCCGAGGATCGGCCGTCCGGTATGACGTTCGGTAAAGGTGATGGCCGGTTCCAGAAGAGACTCTTTGCCCCGAAAACGATTGATGACCAACCCGGCCACCAGGCGCCGTTCCCAATCATCCAGGAGTTCCATGGTGCCCACAAAGGAGGCGAAGACCCCGCCGCGGTCGATGTCGCCGATCAGCAGGACCGGCGCCCCGGCATATTCGGCCATGCGCATATTGACCATGTCGTGATGCTTGAGATTGATCTCCGCCGGACTGCCGGCCCCTTCCAAAACGATGACCTCGAATTCCCGGGCCAGAGAATCATAGGCCTCCTTGGCCTTGGCAAAGGCCTGGGGTTTGTAGCGGATATATTCCCCCACATCCATGTTGTCTACGGGCTGTCCCCAGACGATGACCTGGGCCCCGGTGTCGGTGTTCGGTTTTAATAGGACCGGGTTCATACGCACATCCGGGTCCAACCGGCTGGCATAGGCCTGAACCACCTGGGCCCGGCCCATCTCGCCGCCGTCCCGGGTGACAAAGGAATTGAGGGACATGTTCTGGGATTTAAAAGGGGCCACCCGATAGCCGTCCTGCAGCAGGATGCGGCAGAGGGCCGCAGTCAGGATGCTCTTGCCTACATTGGAACTGGTCCCCTGGAACATGAGGGCCGGGGTCTTTTGGGGTTTCTTGATCAAGGGCAGCGGAATGTGCAAAGCTGTGCGGAGGGCTCCCAAGAACCGTTCGTTTTCTTCCTCGGTGCGGACGGCCACCCGGAAGTAGCGTTCATCCAACCCCTCAAAATTAGCACAAATTCGGATGGCGATCTCCTGGGCCAGCATTTTTTCGGCCAGGAGCGGCGCGGTCAGTTCAGGCCGGTCGATGCGGATCAGAAGAAAGTTGGCTTTACCAGGAAAGATCGTCAAGCCGTCTATTGAAGACAACTCGGTCAGAAATTGGGTCCTCAAGGTTTTAATCAAGGCCCGAGTCCGCTCAAAATAATCCCGGTCTTTCAAGGCCCGTTCTCCCACCTTCTGGGCCAGGGTGTTGACCGACCAGGGAGGGAAGCTGGATCGGATCCGCTCGGCCAGGGAGCCATCGGCCAGAGCGAACCCCAGGCGTAGTCCGGGGATGGCGTAAAATTTAGTCAGAGAGCACAAGACGATGACATTAGGCGGACGGTTGCTCACCAGCCGATCCGGATGTTCAACAAAATCGGCAAAAGCCTCATCGATAACGAACACGGAGGAAGGATGGCGCAGGGCTGTCTGCCGTAAGGCCTCCGCCGAAAAAGTCCGGCCCGTAGGGTTGTTGGGCTGAGCCAGAAAAACCAGGGAGGGCCGGGCAAGGCAAGGTTCCAGGGTAGCCGGATCAAATTGAAAATTCTTTTCTGCGGATAAAACAATTCGTTTAATTTCCAATCCGTCGCGTTCACAGGCCTGGGTGTAATCGGAATAAGAAGGGACCGGGATAACCGCCGGATAACCGGGAAAGGCCCGGGGCAGGGCATAAATGATTTCCGCCGTGCCGTTGCCGATGATGACCTCTTCGGCTGTAGCTCCATAGCGGGAACAGATGGCCTCGGTCAGGGCCGTGCAATCCGGGTCGGGATAATGGACCAAAGATCCCGCTTCGGCCTTGAGCAAATCTGAAAGCCAGGGCGGCGGTCCCAGGGGGTTGATGTTGGCTGAATAATCGAGGAGCTCTTTCATAGGCCGGCCCGTGGTCCTGGCCAGCTTCCAGAGATTGCCCCCGTGTGTAAATTCCTTCATTATT
>Ga0233425_10005454_pt1 | contig 20062 bp, 15 predicted proteins | sample Watercolumn_Towu_2_FD_181712 | JGI IMG/M metagenome (GOLD analysis project Ga0233425, IMG submission 181712) | Freshwater microbial communities from Lake Towuti, South Sulawesi, Indonesia - Watercolumn_Towuti2014_140_MG | ecosystem: Environmental > Aquatic > Freshwater > Lake | place... | reverse complement strand
TCGACAGCGTCGCTCCAGCACCCGCGCCGCTCGCGCCGCCTACAGGTGTCACGCCCCGCCGCGGAGCGACTCCGTCTGGCTCCGCGCCTGAACCCGAACAGGCGCCCCGGACGCCGTCGCTGGGCGCTCTCGCGCCGCAGGTCGCGCTGCTCGATCGAGCTAGAAATGAGCTGCGCTCGGGGAACAGCACGCGCGCCTTGCAGCTCGTCGCCGAATATCACCGCACCTATCCGAACGGGGTCCTTTCGCAAGAGGCGGAGGTCCTGGGCATCGACGTTCTCGAGCACCAGGGCCAGCGCGGCGAGGCCAAGCGCCGTGCGCAGCGCTTCTTGGGCTCGAACCCGACCAGCCCCCACGCCGATCGACTGCGACGCCTCGCCGGCGACGGGTCGAATCCGTGATCAACTGGCCGTCGAGCGGACATCCAAGCCTGCGATGACCAGGACTTTCTTGACGACGCTCCTCTTCGCCTGCGCGGGCTGCGGTGGAGACGTGGAGCTCGGTGGGGGGCCGAGCACCGGCGGCTCGTCGTCGGGTGGGGCCGGGGGAGCGCTCGGCGGGACCGGCGGAGCAGCGTCCGGCGGTGGCGGGTCCGCCACGGGCGGCGGCGCCGGCGCCGGTGCGAGCGGGGGTACGGCGCCCGTCGCGTGCAGCGGGTTGAAGCGCACGGGCGATCCGATCCCGATCAGCAACAACGACGAGGCCGCATTCCCCAGCCTCGTGCGGGTGAAGGCTGGCGCAGCCGTCGTCTACCGTCACCCGAGCCCCAGCCCGTCGCCGGGCTTCGAGCTCTTGTTCCCCGTGTGGACCGACCCCTGGGCGGGCGCGTGGAGCCCGCCCGCGCCGTCCTCGGCGAGCATCACGGGGCTCTCGAACGTTTACGAGCACACGTTCCAAGCCGCCGAAGGCGCGGCGGCCGGCAGCGTCGTCGTCCTGCACTCATCCGTCGACAACACCTGCATGACCCTGAGCCGAGCCGTCCCCAAGCTCGAGACGCTCGCGGGCCTCGGCTGCCCGCCGCCGATGTTCACCCATGGGCCGAATCCAGCCGCGCTCGTCGCGGTGCCGACTTCGAGCGCCGGCGAGACCTACCTCGCAGCGTCCGCGACCGGCTATGGCGGCCTCATTCCCACGAACTACCAGCTGAACGTCGCTCGCGTTGCCGTGCCGAGCAGCGGTGCTCCCGGAACGGTGACATCCATGTTCGACGCGCTCGGATGCGCGACGGCGCCGATGTTCGCGCGCGCGTGGCGCTCGCCGACGGCCGGGGCCGTGATGGCCCTCACCAACAGCCGGCCCTTCCTGTCCTGCCTCGAGGACCTGTATGCCGACGGTCCCCCGAACCGGCTGCAGATCGTCGGTTTCGGGCCCGGTGGCGACGTCACCAAGGTCCAGCTGCTTCACGAGCTGGTGCTCCCGCACGCGGTCCTGAGCCTCGCGGTCGCTCCGCGCAGCGACGGCGGCGCGTGGGTCGTCTTTCAGGCCGCGACGGGCGCGAGCAGCACCTCGCCGCCGGGGCCCATCCAGGCGCTGGCGCTCGACGCGTCGGGCAAGCCCGCGACGAGCATCAAGTCCGTCGTGGTGGCACCGACCGGCCTGGGCCCGAGCGAGCCCGCCTCGTACGCGGCTACGGCGCTGGGCAATCGCCTGGTGGTCGCGGGCAGCTGGGCCAGCGCGGAGTGCAAGGAGACCTGGTGTCCGGGTCTCAGGATCCACGTCGTCGACGAGAGCACTCCCGACAATGCGCCGCCGATGCTCGTGGCCTTCCCGTCGTCAGCGATGATCTCCTCGCCCATCTCGCTGCTCGCGTCGTCGGACGGCGCGAGCCTGATCGCGACCTACTCCGACTGGACGGGTAACCCGACGGACGTGTGGGCCGAGCGGTTCGAGTGCGTTCCCTGACCCGGGGCGGGTCAATCACTCCCGCCGTCCGCCGGCACCGCGCCACCCGGTCCGGTCATCGCCACGACGCGCAGGTAGAACTCTGCGCAGGTATCGTTGCGCACCTGGACGATCTCGTCGTCCACGCGCTCGATGACCGCCTGGTTACCCGCGCTCTCCGAGGCGTTGCCGCTCGGCAGCGGGTTCTCGGAGAAAGCCAGGTAGGTCTGCACCAGCGCCGGGGTCTTCCCCAATTGGTGCTCGAGCTGATAACGCCGCCCGCCGGGGAAGTGCAGGTAGGGTCCCTCCCACGCGCTGGTCACGTACGTCGTGCCGTCGCTCGACACGCTGCCCTTCGAGTAGCGCACCGGATCGTCCTCGCTGGTCGAGCACGGCGCGCTGCACGCGCCAGAGAGCGCGAGCGCCGTGAGCGCCAGCGCGGCTCGAGTCATGAGCGTCCGGGCTCTTGGCGGCGCGTGGGGCGTTTGAGCTGCCAAACCTACCGAGCGCGAGGGTAGGCGCGCTGCTCACGCAAGTCGAGGGGCTCCGCTGACCGCGCGGGAGCGCGCGCCCACTCGGGTGGCGGGCTTCCCGCGGCTCAGTTCCAGCCCACGGCGATGATGCGCTTGGCCAGCGCCTCCGCCACCTCTTCGATGCGCGCGATCTCGCCGGCGCGGAACGGGCGTGAGGCGCGGCCCACCTCGATCATCGCGCTCATGTGGCCCTCGACCATGACCGGGACCATGGCCACGCCGCGCGGGCCCGGCAGGCAGCGGGTCATGCGGCCCGCGATGTAGCGGCCGGCCTCGCCGAGCCGCGGCTCGCCCATCACGGTGTGGCCCGCTTGCGCGGCGAGCAGCGCGGGGTCGTTCGCCGCGAGGCGCTCGCCGAGCAGCACCTCGGCGTCGGGTCCGTGCGCGAAGCTGGTGACCGTCGCGCCGAGGTCGGGGCGGTTGAGGTGCAGGAAGCCGAGGTGCGCGCCGGCCGCGGTCACCGCGGTCGAGAGCGCGAGCAGCATCGCTTGCTCGATGTCCGTCGCGCTCTCGAGCACGCCGGCCGCGTCCACCGCCATCGGGCGCATCGAAGGGTGCTTGGTCGGCGCGGGCTCCGCCGCGAGCTCCTCCTCCGTGGGCGGAGGCGGCGGCTCGTTGTAGGGGTTGCTGGCGCGCTCTTCGGCCGCAGCGCTGATCGCGGCCAAGTGCTGCACGGCTTCCTCGCGCTTCGCCGCCGAGAGCTGCTCCAGGTCGTCGAGCCGACGCCACACCTTCCAGCTGTCGTGGCGCACGAAGGAGCCCGCGGGGATGCGGCCCGACTCGACACCGCGGCGCAGCAGCTCGTAGCTCACCGGCCCGACCGCGGTGACGCCGTTGGTGACGAACCAGCGATCCAAGCTGGAGATCTGCAGCCCGATCACCAGCTCGTTCTTCGGCTGGCTCTCGTGGTCCGGCGCCGGGGCGGCGCAGGGATCCGTCTTCTCCGACGGCGGCGGGCTGCTGGGCGGGGCGGCCAAGTGGTGTTCCGATGACAAGTGCATGAGCTTTCCCCCAACGACAACTCCCCCAGGCCCCTCTGCCCGGGAGATGCCGGATCGAAAGGCGACCCGGCCGGTGGCGCCCGCGTGGCTCGCGGCGCTCGTCGAGGGGCCGCGTTTCTCAAATGCCTGCGCGTGTGTCAAGCGACCCGGCCTCGACGCAGTGTGCCAATCGGCTGAAATCAGCGGGTTGAAGCCGCACTTGTTCCGCTAGGCTCCCCGGTCGTGATGGTCGGCAAGGCGTGGCTCGTGGGTGCAGGACCCGGTGACCCCGGGCTCATCACCGTGCGCGGGCTCGAGGTGCTCGGCCTCGCCGACGTCGTGCTCTACGACGCGCTCGCGCACCCGTCGTTGCTCGAAGCCTGCCCCAACGCGGAGAAGATCCACGTCGGCAAGCGCTACGGCATCGAGAGCCCGTCGCAGGACGACATCAACGAGCAGATCATCCTGCACGCGCGCGCGGGCAAGAAGGTGGTGCGCCTGAAGGGCGGCGATCCGTTCCTGTTCGCGCGCGGCTCCGAGGAGGCGACGGCCCTGGCCCGCGCCGGCATTCCCTTCGAGGTCGTCCCCGGCATCCCCTCCGCGGTCGGGGCCAGCGCGTATGCGGGCCTCTCGCTGACGCACCGCGACCTCTCGTCGAGCGTCACCATCATCACGGGCAGCGACAAGGCGGGCACCGAGTGGTCGCCCGACGCCTGGAAGAAGCTGGCGACCGCCACGGACACCATCTGCGTGCTGATGGGCATGCGCCGCATCGAGGAGATCACCTCCGCCATCGTCGAGGGCGGTCGGCCGGCGAGCACGCCCGCGGCGGTGGTGCAGTGGGGCGCGCGCCCGGAGCAGCGCGTGGTCACCGGTACGCTCGCGGACATCGCGGCGCGGGTGCGAGCAGCCGGCGTGACGAACCCCGCGGTCATCTTCGTCGGCGACGTGGTCACGCTGCGCGACGAGTTGCGCTGGTTCGACAACCGCCCGCTGTTTGGCAAGCGCGTGCTGGTGCCGAGAGCGCCGCACCAGGCCGGGGCCACGGCCCGCGCCATCCGCGAGCGCGGCGCGGAGCCCGTGGTGTTCCCGGTCATCGAGATCGGCGACCCGCCGGACCCGGCGCGCCTGCTGCGCGCGGCGCAGGAAGCCGCGAGCTACGACTGGGTGGTCTTCACCAGCGCGAACGGCGTCGAGCGCTTCTTCGCGGCCCTCGCTGCATCGGGTCGCGACGCGCGAGGCTTCGGCGCGGCGAAGGTGGCGGTCATCGGTCCGAAGACGAAGGCGGCCCTCGCGGCCTACGGCATCGCCGCCGACCTGATGGCCGACGAGTACGTGGGCGAGGCGGTGGGGCAGGCGCTGCTCGAGCGCGGGCCGGTGCGCCGCGTGCTCATCCCGCGGGCGCTGGTGGCGCGCGACGCGCTGCCGGAGATGCTCCGGAAGGCCGGCGCCGCGGTGGACGTGGTCGCCGCCTACGAGACCCGACCGGCGAGCCGCGAGCGCGCCGAGGCGCTGCGCGAGATGTTCACGCGCGGGCGCGTCGACGTGGCCCTGTTCACCTCGGGGTCGACGGTGAGCTCGCTCTGCGACCTGCTCGGCGACGACGCGGCGTCGCTGCTCGAGCGCGTGACTGTGGGCAGCATCGGACCCATCACCAGCCGCGCGCTCGCGGAGCGGGGCGTCACGCCCCAGGTCACCGCCGAAAAGTTCACGGTCGCCGGGCTGCTCGATGCCCTCGAAGCGCACTTCGGTCGCTGCCACTAGATTTCCCCTCGGCTGTGCGCGTAGCCTCCGATTCTGGGGTTCTCCGTGCGCGCTGCCCTGCTCACCTCGCTGCTCGTTGCCTGTGCGCTGAGCTTCGTCCACCGCGCCGCCGCGCAGACCGACGAAGAGAAGAAGGCGCTGGAGGAAATCGACAAGAAGGCGGCGGCCGAGAAGAAGAAGGCCCTCGAGCGGCTGCGCAAGAAAGCCGAGGAAGACAAGAAGAAGGCCGAGGCCAAGGCGAAGGCCGACGAGGAGAAGAAGAAGAAAGAGGAGGCCGCAGCCAAGAAGAAGGCCGAGAAAGAAGCGAAGAAGAAGAAGGAAGAGCCGCCCCCGCCGCCCGAACCGCCCCCGCCGCCGACCGAGCCGCCGCCACCCCCCCCGCCGCCACCGCCACCGGTGAAGCCCGCCGCGACCCCCGTCGAGAGCGTCGGGGCCGCGCGCTGGACCGGGGTCGGCTTCGTGCAGCCCGGCGAAGCGCAGAAGGGCGACGACGCGACGGGCGGCGGCGTGAAGGTCCCCGGCGTCGCGAACCTCGACAGCCTGACCGTGGGCGCGGTGCGCTTCGGGGCGAGCAAGGCGAAGTTCAACCCCATCAACGACGGGCGCACCGACGACGAGACGGCGTTCACGATGGTGAACATCGACTTCGGGGTCGGCGCCGAGTTCCGCAACGTGGATCAGCTCGTGATCCCGTGGCTCGACTTCGACATGGGGGTCGCGTTCGGGAACCGCAAGGAGGAGCTGAACGGTCAGGAGACCGATCGCGTGTTCAAGGTCGTCGATCAACGCGTGAGCGGCCTGTTCGGCATCGACCTCGGGCCCATCGAGTACCTGTCGGCGGGGCCGTTCGTGGGCTATCGATTGGATCTCTTCACGGTCTCCTTTCAAAGCGACAGCAGCACCGATCAGGCCGAGGTCGTTGCCCACCACGGCCTCCAGTACGGCCTGCACGCGCGCCTCCGCACCAAGGCCAAGCCCAAGGCGCCCGCGGTCTTCTTCGCCGACGCGCGCTACGAGTGGCGCAAGGGCGAGTACCAGACGGCGACCTACACGACACTGCAAGTCGGGCTCCGCGCCGGCATCGTCTACTTCACCGGCTGGTACGAGCAGCGCCAGGGCTGAGCGGCGAGTTCACGCCCGACGACGTGATCGAGGCGGGCAACACCAACAAGACCTACGCCAACGCCACGGCGGCCTCCTTCCCCATCGAGCAGCGGCTCGGGGGTGGGCTCATGATCTGCTTCTTCTGAGCGGGAGACACGAGCATGCGAAGAACCCACCTCCTGTTCCTCACCGCCGCGCTCGCGGCAGCCTGCGCAGGCCCCGCCAAGACCCTGAAGCTCTCCGCGTACACGAGCACCTCCGGGGACGACCCCGCGCAGTGGAAGTCCCTCGAGCCGGGCACGAAGTACGTGCTCTACGCGCCGAGCGCATCGTGCGCCGTCTCCACCGCGGCGAGCCTCGGCGAGCTGGAGCAAGGCAAGGGTAAGCCCATTGCGGGCACGCGCGCGGGCACCAGCCTGAGCGTGATCGAGATCACCGACGCCTACGTGCGCACGGGCAGTGATTCTTTCGCCGCCCTGGAGGTGAAGGGCGAGGGTGGCGCGGTGCAGTGGCTGAAGCTCCCGGCCGGGGCGTCACACGGCTGTCTGCAGCCGGTGCCCGCCGGCCTCGACGCGGCCAAGAAGCTCGTCGGCAAAGATCTGGTGTTCACGCCCTGGGCAGCGACCTGTCGTGAGGTCCAGGCCGCGGGCCGCGCTCCGGGCTCGATGCTGGTGGACGCGGAGGGCGACGTGGTCTTCAAGGTCGAGTCGCTCGGGCTCGGGCCCCAGAGCGCCCAGGCCAAGGCCGCGGGCAAGACGGGCAACCAGCTCTGGGCGAAGACTGCGAACGGCGCCCTCGACGTACGCGTCGACGTGCTCGGCACCTGCTTCGCGGCGCCCGGCTCCGAAGGGGCCAAGCGCCCCAGCGACCCGCAAGCGTTCCTGCGCCTGCCGGTGACGCGCTGCGAGCAGGACGCCGACGACGGCAAGCCTCACGTCGAGTGCCGCACCACGCTCGGGGTGTGGGAGGGCGTGATGAACGACAGCGCGGTGGAGCTCCGGGCCGTGAAGCGCACGCTGGGCGCCGTGCACTTCCTGGAGGGCAAGCTGGTCAGCGGCGCACGCTACGCGCGCACGATCGTCGCGGTCAGCGTGGGCAGCGCGCCCGATTCACGGCGACAGCGCCTGTACGCCGAGCTCTCGCCGGCGATGCAGAAGGCGATGGCGAAGGAGGCGGGGGGGGTCCGCATCACGCAGCCGGGGGCGAGCGACGCGACCTACAAGATCGGCGTCGAGCTCGCGGAGGTGAGCATCGGCGAGCTCCAGACCTCGGAGATCCCGCAGACCAGCAAGTACAAGGTGCGCGACGAGGTGAAGGACAACCCGGACAAGCCGGCGGCGCGTGAGCGCGTCTCCAATGCGAGGAGCAAGCTGTCCCAGGCCGAGACGGATTACCAGAACCGCAAGGCGGAGTTCGACCGACTCAAGCGCGACGCGCGCGCTGAGTGCGACCGCGTGGCCGCCGAGCAGAAGGACGCGTGGGCGCGCATGGCGGGGGCCACCGGCTGCGCGGCGGCGGACGCGCTGATCCAGCCCAGCGACTCCGATGTGGTCTCTGCGCGGAACGAGCTCAGCACGGCCGAGACCGAGCTCGCGAAGATGCCCGACACCATCACGGTGCCGATCATGGCCGACTGGCAGTACACGAAGAAGCAGTACTCCCGCACGGTGACCAGCACGCTCAGTATCTCGCTCCAGCCCGCGGACGCGCCGTCGCCGAAGACCTTCCAGACGCCGCTCCAGTACACCTGGCAGGACTACGAGGTGCAGCCCGACGCCGCCCACAACGTGCCGGCGCACGCGCCCGACCGCGGTCCCATCGACAACGCCGAGGGCCTCGTGCCCTACATCGCCGCGGCGGCGAGCGAGGCCATCGCCACCCGCTTCCGCGCCGCAATGGCGGAAGCGCAGATCGAGGCCGCGCGCAAGGCGATGGCGGCGGCCGGGCTCGAGGCCGCGAAGCCCGGCTTCGAGACCGTGGACGCGCTCGCCTACGACACCGTGGGCAAGCGGCTCGAGAAGCCGCTGCTGCGTGGCGGCTCCACGCTTGCGGCGGGCAAGGCGCTGCCGCTGCCGGCCGATGCGCTCCAGCTGAGCGCCGATCAGTGCCTGCTCGCGGTGGCTGCCGGGACCGCGGAGGCGCCCCTCGCGCTCTCGCTCCGCTCGAAAGACGCGGCCTTCGCCGACACGCGGGACGGCGGCTTCGCCATCGTGGAGCTCTGCCAGAGCGAGCTCGCCGCTGGCAAGGTCCCGGGCATCGAGCTCCTCAGCAAGGCGCCCGGCGCAGTGAAGTGGACGCTGTTCCGCACGCGCGCGAGCGCGGGAGGTGGGTCGTGAAGCGCATCGCGCTGATCGCAGCGCTCACCGCGCTGTTCGGTTGCGAGGACTCCGGGCCGGTGCCGTTCAACGGGCCGGAGATCTTCGGCTCAGGGGGCAAGTCCGGCGGGGGTGGAGGCGGCGGGGCGAGCGGCGGCTCCGGTTTCGGCGGCACCGCCGGTTTCGGCGGCACCGCCGGTTTCGGCGGCAGCTCGGGCGCATCGTCTTGCGCGGGCCAGTGCGGGTCTTCCAGCCAGCAGCCGAGCGGCTGCTACTGCGACTCGCAGTGCCAGAGCAAAGGAGACTGCTGCCCGGATTACACCACGTACTGCGGCGGCAGCTCGTGCCCGACCGACTGGAAGTACAACTCTCTGAGCTGCGACACCTGCATGCGCAGCTCCTGCTGCAGCATCCTTCAGGCGTGCGACAGCGGTACCGCGTGCCGTGACGTCGACACCTGTCGTTTCGCGAACTGCAAGAATGCGAGCGACATCACGAGCTGCATGAACAGCTACTGCACCAGCTACGGCAGCTCGGCACTCGCCACCTGGTTCGAGTACTGGAACTGCATGATCGGCAACTGCGGCAGCCCCTGCTCGGGCTGATCAGCGCTCGAACACGCGCTCACCGCCGACCCAGGTCTGCTCGACCCGCGCGTCGTCCAGGCTCGCCAGCGGATCCGCGGACAGCACCGCGAAGTCCGCGCGCTTGCCGGGCTCGAGGGTGCCGCGGCGCTCGAGCTCGCCGCACACGCGCGCGGCGTCGCGGGTGTACAGGGCCAGGGCCTCGGCCGGGGTGATCGCTTCTCCCGGCGCGATGACGTCGCCGGAGGCCGTGCGTCGTGTCACCGCCGTGCGCATGGCCGCGATCGGGTCGAAGTCGATGACCGGTGCGTCGGAGCTACCCGCGACGCACACGCCGGCGTCGAGCAACGAGCGCAGCGGCAGCGTCAGGAAGCTGCCGGGCATGCGCACCAGATCCATGGCCGGCAGGCGCAGGAAGGCCGGCTGCGCGACGACCGCGATGCCCGCGTCGGCGATGCGGCGGGGCTGATCGGGCTTGAGGAAGCTGGCGTGCTCGATGCGCGGCGCGGGCACGTCGCCGTGGCGCGTGCGCGCCGCCATCACCGCCGCGATGACCTCGTCCGTCGCGGCGTTGCCGATGGCGTGCATGGCCAGCGAGAAGCCCGCACCCGTCGCGCGCGCCACCAGCTCGCGCGCTTCCTTGCCTTCGAGGAACGAGAAGCCGGTGCGCCAGGCGCCCCCTTCCCGCCGCGGTCCCGTGTCGGCCATGGTGCGGATCACGTCCCAGCGCCGAGTGCGCGCGGCGCCCCGCACGCCCGCCAGCGCCAGACGAACGATGTCCGCGCTCGACGCGCAGAGCGCGCAGCGGTTCGCGCCGTCGAACACCAGCTTCAGCGGGCCGACGCGGTAGCGCTCGTCGCCCTCGCCGGTGCGCGGCCCGCGCTCGACGACGTCCCAGCCCGGGCGCAGGTAGCCGAGCTCCGAGACCGGCATCGCCGTGACGCCGACGCGGAGGCGCCCCTCGGAGAGCGCTCGGAGGTACAGCGCGTGCATCTCCGACGACACGGTGGGGTCCGCGACGTGGGTGATGCCCACGCGAAAGAGCTCGTCCTGCGCCGTGTCCATGCGTTCGAGCACCTCGTCGGCGGAGCGCGCCAGGCGGTCCGGAACGCCCAAGCGCTCCACGGGACACAGGGCGGACTCGATCAAGCGCCCGGTGAGCCGTCCGCGCCGGTCACGCTCGTGGACGCCGCCGTGCGGCTCCGGCGTGCTCTCGCGGATGCCCGCCAGCTCGAGCGCGCGCGAGCTCGCGACGATCTCGTGGCAGCTGTAGTGGAAGAGCAGCACCGGGTTCTGGGGACAGGCGGAGTCGAGCTCGTCGCGCGTCGGGTGGCGGCGCTCGGCGAGCTCGAGCTCGTCGTAGCCGTGCCCCACGACCCAGGCCCCGGGCTCGAGTCGCTCGGCCGCGCCGGCGAGCCTCTGCAGCAGCGCGTCGATGCTCGGTGCGACATCGGGCCTGCAGTCCACACCGGTCTGGAGGGCGGAGCGCATGGACAGGTGGTGGTGCGCGTCGATGAAGCCGGGCACCAGCGCCCGGTGGCCGAGATCCACGCGCGTTGCCTCGGGGTACCGCTGTCCCAGCTCGGCGCGCGGCCCGACAGCCAGGAGACGCGTCCCGTCGATGACCAGGGCATCGCCCTCACACGGACCTAAGGCATGGATGGTCTTTGCGATTACCAGCTGCATCCCTCGCTCCTTCACGGCCGCGTGGTGTTCCGATTCCATACAAATTCGGCCCCGCCGACTCTGCTATCATGTCCGGAATGCGTCCTATTGGAGTGTCGTTGGTGCTCGGTCTGACGCTCTGGGGGGCCGCGAGCTGCGGCCAGCGTGAGGTCGAGTCGGAAGGAACCTACTTCGACCGCAAGATCGCGCCCATCCTCCGGGGCTCTTGCGTCACCAGCCCGACGGGCTCGCAGTGCCACATCGTGGCCGACGATCGCGGCAACGCGCTCGGCAACCTCGACGTGACCAGCTACGAGATGGTGGCGAAGCGCCGGGACCTGCTCGCGAAGTACGGGCCCTACGGCATGCCCGCGCTGCTCGCGAAGGCCGTCTCGCCGCAGAACCTGAAGCTCACCCACTACGACTTCAAGGACGTCATCATCACGACGGACATCCCGCACGCCGGCGGCTCCATCCTGGACACGGGCTCCGCGGGCTTCCGCACCGTTCTGACCTGGCTCGAGCGTGGGGCCACGAAGAACAACGCTTCGCCGGCCAAGCCCGAGTTCGAGAAGGACCCCTGCGTCCAGACCATCGGCTCCGACCCGCTGTTCAACCCCAACGTCGACCCCACGGCGAAGGACTACCAGACCTTCCTCGACACGGTGAACCCGTGGCTGGTGAAGAACTGCGCCGCGGGTAACTGCCACGGCTCGACGGAGGCCGCGTTCCCCATCTCGTGCGGTGAGGACGAGCGGCAGAAGCGCTGGAACTACTTCTCCGCCAGCGACTACGTGGCAACGCCGCCCAATTTCAGCTTCAGCGAGATCCTGACCCGCGCGCTGAACCCCGCCTACGGCGGCGTGTATCACCCCGGCGGTTGGGTCTTCGACTCGACGGACAACGAGACCTACAAGGCGGTGCTCGCCTGGGTCACCGAGCACGGCGGCCCGACCAACGTGCCGAAGGAGGCCGGCTTCGACTTCTTCGCGCGGCGCGTGCAGCCGATGCTGGTCAAGCGCGGCTGCTTGCTGCTCGGCTGCCACTCCTCCCCCGTCTTCAACGAGTTCCGCCCGCGCCCGCCCAGCGGTGGGCACTTCGGCATCGCTTCGACGCGCCACAACTACCACGACATCCTGAAGCAGATGGCCATCGAGTCGCCCGATCCGAACGCCGGGCGGCTGATCCGCAAGAACCTCGAGCCCGGCGTGGGCAAGCCGGGCATCCGCCACCGCGGCGGGCCACTGTTCGCGCAAGGCGGCGACCCGGCGGCCTGCGACCTGGTCGCCGCCGAGACGGGGGATCTCGACAAGCAGTCGCCCTACTGCGTGCTCGTCGCCTGGATCACCAAAGAGCGCGCGGAGCGGATGAAGAACCTGCCGCCGCTCCAAGGCATCGTCTACGTGAAGCGCGCGCCCAGCAACAAGCCGGAGACGATGCAGGACTGGGAGACGTATCGGCCAGGCGCAGATCTGCGCTGGGTCGACGCCTCGCTCGACGCCACCGGCGCCATGACCACGGGCGGCGGCGAGAAGAGCCTGCTCGGCGGCTGCGGGCTGACGCAGGCCAGCGCCGACGTGCGCCGGCCCATGGTCTCCTGGGATGGCAAGAAGATCGCGTTCGGCGCCCGCGGCGCCGCCAACGAGCCGTACAAGGTCTACGTGATGAACGCGGACGGCTCTGCCTGCGCGCCGGAGCCGACCATCAACGCGGCGCCCCTCGACTACGGCAACAAGGCGCTCGAGACCAACGGGGAGATGATCCACAACTTCGACCCGGCCTTCGCGCCCGACGGCACGATGGTCTTCGCCTCGAGCCGCGGCAACCTGATGAGCGGGCACCTGTTCCCGGGGCCCCAGCGCTCCGCGGCCGACCCCTCGAAGCTGAACGCCAACATCTACGTGCTGGAGGGCGGCAAGATCCGCCAGCTCACGTTCCTGTCCAATCAGGAGCTCTACCCGGCGTTCAAGATCAACGGGCAGATGCTGGTGACGGCCGAGAAGCGGACGCCGGGCTTCTACCAGCTCGCTGCGCGCCGCATCAACTTGGACGGCGGGGACTACCACCCGCTCTTCGGCCAGCGCGCGCACTTTGGCCACCGCCAGCTCACCGAGACCTCGCAGCTCCTCGACCAGAACTTCGTCGGCATCGCCAGCGACAAGGGCGCGGCGCAGCTCGCCGGCGCGCTCGTGGTCATCAACCGGTCCATCGGCCAGGACAACGTCAGCCAGAACCCCGACGACTACGCCGAGGATCCCGACGCGCTCGACTACGCGAAGACGCCCTTCTACCAGCGCTCGCTCTCCAACGTGGACCCGGCCGCGACCGGTCGCGTCGGCGCTCCGACGCAGGGCGCCTACCGCAACCCGTCGGCGCTGCCGAACGGCGACATCCTGGTCAGCTACGCCGCCAACGTGGTGGACCTGGGCAACATCAACGGCAACTTCGACGTGGTGTCGGTGAACCCGACCACCGGGCAGCGCACGCCGCTCGCGGGCCTCTCCGACCCGGCCGCGGACGAGATCTGGCCCGTGGCCGTGTTCGGTCGCGTCAACCGCGGCGTGTTCCGCACCACGCCGGGCGGCGACTCCGTGTTCCACGGCGTCGTCTACTCGAAGAACGACGACGACGGCACGCCGCGAGTGGACCGCTTCCAGCTCAACATCGTGGACTTCCCGATGATCGCCTCGATGCTCTTCCAGAGCACGCGCTCGCGCCGGCACGTCAACGAGGAGATGAAGTCCTTCGAGGCTTGGGCCAGCATCCCGCCGCACACCACCGCTGGCCTGGGCAAGATCTGCAGGAGCTTCGCCGAGTGCGACCCAGCCAACGTCGCGAGCGACGACGACGGGCAGGTCTGGGCCCAACGCGTCAAGGTCGGCACGGTGCCGCTGCTCAGTGACGGATCGGTGAAGGTCCAGGCCCCCGCCGGCTACCCGGTGGTGCTCGCCGTGGAGCAGCAGCTCGCCGGCGAGAGCAAGCCGACCCTGCACCACCAGCGCGAGGAGTTCCAGTTCTACCCCGGCGAGTGGCTCACACTCTCGTTCCGGCGCGAGGTGTTCAACAACTTCTGCGGCGGCTGCCACGGTCCGACCACGGGCAAGGAGTTCGACGTCTCCATCAAGCCCGACATCATCAGCCACGCCTCGAAGTCCGAGCAGCGGAACGCCAAGCCCCTCGATGCAGTCGCGCCCTTCATGGAAGCGCTCGGCGCCGGCAAGGTGACGATCAAGGGCCCGCCCTTCCCCTGAGCTGAAAGAAATTACTGTCGCGCGCGCCGCCCAGTGTGCGCGCGACGAGTCGTGGCCGCGCCACGAGTGTCGGCGCGCTTGCCACAGATCCGCCCCGAAAACGCCGGCACGCGCCTTGCGATGACCTCCGAGCGAGCGCGAACCGCGCTCTTCAGGAGGTCAGACATGCTTTCCAAGTACTTCACCATCGCCATCGCTTTGTCCGCTGCTTCCCTCGCCCTCGGGTGCAGCTCGTCGCGGGACGTCGAGGTCACCGGCCAGGTCAGCTCCGGCTCGGCGAAGGGCGACATCGTGCTCGAGTTCTTCGACGTGGAGGGTGAAGAGAAGACCAGCGTCCACACCGCGAAGGCCGAGGCCGACGGCTCGTTCAAGGCCACCGTCGCCATCGCCGGAGACGAGCTCCTGGTGCGCGCCGTGGCCGACGCCGACGAAAGCGGCGCGTGCAGCGCGGGCGAGTCGTGGGGCGAGATCACGGCAAAGGTCGAGGACGACAAGGTCGACTCCATCACCATCACCCTCGGCTCCGAGCCCTGCCCGTAGGCCGGAGCCACCGGCGTGGCCCGGGCGGCGCTTCACGGCGTCCGCCCGGGCTATGCTGGGCTCATGAGAGCGTGGAGCGTCGGGTCATGCTTCTTCGTCGCGCTCGTGTGCGCGACCGGCGTCGCGCACGCGAAGGAGTGGTTCGTCGCGCCGGGTGGGGCGGGGAACGGCGACTCGGGGTCGCCGTTCGGCAAGATCCAGCAAGGGCTCGACGCGGCTCAGCCCGGCGACGTGATCAACGTCGCGGCCGGGACCTACGCGGAGTCGCTGAAGAGCGCGCGGAACGGAACGGCACAGAGCCCCATCACGCTGCGCGCGGCGAGCGGTGCGAAGGTGGAGGTGTCGTTCGCGGGTGTGCTGCTCCGCGTCGACCACGCCTACCTCGTCGTGGAGAGCCTGGTGCTCGACGGTCAGTATGCGAATGCGGATCTGGTGGACGTGAACGACGGGGCGACCGGGCTCGTGCTCAGGAAGACCGAGATCCGCCGGGCGACCAAGGACTGCGTCGACATGGCCGGCCCCGCCGACGTCACCATCGACCAGTGCCTGATCCACCACTGCCTGAACGCGACCGGAGGCCAGACGGATGCGCATGGCGTCACCGGAGGCCCGGTGAAGAACCTGACCATCCGCGACACCGAGATCCACACCTTCAGCGGGGACGCCATCCAGTTCGACCCGGGCCGACAGCTCCCGGGCTGGACCGACATCCGCGTCGAGGGGTGCAAGCTCTGGACGGGGCCCCTCGCGCAGCCCGAGAACGGCTTCGCCGCCGGCGCCGTGCCCGGTGAGAACGCCATCGACACCAAGACCAACGCCGCCGCGCCGCGCGCGAAGCTGACGGTGGTGAACACCAGCGCCTGGGGCTTCCGCGGCGGTTTCATCAGCAACATGGCTGCCTTCAACCTGAAGGAGAACATCGACGCGGTGCTCGATCGCGTGACGGTGTTCGACTCGGAGATCGCCTTCCGCACGCGCGGGCCGGGCAGCAACGGCGGCGCCTGGGTGCGCGTGCAGAACGCGGTCGTCTACGACGTGGACAAGGCGGTGCGCTACGAGGACGACATCGCGAAGCTCGCGGTTCTGAACGCCACCTTCGGTCGCGACGTCCTCGCCGCGTTCCAGGCGGCGAGCAGCGCGGCGACGAAGCCCGACGTGCGCAACCTGCTCGTGCTCGGCGGCGCGCTGCCGCCGCAGGCTGCGGCGGCCTCCAACTTGGCGGTCACGGCCAGCGCCTTCGTCGACGCCACGAAGGACGATTACCACCTGCCCGCGGGCTCGCCGGCCATCGACAAAGGCGAGAGCATCGCGGAGGTCACGCTCGATCGCGACGGCACCGCCCGCCCGCAAGCGGCCGGCTGGGACGTCGGCGCCTACGAGGCGTGCGAGGGCGCGAGCTGCGGGCCCGGCAGCGGCGGTAGCGGTGGCAGCGCTGCCAGCGGCGGCGCGGGCGGTGGCGCGAGCGGCGAGGGCGGCAGCGTCGCGAGCGGCGGCGCACCCGGCAGCGGCGCGACCGGCGGTGTAGGCAGCGGTGGCAGCGGCGGCTCATCGAGCTCCGGCGCGGACTCCGGCGACGACGCTGGCTGTGGTTGTCGCGCGGCGCCGAGGAGCTCGAGTGGGCTCGCTTGGCTCGCGCTTTCGCTTTTGCTCGCGCTGCGCGCTCGTCGCCCCGATTGACGCGCCGCCGTGCGAGCGGCGATACTTCGACGATGCGCCTCGTGTCGCTTTTCGGTCTCGCGGGCAGCGCGCTCGTGGTCGGCTGGGCGTGCAGCGGCGAGCCGTTCCAGTCGGTGTCGACGGGTGGCGCCGGCGGGGCGGGCGGTGCCACGGGTGGGAGCGTCAACGGCGGGAGCGGGGGCGCGAGTGGAGGGGGCGGCGCGACCGGCGGCGTCGCCGGCGCCGGCGGCTCGCCGTGCAGCGGCGCGCAGCAGCTCTGCGACGGCACCTGCGTGAACGTGCAGAGCAACCCCTCGCACTGCGGCGCCTGCGGGCAGCCCTGCGACTCGGGCAACTGCTCCGCGGGCCAGTGCGTCGCCGTGGCGTGCACGCCGAACGCGACGGAGTCCTGTTACACCGGGCCGGCAGGCACGGACACCCACGGCATCTGCCTTGCGGGCACGCGCACCTGCAACCCCTCGGGTAGCGCCTGGGGGCCCTGCGAGAACGAAGTGCTGCCCGCCGCCAAGGAAGACTGCACGAACGCCGAGGACGACGACTGCGACGGCACCGTCAACCAGGGCTGCGTGCCGGCGAGCTGCGCGGCCATCAAGAACGCGGACCCCACGGCGAAAACCGGGGTCCACAAGATCGATCCCGACGGCGAGGGCGGCGCCGCGGCGTTCGACGTGCACTGCGACATGGACCGCGTGAACGGCGGCTGGACGCGCTTCAACTGGGCGAAGGACGCCTACCCGGCGGGCCTGGATCCGTTGGGCCAATTGCTGAGCGCGTGCAACCCGGCGGACCTGGTCTGCCGCGGCCGCATTCCGAGCGCGGCGCAGCCCAAGCAGCTCATGGTCGTGGACCTGACGGACAACGCTCATGCCGTGTGGGAGTTCGACACCAACCCGGTGGCTCAAGCGGCGCTCAAGGCGCTGCGCGACAAGATCACCACGTGCCTGCTGAACAAGACGGCCTGGATGCCCAGCATCGACGTCTCCAGCGAGGACTTCTGCGGCAAAGGCGCAGAGGGTGGCTGCGACTCGTTCTACTACACCAGCGGCGGGTGCAATGCCGTCGGCGGTTGGGGCCTGATGCTCGACGGTGACAACTTCTACTGCAAGGCAGCCTTCAAGCTGGGGGCGACCGCGGGCGGGAGCTGCGGCAAGGGCGACCGCGGGTACCTCAACGACTGCGCCTGCAGCAACGAGACGGGCGAGCTCTACTACCGGTAGCCCGGCTCGGTGCGCACGACTTGCGATCGGTCATCAGTGCCGGCCTTGCCGTCTCCCGTCCGTTCGACTAGTCGGGAACCCATGGGGACATCGTGGAACAGCATCAGGTGGGGTGGTTTCGGCCTCGCGCTTTCGCTGGCGACGCTGCTGGGCTCGGGCTCGGCCAGCGCACAGACCTGCGTGCCGGAGTGCCGCGCGGGCTTCGTCTGCTCGAACGGCACGTGCGTGTCCGCGTGCAACCCGCCCTGCGCGGCGGGTGAGACCTGCTCGGCGAAGGGCGAGTGCTTGCCCGGTGCGGCGGCGCCCGTGGCGCCGGCTCCCACGGCCGCACCGCCTGCCACTGCGCCCGCGCCTGCGCCGGCTCCGCCGCCTGCTGCGGCGCCTCAACCACAGCCGGTGGGAGCGCCGCCGCCTGGCTATGGTCCAGCGCCGGGCGCGGAGGCCCCGCCGCCGCCCCCAGATCAACAGCACCAGATCGGCAGCGTCGCGTTCGTGCCGCGCTTGATGCTGTCGGTGTTCGGCTCCGGGAAGCTGGAGTGCGAAGGTGATGGCTGCGTGCCGGGCGTCTTCGACAACGACTACGATCACAAGACGGACTTCGGGATCGGCATCGACGTGCTTTTCAAGGTCGGGTCGACCATCCGCCTGGGTCCGGGCATCGCGTACTTGCCCGAGTACGACGTGAAGTTCGACGGCGCCTCCCGCGATGACTCGACAGGCAGCGACCTGGACTTGTCGTTCGTGATGGACTTCGTGATCCCGACCTCGCCCAAGATGTGGATCGTGCCCCGCGGCCAACTGGGCGCGAAGGCGCTCATGCCGTCCGGAGATCTCAAGGACGCGCTGGACCAGTTGAAGGACAACTGCAAAGCGAACGGGTTGAGCGGGTGCGACAGTCTGGAGGGCGCGCGCCCCGGCGTGCAGATCGGGCTCGGCGTCGGCATGATGTTCGCGGTCAGCCCGAGCGTGCGGCTCCGCGCCGACCTGATGGTCCAGTACTACCGGATCAACCTGTTCACGATCGAAGGCGGCGGGAACAAGGCCGAGGTCAACCTCACCGGCAACCGCGGCTTCCTCATGGCGGGGGCGGAGTTTTGAGCGCCGAATCGCCGGCTTTCGTGGCGAACAGGATGATGCCCTTACAGACCTCGGGTGTGTCCGACATGCTGCAGTCCGCCGCCTGATCGAGCGTGTTCATGCAGGTGTAGTAGGTGCTGCTGACCGCGTCCGCGCCGTCGCACCCAGTGCCCGACTCCTGCTGGAAGCTCTGATTCGCCAGAGTCACGCACCCCGCCAGATCGTTGCACGCGAAGCTCAGCTTCCGGCACAGCTTCTCGACCGCGATGTCGCACTGCCCCGCCGCCGGGTCCCGCTTCGGTCCCTCCTCCACCGCCGCCTCGGGAAACAGGCAGCTCGTGATCAGGAGCGCACACGACAGCGCGAGACCCACGCTCGGAACCCGGGCCATCAGAACGTTCCCCGCATTCCCGCGCTGCCGAGACCGACCCATGGCGTGACCTGGGCGTTCTGGCTCTTCGGCTTGGGCGATGTCAAGAGCAGCACCGCGCCGGCCGCGACGCCCACCCCGCCCACGATGAAGCCCACGGTCGAGGCCGTGCGCGCGGTGTTGTACTCGTCGACCACGCTGCGCGAGGTCTCGGGGCAGTGATCGAGGTCGGGCTTGCAGTTCTTGTCGAGGTCGCTCTTCTTGATGGCGGCGAAGATGGCGCCGCCGGTGCCCACGCCGAGCCCGACCCCACCCACCGCGATCAGCACCCAGCCGGCCGTGCGCGCGCCGGAGCCGCGACCCTTGTCGGCCTGGGGCGCCGCGCCGTCCGTCTGGAGCGGGGCGGGCGTCGGAGCCCGTGACGTCGCGGGCGTCGGCGCTGCGGGCGGCGGCGTCGCGGGCGTCGGCGCTGCGGGCGGCGGCGTCGCGGGCGTCGGAGCGACCGCTGGTGCGGTGGTCGCCGTCGTCAGGTCGAGCGTGACCGTCTTGGTCTCGCCCTCCTGGAGCGCGACCTGGAGCGTCACGGTCTTGCCGCCGTCTTGGCCGCGAAGGTCGTGCGCACCCGGGTTGAGTGAAACGCCGGCCGCGAGCTCCTTGGCCGCGACCGCGGCGCCGTCAACGTAGATGACGATCGCCGAGCTCGCCCCCGCGACCTCGACGCGAAGGCGAGGAATTCGCTCGACTAGCGCAGCGCGCTCGGTCTGTGCGTCCGTCTGGGCCTGCTTGAACTGGTCCGACGCGTTGGCGGGGAGCGCCATCTTGCTCACCACCAGGTAGCGCGACGACGCAGCGGTGAGACGCCCCATCTTCGCCAGCGCGCGCGCGGAGTAGAGGCCCAGGGTCGGGGCGGGATACAGGCGGAAGGCCTGCTCGAGGTGCTCCATCGCGGCCTTGTAGTCGCCGCTGTCGTAGAAGGTCAGGCCCTTGTTGCCGAGGGCGCGGGCCTTCTCCTTGGTCGCTGCGTCGGGTTCGGCGGCTGCGACGAACGAGGTCAGGAGCAAAGCGAGGAAGACTGGCGAATGGGTGCGCTTGGGCATCATGACG
>Ga0233425_10005452_pt1 | contig 20068 bp, 17 predicted proteins | sample Watercolumn_Towu_2_FD_181712 | JGI IMG/M metagenome (GOLD analysis project Ga0233425, IMG submission 181712) | Freshwater microbial communities from Lake Towuti, South Sulawesi, Indonesia - Watercolumn_Towuti2014_140_MG | ecosystem: Environmental > Aquatic > Freshwater > Lake | place... | reverse complement strand
TCTCAGGGCGATGGAGCACCGCTTCGTGTCCATCCTTGCGCACCCGACCGGCCGGCTCATCGGCAGCCGCAGCTCGATCCCTCTGGACATAGACCGCGTGCTTCGCGCCGCGGCGCGAACCGGGACGTTGCTGGAGCTCAACTCGAACCCCGAGCGGCTGGACCTGGACGATGTCAACTGCCGGAAAGCCCGGACCCTGGGTATCCCCGTGGCGATCTCCTCGGACGCGCACGAACGGAGAGGACTGGACAACCTCCAGCACGGCGTGGTGCAGGCCCGGCGGGGCTGGCTGGAGCCGCGGCACGTGGCCAACACGCTGCCCGTCGAGGACCTCCTGCGGCTGCTGCGGAGGAAGCGCTAGCGGAGTCGCGGGAGAGGTCACTGGAGAAGCCCCCTGTGATGCTCTGGGAGGCAATTCCGCTGTAAACAGAAGTGCTTCGATCAAGGGTCTTGGCGAGGCGCTGGCGGAATCTGTTGCCAATACCATTTATCTGATCTAACTTGGTTGGTCGTTCTGTGGTACGGGAACCATAGAACGGAATTGCGCGTCTATCGTAGGCCAGAGCTTCTTTGGCAAACGGTAGGAGGGAACAGCGATGAAAGTACGATGCAGCAAATGCAAAGCCGTCCACAACATCTCCGACGACAAGCTCAAGGGCAAGTCAGGCAAGGTGCGCGTGCGCTGTCCCAAGTGCCGGGCCGTCCTGGTGCTTCCGGCAAGCGGGAGCCGCGGGACTGACGCGGGAACCGACAAGCCCGCGGGCGAGCCGGTGAAGGTGGAGAAGCCGGAGTGGTACTACGCCCGGGAAGGCGCGCAGCAGGGTCCTGTGACGGCCAGTGAGCTTGCCGGCATGCTGGCGTCCGGGGCGCTGGCGCCGTCGACGCTGGTATGGAGGCCGGGCCTCGACACCTGGACCACGTCGGACACGGTGGCCGAGCTTTCGGCAGCGGGGGCCTCTGCGGCCGCGGGCGACGAGCCTGCGGGAGCGGCGCCTCGTGAGGAAGCGGGGGCCGAGCCCAGCCAGCCCGAGGACGCCGCGGGCCCGGGAGTGGAACCGGCAGGAGATCTTGGGCCGACCGGGGAACCGGCTGGCGGTATCGATCCGGAAGCGGTTGCCAGTGACGAGGCGCACTCGACGGGGCTGTCGGCCGAACGTGCGGCAGCGGAGCCGGAAGAGGGTGGCACCGCGGCCGCGCACCGGGCGCCGGAAGAGCCGGACTACGGTGCACCTGCGACAGAGCCTGTGGCTGAGGAGCCGGCCTACACGGCGCGGGCCCCGGAGCAGGACAGCCAGGACGCTGCGGTTGCCGGGGTGCCGGCTGATCGGCCTGCTTACGACGAGCCGGAGCAGCCTGTGGAGCGGCCCGTTGACGAGGTCTCTTCCGCTGCAGCGGAGGAGTCGGTTCGGGAAGAGCCTGCCGGGGCAGGCTCCCAGGATGCGCCCGCAGCTTTTTCAGCAGGCGGCGGCCTGTTCGACGGGCTGGTATCCGGGCAGCCGACGCAGGGTTCCTACACTTCGGCGCAGCCGGCGGAGAGCGACGGGGGAGACGATCTGTTTGCCGGGTTCGACTCGCCTGCGGAGGAGAAGCAGCAGCCCGCGCAGCCCAAGGGGCAGGAGATGCTGTACTCCCGCCGTGAGACGTCGGTGCTGTTTTCGCTGGACGATCTGGTCCAGAAGAAGGATGGCGGAGGGAAGAAGGCGAAGCAGAAGAAGGCGGACGACTCCGGGCTCATCGACATCCGGCAGATTGGGGGCGTGCGTGCGGAGGACGATCTGTTTGCGGGCCTTGCGGGACCCGCTCCGGGTGCGGCGCCGGGCCCGCAGCAGCAGTCGGTTGTGGCGGACCTGAGACTGGCCGTGCCGACGATTCGGCGTCGCAAGAAGCTGCCGATGGTGTTGGCCGGGGGGCTTGGCGGGCTTGCCGCGGCCGGTGCGGTGGCGTACGGGCTGTATTTCGTGCTGGTGCTGTCGGGCGGAAGCGTGGAGCTCGTGGGGCAGGTGCTGGCTTCGGCTTCGGAGCGGGCGTACAAGCAGAGGATGTCGCTCACGGACAAGCTGGAAGCCGAGGGGCGCTCGAAGATCGACGCTGCCCGCCAGGAAGCGGCGGCGGCCCGAGCGGAGACAACGGAGAAGGCAGGCCAGGCGCTGGCCGCGCTCAAGACGGCCAAGCAGGCGGAGCTGGCGGAGTTCAAGACGTCTCAGGAGAAGTCGCTCATCGAGCTGCAGGGTTCGGTCGCCAAGGCGCGCGAGAACGTCGAGAAGCGGAAGGCAGCGCTTGCCGCGGCCACCGCACCGGCCGCGGCGGGACCGACGGAGGCAGCCGGAGCCGCGTCAGCGATTCCTGCCGGGACGTCTGGGACGGACAAGGCCAGCTCCAAGGATGGGGAGAAGAAGAAGGAGGCTGCGGCCAAGGACAAGGAGAAGGGCAAGGACAAGGACAAGGAGAAGGGCAAGGACAAGGAGAAGGTGGACATCGGCAGCGTGCTTGCGGACGGAGCCAAGAAGCCGGAAAAGGAAGTGGAGAAGCCGGCGGAGAAGGAGCCGGTCGCGGAGGCTCCCAAGGAGAAGGATCCGCAAGCGCTCCTGAAGATGCTCGACGAGAAGAAGGAGGACGGCGGCGATGCGGGCGGCGCCGCGGGGGGTGCGGAGAAGAAGACGCTGACCACCACGGACATCATGAAGGTGGTGAATGGGAACAAGGGTGCGATGCGGGACTGCTTCACCAAGTACGGGCAGGGACTGGAGTCTGCGACGATCCGTACGAAGCTGACGATCTCCGGCAACGGGACGGTTTCGGACGTCACGATTTCGTCCATGGAGTTTGCGGGCACCGCTCTGGGCAACTGCGTGCGAAGCGTGCAGATGAAGATGAAGTTCCCGACGTTCTCTTCCGGGAGCCTGTCCAAGGCCATCTCCGTCCGACTTCCGTAGCCGCATTCGGAGTCTCTTCTCATGACGCGACTGGATTTCGTGAAGCTGCACGGAGCCGGCAACGACTTCGTGTTCGTGGATCTACGGGCCGACCCGGGGCGGATGACGCGGGAGCGGGCCCGGGAGCTCTGCCACAGGAGCTTCGGGATCGGGGCTGACGGCGTCCTGGTGCTGACCGCGGACGGGGAGGGCGTCCCGCGCATGACGATCTACAACTCGGACGGGTCGATCCCGGAGATGTGCGGGAACGGCCTGCGGTGTTTCGTGAAGGCCCTCGTGGACCACTGCGGGTACACGGACGAACCGCTGCGCGTGCAGACCGGTGCCGGGGTCAAGACGTGCGCATGGAGACGCCACGGCCGTGAGACGGTGGTGAACGTGTCGATGGGCCCGGTGTGGGCCTTTGACGGGCAGCAGCGTCTTTCCAGGGGGCTCGAGCCGGAGCGGCTCGATGTGGACGGAACCCCGGTGGACGTCTTGCTGGTGTCCACCGGCAACCCTCATGCGGTGGTGGTGGGGCAGCACACGCGGGAGGAGATGGAGCGGTTGGGTCCGAAGCTGACGCGGCACCCGCGTTTCCCGCAGGGGGCCAACGTAGGGTTTCTGACTCGGCACACGGCCACGCGCATGAGCCTCACGGTGCACGAGCGCGGGTGCGGGTTCACCCTGGCGTGCGGCACGGGAGCGGTAGCGGCCACGGCTTCCCAGGTGGCGACCGGTGCGGCCCCAGCGGGGGAGCGGGTTCGCCTGGCGCTTCCCGGTGGTGAGCTGGTGGTTTCGGTCAGCCAGGACTTCTCTCAGTCGGTGCTGGAAGGGCCGGCTGTCGAGGTATTCTCAGGCACTATCGAATAGGAAGGAATGGGTCGGGCCTATGCCCGCTTCCACTTCTTGACGGCCGTGCGGACGAGCACCAGGCTGTTCCTTGCGCCCGGGACCGAGCCCCGGATGAGGATGAGATCCTGCTCCGGGATGACCTTCACGACCTGGAGGTTCTGCGCGGTGAACTCGGTATTGCCGAACTGTCCGGCCATCTTCTTGCCGGGCCAGGTACGTGCGGGCCAGGTATTGGACCCGACGGAGCCGCCGTGGCGCTCGAACTTGTGGGTACCGTGGGTCTGCCTCTTGCCCTTGAACCCCCAGCGCTTGATGACGCCCTGGAAGCCGCGGCCTCGGGTCTTGCCCTCCACGTTGACCATGTCGCCCTCGGTGAAGAGGGAGACCTTGAGCTCGGCACCGACCTCGATCTCGGCCACCTGCTCTTCGGAGATGCGGATTTCCTGCACGTGGCGCAGGGGCTCGCGCTGGAGCTTCTTGAAGTAGCCGCGCTCGGGCGCAGTGATGTGCTTGTCTTTGACGGGCTCGTAGCCGAGCTTCATGGCGCTGTAGCCGTCCTTGCCCGACGCACTCTTCTTCTCCAGCACGAAGCAGGGACCTGCCTTGATGACGGACACGGGAACGACCTCGCCGTCTCCGACGAAGAGCTGAGTCATTCCGACCTTTCTACCCATAAGCGCTCTGACTTTCATGGCGCAACCTCGACCTGCTGTCAAACTCCAAAGCCCAGCGTTATTACCAGAGGGGGCCGGACTAGTCAATTGTTTTTTGCTGGGAGCAGGGGGGCGCTGCCGGCGTGGACTCGGCCCACACGGTGTCGAAGTAGTCGGAGAGCTTGGACACGACCGCGGCGTTGGAGGTGATGCCGCCGACCTCGTGGTAGCCCCCGAAGCCGCCGACGCCCCAGTTGTTGGAGCCCACGAACGCGACGTCGTCCACGACCAGGAGCTTGGCGTGGGAGATCTGATCGAGGGGCTCGAAGCGCACCTTGATGCAGGCGTTGGTCATGTAGCGTGCGGCGAACGTGTTGAGCCGGTTCAGGTCCTCGTTGTAGTCGGATGCTTCGAGAATCACGAGGACTTCCACGCCGCGGTCCAGGGCCTCCTTGAGCGCGTTGACGAGGCGAAGCACCTGGCCGTCCTTCTGGCGGACGTTCAGGTTCATGCCATAGACCAGCAGGTGGATGCGGGACTTCGCGGCCCCGATCGCGTCCAGGGCCCTCTGGAAGTAGTCGCCGTCGTGGAGGGTGGCCAGGAGTCCGATCTCGGGCACTGCGACGGGCTCCAGTGCGGGGGTTGCAACGGGGTCCGCGAACAGGGCTTCCGCATAGACCTGGTAGAAGCGCCCGGCCGCGGCGCTGACGATGTGGAGGTTGGTTTCGTTGTTGGAGAGGATGGACTTGTAGGAGAAGTTGGTGGAGCCGAACAGGACTTCCCGGCCGTCCACGACCACGAGCTTCGCGTGGGTGTAGCGCTCGCCGTCGACCCGGGCTCTGACGCCCTTTCCCACGAGGTACTCCACTCGGCGGGCGTTCCCATCCAGGTCGGCCTCGAAGACCGCCATGACGTCCACGCCTCTTGCGGCAGCGTCGACCATGCGGCCGACGATGCGGTCTATGATCTTGTCCTCGTTGCACTCGAAGTGCACGACCCGGATGGTGCTCGTGGCCCGGTCCATCATGCCGAGCACCGCGTCGAGGTACTCCTTGTTGACGACGGCATCGATGGAGGGGTCCGCGGGGGGAGGGGCTTCCCGGGTTGCGGGGGAGCCGGGCCCCGCGGCCATCCCGGCCGGGGCGGAGCAGGCAGTCGCGATCAGAGCCAGGGCGACAGCAACGGCAGTCTCGAGGGGGGACAACTCAGTCGCACTCCTTGTTGCACTTGGTGAGATCGACCATGACCTGGACGTCGCCGCCCATGGGGACCATCAGGGTCTCCGAGCCCTTGTAGGTGCGGTCGTCCAGCTCGTTGCGGCCGAACAGGTTGACCATCATCTCGCCGTTGGGGAGCCCTCCGATGGCGACGAACCCGTTCTCGATGGGGGCCGGGAGGTTGGCGGGGTCCTCGTACCCGGGGTCGCACGGGAAGTCCCCCGCGAACTCCGGCGAGGCCGGGTTGTCGGCCCGGAACACGAAGACCTCTATCTTGCTCACGCCGATGAACGTGCAGGGTGTTCCCGGCTGCTCCGGGAAGGACCATCCCAGGAGGATCCTGCCGGGGCGCTGCTTCAGCTTGATGATCACTTCGGGCTGGGAGGGGGTGTCTCCCGGCTCGACGACCAGGCCCGAGTAGAACCCCTCGTGGGTCGCGTGATCATCTTCATTGTACCCGAGCACGCGCACGTCGTAGGTGTCTGCGGGAACGTCGCTGATGACCAGCTCGCCGTCCGCGCAGGTCGCCCCGTCGGTGAGTATGGCCTGGCCCTCCTGCTCGAGGGTGACCTTCACCTGAGTGACGCCGACTGCGCCGCAGGTCAGGCCCATTATCTCCCACTTGACCAGGACCCTGCCGGGTCCCGGGCTTTCATCCCCGCAGGAAGGGAGGAGCAGCGCTGCGATGAACAGGCTTGCCATTGAGAGTCTCATTTTCGAACCTCCACGAAGAGGGTGGCGGCGGGAGACGACCGGCCCGAAGGAATCTTCAACAAATTTGACCACCTCCGCAGCACCGCTAACATGATAGTCGTCACTTGGTGGGGCGTCAAATCATGGTCCCCCTTTCTTCCCGCTCGTTGTCCTGCTGCACCTCTGTCGGCGGTCTGGCCTGTGCGGTGGCGCTGGCTTGCTTGGTGCAGGCCTGTGGCGTCACGGTGGGCCGGCCGGACCTGGGCTACTACTTCTCGAACCCGGTGTTGAACGAGGACTGGACCCCCCGACTGCTCAAGGAGGGCTCCCGGGAGAAGGGCAGCAAGTCGGCCAGGGGCAAGTCGAAGAAGAAGTCGGTGACTGCGGTGGCCGCGGGGAAGAAGTCCGGGGACAAGCACGCGGGGACGGAGGAAGCCGGGGGGGCGGCTGCGGCCGCGGCCGCGGCGGGTTCGGAGAGCCTCTCGCAGCCGCTGCGTGGCAACGATGCGGAGGTGGTACGCCGGGAGGTCGTCTTGTCCGCGGTGCGGTTGCTGGGAATCCGGGATTCCTTCACCTCGGACACGTTTGCGCGGCACGTGGTCGTGGTCAACAACCTGGGCCTGGGCGACCCGCCTGCCGAGGGGGTGGTGCAGTGGGTCCGGGCGAAGTCGGGCGGAGACAATGTGAGAGCGGGCCAGTACCGGGTGGGCGACTTCCTGTTCTTCGGGGAGTCCGAAGCCGAGATGCTGGCGGTCGTGGAGTCGGTGGAAGAGGACGGAGTCCTGACGTTCATCGGGCTGGTGAACGGGGAGGTTCAGCGCGGGCAGGTGTGTCCCGGCCGTAAGAACGTGCGACGGGACGAGACATCGGGCAAGGTCATGAACTCCTTCGTCGAGCACGCCACCCTTGCAGGCGAGCTTCTGCTGGGCTCCGCGGGGGTAGAGGACTATGCGACCAGAGTGGCGGGGGCGGAACCCTAGGAGGTCCCATGCAGTGTCCGAAATGCGGAAGCGTTCAGCCGGACGGCCGGTTGGACTGCGCGGGTTGCGGCGTTGTCTTCTCCAAGTTTCGGGGCAGCGGGGCCAGGCCTCCTGCACCCGCTCCTGAAGCGCCCGCGGTCACGAATCCGTATTCGGCGCCCATCCGCACGTCGCTGCGCGTAGTGAGGACCGCTGCGGGCGTGCTTGCGGTGGGGTTCGGTGGCTGGCTGTTCCTGCTGGGGCAGGAAATGACGTTGAGCCCGTTCAACGTCATCCTGTTGATCGGGTACGCGTGCGTGGGTCTTTTCTGGGTTCTGTCTGCCACGCTCCCCGTGACGGTCCGGCAGTTTGCGATGGAGATGCTGCTGTGTGCGGCTTCCACGGTGTTGCTCGTGGTGACCCTTCCGGAGGCGTTCGACACCGGGAAGCTGTCCAACGTGGAGTCCGGTCCGATGTACGGGGGGCAGCCGCCCGCGGCTCCGGCCGCGCTGTTGGCCTCGCTGGAGAAGTCACTGGGTGCGGTCTGCCGGGAAGCGCGCAATGTGCTGGACGCTCCTGGAGACGAGAAGCTTCGGGCTTCGCTGGCGACTGCGCTCGATGACGTGCGGCAGGGGTTCAGGCACCTGGGCAAGACGGAGCGTGAGCGGGCCGAGGGAGCCTACAAGGCTGCGGTCGCGCTGGAGGAGCGAGTCAAGGCGGCGAAGCCCGGCGCAGCCCCGGAGGTGGAGGGGGCGTACGCCGCGGTGGAGGCGCTGGAACGGGAAGTGGCGGCACTGGACGCGGGGCTTGCGGCACCGTCGAGGTAGGCCTGGGACCCGAGCAGGAGTCCGGCACGGGAAGGGACGCTGCCGGTCAGAATCCCGAGTAGGGGTCCACCACGTGACCCACGTAGAGCAGGGTGGGGATGACCCTGCCGCCGTAGTCGGTGAACATCTCGGTGACGAACGACGGTCCTGAGACCCGCCTGGCGCAGGCCGGGTCCTCGGGGTCCGGGTGGGAATCGCCTGCGGAGTTGCACCCGAAGTAGCGCAGACCTGCGATGTCGCCGCCCTGCCTGACCCAGGAAACGAAGATGACGGAGTGGCCCGTACCGTTGGTGCGCGAGAAGTTGACGAAGTCGCCGGGCTGTGCGGCACCCCAGCCGTCCCGAGCCAGGGGGTAGCCGATGCCTGCGACGGCCAGGGCGGTTGCGGAGCTGGCATCGACAGCCACGCCGTAGCCCTGCCAGTGCTGGTAGAACTCGCCTCCGTGCAGCGACTCGAAGGAGAGGTCGCCGAGGGGCTCGGTTTCCTCCAGGCCGTTGGCGACCTGCCATTTCCGGACGGCCAGCAGGAGGATCTCGAGGGTGTGGCCGGTGCAGAAGCACGAGCCCTCGCCGTCCCAGAGCGTTTCCCCGAGGTAGGCCACCGGGTGGACGACCCCCATGGAGCCCGGGCACTCCCTCCAGCAGTACGGGTACTGGCCGTTCTTCGGGTACAGGGTCCAGTCGTTGATGACCTCCACGACGTGGCGGTTGAAGCCCTCGGGCAGCGGCAGGAAGCCCTTGGAAGGAACGAACTCGAGGCTGTCGGTGGCAACGAGGCGTCCGTCTTCGGCGTATGCTTCCACCAGCAGGCGTCTCACGACATTGACGCCGTTGAACTCGTACGTGTGGGTTCCGACGCGTGCCGGCAACGGGGCATTCTGGAGGGGGAGATCGTCTGCGAAGAAGGCGACGCCGGACACACCGTTGCCCGCTTCCCAGGAGAAACGGACCGGGTTGGGGACGACCTGTCCGTCGCTGGGCTCGACGATGTGGACGAAGGGGGCGGGTGCGGCATCGGGAGCCAGGTCTGCCCCGGTTGCGGCGTCCGGGAGCGAAGCTTCCGGGGGGGCGATGTCCGGCGGGTCCGCGGGCACGGAGTCCTGCGTGTCGGGTCGGCTTTGCGGGGTTCGGGCTGCGACGCCGCGGGAGTCGGCTGGCGCGGACCCGGGGCTCTTCGGGCTTCCCGTGCAGGAAGCCAGAGTGGAAAGGAGGAGGGCAAGGATGGCAGCGGCACGCACGCGAGGCTCCATTCGGGGTGAGGATACACCGGCAGCGGAGCCTTGTAAAACGTGCGGGCGTCTGCTATGCGTGAGACGGGGCTCCGGTCCGGGAGGCGCTGTCTTGCGCCGGGTAGGCGGGCTGAAGTTCGGCAACAGGAGGCCACGATGATCAGTTTCGAGCTGGGCGAGCAGCACCAGGTGCTGCGGCAGTCGGTGCGGGAGTTTGCGGAGTCTGTGATTGCGCCCAAGGCGCGTGAGCTGGACGAGAAGGAGCAGTTCAGCGTGGAGATCACGCGGCAGATGGGGGAGATGGGGCTGTTCGGGATCTTCGTCCCCGAGAGCTACGGCGGGGCCGGGATGGACTACCTGGCGTACGTCATTGCGGTGGAGGAGGTGGCCCGGGTGGACGGGTCGCACGCGGCGACGGTGGCAGCGGGCAACTCGCTTGGCATCGGGCCCATCCACTACTTCGGGAGCGAGGAGCAGAAGCGGAAGTGGCTCCCGGATCTGTGTGCCGGCAAGGCCATGGCGTGCTTCGGGCTGACGGAGCCCAACGCGGGGTCGGATGCGGGAGGCACCAAGACACACGCGGTGAAGGAAGGGGACGACTGGGTCATCAACGGGTCGAAGATCTTCATCACGAATGCGACCAACCCGCTGGCGCGTGTTGCGGTGGTCCAGGCGGTGACGGGCAAGTCGGAGGAGGGGAAGAGGGAGTACTCGTGCTTCCTGGTGCCCCACGGGACGCCGGGTTTCAAGACGGTGACCATGCACGGCAAGATGATGTGGCGTGCGTCGGACACGGGCGAGCTGTACTTCGAGGACTGCCGGGTCCCGGATGCGGCCATCCTGGGCAAGCGGGGCGAGGGGTTCCACCAGATGCTCAAGACGCTGGACTCGGGCCGGCTGGCCATAGCGGCCATGGGGCTGGGCGGAGCGCAGGGGGCGTTCGAGAAGGCCGTGGCGTATGCCCGGGACCGGAAGCAGTTCGGCAAGCCCATCGCTTCGTTCCAGGCGATTGCGTTCAAGCTGGCGGACATGGCGACGGAGATCGAGGCTGCGCGCTCGCTGCTGTACCGGGCCTGCTGGCTCAAGGACTCGGGCAAGCCGTTCGGAAGGGAAGCTGCCATGTCGAAGCTCTACTGCTCCGAGGTGATGGGGCGGGTGGTGGACGCCGCGGTGCAGATCCACGGCGGCTACGGGCTGATGAAGGAATACGACGTGGAGCGGTTCTACCGGGACCAGAAGCTGCTGACCATCGGCGAGGGGACCAGCGAGATCCAGCGGCTGGTGATCTCCCGGTACGTGATCAACGGGTAGCAGAATCCCTCTTGTTTCTGGCGCAGATGGAGAAGACGAGCTCCTCGAGAAGGAGTCTCGCGTCGATTCCCGTGGACTTGAGGCGCCTGTCCGCGTGGTGGATTGCGGAGAGCGCCGCGGCCAGCTCCGATTCGGAGAACCGCCTGCAGTTTCCCAGTGCGGACCGCGCTGCGGCTTCGTGAGCCTTGCGTGCGCCGGCCTTGCCCCTGGCGCCGATGCGGTCGGCCAGGGTGGACGGGCTGCCTGCGTCCTTGAGGCTGGCGGCCATGGCCATGTTGGAGAAGTCGGTTGAGAGGTAGGAGAGGAGCCGGACGGGCAGGTCGGTGAGGGAGACCTTCTTCTTCTCTTCGATGAGGTTCCTGTAGAGGCGGTCGAGCACGGTGAGCGCCCTGGCCGCGTCCCTTCCTGCAACGGCCTTGCTGAACTCGTACAGGTGGTGGCCCTGGAGGCGTTGGACCATGTCGATGACGTCGAAGCGAGAGATATGGCCGCCCGGGCCTGCGAACGCTGCCAGCTTCTCGGCTTCCTTCTGGAGGGTGTCGAGGGAGTCTCCGCACGCCTCCACGAGGGCATCCACTGCGTCGGGGTCGATGGAGACCTTGCGCTGGCGCAGGATCTGGGCCATGAGCTCCTCGATGCCCGCGCCCTTGGACTCGACCGAGAAGACGAAGAACCAGCCGGCCTTCTGTGCCAGGTCCACGATGACCGCTCCTCGAGAGAACCGTGCGGCTGCCAGGACCAGGAGCCCTTTGCCGGGGGGGGGTTCTGCGAACTTGCGCAGGGCATCGAGCTCGGCTGGCGCGCAGGGAGGATCGGCCACGAGCCAGCCGTCGGCTTCGGAAACCAGCACGAGTCGGCGCCGGGCGAGCATGGGAGCCGAGCGTGCCGCGACCAGCCAGTTGGCGGGGGAGGAGTCGCGGCCCGAGAAGGTCTGCCGGTTCAGGGACCGGGCCGCGGGCGGAAGAGCTTCCTCCACCAGCATTTCGCGGGCGCGGTCGAGGACCGTTGTGGACTCGCTCACCAGCACGACGAAGGGAGGCAGGGGGCCGTCCTTGAGCTTCTGTCCGTAGTCCTTGAGCTGGTCTCTGACGCCGGGCACGCTCCCCTCCTGGCGAAAGCCGGATTATTTCACAACCGCACTCCGCTGCCAAGCGTTTGCCCGCGAGATAGGGATATGATATACAGGAGGGGTCTATGAAACAGGGTCCGGGCCGTGGTCCCGGACATTGGAGATATCGATGGACAAGGATGGCTATCCAGGTACCGGCAGTTTCAGGAAGGCGGCGGTCGCGCTGAAGAACATCTTCTCGAACAGACTGCGAAGGAGGGTCATCGGGTTCGACGTGCGGGGCAAGGTGTGCGAGATCCCTCACGGAAGCTCTGTGGCTTACGCCGCGGCGTGCAACGACAGCACGCCTGCGTACTTCGACAAGCAGGGTGGGCTGGTGCCACCGCTTTTTGCTGCACGAATGGTCAAGGAGGTGCTGGAGGAGGTCATCCTGCATCCAGGTCTGGGGATGAACGTTCTGCGAATGGTCCATGCGGAGCAGTCGCTGAAGTTCCACCGTCCGTTGCGGGTGGGGATGAGGGTGACCCCGCGTGCGGTCATCGACAAGATCCGGGAGGTGTCCACGGGTGAAATCCTGGATGTGGAGGTGAGCCTGTCGGACGAGGAGGGGGTTGTGGTGGAGGGGCTGGCCAGCATGTTCATGCGGGTGGGCGGCCGCGGGCGACGGAAGCGGGCGGAGGGGGAGCGGAAGTCGGGGGGAGACGATCGTCCGGCCATGACCGAGGTGGCGCGGTTTTCGGTGGGGGTGGACCAGCCGGAACGGTATGCGGCGGCATCGGGGGACTACAACCCGCTCCACACGAGCCCGTTCGTGGCGCGGCTGGCCGGATTCAAGGGGCCCATCGCGCACGGGCTGTGCGTGCTGGCCATGACCACGGGCAAGCTGACAGAGCACCTGGCGGAGGGGGACCCTTCGCGGCTGGCGCGGGTGGCGGTGAGGTTCGCGCACCCGGTCTACCCCGGGCAGCCGTTGGTGGTGAAGGTGCGGCAGGACGCTTTGCTGACCCATTTCCTCGTGGAGAACGACAAGGGCCGGCCGGTGCTCACCGAGGGCCAGGTTGTATTCAAGTAGCCGGCGCCTGAAATCCGTTGCCGGTTTCCAGGGCCGTGCATAAGATGCTTGTCTGAAGTGGAGGTCGCGTTGCCGTCTGCCATATACTTCGTCCTGCTGCTGGGTGGTCTCATCCTTGTGCACGAGCTCGGCCACTTCCTGATGGCCAAGGCGATGGGCGTCAAGGTCCTGGTGTTTTCCATCGGGTTCGGGCCCGCGCTGCTCAAGTGGCGCCGCGGGGACACGGAGTACCGGCTGGCCGCGGTCCCGCTGGGCGGGTTCGTAAAGATGTTCGGGGACGAGGTCGGGGAGGAGTTTCCGCGCCAGTCTGCGGCCGGGGAAGCCGGGGCAGCGGCAGCGGAAAGCCGCGGCGAGACGAGCGGGCCGCAGGCTTCCGGACAGGAGCCTGCGGCAGGCGACGCGGTCGGAGGGGACGCCGCTCAGAAGATCTACGGGGTGACTGCGGGGCGCTTCGTCATCGTGGAAGCGGACAAGGCGTTCAACAACAAGCCTGTGTGGCGGCGGACGCTCATCGTGCTGGCCGGGCCCGCGGCGAACCTCGTGCTCCCGTTCATCGTGTTCTTCGGCATGCTGCTGACGCACACGGAGCTGGTCCCGTCCTACATCGGCGGCGTGGAGGAAGGGGGGCCTGCGTGGCAGGCGGGGATCCGTCCCGGCGACACGGTGGAATCCATCGACGGGGAGCGTGTCGACTACTGGTGGCAGATGGAGCGGCGGGTCAACGAGGGAGCGGGGCGCAGCCTTTCCATGACGGTGCGCCGCGGGGACGGGACATTCACGACCGGCGTGGTGCCCGAAGAAGTCAAGACTCTCCGGCACGGCCAGATCGGGCTGGAGGAGAAATCGGGGCGGATGATGGTGACGTCCCAGGCGCTGGACCCGGTCATCTGGGTGCGTGCGGGAAGCCCTGCCGCGGCTGCGGGGCTTTCGACGTTCGATCGCGTCCGGACCGTGGACTCGAAACGGGTTCGCTTCCTGTCGGATGCGCTGTCTGCGCTCGCGCTTCCCGGGGAGCACGTGGTGGAGGTGATGCGGGAGGAGCCGTACGGGTTCCTCGGACATGCGGTGATGAGCCTGTACACCGGGCGACACACGGTGAGGCTTTCCGGGCCGGTGGCGGAAAGCGACGTCACCGCGGCCGAGCTTTCGATCCACGAGGTGGACAAGGAGAGCGCTGCTGCGGCGCTGGGGCTCACGCCGGGCTGCCGGCTCGTGTCCGTGGACGGGCGGAAGTTCATCCTGTGGACGCTGATGGAAGGGTATTTTGCGGAGAACGTGGAGAAGCCCATCGCGGTGGCGTGGGTGGAGCCTGACGGCACCCCGCGGAAAGGGGTGCTCAAGCTGGTGCCCGAGACGATCAAGGGGGAGTTCAACGAGGACCGGACGGTGGTGCGGTTCGGTGCGTTCGGCCACGCCACGGTCGGTTCGCCGGACCTGGTGGAGAACCGGGAGCTGTTTGCGTATGCATCGCACATGGCGTGGGAGGGGGCACGGGATGCGTTCCGTGTGACCGTTGCGGGGCTGGTGGGGCTCATCGTGGGCAAGGTTCCGCTCAAGGAGATGGGGGGTCCGATCCTGATCTACTCGATGGCGTCCAAGACCGAGACCGAGGGATGGGACTACTTCTTCTTCGTGATGGCCTGGCTGTCGATCAACCTGGGGATCATCAACTTGCTTCCGATACCGATCCTGGATGGTGGTCACCTGTTCTTCTTTGCCATCGAGGCGGTCATTCGCAGGCCGGTGCCTGTGAAGGTACGGCAGGGTGCGGCGTGGGTCGGCCTGCTGATGATCCTGGGCCTCATGGTGCTGGTGTTCTACAACGACATCATGCGGAACTGGAGTGCGATCCTGAACTGGTTCTAGGCCGTCGGGCCGGGAGCGGGGGGCAGCATGGGTCTTCGTTCCGGAGGGAAGGTGAAAGGTCGGTACTCTGCCGCGACCCCGTCCACGAGGCCGGGGCCTGTGACGCTGTGCGTGGACACGTCCGGCGACTGGACGAACCTGGCGCTGGGAAGCGGCGAGGCGCTGCTGGCGACGATGTCCACGTTTTCGGTGCATGCGCACGCGCGAACCTTGCTTGCCAGCATCGAGCACCTGCTGGCGACGCAGCGGATGGGGCTTGCGGACGTAGACGTGCTTGCGACGTGTCTCGGGCCGGGGTCCTTCACCGGGCTGCGGGTTGGGGTGACCACGGTCAAGGGGCTCCGGTTCGCACTGGAGAAGCCGGTGGTCGGCGTGCTGGCCACGGACGTGCTGAGGGCCGCGCTGCCGGAGGAGAAGCAACTGGCCTGTGCGATCGATGCGAAGAAGGGCGAGGTGTATTTCTGCCTGTTTCGGAGAGCCCGTGGGAAGGACGCGCTGGTGGTGCCGCACTTCGCCGCGCTGCCGGAGGACGGGGTCCAGCGGATCCTGTCTGCGTGCCGGGGTCCGGTGCTGATGGTAGGATCCGCGTGCCGCGTGCACCCGGACCGGCTGGTGGCAGCGGGTCGTGGCCGGGTGGAGCTTTGCCCATCCCTTGCCGGGGATCTGCCTGCGGAGGTGTTGTACCGGGTCTGTGTCGCTGCCGCGTCCCGTGGCGGGAAGAGGTCTGAGGCGAAGATCGAGCCGTTCTACGTGAGGCCGCCTTCCATCAGCGTGCCGAAGCCGGGCTAGTAGCTCCCGCCCGTGCTGATGGAGGTGCCGCCCACGGTGCCTTCGATGGAGTACGACAGGGACACGCTGCCGTCCAGGGTGATATCGGCCATGCCTGCCCGGGTTGCGGTCTGGGTGGACGAATTCGCTTGCGGGGTTAGCTGCCGATGTGCTAGAAGGTCGCCAACGATTTTGTCAACCTACTGGAGGATTCTATGAAAAGAGTGTTTGCAGTGTTGCTGATGGCGGTCGTGGCGTGTTGCTTTGCAGGGTGCGGCGAGAAGTCGAGCGCGGACAAGGGCGCTGAGGCCGTGAAGGCGGTCAAGGCTCCCGAGTCTCCGGAGAAGGTGGTGCTCGAGGTGGTGGCCGCGGTGAAGGCGGGCGAGCTGGTGAAGGTGTACGCGATGCTGCCCGATTCCTACCAGAAGGACGTCCAGGCCGTGTTCGACAAGGTGGCGGCCAAGATGGACAAGGAGATCTACGAGAAGGCGTTCGGGCTGCTTCCCAAGGCGCTGGAAGTGGTGAAGGCGAACAAGGACAAGATGCCGGTTCCGCCGGAGATGCTGGCGACGGCCGAGGAAGTCCTGAAGATCTTGACCGCTGCGAAGCTGAACACGTACGACGGGTTCAAGGCCCTGAACATCGCGGGCTTCCTTGCGGACAACGGCAAGGCGATCGCGGACCTGGCGTGGAAGGGCGCTTCCATGGACGGGAAGAACCCCGAGGAGCTGAAGAAGATGCTCGACACGGTCAAGGCCGAGCTGAAGGATCCCAAGGCCACGGGCGACACGCTGGTGGTGGTCGTGACGGTTGGCGAGAACAAGGAGGAGATGGAGTTCAAGAAGGTGGAAGGCAAGTGGATTCCCACCGAGCTGGCGAACGGCTGGGCCAAGGGCAAGGAAGAAGCCATGAAGAACGTGGATGGCGCCATGGCCGAGTTCGAGAAGAACAAGGAGCAGATCAAGGGGATGCTGACTGGCGTCGAGGCCGCACTGGCCAAGAACGACCCGTCCGCGCTGATGGGCCTGATGATGATGGGCGCCATGGGCGGCGGCGGCGCTCCGGCTCCTGAGGTTGCCCCGGCTCCCGAGGCGGCCCCGGCCCCGGCCCCGGCGCAGTAGGCGCCAACCTGTCCCTCCCTCGTTTCCCCGAGACCCGCCCTACCCCGTCCGACTCGAAGACAGGCGTCTGCGCCGACCGGGAAGACCCGCGGTCTTTCGCGGGCGCGTTTGATTGACTTTGGATCTACCCGTCGTTATAAGAAGAGGCTGTTGTTTGCACAGGAGCACGACATGAAGCTGCACCTGCTGGCGGGGATGGTACTTGCCTTTGCGGTGTCCGGGGTTGCCTGGGCCCAGGAGAAGACCCCGGAGGACTACTTCCGGGACGGCAACGCGGCGTTCACCGAGGGAGCCTACGAGAAGTCCATCGGCCTGTACCAGAAGGCGGTCTCGGGCAAGGACGACTTCAAGGAGGCGTGGTACAACCTCGGCGCGGCCTACGGGCAGACCCGGCAGTACGACAAGGAGGTGAACTGCTACCGCAAGGCGCTCCAGCTCGACCCGACGTATGCGCGGGCACACTACAACCTGGCCCTGTCGCTGGAGGACAGCGGCAAGTTCGACGAGGCGCTGGCCGAGTACCGGGAGACGTTGAAGGCGGAACCGGAAGCGCTGGATGCGCTGGTCAACACGGGCATCCTGCTGTCGCGCATGGAGAAGCTGGACGAGTCCATCGAGACGTACCAGAAGGCGCTGGCGCTGGACGACGGCGTTCCGGACATCCACTACAACCTCGGCATCGTGTACGGGAAGAAGGCCAAGGTTGCGGAGGACGCGGCAGCCCGCGACGAGCTGCTGAAGAAGGAGGTGGCCGAGTACCAGAAGGCGCTGGAGATCCGGCCCACGTTCTACAAGGCGTGCTACAACCTGGCGCTGGCGCACAACCGGGCCGGCAACCTGGACGGCGAGATCGCCGCGTACGAGCAGGCGCTGGCCATCCGGCGGAACTACCCCGAAGCGCTCTACAACCTGGCGTACGCCTGGGAAGAGAAGGGCGACGTGGGCAAGGCCGTGGAGTACTGGAAGCAGTACGTCGAGGTCGCTTCCAAGTACGAGAGTGAGAAGCCGTTCGTGGAGATCGCTCAGAAGGAGCTGGCCCGGCTCGAGGGGAAGCAGTAGCCCATGCCGCGGCAGGAGCCCCGAAGCCCGCTGCAGATCCTCTCGTCAGTCGCCCGGAGCTGCGAGTTCATGGACCCCTCCAAGCGGGGGGGGGCCCACACCGACGTGCTCGTCATGAACCCGGAGCGCCTTGCCGGTGAGCTGAGCACGGCAGGCGGAATCGCTGCGGGAGACCCGTTTCGAGAGAAGCTGGAGAGCCTGTCCGCGGAGATCTCCCGGCGCTTCATCGTCAAGCGCGGGAAGATCGAGGACTTCCGCATGCAGGTGGTGGGCAAGGCAGACAACGTCATCCCACGCGACCTCATGTCCGCTGCCTTCGGTCCCGCGGGTTACAACCTCATGCCCACGGTCGAGAAAGTGGTGACGGACGCGTGGGAAGCCGGCCGCGAGATCCCGTACTTCTGCTTCGGGAAGCGGGACCTGATCCTGGCCCCGGACATCGTGGGGCAGCTGCGGGCAGCGCTGTCGCAGGGGAAGAAGCCCAAGGGGTACTTCAAGCCGGAGAGGGACACGTTCCTTGCGTTCCTCGACGAGTCGGGCGGGCAGGACGTGTCGCTGTCGCTGTACGACGTGCTGATGCAGGATCCCTACTTCAAGGGGAACGTGCGCTCCTGGACCGACCTGCACGCGTACCAGAGATTCGTGCGGGACAACCCGCTGACCCGGGAGATGGAGGACCGGCTCGGCCCGTTCTTCGAAGCGCCCATTACGGTGGGAGTGCGCGACACGATCCGCTGGGCGCTGGGAAGCCGCCACCCGGCCGGCATGGGGTGGGAGCGTGCCAGGGCCAACATCCTGCGCTGCTTCTCCACTCAGGGGGAGGAGAACTTCCTGCCCGCGGAGATCACCTACTATGCGATGGACATGGGCCGGGACCTGTCGCAGTCCATGGCCGAGGTGGCCCTCAACCGGGATGTCGTGGCACGGTTTGCGGTGCAGGTGGGGGACGCGCTCAAGGCCCGGGGGTTCGTCGGGCTGTCCAACAGGCAGGTGGAGCGCCTTGCGTGGCTCGTGCTGGACTTCCACCACGGATATCCGCTCTACGAGCTGGAGCCCTACCAGGGGGTGGTGAGCGTTTCGACGCTGAAGCTTGCGGTGCGGGTCGTGGCAGCGCTGGGCCTGCTGGTCACCCGCCGCGGCATACCGGAGAAGCGGAACCGCAATCTCCCGGTGGCGCTGCGTCGTCCCGGAGCGCTGCTGGACTTCGCGGCAGGCCTCGACGGCCAGGGCCAGCAGCGCCTGCTTGCAGGGCTGGAGCAAGCGCTTCTATCGTACGTGACCCGGGGCGGCGTGCAGGACGAGGCCGGCAACGTGCTCCGGTATCGCCGCATCCCCCGCACGTTCTACACGTTCCAGGAGCGTGCGGACTGGCAGTCGGGGCTCAAGGGGACGGTGGAAGACGTCTTCACGCTCGAGCAGCTCTACGAGGAGCCCCGCCGGGACCTGTTGAAGACCGTGCCGGAGCTGGCGGAGAAGCTCACGGTATTCTTCACGCTGGTCTACCGTCACTTCAAGGACACGGGCTTCTGCGTGGATCTGCGGCCCCGCAACGCGGGCCGCGACATCTTCATCCTCGGCATCTGGGGCTACGTGTCGGACAACCTGCTGCTGGTGGTATACCGGGACCGGTCCGGGCAACGGCACGTGGACCTGAGCTTCGTGGACAACCGGGACCAGTTCAAGGAGTACCGCCGGGGCGAGGACCGCCGGGTGCCGCTGGGGATAGCGAAGTACGCGCTGCGGCTGACCGCGCCCCTGGTGGAGCCGGCCCTGCTGCGCTCCATCGGCATGTTCACGCACATGTCGTGGCAGGGCCGCGTGGACAAGGGGACTCCCACGACCCTGTCCGGGTGGATGGGGCTCGGGGTGGACGTGCTGCAGGAGGTCGCTCAGGCGGGCCTGGACAATGCGTTCACCAGTGCGCGCTCCACCGCGGAGGACGCGGTGGACGACGTCTTCACCGCGCTGCGCCGCATCGTCGGCCCGCGTGGGTAGTCGCATGCGGCTCTCGTTCTCGTCTCCCCTCGGTCGACCGCCTGCGTTTGCCTGCGTGAGCCTTGGCGTGGTCGGCCTGTGGGCGCCGGTCGCGCTGGCAGGCGGGCCTGCCACGCTCCGGTTCGACTCCAAGCTCCCGCTGCGCGTGGTGGCCCTGGAAGCGTCCGGGGAGCGGACCATCGGGACGACTCCCACGGAAGGAGCCCGCGGGCTGTGGATTCCAGCCGGGGCCGCCTGGTTCATCGAGCCGGCCGGAAGCACCGGCAGCGACGGGACTGCCGGAGGGGCAAGCCTGCTCGAAGTCGTGGCCGAGGCTGGAGAAAAGAAGGTCCCTGGCCTGAGGCTCTGCGTCCGTGCCGCTCCGGGGACACAGCCCGGGGCCGCGGTTGCTGCCGGGCCGGAGACGCAGCCCGGGGCCGACCGCGGCCTCGACCCGGAGGTTCTTGCCGCGGTCGGCAAGCTC
>Ga0233425_10005451_pt1 | contig 20069 bp, 14 predicted proteins | sample Watercolumn_Towu_2_FD_181712 | JGI IMG/M metagenome (GOLD analysis project Ga0233425, IMG submission 181712) | Freshwater microbial communities from Lake Towuti, South Sulawesi, Indonesia - Watercolumn_Towuti2014_140_MG | ecosystem: Environmental > Aquatic > Freshwater > Lake | place... | reverse complement strand
CAGGCATCTGGCATCGGCGCAGACAAGCGTGATGTTTTCAATGCCGCGCTCCTCAAGGAATTTCCGCCCAACAATCAGGTCTACAAGCGAGTAATCCAGCCCCACTCCGGCGTCGAACCCTTTCATTATCCACGGAACCGCCGTGCCGGTTCCGCAGCCGACGTCCAGAAACAGACGCGAGCCGGCAAGCGAGCGCCCGCTGTCGGCAAGAAGTTTGTTGCGCTGAAAACACCGGTACGCCCCCTTCGATTCATACGACAGCTCGAACGCCAGATTGAACTCGATGAGGTCGCGCGGGCACTCTCCGCTTCCTCCAAACCTGATTTTCAGCAGTTCCTCGAACGATGATGAATCGTAAGCGGCAAGCAGCGCATCGCGAACATCTATCTCCCTGGCGGAAGGGCTGAATTCCTTGCTCACTCCGCGAAAATCGGCCACTCCCGCGTAGACCGGAAAACTCATGCCGCATGAGCGGCAGACTGCAGCATCTTTTTCCCGGTCGAGACCGCCCCTGCACGACGGACAGACCAGAATATCGTTATTCATGAACACGCCGTATCACCCTCCACGAATCGCCCTGAGCGTAACCCATCGCGAAATAAGATCCCAATCGCTCGCGGTGAAGAACCTGAAAACCCGCATGGCAAAAACATATCCTCCGAAGTAGACAAGCGTTCCGGCAAGCAGCATCGACAGCGCAGGAACATCAATGTACTTGAGCGGATACACAACAATGCCTACACCGGCGGCACATAAAAGCGGCTTGACAAGCTGCCCAACTTTGATCAACTCAGACAGCCTTATGTCCGCGTGAACGCTGGTTTTCCAGAGCATATACCCGCAGCCCGAAAGCTCGCCGAGAACCACGGCGTAGGCCGGGCCGCTTATGCCAAGCGAGCGTTCAAGCAGAATGCCCAGCGCCGCGCTAACCGCAAGCGAGACGGTCACGCCGGTGAGAATGGGACGAGTCTGGCCGGTTGCCTGCAATATCGTCCGGTACGACGCAATACGCACAGGCAGAAGAAGCAGATATATGCGGAATATCGTAACGCATTCCAGATACTCGGCGGTGAAAAGAAGCGTCACTATCTGTTCGGCGAACATAAACGCGAAAACGAAAAGCGGGAAGAAAAGAAGCGACACCTTCCACATCGATTCGCTCCACAGGTGAAGAATGCCCGCCCTGTTTCCGGCTGCGTGATATTCGGAAATCCGGGGAATCATGAGCGAGCTGAGCGCGTAAGGAAGTATGGCCACAAACGGAAGCTCGAACGCGCCGCGCGAATAGACCGCGAAGTTCACCGGATTGTAGAACGTGGCAACGATGAACTGGTCGATATACCTTCGCGCCGTTCCGATCATCACCGATCCGCCAAGCGGCAAGCCGTATCCCATCTGCTTCTTCAGCATCGGCAGATCGAAAAAACGCGGCATTCCACCTTCGAGCGTTGCAAAGACATAAACGAGTATCAGGAACTGAAGCATGTAGACTGCAAGCATCGAAAACAGAATCGTTTTCAGATCTTTGCGCATGACAAGCGGAATCAGCACGCAGAAGAAGTTGAACAGCGCAACCCCGGTGTTCAGCATCGATGCCATGTTGGTTCTGCCGAGCGCGATAAGCGTTGTCTGCGTGCATTTGCCGGGAAGGAGAAACAGAAAAAAGAGGCTGAAAACAAGAGTATAATTCTTCAGGTCGGGATTATTAAAAGACGCGCTGATGAAATCCCCCAGCATCCAGCAGGCAAGCGCCGCGGCAAAGCCCATGCCGATCAAAACCATGAAGACCTGAAACGCAAGCTGCTTCTTCTCTTTGGCTGTCGAGGCGCGCGGAATGAAATACGAGAGGCTTTCCGGCAGGCCCACGGCTATCGATGAAGTTACCAGCACCGCAATCAGCATCACCTGCCGGAACGTTCCATAGTCGTACTTGGTCATATACCGGACCATCAACATGCCTATAACGATCTGCAGGAAGGAGTCGAGAAAGCTGCTCCCCATGTAGACAATCGCCTTGTCAGCGAATTTTTTCATCGCTCTACCGGCCTTACATCCTTCGCGCGAACAATTCGGCGTATGCGCTGAAGAGCGCCTTCTCCGCCTGCGCCCAGTTGTATTTTTCGATTCCCGCCCGCCGCGAATTCGCCTTAAACTCCTCGATTCTCCCCGGCTCGCGGAAAGTTTTGAACGCCGCCGCAACGCTTTCCCGTGTAATACCGTCAAGCACCACTCCGCAGTTTTCGTCGCGAGTGATCTTGCCGATCTCGCCGAGATTGCCGGTCAGAAGCGCATTTCCGGCTGCAAGCGCCTCGAAAAGCTTGTTTGGTGCGCTGAAGCGGTTGTTGCCGCGATTGCCCTCAAGCCCGTAGTAACTCACGTCGGAAACGGCGGTTATGAGGGGAACGCGCGCCGGAGGCGTGTAGCCGAGGAAAAGAATATTCTCCGCGCCGCCCATGGCAGCGGTAATCTCCTTCTCCTGCCGCCCTTTGCCGCCAAGAACAAGAAAAACGTCCTTGTCCCGGCGCACCGCCTCGATCATCGGAAGCAGAATGCGCGAATGATCGAAATAGCCCACATACGACACCACAAGCTTGCCCGGCGGTATGCGAAGCTGTTCGCGCGCCGCGGCAAGCTCCGCTTCGGGCAACCTGAACGCATCAAGCCGCTTCCAGTTGCCGACAACAACCGTCTTGCGCGCGCCGCGTTTTTTGTACTCTTCCTCGATGATCGAGCCAACCGTTATCAACAGGTCTATCCTCTTCACAAAATACCGTTCCGCCTTCGCGATTCCCCATTTGATGAGCGGATGAACGTTGTCCTCCAGCATCTCGTGATAGCTCTCATGCGCGTCGAAGATGACCGGGATTTTGAGTTTTCTCCCGATTTTCCAGCCAAGCGGCAGCGTGTTGAAGTCGTGAGCGTGAATAACTTCCGGACGAAATTCCGGCGCGCGCCGCAGCGCCTCCTTCCAGAACTTCCAAAGGTATCCCATCTGCGACGAACCGCGGCCATAGCTGGATTTTATGAATATTCGTTCCAATTTTATGCCGTCAACGACATCGCTTTCCCGATGCTTCAGTTCCCTGTCCCAGCATAGAATTGTCACGTCGTAACCGGCTCCAACCAGCGAACGGGCCTCGTGATGCACGCGCGGATCGGGGTCGAAGCCGTTTGGCAGAAGCATCAGCACCCTCTTTTTTCCCATCGCGCCCTCCCCTACCTGATCGGCGTCCAGACGCGGTCGCGCCTGCCGATCATGAATTTCCAGACACCGTTCAAAACCGCGCCGTTTACAACGCAGAAATAATACGGGACGTAAAAAAGCTTCAGCTTCGGAAGCCCAAGCCTGTCCATCGCCAGCCCCGCAAGGGCAGCGCCGTAAAAAAAACATTGCAGCCCAAGCAGCACCGCGTACACGGGCGCGCTATCAGGCCCTGCAAATATCGCGGCATTCGCAAACAGCGCCGCCATCATGAAGACCGGCGCGGCCCACCGCAGCACCTTATGAGAGAACAATTCGAAGGAATAGAGCGGATATTTGAACGGGTTCAGTATCCGTCGCATGAAAACAAGCCCTGAAATCGCCCGCGTTATCACGCGGCTTCTCATGCGGAATTCCTCATCGCGCCCCTTCGACGCCTTCTCTATCGAAACGGCCTCTTCATCCATCACCGAACGGAAGCCCATAGTGTAGAGGTTGAGCGGCGTCAGAAAATCGTCATCGAGGCTCAAACCTCCGCCCTCGTTGAACGGCATGTACAGCTCACGTCTCATCGAATATATGCACCCGGCTGCGCCCAGAACCGAACCGATGTCGCTCTCGATCCTCTTGATCCAGCTTTCATATCGCCAGTAGAGCGAGCCGCCCTCCCCTACCGCCGAGTTCTCGTCGTTTGTGTAAACGACCTCTCCTGTCACGCAGCCTATTGACGCATCAACATAATTTCGCACCAGCATGCGAATGGCGTCCGGCCGGTAGATCGTTGGCGCGTCTGAGAAAACCAGTATCTCGCCCTTTGCCTGCGTGACGGCATGGTTTCGGGCCACAGTCTTTCCTCCGCGGTGATCCAGGCGCGAAAGCCTCACGTTTCTGTCCGCGTATTCACGCACAATGTCGTCAGTGGCGTCCGACGAGCAGTCGGACGCCACGATGATCTCAAGCCTGTCCTTCGGATAATCGAGCGCCAGGGAATTCTCTATTTTCCCGCGAATGCACTTTTCCTCGTTAAACGCGGCGATAAGCAGCGAAACCGAAGGCGTGATGTCCGCCCGCGCCACCGGCTTCCTCAGCCGCCCCCGCAACACCGCAAGCAGGGCCGGATAGAAGAAATATGTATGGGCGACCAAAAACATCGACACCCACAAGATGACTTCAGCGGCAGGCATCATGCCTTGCCGACATGCCCCACGACACAGAAAAGTTTGCCGACCTTTTCGATCTCGACCCGCGCGAATCCGGCGTCTTTCATCAGATTGTGTATCTGCTTTCTGGTGAAGAAATAGACGTCGCATTTGCGAAGGCCAAGGCGAATTTTCCTTACAGGCGCGCGCCAGGTGAACAGACGCGGGAATGAAAGTATCACGCGGTCTGAAGTCAGCGCGGCCATGCTCTTTATGAGCGGAAGCGGCTCGCTGACGTAATCGAACAGCCCGATGCCTATCGTTACATCAAACTTCTTCTCCGGCTTGTACTGGAAAAGCTCGACCTTCAGGAACTCGCAGATGTCCGCCACGCCGTTACCGGCAGCGTGTTTCTTTGAGGCGTCTATCATGCTGTCCGAGATGTCCAGTCCCACCACGCGAGCCGCGCCGCGTTTTGCGTATTCCACCGAGTACCTGGCCGTGCCGCAGCCCACATCCAGAAATGACCGCCCCTTGATCGGCTCCGAATGCTTCATCGTGAACTCGTAACGCTCGTACATGTCCTTGCGGAACACCGAGTCCAGGAAGTTCTGAAAACCGGACTTTTTGCGGCTGTAAATAGAATCGAACGCTTCCTGCTCCGCGTCCCAAAAGTTCTTCTGTCTGCGAATCTCTTCATTCATGACCTTCAGGCTCCTTCGTTGTCTGTTATTTATTAACGCCGTCCGGTATCAGACCGGCGCACTCCCCAACCCATCCAGGTACTTCGCGCAAGTAATGAACCGGCAATCCTTGAAACCCGTCACAAAAGACTCCAGCTTCTTCAGCGTCCGGGAAAGATTCAGGTAATGCCTGAACCGGAACATCGCCGACGCCTCGCCCACCCTCGGCTGCCCCGGATCGATCTCCCACGGATGCATGTAAAACAGGTACGCCCCGCAATCATCCAGTATCGACCCGACCCCGGCGCGAAACACCGGCGATGGAATCAGGCGGAAATATCCGCCGCCGCCCCATGGAATGATCCTCCCCGCCGCTTTCAGGTTGCTGATCGGCAGTTCGCGTATCCCGCCGGGCAGGCAAACGGCGATACCGCCGGACTTGCCGGCATCTCCGGATTCGCCAATTTGGGGCATCGCTATCTTTCCATGCCGCTCGTTCACGCCGGAGGAATTGTAGCTGGAATCGTATGCGTAACCGCACTCGGCAAGGGCTGAAACCGCGTCATCCGTTATCGAGAAGCTTGCAGCCCGATAGCCGGCAACCGGAACGCCGACGGTATCCTCCAGCGCTTTTTTGGAATCGGCAAGATCGCGCCTCAACTCCTTCGGACTCTGCTTCGTGCAAAGCTCGTGGACATGTCCGTGCGATGCGATCTCATGGCCACACGCCTGAATTTCGCGAACAAGGCCGGGTATCTTCTCGCATAGCCAGCCCAGCACGAAGAAAGTGGCGCAAACGTTATGCCTGTCCAGAAAATCAAGCAGTTCGCGCGTACTGCGCTCCACCCTCAACTCGCGCTCCGGCCATGTCTCGAAGGGAATATAGCCCTTGAAATTCTCCACCTGAAACCAGTCTTCCACATCAACGGTTATAAGAATGGCTCCCCTTCCGGAACGGGAGGAATCAGTTGATGTCATCAGCCCTGTCCGCTCCACGAACGGATATGTTTCGCGTACCAGCCGATGCACTCGGTCATGCCGCTGTAAACGTCGTAACGCGGACGATAGCCAAGCAGTCGCTGAGCTTTCGAGATGTCCGCCTGCGAATGCCTTACGTCACCCGCGCGGAAATCGCCGTACCGCGGCTCGATGGATGCAACATCGGGGCTGAACCGCGACAGTCCCTCGCGTATCACCCGGAAAAGCTCGTTCAGGGTTGTGCGTCCGCCAAACGCCACGTTATAAACCTGATTCACGGCGTCGGGATTGTCGGCTGCAGCGGCAAGGATGTTCGCCTGAACGGTATTGTCTATGTAACAGAAGTCGCGGCTCGTTTCGCCGTCGCCGTTAATGACCGGCGGCTTGCCGTCGAGCATCTCGCCCACCCATCTGGGAATCACTGCCGCATAGGCTCCGTCTGGATCCTGTCTCCGGCCAAACACGTTGAAGTAGCGCAGCCCGACGCACTCGATACCGTATGTCCGGGCGAAGACATCGGCGTAAATCTCGTTGACGTACTTGGTTACGGCATACGGAGAAAGCGGCTTGCCGATAGTGTCCTCCACTTTCGGAAGCGCGGGGTGGTCTCCATATGTCGAGGATGAACCGGCATACACGAAACGCTTCACCCTTGCGTCGCGGGATGCCACCAGCATATTGAGAAAACCGTCGATGTTCGCCTGATTGGTCGTTATCGGATCGTTTATGGAGCGCGGCACGCTGCCCAGTGCAGCCTGATGCAGCACATAATCCGCTCCCTCGCAGGCGCGGCGGCAGTCATCTGGCAGGCGGATGTCGCCCTCCATAAATGTAAAACGCAGCCATGCCTCATCGCCCGCAAGCTTCCGCACATCTTCCAGATTGCGGCTGTGGCCGGTGGCGAAATTGTCCAGGCCGACAACAGTCTGGCCAAGCCTGAGCAGTTCCTCAAGCAGGGCCGAGCCGATAAAACCGGCCACACCCGTTACAACCCATCTGCGGGGCGATGATGCAAGCTGCTGCCTGATCGAATCCATGCACATAATAAGAACTCCGTTAGTTGTCGCGTGATTGAAGCCTGAGGCGTCTTTCTTTTTCCACCATTTCGCGCCGCTCCCTTTCGATGCGAAGTTTCTCCGCCTCCACCTCCATCGACTTCGAGGCCATGCGCGCGCGCTTGCGCTCAAGAAGCTCCATGAGGGAATTCTCCACCGCCTGCATACCCGAAAGCGGCTCGGCCTCCGGAGCAGCCAGCTCCGGCCCTTTCAGGAACTTGTCCAGAAGCGCCATGCCAAGACCGCTCATCATCATCTCCAGGCGTGTAAGCCGCTCCTTGATGGATTCGATATCGCCAACCAGAACGGTGCGCTCGCGTCCGACGACTTCCTTTTCCACAACCGTATCGGTTGACTGCTTCTCCTCCGCCAGTTCCTCCACGATCTCGCGAATCTGCTTGAGGCCTATGACCTTAACCTGATCGGTGAAGGCGCTCAGAAGCGCATAGTCGCATATAACGTTGATCAGCCTGGGCCTTCCGCCGCTGAACTTGAATATCTCAGATATGACGCCCGGCTCGAAGCTTACGGCGTTCTGGTTTCCGGCCACCGCCATGCGATGGCGGATGTAGCCTTCCAACTCCTCCTCCACAAGCGGTCGAAGATGACAGCTCACGGTAATGCGCTGCGAAAGCTGTTCGAGCTCCGGACGGGACAGCGTTGCCCTCAATTCAGGCTGTCCGACCAGAATGATCTGAAGCAGCTTAGACTTGTCGGTTTCGAGATTGGAAAGCAGCCGAACCTCCTCGATCAGATCGCTGGAGAGGTTCTGCGCCTCGTCAACGACAAGCACACACTGATTGCGCTCAGCGTATTGATTAATAAGAAAATCGTTGAGGTCGCGAAGCAGCTCGATCTTGCCCTTGCCCATAGTGCCAAGGCCGAATTCGTCGTTGATCATCGAGATCAGGAGATCCGAATCCACCCTGGTGTTGTTGATCCGGGCAAGATGCACGTTTCCGGGAAGAGCCTTCATCATGCTCCTGATGATAGTGGTCTTGCCTGTTCCGATTTCGCCTGTAATCAGAATGAAACCCGAATTTTCCCTGATTCCGTAATTCAGGTAATTCATCGCCTTCTTGTGCGTCTTGCTAAGATACAGGAACTCCGGATCCGGTGTTATCTGAAACGGCTTGTTGTTAAATCCAAAATATTCCTCGTACATAATTACACCCGGCTTTCCATTATTTTCTGTTCACTTGAGCCAAATCAGTTCAACAAGGCCGCTTGCTAGAATGCGGCGTTGACGCCAACCATGGCAACGTTGTTCACGAAACCCTTGCCGCTGATGCCGGAGTCTTCATTAACATGCCGGCACATTGCGCGAAACGCCAAATAGCGCGAGGCGTTCCATCGCCCGGAAATCTCGACGTTGGCGCGCCGCACGTTTTCGTTTTCCGGAACGTATTGCGACACCGCATACCCGCCGGTCATCCTGGCCTCGAAGTTTCTGGCAATCGAAAAGGTCAACGACGCGTTCATTGCGTTGATCCGGTTCCGGCGCTCCTCCCTCAAATATTCCTCGAGCCTCGATTCAAGTTCAAGATGAAACTTCGCGCTACGCCCCGCCAAAAGCGCCATCTTGTGCCGCCCGATCTTGTATACGCCCAGTAATGTCGAATTGGCGTAAGACTGCTCGTATCCATATGCAATTTCGCGCGATTCGGCAGGCTTGTAGCCCACGGCTGCCGTCCATAGAGTGCCCCGCGCGGCGGAGCCGATGTCGGAGTTCAGGCGCTCGACAGCAGCTCCGGCCTTCGCTCTTATCAGCGGCGTAAAGTAGTAATCGATTACCAGACCGTAATAATTCGAATCGTAGTCGTAGGAGGTATTGTCCGAGAACGTCTTTCCATATCTGTACATGGCTCCCACTCCCAGCCGCTTGCCGAATGCCAGATCGAGCTTCACGTCGGCCACATGCGACTGGCGGTCAGTTGCCGCGGCTTCGCTGCTTTCGGTATTTGCGTACCTGTATCCGGCCTCCACAACTCCCAGTTCCGGAAGGGTGCGCCTCATGTACGGATGCAGCACCAATTCATTGGCATCCGTCTGGCCCACGAAATCACTGATGCCGACGGTGTTTTTTCGCGTATCGAGGGTGATCCGCTGGTAGTTGTCGGTGACGTCGAGAAACAGCAGGTCACGCACTATTGTCAAGCCGCCCGCAAAGGTTACGGCATGACGCAGTTCGTCCCGTTCATGATTGTCTGCGTAATAGGCGTATGAGGGCCTATAGTTTAGATCGAAACTCCATACCGGATCCGCGCGCTTCCATTCCACTACCAGCGAAGTCCTTGTTATAAAATCGCTTTTCCCGCCGCTGTCGACAAGATAAATATTGTCGTTGAACTCTTCCTCGATATCCAGCCTGATGGCAGGCATCAAAGCATTCGCCATTTCAGCGGCATCGGGCCCGGACGAGACAGGAGTGTAGGGGCTGCCGGAAGCGGCGGCTTCCGCGGCTGAAACAGGGATGGGGAGTAAAGCCGTCGAAACAACGATAAGCACCAGCGGCAACCACATGCGCACGGACATGAACGAATATATCGCTTCCCTCATATCGAATGCCACCCCGCCATACTGTTTTCGGAGAAGCTATTCCGACTCAACATTTCCATCGTCACCGCCCACGCTCCCGGCGCCGACGCCATTGTGTGACGCGCCGTATCCGTAACCATATTCATATCCATACGACGCAAGCTTGGCAGCCGGCATGGCAAAACGATTCACATTGTTCATCACAACACCGTAGATATTGCAGTCCTTGATGAGTTCAAAGCCCTGCTGAACGGTTTTCTGCTGTATGCGTCCCTCCTGAACAACGAACAGGACACCATCCACCCATGAAGCCAGAGTGGCGCATTCGGCTGACAGAAGAAGGGGTCCGGCATCGAAGATGATGTATCTGTCATGATAACGCCTTTTCAGCTCCGCGATCAGTTCCTTCATTCTTATTGAAGTCACCAACTCCGACGGGTTTTCCATCGGAGTGCCTGCCGGCAGAAGCACAAGCTTGCCGATGCCTGTTTTAATAAGCAATTCGGAAAGATCGAGGGATTCATCGGCAAGGTAGTCCGAAAGACCTCGCCCCGACTCTATGCCAAGGTACCGCAACACGGACGGACGCCTCAGATCGGCATCCACAAGCAAGACCGTGTGATCCACGCCCTTTGCCATTGCAACAGCCAGATTCAGGGAAGTTATCGTCTTGCCCTCTCCCATGATCGAACTGGTCAGAAGGATTGTGCTTCCCTGACCCTGCCTTGTCTTGGACAGAAGGCTTGAACGTATCTTGCGATAATGCTCCGCGTAGACCGAGCGCGATTGATGAATGGAAACAAGAAAAGGCGAAGCAGCCGACTGGTCGTAGACCGCCTGAACCTCAGGAAACTCATGCTTTCGTGTCCCCACAACAAGCGGCTCGCGTTCCCGCACAGACGCCACAACCGAGGGAATCGGCGGCGGTGCGGGACGCGCAACTTCCTTTTTTTCCTCCCTGAGCTTTAAAGCCTCTTCCAGCGCCTTCTCTATGCGGCTCATTATCGTGGGTTCCTTTAACGTTCCTGAATTATTTGGTCTAAAAAAGGAGTTCTTTACCGGTTAAATTCATATACAATTCTCTTGCAAGCAGCAACAGAATCATCAGCACATACACGCCTGACGCGCCAATCAGCCAGTTGAAGCGCTTGCGCTGGCTTACATATTCGGGGCCGAACCGCATCTGCCCCACCACGCCGATCACCTTGGTGCCCAATAGCTCCTCAACGCCCCTGACATCATGAAACGTGGGAAACAGTATGTCCAGACCTATCGGGCCTGCAATTGCACCGGCAATGCCCAAGGCGAAGCCTAGCAGTATTGCGGCAACACGGTTGGGTTTAACCGGCCTGACAGGCAGAATCGCCGGATCCACAACCCTGAATGAATCGCCCTTGTCCGCCTCCTCCACAGCCTTCGACACTCGCGCGCTCTCCATGCGGGCCATCAGCGTGTCGTACATCGACTGATGGACTTCACGCCCACGTGTAAGCCTTGCAAGCTCCTCCTGCTCTTTGGGTATATTCGAAAGCGTGTCCTCATCCCTCGCAACAAGCAATCTCCGCTCGGCTATTCGCGTTTTAAGCATATCGATATTGGACTGCGCCGCTGCCAGGCGCTCCTTTATCTGCTGATATATCGGATTTACTCCGACCTGCTCTTCGCTGGCCGATCCCTCCCTTATTTCGGGCGTTTCCTTTCCGGCGCGTTCGAGTTCGGCAATCTCGCCCTTGAGCTTGACCACCTCCGGATGCATCTCGGTATATTGGCCAAGCAGTGCGTTGAGTCTTGATTTAGCCTCGTTCAGACGAGTCTGATGCGTGGAGGGCTGACGCATTGTGAAGGTTATGGATGTCGGTTTCTCGCCGCGCAATTGCGCTTCAAGGCTTTCTTTCTCCTTACTCAAGCCCTTGAACTCCAGTTCCTGCTCGGCAAGCTGAACCTTGGCCGCGCGAATGCGTTCGGCTATCGCCCCCTGATCGAAAGTAACAACTCCGGGATGTTTTTCTTTGAACTCCCTGAGCTGCCTGTCGGAATCCTCCAGCTTCTCCTGATAAACCCTTATCTGTTCCTGTATGAAGTCGAGCGCCTTGTGCGTGTCGCCGCGGGCCGACCCCATGTTTTCCTCAATATACGAACTGACCAGCGCGTTTACTATGTCGCGAACCTTCTTCGGATCGGTATGCTGATACGAAACCTCGAACAGATCCGTACCCTGCACCTGAATCGTGACCGTCTTCTGAATATCCTCGATAAGTTTCTGATACTGGGCCTCGTTCTTTATCTCAGCGTCGAGATCGAGCTTTTTTATGACTTTTTCAACGATATTGCGGCTGAGCATGTTCTGCCGTATGGTGCGAAGCAATGTCGTGGAACGGGAATCGACAGCCATGCCCTGAAGAAGCGGCGCAAGTATCTGCGCCTTCTCGATAAGCACCAGAGACTTGGCCTCGTACACATTCTTGTCGAGATAGCTCTTGACGGTCACAGCAGTAAGAATCAGGAGAAACAGCATTATGGCAAGCGCGCGCTTATTATAAATAATGCCCAGATACCTTCGGATATCGAATTGAGATTGCTGTTCCTCGGCGGCCACGTTTAAAACACCCTTTCCTTGACTATTACGAGATCGCCCGGCGCAAGGAGAATATTGCTTTTGAGGTTCTCGCCCTTTGTAACCTCCGAGACATTCACCTCGATGGTCTGCCTTGCATCGTTTTCGCCCTTTCTCACCACAAGAACACGCTTAAGGTTGGCGTACTCGGTAATCCATCCTGCATCGAGCAGCGCATCGAGAATTGTCATTCCCGAACGGAACACTATGTTGGCCGGCCTGGCAACCTCGCCAATAACAGTAATTTTTGTTTTTGTCGGCTCAAGCATGTTGATGCGGATAATGTCGCCGGGCACAAGCGCGAAGTCATCGTTAAGAAGCAAACCCTCAACGATGCTTTTGAGGTTCACCTCGAGCTTCACGTGATTCCGGATTATATACGCGTTTTCAAGATCCATCTTGTCGAAGGAACCAAGCTGCGCGAGAAACTGAAGCGCTGTCATGTTGCTCCGAAGAGGAATGGCTCCGGCGGATGGATGGTTCCCGACGAGATATACCTTGGTGCTGTTGATTGCCGTTACAACCACCGACACCCAAGGGTCTTTGATGTACTTGCGCAATTCCTGTGTGAGCACATTTCTGAGGTCGGATGCGGTTCTGCCGGCAGCCTGCATATCGCCGCCCAGCGGAATGGATATCTTGCCATCCGGCCTTATAGGCACTGTCACCCCCAGATCGGGATTGCCCCATACAGAAATCTGGATAACATCTTCCGGGCCCAGAACAAAGTCTTCGGCGCAGGCTGAATTCGCCATGCCGGCCATTACCGCCGCTGTGAGCAGAACAACAATTACTACGGCAGACAGTTTATCCATTACAGTGCCCATGTTATCACCATTCGGCGCATAGTTTATGTGTCTTGAGAGCCTTCATTAGAACTACATTCTTTCAAGATACCCCTCTACAGCCTTTCGTTCAGGGAATTTGGGAGTTTTGAGCGCCTTCTGCAGTGCCGCCTTGCCCTCATCCTTTTTCCCCTTCGCCAGCAACGCCACGCCAAGATGATATTGAACGGAGGGATTGTCCGGCATTCCCGATACTGCGGCCTGCAAGTGTGTAAGCGCCTCGTCAACTTTTCCCGTCTTGTAAAGCGCCCACCCCAAAGTGTCGGAAAGCGCGGCATTGCCCTTGGCCTTGCTCACCGCCCTTTCGGCCAGTTTTACCGCCTCATCGGTTCTGGTTTCCGTATCCGCGTATATAAATGCCAGATTGTTCAGGGAAAGCACGTGGTCGGGAGCCGCCTCGATTGCCTTGCGGTAGTATTCCACAGCGCCTTTTCTGTCGCCCTTTTTCTCGAGCACCACGGCCATGTTGTAGTTTAAAACGCCGGATGAGCCCGGAATGGCGCGCAGCGTTTCCTGATAGGTTGACATCGCGTCGTCAAGCTTCCCCTTCGAAGCCTGAATTCCTGCTATTGTCATTTTTATCTGGCCGTTACCGGGTGACAGCTTGTCGGCCTTAAGCGTATAGTTCAGCGCGTCGTCCTCGCGTTTCATGCCCATATAGGACAGTCCCTTCAGATAGTAGCCCATTCCGTTTTCCGGATCCATTTTGATAATGGAATCGGCGGTTGCCGATGCCGAGCTGAAATCTCCTTTTTTAAGCTGCACGGAAGCCATCTGCCCCAAAACCTGCCTGTCCTTCGGAGCCACCCTGGACGCCTCCTTCAACTCCCTGATCGCGGAATCGTAGTTGCCGGTAGCTTCATACGCAGCGGCCAGACGGGTGTAGCCTATAGGGTGATCCGGCTTGGCACGCTTGATATCCTCGAATTCCTTCTTCCCCTTCTCGGCATCCTTCTTCTGGAAATATAGCAATCCCTTGAATTCGCGTGCGGCAAGATTGTCCGGCTCCTTTTTCAGAAGCTCGTCGGCCATGTCCTCGGCCTTGGCAGTGTCGCCGCCTCGCGCATAGAATGCGCCGAGCGCCAGATAACCCTGCGCGGTTCCGGCGCTTTTGGCCGTCTGATACAGTTCCCTTGCCTTGTCTGTTTTACCGAGACGCTCATAAAGCGCGGCCGCCGCGAGAACTCCCCTCATGTCCTGCGGATTCGCCCTCACAAGCGCGTCGAACTGTGCCACAGCCTTTTCAACGCTGCCCCTGGCCATGTAATGCTCGGCCAGGTGCTGATACGGAGCCGCGAATTTCGGCGCCATGCTTATCGATTTTTCAAAACTGCGCACCGCAGAGGCATCTTCCTTCATAGCGGTCTGCGCAATTCCCATGAGGTTATAAAGAAGCGCATCCGAAGTGTCGCCGGTCATGCCCTTCTGGCAGGTTTCGACAACCTTTGCGAACTGTCCCTGCTGCAACTGAAAAACGGCGGCGGTAAGACGCGGCCTCACGTTTTTGGGATCGACCTTGATTGCGGCGTCGAACTCGCGCATGGCGGCGGCATCGCCCTTGCCTGCCTTGAGCTGCAATGCGCCCTTCTGAATGTAGGCATCGCTGAAGTTGGGGTCGAGATCGGTTGCCTTCTGATATTCGGCGTAAGCAAGATCGAACTCTTTCTTGAGCATGTACGCGCCGCCCAGCGCATGATGCGTGACCGCAGCGTTCGGAGCCTTCTGCACGGCGGCCTTCGCCGCTGTCACCGCGTCATCGGCATACCCCTTGGAGGCGTATATCATGGAGAGCATCACATCGGGCTGATACATGCCCGCGCCCTCTTCCCGCGCCTTCCGCAGCGCGGTAATGGCCTGTTCGTACTCGCCTTTCTCGTATAAGGCCTGACCAAGGAAGAAATTCGATGCGGCATGGCCGGGGTTCACGCTCAAAACCTTCTGCAGATCGATAATGGCCTCGGCAGGCTTGCCCTTGCGCACATTCACGACTCCGCGAATATAGTAGCCCTCCGGCCTGTCCTTGTCGGCGGCAAGAAGCTTCTCCGCGCTTTTCATGGCGTCATCGAGCCTGTTCTGCGTGATGCGTATCATACCGATTTCGCTAAGGGCGGCGATGCTTTTAGGATCGAGTTCCACTACCTTATTGAAGTATTCGATGGCCTTGTCATCATTGTTCCTGCGGCGTTCCACAAGCGCAAGACTGAAGTACGGACGCACATCCCTTGCGCCAAGCTCGGCGGCCTTCGTGAAGGCCTGACGGGCATCATCAAGCGCCTCGGCCTTCATGGCAAGGCCGCCCATCACAAGATAAGCGGTCATGCGCTTCGGCTCCTTCGCCAAAACGTCATCCAGCAGCTTGCGCGCTTCCTTAACCTCGTTTCTGTCGGCACGAATCATAGCCTCAACCTCGATGGCGTCGATATCCTGAGGGGCATTTTTAATGCGTTTCTGCACCGTGTCGAGAGCCTCATCCAGCTTGTTTTCCGCATGAAGACTCCTTGCAAGCGGAAGCAACGCGTCGCCGAAAGAAGGATTCAGCTTGATGGCTTTCTTTAGCTCCCTCTCCGCCGATTCGAATTTCCCGGTGTTCAGGTAGGCATTGCCGAGATAATATCTGGCCTCGAAATAGTTCGGATCCTTTTCAAGCGCAATTTTAAGTTCGATAATGGCGGTGTTATTGTCACCGCCCTTGAATGCGCTCAATCCCTTGTTGTAGTGCTCAAGCTTGCTCTTGTCCTTGTTCTCGCAAGCGGGCAGGACAAGACATAGCGCAAACGCAAGTATTAGCGTGAAAAACCTCTGAATCCCCATTTAATGCCCTCCGTTCATATGTGCGTTTCAACAATCGTAAAGACAATATAGAAATGTACACCAATATACACAACTCAGGCAAACGCAAACCGCGCGCGCCTGGCGCGCAACACCGCCAAACTCATTCTGTAACTTGCGGAAAACAATCTGGTTGCAGACGGCGAATCTCTGTATTTTGCCACCGTTTCTGCGGTTAACAATACCAGTTCGGCGGCCGAAAAGTCCATATTCCGGGCAGGCAAACGATTTGCGGAAGCCTGCGTGTCGGCCAGATAAAAGACAGGGATGCCCGCCCTTGCGGGCGATTTGGCGAATCCCCTTCCCTGCAGGGCCATGATGTGCGGAGCTGAAAAACCGTTGACCGTCGGTGTCGGGCCGCTATTCAAAGGTATTTCCTGAAATTTTCCTTCATCCGCCATCGCTTCCAACATTGTTTCAAGCCATGCCGCGTGTTAACTTATGGATGGGCGTCTCAAAACAGCACGCGCGGCATTGACAACATGTAGCCATGCGACTACATTTACATCATGGTTGAAATTCGCAAAACAGACATCTTCGTTCAATGGCTCGACGCCCTGCATGACATCAATGCGAGAGCGCGCATCCAAGCAAGGATCGAGCGCCTCGCCGCTGGGAACCCCAGCGATGTCGCACCGGTTGGCGAAGGAGTTTCAGAATTGCGAATCAACTATGGCCCCGGTTATCGGGTGTATTTTAAGAAGCGAGGGCTAGAGTTGATTATTCTTCTGGCCGGTGGAGACATGAGTACCCAAGCCAAGGACATCAAAACCGCCTTGCGCCTCGCTCGTAATCTTTCGGAGTAACCTCCATGACAAAGACCGTTACCTCTCACTATAATGTCGCCGAACACCTCAGAACCCCAGAAGAAATGGCTGCTTATCTTGAGGCTTGCCTCGAAGAAGCCGATGGCGATGCAGCGTTTATCGCCAAAGCTCTCGGTGATATAGCTCGTGCCAAGGGCATGTCACAGGTCGCGCGAGATGCGGGACTGTCCCGCGAAAGTCTTTACAAGGCGCTTTCCGGTGAGCGTAGTCCCGGCTTTGACACCATCCTCAAAGTCGTCGGGGCGCTTGGGTTGAAGCTGCATGCCGAAGCCAGTCATGGCTGATAAAATTGCCCAACCCGGCGTTCGAGCGGACGCGCCAAAGGCGCGCCACTCAACTTCACGATGGAACTCAAAATAACCACACCCTGCACCCGCTACTCCGCCGCATCCGCCGCATCCGCCGATTCCTGTCGCGCCGCCTCCGACCTCAATGAGCTTTTCGCCGTTGCGCCCGCGCTCGACCGCCCGGCAATTCTCAGGCCCGCCGCGCTGCTGTTTGGCGCAAGCCGCTTTCTGGCTGCGTTTGCCCTTCGAAATCCGGAGTATCTTGAAGACGCCATAAGCCGAATTCGAGAGCCTGTGGATTCCGCCGCGCTTGCCGCATATCTGGCCGAAACACCATGTCCGTCTGGAAACGAAGGCGCGATGCATCACCTTCGCGTGATGAAAAAGCGCATGATTCTGCGCATCGCTCTTCGCGACCTCACCGGGCAGGCCGATCTTGCCGAGGTGATGCTGGAGCTTTCGTGGCTGGCGGAAGCGCTTGTGGAAACCGCGCTAGGCGCGGCTCGCGCACAACTGCACGAACGGTTCGGCGCTCCGGAAGATGAGCGTTTCGCGGTGATCGGCTTGGGAAAACTGGGCGGAGGCGAGCTTAATTTCAGCTCCGATGTCGATCTGATGTACGTTTACGACGGCCAGCCACAGTGCGGGACAAGCGAGACATCGGGCATAACTTCGCTTTCCGGCATACGCAGGAACCGCATCTCAACCCACGAATATTATTGCAAAATCGGCGAAACCATCGGAAAGCTGCTTTCGACGGTCACCTCCGACGGCTTTGCCCACCGTGTTGACCTGCGCCTGCGCCCCAACGGCTCGCGCGGCGACTTGGCCATGCCGCTTGACGGCTACGAGTTCTACTACGAAACGCACGGGCGCGAATGGGAGAGGGCCGCGCTTATCCGCTCGCGGCCAATTACCGGAGACGCCGCAACCGGGGCGGCGTTCATCAAGATGATCCAGCCGTTTGTTTTCCGCCGCTGGCTCGATCACGGCGCTATTGACGAACTGAAAAGCATGAAGGCGCAGATCGACGCTGGCGCTCACAGCGACGACATCAAGCGCGGACGCGGCGGAATTCGCGAAATCGAGTTCTTCACTCAAAGCTTCCAGCTTGTCTACGGCGGGCGCGACAGATTCCTTCGCGGCACAAGCACGCTCAAAACCCTTCATTTACTGAACCAGCGGGGTTTTGTGGGCTACGACGAACTGAACACGCTTACGCAGTCGTATAAATTCCTGCGGACGCTTGAGCATCGCATCCAGATGAGGCACGACCTTCAGACGCACACCTTACCGGCCGACGCTTCCGAAAAGGCGGTAATCGCCCGCTCGATGGGCATTGCGCCTGAACTGTTCGACGCCGAAATCATGCGCCATCGCGACGCGGTAAACGCAATATTCCGCGCCTTGTTCGGCGGCGGTGAATCCGTGGCTCCGGCGGAAGTTGATGAAATAACGGGGTTTATTTTCGGCGAAGACGCCGAAACCGGCATAGTGGAACTGGCCGCCGCAAAGGGCTTCGCCGACGCCGGGCGCGCCGCTCGCAATCTGGCGTCGATGCGGGAATCGATGGCTTTGAACCAGACCATCCGCACCCGCCGGATGCTTCGGGAAATTCTGCCGCCGATTATGCGCCGGATAGAGGCAAGCGCCGAGCCGAACCGCGCGCTCGATCATCTGCATTCGTTCCTGAATTCGCTTGGGCCGAACGAATCGGGCCTGTCGGTGCTTGCCGAAGCCACGCCGCTTGCGGGGCATCTGGTGACGGTTTTCGCCGAAACCGAGCATCTTTCCCGCATTCTCATAGCCAATCCGCATCTGCTTGACGCCCTTCGCGAGCAGGGCGTTTACGGCAGGCGAACGCTTGCCGCGCTTCGGCGCGATCTTGCGCTCACCATACGAAACACCGGCGACCGCGCATCGGCCATCCGGCGGTTCAAGCTGATGGAGGACGTGCGGCTTGGAATTCTGTTTTTAAACGGCGAGATCGGGCTTTCCGATCTGCTGCGCGCGCTCACCAAAACAGCCGAGGCGGTGCTTGGCGAGGCGTTCGAATCCACAAAAAACCCGGATGCCACAGCGGATATGGCGGTTATAGGGCTTGGTAAACTCGGCGGATGGGAGATAACCTACGGCTCCGACCTCGACATTATTTTCATTGGCGCGGGCAGCGCAGACGGCGCAACGACACGCCATGCCGAAGCCATGATCAAGGCGGTTTCGTCGTACACCAGGGAGGGAATCGCCTACAAACTGGATACCAGGCTTCGGCCAACCGGAAGCAAGGGGCCGCTTGTGCAGGACCTGGCCGCGTCGCGCCGCTACTACATCGAAGAGTCGGAGCTATGGGAGCGGCAGGCGCTTCTTCGGGCGCGGCCCGTGGCCGGAAGCCTGCGCCTTGGCGCGGAGTTTTTTCATATGGCGCGCAAGGTCATTGCCATCGGCGCCAGGGAAGAAAATCTGGCGGAGAAGATCAGGGCGATGCGCGGACGCATGGAGGCGGAGCTTTCGCAGGAAACGCCGCGCCAGTTCGATCTGAAATTCGGCCCCGGCGGCCTGAACGAGCTTGAGTTCACCATACAATATTTGCAGATGAAAAACGCGAAACCGGCTCCGGAGGTTATAGTGCCGAACACGCCGATGGCTGTTAAACGGCTTGCGCGTAACAGTTTTCTGGAGGCGGCAGACGCGGCGGCAATGGAGGAGATATATTTTTTCTACCGCGAGCTTGAAACGATGCTTCGCCTGATGGGCGCGCCAGCTTTGGCGCGCGAGGGCGAGCTTCCGGCGCTGGTAAACCGGCATTTCGCGCGGCGCGGAAAGGGCAACGCGATGGAAATGCTGCCGGAGGCGCGGGACAGAATTAGGGGGATGTGGAACAGATTGGTCGGATAATATAAGTAAGCGTTAGCCGGTGAAACATAACCTTTCAGGAATAGTCAAGTCCTGAAATTGCTGTAAATTCCATCCGGCCATATTGATGACGAACGGGCGCTTTCAGGCTGCGAGGGTGGCCGCCCACTCCCTGAATTCGTCCATGTCCGGATACTTCCGTTCCTGCCAGCTCTCGTT
>Ga0233425_10005450_pt1 | contig 20075 bp, 16 predicted proteins | sample Watercolumn_Towu_2_FD_181712 | JGI IMG/M metagenome (GOLD analysis project Ga0233425, IMG submission 181712) | Freshwater microbial communities from Lake Towuti, South Sulawesi, Indonesia - Watercolumn_Towuti2014_140_MG | ecosystem: Environmental > Aquatic > Freshwater > Lake | place... | reverse complement strand
CGGCAATGCCGAGGCCCCCTCGCTAGCCGAGATGCTGAAGCAACTTTTGCAGGCAGTCAAGCAGCCCGCCTGAATTATCAACGTGCAGAAAGTGTCAACCTATTTCAGCCCATAATTGAACCATTCCTTGCATGCTGGTGGCATTCTCTCCCATGGCGAATGTGTTGACCATAGTTCTCTCTCCACGACATGCGCTGCCAGGCTCGGCAACGTTGCTGCATCGTCAATGAAGCAAAGCAAACGCAGGATGCACGTCGAGCCCCACCAAAAGCTGGGAATGTCAGAAACAGGTATGGCAATGCTGTCAAGGCCAGTGTAACACTCTTATGAGGAGAGGTCAAGCTATCGCGGCCAAACCGCATGCCGGGAATGCGTACAACGTCTCTACGACGGCTATTTGGCCGTCTCGGTCGCCCGGATTTCGCGAATCACCAGCACCTTGATCTGTCCCGGATACTCGAGGCTGTCTTCGATCTTCTTGGCGATCTCCTTCGCCAGGCGGATAGACGCCAGGTCGTCCACTTCCTCCGGCTTCACCAGCACCCGCACCTCGCGGCCGGCCTGGATGGCGTAGGTCTGCGCCACGCCCGAGAAGGAATTCCCGATATCTTCCAGCGACTTGATGCGCTTGACATATGTCTCCAGCGCCTCGCGTCGCGCGCCGGGCCGCGAGCCGGAGATGGCGTCGGCGGTCGTCGAGATGACCGCTTCCACCGATAGTTGATCCACCTCGTGGTGGTGCGACGCGATGATATTGACCACCTCGGCCGGCACGCCGTACCGCTTGGCGATGTCCGCGCCGACCTGGGCGTGCGGACCTTCCACCTCATGGCTCACCGCCTTGCCCAGATCATGCAGCAAGGCGCCCATCTTGGAAATCTGCACGTTGGCGCCCAGCTCCGATGCCAACATGCTGGCGATGTGGGTGGCTTCGATCGCGTGCGAAAGCTGGTTCTGACCGTAGCTGGTGCGATATTTGAGCCGACCCATCAGCTTGACGATCTCGGGGTGCAGCCCCTGCAGACCGGTCTCGATCACCGCCTGCTCGCCGGCCTCCTTGATGGACTTTTCGACCTCTTCGCGCGCCTTCTCGACCTCCTTCTCGATGCGCCCCGGCTGGATCCGCCCATCCTGCACCAGGCGGCTGAGGGTCAAGCGGGCGACCTCGCGGCGGACGGGATCGAAGCAGGAGATGATGACTGCTTCGGGCGTGTCATCCACGACCAGATCCACGCCACAGGCGTTCTCGATGGCCCGGATATTGCGGCCCTGACGGCCGATGATCCGCCCTTTCATCTCGTCGTTGGGCAGGGGCACACTGGCGACAGTGGTTTCAGAAACATGCTCCGACGCCACGCGTTCCATCACCGCGGTAATGATCTCCCTGGCCCGGTGATCGGCCTGAGCTTGCATCATAGCCTCGACCTCGCGGATCTTACGCGCCATATCCTGGCGCGTCTCTCGCTCTACGGCGGCCAGCAACTCCTGGCGGGCGTCTTCCTGGGTCATGCCGGAGATGCGGGCCAGCTCGGCGACGCGCTCCTCCTCCTGCTTGGTCAGTTCGCTTTCACGCTTGGCGATGCGTGCTTCGCGTTGGTTGATCCGGCGGTCGCGCGCGTCCACCTGCTCGATCTTGTTGTCCAGGGTCTCCTGCCGCCGCTGCACGCGCTCTTCCAGCCGCTCCAGCTCCTTCCGACGGCGCAGCATATCCGCTTCTGACTCTTCGATGATCTTGACCTTGTGCTGTTGTGCGTCCAGCTCAATGCTTTTCGCCTTGCTTTCGGCCTGGGCGATGATGCGTTGCGCCTCGGCGGCAGAGTTCTGAACATGAGTTTCAGCCTCAGCCAACGCCTTCACGGTACGCGAACGCGCGATCAGATAACCGATCGCCAGACCCGCCGCCACCGCCAGCACCAGCGCAACCACGGTCAGAGTCACTAACTGACCTGCCATAATGGATTCCTCGCTTTCCAATCGTCATGGTTGAGCATCGGGGAGAGAATGCTTACACAAAACGCTAATCATCAGCGGGCGTGGTCGCGGCGCCGTACTCCTCGGCCAGCCGCCCGACCACCTCCCGGATCGTTTCGTAGTCAAATCCGCGCCGCGCCAGAAAATCGCCCAGTTTGCGGCGAAAGGCGTCGGGGTCCGACACCACCAGCTCGGCCAGGCGCGCCGCGCGCGGCCGCGCCACCGTATAAGCGCCGCCGGCCGCATCCACCTCGGCCAGCGCCGTCTCGATGGTCTCGCCGGCCAGCCCGCGTTGGCGAAGCTCCTGGCGCAGCGCCCGCGGCCCCTTGGGCCTGAACTGCGCCCGATTTTCGACCCAATACCGGGCGAATTCGGCGTCGTTGAGATACCCCTGTTCGCCCAATTTGTCGAGCACAGCCGCGATCAGCGCCTCATCCGCGCCGGCGCGCGCCAGATGCCGGCGCACTTCGGCGGCGCTCCGCGGGCGATAGCTCAAAAAACGCACAGCCCGATCATAGGTTTTCTGCGCCAGATCAGCGATTTGCAGTTGCGCGATCTCGGCGTCATTCAGATATTGGCCTACCCGAAGCCGCGCCGCGTCGAGCGCGGGCAGGCCGAACGCAAACTGCCCATCCAGGTAGACATTCACCCGGTCGGTCGTGCCCTGCTGAAAGCGTAGCCCTGTGATCTGCCCGGCCATGAAATAAAAAGAGCCATGATCCGCAACGCCCCGTGCGGGACGCCAGACCATAGCTCTTGTTCGGGCCGCGACAAACCGTGCACCCGCGCAACGGCGAAAGCACGCATTGGATTTGGACACGGAGAGCGCTGGGCGTTACCGGAGCGCGCAGCCGGTTGCATTAACGCACGGCTGAGCGCCAACCTGTCTCGGGCCTGGCCGAGAAAAGGTAGACACAAGTGTATCGGGCCGTGCGCCGGTGATCAGCGCGCATGGCGCCGCATCCTGTCTTGCCCGTCGTTGCCTTCAAGTAACCGGGTAATCGGTTAGCAAAACTTACTCCCACGAGTCTGCGGTGCCAACGCCATCGGGTGGGGGTGGCGTGTCAAACATCGTAAAGCCACGCTACATATTGAGAACAAGCTATGGTCGGGTCCCCGGCGGGGACAAGGGCCGGCCCCGAAACCGGTCTCACCCAACCGGGTGAAACCGCCGGCTCGGCGGTTGATGCCGCCAAGTTCAGGGTCGGTGCGGCGCGCCCGATCGAGCGCGCCCATGACCGAAACCTACTCTGCTTCGTCGTCTTCGCTGCCGGTCTGCGGCGCGATCATGCTGGCGATCGGCCCCATGGCGGCCGCGGCCCGCACGGCATCCTCGATGCGCCGGGCGACATCGGGCGAATTCTCCAGGAACTCCTTGGCGTTCTCGCGGCCCTGGCCGAGGCGCATCCCTTCGAAACTGTAGAACGCGCCCCGTTTCTCGATGATACCCATCGTCGCGCCCAGGTCCAGAACGTCGCCGGCCTTGCTGATCCCTTTATTGTACATAATGTCGAACTCGGCCATGCGGAAGGGAGGGGCTACCTTGTTCTTCTTGACGGTAACGCGCGTCCGGCTGCCGACCGTTGTGCCGCCTTGCTTGATGCCTTCCAGGCGGCGGACATCGAGGCGGACGCTGGCGTAGAATTTCAGCGCCATGCCGCCGGTCGTCGTTTCCGGATTGCCGAACATCACGCCGATTTTCTGGCGCAACTGGTTGGTGAAAACCAGCGCGGTATTGCTGGAATTGATGGCGCCGACGAGCTTGCGCAACGCCTGAGACATCAACCGGGCCTGCAAACCGACATGACTGTCGCCCATCTCCCCTTCGATCTCAGCGCGGGGCACCAGCGCGGCGACCGAGTCAATCACGACCACATCCATCGCGCCGGAACGGATCAGCGCCTCGGCGATCTCGAGCGCCTGCTCGCCCGTGTCGGGCTGGGAGATGTACAGTTCATCCACATTCACGCCGCAGCGCGCGGCGTAGCGCGGGTCCAGCGCATGTTCCACATCAATGAAAGCCGCGATGCCGCCGGCCCGCTGGGCTTCGGCAATGATATGTTGACAGATGGTCGTCTTGCCCGAAGCTTCCGGGCCGTAGATCTCCGTGATGCGACCGCGCGGCACGCCGCCGATGCCCAGGGCAATGTCAAGCGAAAGGGATCCGGTCGGGACGGCGTCCACTTTCAAGCGTTCCGAGTCGCCCAACTTCATCACGGTGCCGTCGCCGAATCGCTTCTTCAGGCTTGCGAGGGTTGTGTCCAGAGCTTTCTGTTTACCGGTATCTGCCATTAGTGTGTGTCCTCTATTGGTTTGAGCTCTGTCTGCAACTTCTGTTCTGTGTCTATAGAGTGTACAACAGGCAGGGGTAAAAAGCAAATATACGAATCGCGGACATGCCACAGGCGCGCCGGATTGGCGTGCGCTGAGGCTACTGAATCTGCGAACTAACCCAGGCGAGTATCTCTGGATCCTCACCCACCTCCGGGGTCAGCGGGATGCGCCGCCACGACTGGCCGGTGAGCTTGCCGTAGGCGTCGAAGCTCAGCGTCGCGACCCCCAGCACCCGACCGGCATGACCCGGACTGGACTCGTCGGCGTGGAACATCGGCGCGCCTGTGGCCTGGCCCAGCCGTGAGCCGGGCGCGGCCGGCTCCCCGCCGCTGATGACTGCGGCGATCCCGCTTACCTGGTCGGCGATTTGTTGGTTGGTCGTTGCGCCGGCATGCGACAACAGGATCACCACATCGGCCTGATTGCGCGCCGCGGCGACGGCTCTTCGGGCCGCTGCCAGCGGGGCCTCGACATGGATCCCGCGACCAGCGGCGGTCGGATCGCTCAGCCCCACCACTGCGATGCGCTGGCCGGCGTGCTCGCGAACCACGAACGGTTTGGCGAGCGGTGTGCCCGTGTCGGCGACCGTCGCGTTCGCCGAGAGCAGATCGAACTTCGCTTCCGCGATCCGCTGCCGCAAGACCTCCGCCCCCAGGGCGAGATCGGCCGCGCTCAATGCCGCCGCATCATAGCCGAGGCGGTTCATCGCCTCGATGCTGCTCTGGCCCTGCGAGGCCCGCGCCGGATTTTGGTCGCCGACCAGACTGCCGCCAGCGTCGAGCACCAACACCAATCCCGCGACCTGCCGTTCTTTGGCAATCACGTTGGCCCGCCGGGCCACGCCCCCGACAGGCGGCAGTCAACCACAGGGGAGCAGATAGCCCCACGTGTCATTGGTATGGACGACGGTGACCGTGAATGGTTGGGGCGGTTCGGTCGGTCGGCCGGCCGGCGCCGGGGCCGGCGTGGAATCAGCCGGCGATGTGCAAGCCGTCGCCAGGATCAACAGGCTGAGTAGTGCCAGAACGCGCGATCGTGTGATCATAATCCTCCTGTTCTTGCGCAACCATCTTCGTCTGGGACGCCATTCTACCACATAGCATCTGCAAATACGACTCCCGAAGCTGCTGAAAAAATTCCCTGGGTAGTGCATTGCGGCCCCCCTGAGAGTATGGTAGAATCGAGGCGAATCGGGTTGAAAAGCGAGGCGGGGGCACGAAACCAGGGAGGACGATATGGGTGTACTGACGATGGATAGAGCCACGGTAGATCGTGTCGCCGCGGCGCGGCCGCGCGAATCGGATCGGCACGCTCGGGCCGAGCCGCGATCATCCGCGCTCCGCTGGCGGTTCACGGTGGCCGAATATCATCAGTTGATTGCCGCTGGCATCTTCGGCGAGGATGACCGCGTGGAACTCATCGGAGGAGATCTCGTGATGATGTCACCAATTGGATCGAAACATGCTGCATCAGTCAAACGGCTGAATCGGGTTCTAGGGCGCTTGCTGCAAGATCGCGGTCTAATCGGAGTACAAGACCCTCTGCAACTTGATGACGCGTCGAAGCCTCAGCCAGGCATCGCAGTTCTTGCACCAAGTGAAGATGACTAGCTCGACAATGTTAGATTAAGGTGGGTCACGTACTCGCCGTTGAGCACGGAGCCGGCTCGCCGTCGAATGGGCCCGATTGACCAGATGCTTGACCACCAAACGGGTGGCCTCTTCGGGTGAGAGTTGCGGCAACGGCAAGACGGCTTGGAGCAACTCACGCACGTTCGCCGTTGACAGGGCCGGGAGGTGGTCTACCTGCAATTCCTGCGCCAACGCCGTATCCTGGGCGTAAGTCCGGGCCCATTCGTGTTTGGTCTGGGCGATGAACCAGGTGGTCAAGATGGTCAACGCCAGTTGGTGTTCCCAGGCGCGGAACTTCTGCGCTTGGAATTCATCCCAGCCGACTGCGGACTTGGCCTCCTGGTTGCTGCACTCGACAAAATGGCGCACGCATTTCAGCCAGGCCCGTCGTTCTGCGGGCGTGTCCACGGCGGCGTTACTCAAGGCATAGGAATACTGCTGATCACCTTCCTGGCGGATGACCAGCCATTCTTGCGCCAGTTGGCCGTTGCGCCGCGTCCGGACGCGGCGCATGGCGAAGGGGTCGGCCAGGTCGCCGCGTTCGGTGCTGCGCACCTGAATGCGACGAAAGCCGGTCTCGGGCGCCATGAGCAGCTCACAGACGGCTACGGCCGCCGGAGCCGTCACGTCTTGCGGTCGCAGCATGCGGACAGACGCCGAGTCGTCACCCACAACCGGCGGGTGGGGGTGAAGCTCAGGCTGGCGCAGATAGACTTGCGTAGTTTCGGGTACTTCGGCCAATATACAGCAGGCCCGCCTCCGCCATCTGCTGGCGCAACCAGCCGCTGCGCCCATAGAGATCGTCGCACGCTATGGCCTCGAAGGGCAAGCCGTGGTCCTGGACGCGCTGGATCATCCGCCAGCCCAGTTCAGGGATGGCCGCGATCTCGGCCTGCACTTGCTGAATGACCGCCGCAGCCGACCAGGGGGAGTCCGACATGAAGTGCTGCACATCCTGACCGTCATCTTCCGGGCCATTGACGCGGCGGGCGATGTTCGCAAAGTTGCGCCCGCTGTCTAAGCCGAGCAGCCCGCGCAGATAGGCCCAGGCATGGGCCGCACTATCGCGCGTTTGCGTCTTGAAACAGCCGCGAAACCGGCTCCAAAAACGCTGCAAACGGTCGCCCAGATCCGCGATCACTTTCGCGGGCAAGCCCCAACGCTGGGGCGCATAGAGGTCACCGTCCTGCTCGCTCATCGGCATCATCTCCCTGATGCGTGAAGGCGCATCAGGGAGATGATACATCAATCTGGGCTTCAAGTAAAGCCTGTACCGTTTTTAATCTAACATTGTCGAGCTACTCCGGCACCTACACCGCGCACTTCACCCAACCGCTGTTCGTTCATGCGGTCCGCTCGGTCATCACGGTGACGGGCCAGACCACTGCGACCGTGCCCGAAGTCGGGCTGTGGGCCGGGGACATGAACCAGGATGGCGATGTGGACAACTCGGATTGGTATGTGCGCGGCCGCCAGCATCCCCGTGGACAACCCCGCGTTCGACATCAACGACGACCGCGCAACCGATATCCGCGATTGCACCCTGTTGGGAAACAACATCGGGCGACCGAATATGCCGACCACGAACCCGCCGAAGACCGGCGCGGCAGCCGCAGCGCAAAGCAGTCATAGCATTGCGGGCATCCATGTCGGCTGGATCGTCGCTGTCCCGCTGGGTACCGGCGCGACGCTGCTGCGCGCCGTGGATGTCAATGGACAACTCTATGCCGCAGGCGCTCGCTTGGGGCTGCCCGCGGGCGCAACGGTCACGCATGTGGAGTTGCAGGACGGATTCGCGGGCGGGTTCTTGCGCTGGCATCAGGACAACGACTATCTGTACATCGTCGCTGCGCCGCGTGAAGATGCTGCCCTGACGCAAAACACCGATGTCGTGCATCTGCGCTTCACAGGGACAGGCGCGGTCACGATCGCGGCTGCAAGCTCGGTGGGCGAACCGAAGCCTGTCCATTCGATCTATCTGCCTGTCGTGGTCCGATACTGAAATGCGCAGTGAAGCTGTCGCCCGCGGGGCGGCGACAGCTTCACTTATCGCCCTTTTCCTGCGTGTCTGTGTCACCGCGTCATTACGTCCCCAGAATAGCGCCTCGATCCCCCGTTCGCCTGACGCCCTGAAGTCACGACTGATCAACCGCCGCAATAGATCTCGCGGTCTCTTGTGCGCCGGCTTTCTCAACCGCGATCCGCAGGCTGTCATCATTCACGACATCGGCCAGAACCGCCATTCGATCCAGGAAGCCGTCTTCCGCCAAGACGAGGATATTGTGCGCCTGCACTTCACGCAAGAAGCGGTTGTATGACACGCCCGCCATCGCGGCCGCGTTGCGCAGATCCACCTGACGCTGCATGTAGCTGCGAAGCGCCAGGTCAATTTTCTGGGCGCGCAGCCCGTCACGGATCCATTGCTTCATCAAGGTGGCTTCGGATGCGACCATCTGCTCACTGAGCCGTGCCACTTCTTGCGCCTCTTCAGGTAACAGGCGAATGGATTTGGTTACAGTCACGGTTTTCATTTCGACTTACCTCTTTCATCAGCAATCAGTTTGGCAACCCGTTGCGCCCGTTGAATCAAAGCCGGCTGGGTGGTTGATGCCAGTCGGCGCAAGTAGCCCTGTACCGCCGGCCAGGTGATTCTGCCCTGGGAATAGAGCAGCACACAGAAATCGGGTACGGCGACACATCTGATGCCCAAAGTGAGCGCCATCTGCAGCGGCCGGGCATCGTTGATCAGCAGGAGCCAGAAACGCTCATATGCCAACGCAATGGCGTGCGCTTCACCAACGCCGAATAGATTCAGCGGCCTCTGAGGCTCCGCCTGCAAGAATCGGCCATCTTCTTGCAACACCCTGAACAACATGGCCTGCGGATAAATGAGTGACGTTTCACCCGGATCGGTTGTCACGATCTCCCGTTCTACCGCCCGGCAATAATGGACGCGAAAGACCGCAAAAAGGTAAGGCGCCACGCCGATTTGTGCCGCAATGTTCCAGAATGAAGTATCAAGTGAAGCATCGAGTATCATAATGCTTACATTGTATTCATTGGCTACGGATTGTCAAATCGTTTGTCGGCCAGGCCTGTGCCCGCCGGCCGTGGCCGCCCGCGCCAGGAGTAGGAAGCTAAAGAGGAATCGAACGCGGCGGGGGACCGTTGATCTCACTTTCGCGCCCGGCCGCAACCTGTGGTACACTGTGAATCCGCGCACCGACGCGCGACAAACACCTTCAATTCACATACGGAGCAACCCATGAAACAGCGTATCGTCTTGATCGGCGCGGGGAGCGCCCAGTTCGGCTACGGCACGATTGGCGACATCCTGCAGAGCAAGGTGCTGGAGGGCAGCGAGATCGTGCTGCACGACATCAACCCCACGACGCTCGGCGCCGTCGCCGAGGCCGGCCGCGCGTTCATCGCGGCGCACGGCCTGCCTTTCAGCATCTCGGCCACCACGAACCGCCGCGAAGCGTTCGCGGGCGCCGACTTCCTCATCATCTCGATCGAGGTGGGCAACCGCTTCGAGCTGTGGGAGCAGGACTGGCGCATCCCGCAGCAATACGGGGTGCAGCAGGTGTATGGCGAGAACGGCGGCCCCGGCGGGCTGTTCCACTCGCTGCGCATCATCCCGCCCATCCTGGAGATCTGCGCCGACATCATGGCGCTCTGCCCGCAGGCGACCATCTTCAACTTCAGCAACCCGATGAGCCGCATCTGCACCACCGTGCACCGGGCCTTCCCGGAGCTGAAGTTCATCGGCATGTGCCACGAGATCGGCTCGCTGCCCAACTTCCTGCCGCGCATCCTGGGCGTGCCCTACGAGGCGCTCGAAGTGCGGGCGGCCGGGCTGAACCATTTCAGCGTGGTGCTGTCCGCCAAATACAAGGCCACCGGCGAAGACGCTTACCCTGACATCCGCGCCAAAGCGCCGGCCTTCTTCGGCAATATGCCGTCCATGGCCGCCGTGCACAAGTATTTCAAGGAGACCGGGCAACGGCCCAGAAAGCCGGAGGACTTCGCCGCTATCGCGGCCGAAGCCTGGCCGGAGCGCCGCGTCTTCCAGGTGATCCTGGAGAAATTCGGCCTGCTGCCGATCACCAGCGACAGCCACTTCGGCGAGTACATCCCCTGGGCCTATGACGTGACCGACCACAAGGGGATCATGGACTTCTACGCCTTCTACAAAGAATACCTGTCGAACATCCAGCCGAGGATTGAGCTGCGGCTGAAGGAGCGGATCATCCCGATCATCGAGGGGATCCTCACCGACGCGGGCTATGTCGAAGAGGCGGTCAATATCCCCAACCAGGGTCTCATTGCCAACCTGCCGGAGTGGATCGTGGTCGAGGTCCCGGCGGTCGTCAACCAGGCGGGTGTGACCGGCCTGCCGATGGGCAAGCTGCCGAATGGCTTCGCTGGCCTGCTGATGAACCAGGCGGCCGTCCACGACCTGACCGCCGAGGCGGTGATCCACAAATCGAAGTCCGCCGCGCTCCAGGCGCTGCTGGTGGACCCGATCGTGAATCAGTATCACGGGATGGATGAACTGCTGGACACGATGATCGCGTATCAGGAACGGTGGCTGGGCTACCTAAAGTAACAGGAGTTGAGCAGTGTAACTTAAAAGCATCCTGAGCGGAGCCTCGCTGTAGTTTGGCGAGGCGTAGTCGAAGGATGCGACGCTGACAAAAGGCGCTCCAGCGTGCTTCGACTACGCTTGGTAAACTCCACCAAGCTCCGCTCAGCATGCCTCCGCTTGCTTGACGGCGCGATACCTGCTCAAATTGGACAACCGTTGATTTTTGAGCGGTTGTGTGTTAGCATTCGGCCATGAACACAGATTGTCTCTACTATCAGGATCCCTATCTGCGCGAATTCGCGGCGCGCGCCATCGCGCGCCGCGAGATCAACGGCAAGCCGGCGGTCGCGCTCGACCGCACGGCGTTCTATCCCACCGGCGGCGGACAGCCCAACGACACGGGTACGCTCAACGGCGTGCCTGTGGCCGACGTGATCGCCGACGACGGCGCCATCTGGCATGTGTTGGATGCTGAGTGGACGGGTGACGCCGTGACCGGCGTGTTAGATTGGCCGCGGCGCTTCGACCACATGCAGCAGCACACCGGCCAGCACATTCTCTCGCAGGCGTTCATCGTCGAACGGGAGGCCGAGACGATCGCCTTTCATCTGGGCGCGACCGCCAGCACCATTGACCTGAACCGCGCCGATCTCGGCCCCGATGCGCTGGCGGCCGTCGAGGCGGCGGCCAATCGCGTGCTCGACGATGCCCGGCCGGTCACGGCCGCGTTCGTCACGCAGGATGAGCTGGCGCGGCTCCCCTTACGCAAGCCGCCGAAAGTGACCGAGGCGATCCGCATCGTGCAGGTGGCGGGCTTCGACTGGTCGGCGTGCGGCGGGACGCACGTGGCGAACGCCAGCCAGGTCGGGCTGATCAAGATCACCGGCGTCGAGCGCCGCGGGGCCGAGCTGCGGGTCGCCTTCCGCTGCGGCGGTCGCGCCCGCGGCGACTATGCCCGGCTGCAAGCGTTGGCGAGCGGCCTGGCCGCCCGCTTCACCTGCGCGCAGGACGAAGTCCCCGACGCGGTGGAGCGGCTGGCGCGGGAGCAGCAGGCCGGCCGCAAGGCGCTGGAAGAACTGGAAGCGCAATGGGTCGAGGCCACGGTCGCGGCCTGGTGGGCCGAAGCCCGGTCCGCCACGTCGAACGCGGGCCGCCGGCTGATCGTCCGGGCGGTGGACGCGCCAGCCGAGCGCGTGAAGAAGCTGGCCCAGGCGTTGCGGAGCCGGCCCGGCGCGGTCATCTGCCTGGGGGCGCGCGGCGAGCGGCCGCAGCTCTTCTTTGCCCGCGCCGATGACGTGGCGCTCAACATGGGGGAGCTGCTGCGGGCGGCCGCGGCGGCCGGCGGCGGTCGCGGCGGCGGCCGGCCCGACTGGGCGCAGGGCGGCGCGCCGACGAATGAAGGGCTGGATGCCGCGCTGGCCGCGGCCGCCGCAACCGTGAGTTGACCGCCTGAACTTGCATTTGTGATGCGACACACCCTGAGCGGAGCCTCGCTGTCGTGTTAGCGAGGCGTAGTCGAAGGGGTGCGATTTTAGGGTAGAAATATGAAGGAAATCTCTCCCGGCATCTTCATCGAAACCGACCACCGCGGCGCGAACTACGCCGGCATCGTCAGCGACGTCGGCGTGATCGTGGTGGATACCCCCATGGTGCCCGACCAGGCCCGCGCCTTCCGGCAAGAGCTGGCGCGCCTGACGGGCGGCAAGCCGTTCCTGTATGTGGTCAACACCGACCATCATCGCGGCCACATCCTGGGCAATCAGTATTTCCAGCCCACGCCGGTGGTCGCGCATGAGCAGGCCTGGAAGCACATGAAGGGGTACGGCGACAACTTCAAGCAGCGGGTCGTTGACTCGTTCAAGAAGGAGCCGGAGGTGCAGGCGCAACTGACCGACATCCAGGTCATCATCCCCAAGATCACCTTCTCGCATCGGCTGGACATCGTGCGCGGCGGCCGCGATCTGCGCATCATCCGCGTCGGCGGGCACACCGCCGCGACCTCGGTGATCTGGATGCCGAACGAGAGCATCCTTTTCGTCGGCGATGCGGTGTGGGTGGATCAACACCCGTACATGGCGCAGGCCAATTCCAAAGAGTGGCTCGACGGCCTGACCTACATCCGCAAGTTCAAGGCCGACAGGATCGTGCCGGGCCGCGGGCCGGTCTGCGGCCGCGACGCCACCGAAAAGATGTCGGAATACATCCGCTTCATGCGCGCCCGCGTCCGACTGAACTACCGCCAGGGCAAGACCAAGCAGGAGACGGTGCAAAGCGTGCTGCGCGAGGTCGCGGGCTGGTTCCCGATCTCCCCGGCGATCAAATCCAAGACCGAGTCCCAGATCAAGCAGGGGATCGGCCGCATCTGGAACGAGATGGACAAAGCCGGCAAAGCCAAGGAGAAAGCCGAGGCCGAAGCCGAGGAAGTCAGCGACGAGTAAGATCATGGCGCAGTCAATCCGAACCGAACAGTTCACCCCCGCCGATGAGGTGCGGAAGTTGCTGACAGCAGGCGAGAAGTACATCCCTGATATTAAAGGAAGCAAGGAGCGAGCGGTCGCCTTCCTCACGCAACTGGATCGCCTGGCCGAGCTGTGGCCCCAGGTGGAAGCGCTGGGCGCCGACCTGCGGCCGGAAGCGGGCCGTTGGGAGACGCTGCAAGCCCTGACCCACAAACAGGCCCCCGCGCTCGTCCGCGAGATCAACGCGGCCGGCGGGTTTGCGGCGTTACGCTCTCGCCATCATCCGCTGGGGCAGGCGGCCTGGTGGTGGCATCTCGACCAGGAGGTGCGCCAGGGCCGGATCATGCGCGCGCGTAACGCCGTCCTGACCCTCTTGGGCGTGGCGCTGATTGCCGCGGCCGTCGTCTTCGTGCTCAACCGGCTGATGCCGGTGGATCCCAAGGTGCAGGCGTCCCTGTCGAAGCAGATGCAGGGGCAGCGGTATCTCCAGGAGGGTGGCGACATCCCCGGCGCGCTGAAGGCGTTCGAGGAAGCCATCGTGCTGACCCCCAACGACGCGGAGGTATGGCTGTGGCTGGGCGTCGCGCAGAAGAAGCTCGGCGACGCCGCGGCCGCGGAAGCCAGCTTTGCGCGCGCGCGGCAGATCGCGGGCAATGTGATCGAGTTCCACATCCAGCGCGCGCAAATCCTCTCGGCGGCCGGCTTCCTGGATGAAGCGCGGGCCGACATTGACGCGGCCCTGGCGCTCGACCCGGAAGAGCCGCGCGCCTATCTCTACCTGGGGGGCATCCTGGAGCTTCAAGGGCAGCTTGGCGAGGCGATCCAGGCGATGGAACGCGCTTCCGAGCTGAGCGAAAAGCGCGACCAGCCGCAGTTGACCGCCATCGCCCGCTATCGGCTGGCGTTCATGTATCAGCAGCTCTCGACTCAGCCGCTCGTGCGCACGCCGACGCCCACCCCACGCTGAACCATCAGGTAATATCCAGCGCGGCCAGGATCGCGGGCGTCACATCGGCCAGGGTGCGCAGCGCGGCGCAGAAGGGGCCGCGCAACGCTGGCGCGCCGATCACCAGGGCCGGCGCGGGGTTGGCGGTGTGGCCGCGCGTGCGCAAATCCTCCAGATTGCCGTGATCCGATGTGATCAGGATCAGCCCCGCGGCGTCATCCCAGGCTGCCGCCAGCCCGCCCAACACCTCATCGAACGTCGCCAGCAGCCCCCGCGCCGCGTCCCAATCCTGGCGATGCCCCGCGTAATCGCTCGGCCAATACTCGAAGAAGCTAAAATCGTGCCGCCCGGCCAGCTCGGCCAGCCGCCGGCCGGCCTGGGTCGGGGTTAGCACGGGCGTGTCGGGCAGGCTCAGCCGCTCGCGCCACCCCTGGCCGGTGAAATCGGCCGAGAGCGCCTGGCCGGCGCAGAGATCGGCGGTCGTCTTCAAGGGCAGGCCGGCGCTCGTCGCAGCCAGCGGCACCGCCGAGTAGAGGCGGCGGCCCGAAGAGATCGCGTCGAAATAGTCCTGCGGATAGGCGGTCAGCAGCGCGGCGCGGCGACCGGCCTGGCCCACGGCCCGGAACAGATTGCCGTTGCGCAGATACTCGGCGACCTGGGGGTTCGGCTTCGGGCCGTAATGATAGCCGATCTCTCCCGGCACATTGCGGCCGGTGAGCAACGACGCCTGCCCGGTGGCCGACTGCGGCATACCATCCACCCCCAGGCAGGCGTCGAGCGCCCGCAGCGACGCTCGCGCCGTTTCCAGCGGCGCCGCCCCCGCCACCAGCCGCCAGCCGTCCAGCAGCGCGGCCAAATGCGGCATCGCCGCGGCCGCCAGCGGATTGATCGCGGGATCGTCCGGCCCCAGCCCGACGCCGTCGAGGAACAGAAAGAGAATGCGCATTCAGGGATCCCGGTGTGAGTTTTGCGGTATTATACCACAGTGGGCCTACGGAAGATCCTCCTCAAAACCCATCTGCGACAAAATCCCCTGAGTTTGCCCAACGTGTGCCGGTGGCCACATGATTTCCCAACGGGCGCTCAGTTGCCCTGGCCAGTGCCTCTAAAAGGAATGGTGACCAGAATGTCCTCGGGATCATTGGTGTATAGGCCGAAGAAACCGGTATACTCGCCGGCCCTGGTAGGCGCGAAACTAAAAATCAGGGAATCGCTCCCACCGGGAAAAATCTGGCCAGGCGTGCTGAAGCTCACGGAGGTAGCCGTCGCGCCGACTGCCCATTCACCATTGTAGAAAATGTGCGCAATGGAAGGTGCCCGGCTGAAGACGAGAGGCGCAGTGCCCAAGTTTGTGACCCGGATGACCACGCCAGGTCTTTCTGTCTGCGCGCCGAGTGGCATGGCTTCTCCGTCGGCTAAGGTGGGCACGACGGTACCGAAGTCAATCTCGACGGGATCCAGGACGATGCGTGGAGCACGAGCTGGTGGGCGGCGCAAACGCAGTGTGGGGTCCCCTAGCAGGGCGAGGGGTGTTAGGTAGCCTCGATAGCGGTAGCTCTCACCCAGAGTGGCACCAAGCGAAAGAGGCCAAAGCAGCGACAACCCCGATTCAACATTCCCGAAGACTGGCACAGTGGGCGCAAGCACCGCCAACCCGCGCCCGCCAAACAGATAAGCGCCGGCCAGATAGTCCTGACTGGTGAAATCGCCGTTAGAGCATGACCAGATCAGGTAGAACGCAGGTTGGGGAGTGAACCCTTCGATCTTGCTGCTCGTCAGAATCGCCCCGCCAAATTCCTGGGTCGTGGGACTGCCATGATGACTCAGAAGGGCAAGCTCATACGGGCTACGCAGCATACGCCTGAGGTCAAGAGTGCTCCTATCCTTGCGTCGCATGACAGATGGCGAGATCACATTCTCTGGAGAATACAAGCCGCTTCTCGACCCAAGCTCGCTCACATCCACCGACGAGACACTGGGGCTATCCAGCAGGCCTGCTGATGCAACGATGTCATCAACTACCAACATCTGAGGCACATAGCGCAGGCGGCCCATACGAAAATCATGATTGCGTCGGAAGTATTGCCGCAATTGCTCCAGACCGGCCTGACCTTCTTTGGCCGGTTTCAGGCGGCCGACCCAGATGTCCGGCAAGAGGCTGGCGCTGGCTGCCGGCGGCTCGAAAACCTGGTCCTCGCTTAACGCCAAGTCGCGCTCGAGCTCCATATAATAGAAGTCGGAGGGGACTTTATCGAGTTGCGGGCCTTCGAGTTGAGCATAGAAGTAGGTCGCAGGCACTTGGCCGACCAGCACAGCGCCTACCAAGCCCTGGCCCCGTAAGGCGCGCAGACCTTCGCGCACTGCTTGCGGGCTGCGCCAATCTTCGGATAAGACCCGCACATCGGAGCCGAGGTCGTGCCGCACGTCGGCGGCATACTGATTCATCTCAGCGGAAAGCGACGCATACGTAGCGTTATCAGTCACAATAACTACCAGATCGGGGAGGCCCGGCACAGGCTTATAAAGATCAATAGTGGGATAGGGCGAGAGACTCACCGCACTCTGTCGAGAGAGGTGATCGGTCACTGAACAACCAAGGAGAACAGTGAGTATCAAACCTACCAAATAGAAATAGCGAAGACGAATACTTTTACTAAACAGAATATTTCTCCAGCGCTTCTGATGGCTCTATCAATCCACATATTCGAATGGTCGGATCTCTCAATCTTGAAAACTAACCATGAAAGACCTGTCTATTACCCACATCTTTTTGGACTACTATATATAGGGGTTCTGGCATTGATAGCCACTACATATTGGGGCGATTATCAGCGAAAAGCCACCTCAAAGAGACTTATGGGTAATAGATAGATGAAAGACGATTGCCAGAGCAAACCTCCAGGAAACTTCTGCGAGCAAACTGTCATCACCAGTGATCGACAGTAACTCCCCGGAGGTTTTCTCAAGCAAGTGCTGACACCTGTGATATGCTGCCTCTCTACTCGGTGCGCGGTGCTAATCTCGCACAAAGAATTGCGGCCTATTCCCTACACCAAACCCAACCTCGAGTCGATCATTCATAAAATTGCGCGCGCCCGCTTGGGCGATCCTGATATCTTGCCAACTCGTCACGTTGATTTGCCCAGGGCGGACCACCGCTATGTGGCCTGTATTAGATGCCACAGCTGGTTTACCCGCATTGACATGATCCGTCAGCTGTTTCAGTCCCTCCGCAGTAGTTGGATCAATTGCCCGCCAACCCCGTGTGTTCGGCTCTGTTGAAGTCCGGCTCCCTGTGAGGAATTCATACAGATGCCGCGCGTTTGCTGTCATTGGATCAGTCGATTCCGAACCGCCTGCTCCTACTCCCAGATTACCCTTGGTTGGTAATGGAGTATTCATTGCGCGCATAACGTCGCCTGCATAGATGTTGCAACGCGTATCTGGTACGCTTTCACTAGGGCGATAGCGCCCAGCAAATTCCGTCCAGGTTACCTCGAACTGCTCAATGACGGCATAGTACACAGTCGAATTCCGTTGATTCGCCAAATCTTTAATTGGAGCATCTACCTGTCGCCACGGGAATTTCATGGTCTCCATTTGCTTCAGTGCCTCACGTGCAGCCGCAATGTCTGGAGACCCAGGTGGTGGAGGCGTGCCACCAAGGTAGGCAATGATCGCATTAGCAAGGGCCTGGGCGAAATCCTGCCGTCGGTTGCGTAGCTTGTCGGCGTCACTGGCAGTATCAATGAAAGCTGTCTCAATCAGAGCAGCCACCGAGTTCATGTCATGGATGTAGAGTTGGCCTCCCTTACCGCACCTCCCGCTGTTATATTCGGAGTAGATTCCCCGGTTGATCAAGCTCAGGCCACTGGCTATGGCATTGGTAGCTCGTTGCGAGATATCCTTGCTTTGAGGGGTCGTGCTCTTATTGTCCTGGTAGCATGCCTCTGTGCCGGTACCTCCTCCGGCATTGGCATGGATCGAGACTGCCAAATCGGGCTTGACTTGGTTGACTACCTGGGCTGCATATGACAGTGAGTGGTTTGGATCATCGCCGGTACGCGTCATCGTTACGTCAATGCCCTGTCCCTGCAAGAGGACTTTCGTTCGATTTGCAATGTCAAGCACAACGTCTTTCTCTTGCAGACTGGAGCCCACGGCGCCGGGATCAATCTTGCAGTTGGGTCCCGGAGTATTTCCTGGTGCGCACCAACCGTGCCCCGGATCCAATATGACCGTCTTGTTTCCAGGAGGCGGACTACTCCAGGTTTCGCTGCGAACATTGTTGCCCTCATTGCTCTCGGCCACTACCCCCGTCGTGTCCACCTGCCCCTTTACCTCCCAAGTCCCGCTACTACTCAGCGTGACATTCACCGCGCCGGTACTGCTGGCGCCGACGTTTAGGCCATCGTTGTACCAGGTACCGATCTCTTTACCGGCAAGCCACAGTTTCGTTGAGAACCGGCCCACGGCTGCGGCGTTGCCAACGTTCTTAATTCGATAACTAATATTCTCTACTTGGCCGACCGTTAACGGCTCGCTCGTCGACCACAGATCGTCTACAATCAAGTCCGGCTTCGCCAAGCTCACCCAGGTCCAGTTCTCGCTACGCACATTGTTGCCTTCGTTGCTCTCCGCCACTACCCCGCTGGTGTCCACCTGCCCCTTGACTTCCTTGACCCCCGCACTGTTCACCGTCACGTTCACCGACCCCGTCGCGCTGGCCCCCGCATTCAGACCATCTGTCGCCCACGTGCCCACCTCCGTGCCCGCCACCCACACCTTGGTGTAGAAGCGCCCGGCCGCCGCCCCATTGCCTACATTCTTGATGCGGAAGCTCACGTTCTCACCCTGCCCCGTGTGCAGCGGCTCGCTCGTCGACCACAGATCGTCTACAATCAAGTCCGGCTTCGCCAAGCTGACCCAACTCCAACTCTCAGCGCGCACATTGTTGCCTTCGTTGCTCTCCGCCACTACCCCGCTGGTGTCCACCTGCCCCTTGACTTCCTTGACCCCCGCACTGTTCACCGTCACGTTCACCGACCCCGTCGCGCTGGCCCCCGCATTCAGACCATCTGTCGCCCACGTGCCCACCTCCGTGCCCGCCACCCACACCTTGGTGTAGAAGCGCCCGGCCGCCGCCCCATTGCCTACATTCTTGATGCGGAAGCTCACGTTCTCACCCTGCCCCGTGTGCAGCGGCTCGCTCGTCGACCACAGATCGTCTACAATCAAGTCCGGCTTCGCCAAGCTGACCCAACTCCAACTCTCAGCGCGCACATTGTTACCTTCGTTGCTTTCGCCGATCGCATTGGTGATATCAACCTGGCCTTTTACTTCGTAAGTACCGCCGCTATTGACAGTGACATTTACCGCAGCGGTGCCCGAATAACCAGCAGACAGGCTATCCATATACCAGGTACCGATTTCGTGACCGGCCACCCACAACCGGGTGTAGAAGCGGCGTGAAGCTGTCGCATTGCCCTGGTTCTTGATGCGGAAGGTGATGTTCTCAGTCTGCCCGGCATTGAGTGGCGCCGAGGTAGACCAAATGTCTTCTACAATCAGGTCAGGCAAGCCCTGTGGGAGAATACCTAGACGGGCTGCAAGCAAATCAGGCAAACTCCGTAGATCAATGCCGAAAGGGGCCACTCTCATTTCTACCTGCGGCGGTTCAACTGTCTGGCTCGGATTAACCAAGTCAGTAAGCCCGCGGCCGGCTGGGAGAGCTTGCTCTGCCGGTAGTTCCACCCCGGGTATTGCGCTCTCAACACGAACCGTAACGTCGCTCGGCATCTCTTGAGAATAACCAACCTGCGTGCTGCCCGGCTCCCCGCTCCGATCACTCTCCACCCGATCAGGAAGGTCCTTGAAGGAGTCACCAACCGTCACCCCGCCAGCCGCCTCAGCCGTGACCTCCGGCGTCTCCGGCATCGCCTTGCCCCGTTCAGCCTGAGCCTCGGTCTGCGTGCTGCCCGGCTCCCCGCCCCGGTCACTCTCCACACGATCAGGAAGGTCCTTGAATGGCTCACCAACCGTCGCCCCGCCAGCCGCCTCAGCCGTGACCTCCGGCGTCTCCGGCATCGCCTTGCCCCGTTCAGCCTGAGCCTCGGTCTGCGTGCTGCCCGGCTCCCCGCCCC
>Ga0233425_10005449_pt1 | contig 20080 bp, 16 predicted proteins | sample Watercolumn_Towu_2_FD_181712 | JGI IMG/M metagenome (GOLD analysis project Ga0233425, IMG submission 181712) | Freshwater microbial communities from Lake Towuti, South Sulawesi, Indonesia - Watercolumn_Towuti2014_140_MG | ecosystem: Environmental > Aquatic > Freshwater > Lake | place... | reverse complement strand
TGGTCCTGCGACTCGCCCCGTTGCCACCCCGGGACGTCGGGGACGTTCAGCATCAGCCACGGCGTCGCCATGCCCTGAGCCGGAGACCCTGGCGGGACCGGCGCCGGGCTCTGCGGCGGCAGTCCGATCTGCTGCGGATCGAGCGGGTACTGGCTCGGCGGGAACGGCATGGGTTGAGGCACCGGCGCGGGCTGTGGCACCGGCACGGGCTGTGGTGCCGGACCGGGCTGTGGCGCCGGTTGTGGCGGAGGCGGCGGGGCCGCGCTGTCCTCGGTCACGCACCCGACGAGCAGCACAGCGAACAGGACCGATCGCCAGACCCTTTGAGATGGCATGGTTGTCATGAAGAAGACTATACCGCTGATCGAGCGCGGCACCGAGGACAGCATGCAGCGCTCTGCTTGATCTTCCTTCGTCGAAAAGCCAGAGTGCCGTCGTGCCGGCGGATCGAGCGACGACCATGTTGATCGACTGGTTCCGGGAGCGAGCCCGGGGCCTCCCCTGGCGCGGCGATCGGAGGGACCCCTACCACGTGCTCGTGAGCGAGGTCATGCTCCAGCAGACCCAGATCGACAGGGTCGTGCCGAGGTTCGAGTCCTTCGTCGAGCGGTTTCCCACGTTCGCCGCCCTGTCGGCCGCGCGAGAGGAAGACGTGCTGGAGGCGTGGTCCGGGCTCGGGTACTACCACCGCGCGAGGCTCCTGCACCGCGCGGCGGCTGCGGTCGACCGCGCGGGTGGCGAGCTCCCGCGAGAGGTCTCGGACCTCGAGGACCTGCCGGGGATCGGTCCCTACACGGCAGCGGCGATCGCGTCGATCTGCTTCGGAGTGGCCGAGCCGGTCCTGGACGGGAACACGATGCGTGTCGGGGCCCGCGTCCTCGCGCTCGACCGCGACCCACGGACCGCGGCTGGGCGGGCGGAGGTGCGGCGCTGGATGCTCGATCTCATGGAGGACGGGAGCCCGGGAGAGGTCAACGAGGCGTTGATGGAGCTCGGGGAGACGATCTGCACCCCGCGGTCTCCGGCCTGCGGCGACTGCCCGATCCGATCGGAGTGCGCCGCGCACGAGCGCGGGACCCAGGGCGAGATCCCGCGCCGGTCCTCCGGCCGAGGCCGCGGCGTGGAGGAGCAGCGGTGGGTCGCGGCCTGCTGCGTGGACCTCCGAGGCCGGTGGCTGCTGGAGCGCATCGTCGCGGGTCCGGTGCTCCGCGGGCTCTGGCTCCCGCCGCTGGCTCGTTCGGCGGACGGCGACGACCCGATCCGGATCGCTCGCCGGCGAGTCGCCGGGCTGGACGGCATCGCCGCCCTCGTGCTCGAGCCGGTCAAGCACAGCATCACCTACCGCCGCCTGACGGTCGTCCCGGTGCTCTTCGCGGCGGGCACCGAGCTCGAGGGGGAGCGGGTCTGGGCCTTCCCCGGCGCTCCGGGCCGGGCCACGTCGTCGCTCCTCGGCAAGCTCGCGTCACGGGTCCGCGGCGCGGGTGGGGATGAAAGGACGGAGCGGAGATGAACGAGGTCGCGCTGTCGATCAAGGTCTCGACGGAGGTCCGGCTCGAGGCCCTCTTCCACCAGGGCGACCGGGCCCACGCCGCGCTCCTGTGCCACCCCCATCCGCTCTACGGTGGAACGATGGACAACGCCGTGGTGCTCGCGGCGCGCGACGCGCTCGCGGGTCTCGGCTTCTCCACTCTTCGGTTCAACTTCCGGGGCGTGGGCCGGAGCGCCGGATCGCACGCCGGCGGCGAGGCAGCAGCGCTCGACCTCCAGGCCGCGCACGACGTGCTCGCCGCCCGCGCGGGTGTTCGGTCGGACGTGCACGTCGTGGCGTACTCCTACGGCGCCTGGGTCGCGGTCCGCTGCCTGGCCGCGGGGCTGCGGCCCGCCAGCGCGACGCTCGTCTCGCCGCCCGTCAGCTTTCCGGCGCTCGACTTCGCCGGGCTCGCGCTGCCCAGGTGCAGGACCCTGATCGTGACGGGCGACCGGGACGACTTCTGCGCACGGGCCGCGCTCGAGCGCTGGATCGGGGCGAGAGCCGACGAGGCGCACCTCGTCGTCATCCCCGGAGCGGACCACTTCTACTGGGGCGCCGAGCCGAGGCTCGTCGCGGCGCTCGTCGAGTTCTACTCGCTGGTGTGACCGGGCCAGGAGACGACCCCGGTGCGGGCCAGCTCCTCGATGCGGGCGTCGTCGTAGCCGAGCAGCCCGGCCAGGGTCGACCTGGTGTGCTCACCCAGGAGCGGCGGCGGCTCGAAACGCTCGATGTCGTCGGTCTTGATCGGGTCTCCGATCCCGCGTTGCCGGCCGAGCACGGGGTGCTCCCACTCGATGACCATGTTCCGCGCCAGGACCTGTCGGTCCCTGAAGACCCGGTCGATGGTGTTGACCGGCGCGCAGGGGACGCCTTTCGTCTCGAGCTCGACGAGCCACGCGTCGCCAGACCGTGTCAGGAAGATCTCCTGGATCATGGTCACGAGCTCCTCGCGGTGCTTTCGCCGCTCGGCGTGGTGGCAGAACCGTGGGTCATCGATCCAGTCCCTGCGCCCGAGCACCTCGCACAACCCGGCCCAGAAACGCTCGGTGAAGACGGCGATCACGATCCAGATGTCCCTCGTCCGGAAGGCCTGGTATGGGACTACCGACTGGTGGGCCGAGCCGATGGGCTCCGGCACCTCCCCGCTCACGAAGTAGTACTGGCCCACGTAGGTGAGCATCGAGACCAGCGTATCGACCAGCGAGATCTCGACGCGGCGCCCCCTGCCGGTCCGCTCGCGCTCGTACAGGGCCGCGCAGACAGCGGCCACGGCGAGCGAGCCGCCCCCGAGGTCACCGATCGGGACACCGGCCCGCACGGGCGGCCGACCCGGCTCGCCCGTGATGCTCATGCCGCCCGAGCGCGCCTGGAGGGTCAGGTCGAACGCGGGGAGGAGGCGGTCCGGTCCGGTGTGGCCGAAGGCGCTGATGGAGACCGAGATGATCCGCGGGTTGACCCGGCTCAGGGGCTCGTGATCGATCCCCAGCCGCTCGAGCACGCCGGGCCGGAAGTTGTCCAGGACGACGTCGGAGACGGAGACGAGCTCGAGGAAGACGGCCTTGCCCCGCGGGTCGCGCAGGTCGAGGCAGAGGCTCTTCTTCCCCCGGTTGATCGCCATGAAGTAGGCGCTCACTTCTTTGATGAAATGCGGCGCCATCTGCCGCATGGGGTCGCCACCGTCGGGGTCCTCGATCTTGATCACCTCGGCGCCGATGTCGGCCAGGATGAGCGAGCCGTACGGACCGGCGAGCATCCTCGTCAGGTCGAGCACGCGGACTCCCTCGAGCATCCTGCTCATCGTCACCTCTCGTCCGTCACGGCCGGGCCATCCTACGGCGGCCTTCGAGGATCGGTCAATGACGGGAACCGGGGCCCAGACCGCGACTTGACCTGGAAACAGGGCGGGCGGATCATGATCATCATCACGATGCGTTCGCCGTTCCTCCTCGTATCGCTCCTCCTGCTGGCCGGATGCGCCACGGTGAGCGACGACGACGGGAGCCACCCTGCCGACGGTGACGGAGACCGCGAGGTCGATGGAGATCGGGACGACGACGCCGATCGGGACGGCCACGCCGGGGACGCGGGCTGCGGTGCGGTGTGCGAGGCACCGCTGGAGTGCTGCGGGGGCGAATGCGTGGACATCGATTCATCGCCGGAGCACTGCGGCGAATGCGACCGAGCGTGCGCCCCGCAGGGGGACCAGTGCATCGACGGGCGATGCTCGTGCAACGGCGCCGCGCCCTGCGCCCCAGGCCGCATCTGCTGCGGCGACGCCGGGTGCGTCGACCCCGCGAGCAACGCCGGCCACTGCGGAGAGTGCGACCGGGAGTGCGCCGTCGACGAGCTCTGCGACGGGGGTTCCTGCGTCGCCTTGCCGTGCTACCCGCCATGCGACGACGGGCTGACCTGCTGTGACGACGACCGCTGCGTCGACCTCCTGACGGACCTGGAGAGCTGCGGCCGGTGCAACGCGCCCTGCGCGGCCGGCGAGACCTGTTCGGAGGGCGTGTGCCGCGAGCCGGAGTGCAGCCCGCCGTGCACAGGCGGGGAGCAGTGCTGCCACGGCGAGTGCGTGGACCTGGCATCGTCGCCGGAGCACTGCGGCGCCTGCGACGCCGCTTGCCCGCCCGCCGCGGGCTCCTGCGATGGGGGACGGTGTCGGTGCGGGACCGGGACGCGGTGCGAGGGGACGTCGAGCGACACCTGCTGTGCCACGGGATGCGCCGACATCGCGTCCGACCCGGCGAGCTGCGGGAGCTGCGACCACACATGCAACGAGGGCGAGACCTGCTCCAGCGGCACGTGCCGCTGCGGGACTGGCGCGGCCTGCCCCGCCGGCCGGGTGTGCTGCGGCGGTGCCTGCACGGACCCGAGGACGGACGCGGAGAACTGCGGGTCCTGCGGCCTCGCCTGTCCGGAGAACAACGACTGCCTCGGCGGCGGTTGCGTGTGCCGTCACGAGGACCCACCCATGGCCTGCGAACCGCCCCTGACCTGCTGCGGCCACCTCATCCCGGATTTCGCAGGATGCGTGGACACCAGGGTCAACATCCTCCACTGCGGGGAATGCAACCACCCGTGCGGCGGGTTCCCTCCCCTGTGCATCTTCGGAACCTGCGCGGCCGGCGGCTGACCGCGATGCGTCACGCCACGCTCTCCGTGATCCTCTCCGCGTCGTCGTTGGTGGCTCTCGTCTGCCCGGGTTGCGGACCGCCGCCGCTCGAATGGCCCGCGATCGAGGAGGTCCGGATCGAGCCCGGACGGCCCACGAGAGGCCGGATCGCGCTCCCCTCGACCTACGAGGCGTTCCTGCGCGGACAGATCGCGTTCCAGGGCGAGGACTACGACGAGGCGGTCCGGCAGTTCCGGACCGCGCTCCGGACCGACCCGGAGTCCGCGTACCTCCTCGCCTGGACGGCCAGGGCGCTGCTCGCGCTCGGCCGTGTGCCCGACGCTCAGGAGTCCGTGGACCGGGCGCTCGAAGCCGACCCGTGCGCCGAGCTCGCCTGGTGCGTCGCGGCCGAGATCCTCGTCGCACGGGACGACACGGCCGGCGCCATGCGCGCGCTCCGGCGCGCCATCGAATGCGAGCCGCGGCAACCCGAGGCGTACTTCGAGCTCGCGGCGCTTTTGGAACGGGGAGGCGCGGCGAGGCGGGCCGCGGAAGTGATCAGCTCGCTCCTCGTGCACCTCCCTGACGACTCCCGCGCCCGTGACGAGCTGGCCCGGCTGGCGCTGGCCCAGGGTGATACAGCCGGCGCCGTCCGGCACCTCTCGGCGCTGCTCGACCTCGAGCCCGGGCGGGCAGATGCGATCCGGACCCTCGCGCGCGTGTATACCCAGCGCGGCGACACGGCGGCGGCAACCGCCCTGCTCGAGACGGTCGTGAGCCGCGACCCCCGCAACGACGACACGCGTCGTGCGTTGATCCGGACGTTGCTCACCGCCAGGGACACCGATCGCGCGGCCCACCACATTGCTCTGCTCCACTCTGCCGAGGGCAGCGCGGCCGAGGTCGCCGCGCTCGCCGACCTCTATCTCGAGGCGCAACGGCCCGAGTCAGCCGAACGCGAAGCGCGAGCCGCGCTGGAGATCGATGCGTCGCACCCCCTGGCTGGCGCCGTGCTCGTGGGCGCGCTCCGCGAGCAGGGGAACGTGGACGCCGCGGTCGCCGCGTACGGCCGCCTCGACCCGCAGCAGCCCGAGACGGACCGCGCGGCGCGGGAGGCGGCGCTCGGCCTGTGGGAGTCGGGGCGACCGGCCGAGGCCCGTGCGCTCCTCGAGCGTTTCCTCACCGAGCACTCCCCGGCTTCGCGAGAGCTGCTGGCGCGGCTGCTCGAGAGCCAGGGGCTCATCCAGGCCGCCGAGGACGTCCTCCGGGCCGGACAGGCACCGCAGGACAGAGTAGCGCTCGGCGCGCTGCTCCTCCGGCAGGGCCGATCCGGCGAGGTGCTCGACCTCTTCCACGCGGACGCGGGGTCCACACGCGAGCTCGTGGTGCTCGGCAGGGCCATGCTCGAGGCGGGCGAGCCCGGGTGTCCGCTCGACCGGACCGAGGACGTCGCCCGGCGCGCCAGGTCCAGGTCGCCGAACGACCCGTCCGCGCTCGCGCTCCTCGGTGCCGTGGCCTCGGTCCGCGGCCACCACGACGAGGCCCTCGAGCTGCTGCGCCGCGCCGAGGAGCTCGAACCCGAGTCGATCTGGATCCGGACACGGCTCGCAACGGCATTGCATCAGGCCGGACGAGACACCGAGGCCGCGGACGAGGCTCGCCGCGCCCTCCGCCTGCACCCCGACGAACGACACCGCGAGCTGCTCGAGCAGCTCGCGGGGGGTGCAGGGGGAGATGGCACCGGGGGAAACCCCTTTCTGGAGACAGGGATTTCCCCCGAGCCCCCTTCTCCAAAGACTTTCAAGCAGGTTCAGGAGTGAACTCGTATTCAAAGGCATTGCGCTCACGCTCACGCTCACGCTCACGCTCACGCTCACGCTCGGAAAATAGTGGTGAGATCTTCGTGGCTGGGATTTCAAAACCGTGAAAAGTCTTTTGAAGAGGGGGTCCGGGGGAGGGACTTTTCTACAGAAAAGTCCCTCCCCCGGGGACTCCTACCTCCTCTGCGAGGAGATCGCGCGGGGCGGGATGGCGACGGTGTATCTCGCGCGGCGCGCGGACCACGGCGCTCCAGCCGAGGCGCTGGCCGTCAAGGTCCTGCACGATCAACTGGCGCGGCAGCCAGACCAGGTCGCGCGCTTCGAGCGAGAGGCTCGCTACCTGATCGGGATCGATCACCGCAGCGTGGTCCGCGGGCTGGATCACGGGGTAGCCGGAGGCCGCCACTTCATCGTGATGGAGCACGTGGCGGGGGTGTCGCTCGCTGCTGTCATGAAGGCGTGCCCCCTGTCACGCCCTGAACGCGTCCTCCTCGCGCACCTGATCGCCGAGGCCGCCGAGGGGCTCCACGCGGTCCACGAGCACGGCGGCGGGCTGGTGCACCTCGACATGAGCCCGCAGAACGTGGTCGTCGCGTTCGACGGCGCGGTCAAGATCGTGGACCTCGGCCTGGCCACACCGGCCCGCGAGCTCGAGCGGCCCGGCGGCCACCCACTCCCCGGCAAGCCCGCTTACATGGCGCCGGAGCAGCACCTCGGCCAGCGAGTCGACCGGCGCGCGGACATCTTCGCCCTCGGCGTCGTCCTCTGGGAGGCGGCCGTGCTCCGGCGTCTGTTCGAGGCCGACGACGACGAGGCCGCGGCGCGGCGCGTGATCGCGCACGACATCCTGCCGCTGAGCCACGTCGACCCGGACGTCCCGCGACGGCTCGAGGCGATCGTCGTGCGTGCGCTCCGCGCGGACCCCGGAGCGCGTCACGCGTCCGGCGCCGAGCTGGCCTCGGAGCTCCGCTCGTTCATCGCTGAGTCCGGCGAGGCGATGGACCGGCACGCGGTGGCCGAGTGGATGACAGGAAGGTTCCCCCGTGAGATCCGGGCCGCGCGCCAAGCCCTCGATCGCTTGCTCGGGACGTGAGCGCTCCCGCACGTCCGATCGACACGACCTGTCGATATGCTCGCGGGGAACAGAGCGAACAACCGAGGCGCCGGAGCCACGGGACCAGGGCCAGCGGACCCGGTTTTTGACGGACATCGACCTCGACGCCGCACACGGGAATGGGCGCCGCACGAACCCTCGGAGTACGACTCGGTCGCATGGCACGCATCCTGCTCACCAGGGCGCCCCGCAGCGGGTGAGGACGAGATGGCGACGCGACAGATCGAGGTCTCCCAGCGAGTCGAGCAGTCCCTGAGCCTGGCGGCGGACCACCTGGCGCGGCTCCAGTCCGACGACGGGTCATTCGACCGCGGGTTCGACGGCGGCGCGCTGCCCGACGCACACTTCGTGGTCATCGACCGCATCCTCGAGCTGGGCTCGGGCCTGGTGACGGACCGGTTGGTCCGGCGCCTGAGGGACCGTCAGCTCGCCGACGGGAGCTGGGAGCTCGCGCCGGGCGCGGGCGGGCACCTCTCCACCACGGTCGAGGCGTACGTCGCCCTCCGCGCAGCCGGACTGCCCGCGAGCGAGCCGTCGCTCCGGCGCGCGCTTGGCTTCATCGCCGCCGAGGGAGGGGTGGGCAGCGTCCGCGGCCCGACGCGGGTGACCCTGGCCATGTTGGGCCTGGTCGCCTGGACCGAGCTGAACATCCCCCCGGCCGAGCTGGCGCTCCTGCCCGCCTCTGCGCCGGTCTCGCTCTTCAAGGTGGGGGCGCCGTTGCGCCTGCACCTGCTGCCGCTCCTCGTGCTCCACGCGCTCGAGGCGGTCCCGGCGCCGAGGCTCGGCCGCGCGATCGGTGCAGAGCTGAAGACGACGCCGGTCGTGGGTGAGGACGTGCCCGTGGCGCGCCGCGGGACGATCCGCGCCAGGGCCCTCGACGCGTGTCTCGACATGATGCGCGAGCGCCTCGACGCCGACGGCACCCTGGGCGGGCTGCTCATGGCCACTGGGTGGGCGGCCGCGGCAGCCCGGGTCGCGGGGCTCGCCCCGGACGACCTCCTGGTCCAGGGACCGGCGAAGGGGTTGAGGTCCCTCGTCTACCGGAGCGAGGGCCGCGACGTCCACGCCAGGGTGTGCGCCCCGGTGGTGCGTTCGAGCGCGATCGCGCTCCGTGCGCTCCGCGCCGCGGGTGTCGGCGGCGACGCGGTCGAAAGAGGCCGGGATGCGCTGGTCGCCCGGCGCGCCGGCGAGCACGGGGACTTCGAGATCCTCGGACCCCGCGGTCCGGCCACGGCGTGGAGCATCACGTCCGGGTCGCGGCGATTCCCGTCGCTCGCCGACACGGCCTCTGTCGTGGGCGCCGTCGCGGGGCTCGAGGGCACGGGACCCCTTGTCGAGAGCGCGCTCCGGTGGATCGGCACCATGCAGCGGCACGACGGGGGCTTCGCGCTCTTCGACCGCCACGCGGCCACTGCGCCCTGGCTCGCCCGCCTCCCGCTGGGGCTGTTGTGCCACACGTTGCACGACGAGAGCAGCCCCGAGGTGACGGGCAGGGTCCTCGAGGTCGCCTGCCGGCTCGGATCGCTGCGGCCGCACCGGGTCCGGACGGCCCGCGAGTACCTGGAGCGGAGCCAGCAGGGCGACGGGAGCTGGGAGGGGCCGTTCTCTCTGGGGCTCATCCCAGCGACCACGGCGGCCCTGGTCGGGCTGGCGGCGTCCGGCGGCTCCCACACGAAGGCCGCGGAGCGCGGCGTGGCGTTCCTGCTCCGGAGCCAGCACCGCGACGGGGGCTGGGGCGAGCGCCCTGGGACGGCGGCGCGGGACGGGACGAACGACCTGGGCCGGTCCCTGCCGACTCAGACCGGCTTCGCGCTGGAGGGACTGCTGGCTGGCGGTGCACCCCTCCGCGGCGGCGCGGTCGAGCGCGCCGTGTGGTATCTGCTGTGGTCGCAGGAGCCCGACGGGAGCTGGGCCGAGGACGACCCCGCGTCTGCAGGGCTCGCCGATGTCGTGTACCTCCGCGACCCGGTCGACGCCGTGGCCCGGCCGATGATCGCGCTCGCTGCCTACCTCGGCCGCGCACACAGCGGTTGAGCCCGAGCGATTCCGCACGGCTTGTGCATCGACGCTCTGACGGGTAGTGTACCGCCATGCCTCTCGTGGTGGACGAGCAGGTCCGCGAAGTCCTTCAGGCCATGCGGCAAATGGTCGGTTTCTCGTCCACGACCCTGGCCCGACTCGACACGGAGCGCGGAGGGCTCGTCCTGAGCTTCGCGCTCGGTACGCGTCTGCCGATCCTCAAACAAGCGTCAGACGTGCTGGGGTTCGATCCGACCGGCGCCGCGTTCCCGCTGTGGGCGGAGGAGTCGCTCTTCGTCCGCAGCTACCGCGAGGGCCGGCTGCTCTCGACCACGGACATCGGCGACCTCGCCCGCGGCGCATTGCCGCTCGCGGCGCTCGAGCCCCTGGCCTCGAGCGTGGGCTCGCGCCTCTACGTCTGCGTCCCGGTCCCCGGGGCGAGCGGCGCGATCCTCGCGGTCATCCTCCTCGACCGGCAGAGGACGGACCCCCTGACGACGGATGAGCGCGACCAGCTCCTCCTGTACGCGGCCCGGGTGGGCGGGCTGCTCGAGGCCGATCGGCTGGGTGCGCCCGTGCTCTCGCCGACGCAGGACTCGCCCGTCGCCAGGTGGCTCTCGGTGCACCTGCTCGACCGCTCGCTCGTGCCGATCTGGTCGGGCGGCGCCGGTCCGGGCGCACGGTCCGTGGTCGCGGCCCTGGGCCAGCTCAAGCCGGGGCAGCATGAGGTGACCCTGGCCAGCGGCGCCGCCGTGCTCGTGCACGTGTACATGGTCGATCCGAAGGGGCAGGTCACATGGCTCCTGTTGTGCGAGGACCTGGTCGGACGCGACCGCGAGACGCGGGAGCTCCGGGAGCAGCTCAGGATCCGGCTCGCCCGTGTGCAGGAGGCGGTGGTGAGCGTCGATGCCGACCTCCGGGTGACCGGCGTCAACGACGCGACCCGCGACGTGCTCGGGTTCGAGCCGGCCGAGATGATCGGCCGCCCCGTGTCGGACTTCCTCCCGTGCGGCGAGGTCAGGCCCACGCACCGGCGGCTGGCGAGCACCCTGCTCTCGCGGGGTCACGTGGACCAGCAGCTCAAGCTCCAGCGCCGCGACGGCACGGTCATCCCGGCGGAGATCTCGGTCCTGCTCCTCGCGGGTGACGGCGAGCGGCCGACCGGGGCGATCGCCACTGTCCGGGACATCTCGGAGCAGAAGCGGCAGGCGGCCGAACGGCTCCGGCTCCGCCGGCAGCTCCTGCGCTCCGAGCGGCTCGCCGCGCTCGGCGAGATGGCGGCCCGGATCGCGCACGAGGTTCGCAACCCGCTCGCGGCCATCGGCGCCACGGCGCTGGCCATCGAGGAGGACGAGCAGGGCGGCGACCTGGCCCGCAGCCAGGCCCGCGCCATCGGCGCGGAGGTCCGACGCCTCGACACCATCCTGAACGACCTGCTGCGTTTCGCCCGTCCGCGGCCCGTGACCCGCTCGTCCGTGGAGCTCTGCTCGATCGTGCGCGACGCGGTGAACGTCACTCGCGCCGACCCGCAGGCCGCGGGGGTGGAGTTCGAGATCGAGGCCGGCGCGACGTGCCGCGTCCTGGCCGACGCGGGGAGCCTCAGGCAGGTGCTCACGAACCTGATCAGAAACGCCGTCGAGGCCTGCGGCGCGACGGGGCGGGTGACGTGCACGGTCAACGCGCGTCGCGGACGCGCGATCATCGAGGTCTCGGACACGGGCTCGGGCCTCACTCCCGGCGCACGCCGCCACGCGTTCGAGCCGTTCTTCTCGACCAAGAGCCGGGGGACCGGGCTCGGGCTCCCGATCAGCCGCCGGATCATCGAGGAGCACGGGGGCAAGATCCGCCTGGAGCCGCGCCACGGCGGAGGCACCACGGTCTGGGTGGAGCTCGACCTCAACGAGCCGCCCGCCGGTACCGCCAGAGCCTGGCCAGAGCCCGCGGAGCCGGGGACATGAGGGAGATCGCGATGGACGCCGAGCCCGGACACGGAGGAGCACGCGACGAGCTCCAGGTCTTGATCATCGACGACGAGGAGACCTTCGGCAGGTCGCTCGCCATGCTCCTCGAGCGGCGTTCGGCCCGCGTGACGGTCGCGGGCGACGGGGCCGCCGGGCTGCGCGTGCTCCAGTCCCGCCCGTTCGACATGGTGCTGCTCGACCACGTGCTCCCGGACTGCCGTGGCCTGGACCTCATCGGATCGGTGCGGTCCGCGCGGCCGGAGCCGCTCGTGCTGATGATGACGGCCTACGGCACGGTCGATGACGCGGTCGAGGCCATGCGCCGCGGCGCCCACGACTACATCCCCAAGGACGCCGATGTCCGCAGCATCGTGGATCGGGTGCAGCTCGCGCGGGCGCTCGTCGAGTCGCGCCGCTCTTCCGCGCCGGCCTCGCCCTCGCTCCCGCCGCTCATCGGGACCTCGCAGGCCATGGCCGACGTCAGGCACAGGCTGGCGCGGGTCGCGCGGTCCCCGGACACGACCGTGCTCCTGACCGGCGAGAGCGGGACCGGCAAGGAGCTCGCGGCCCGCACGCTGCACGCGCTCGACCCGGCCACCGGGGGCCCGTTCGTGGCGGTGGACTGCGTGTCGCTGCCCGCCACGCTCGCCGAGAGCGAGCTCTTCGGCCACGAGCGCGGGTCGTTCACCGGCGCCGAGAAGTCCAGGCCCGGCAAGCTCGAGGCCGCGCGAGGCGGCACGATCCTGCTCGACGAGATCGGCGACATGGACCTCGGGCTCCAGGCCAAGCTACTGCGCGTGCTCGAGAACCGGACGATCACGCGGATCGGCAGCCAGAAGCCCATCCTGCTCGAGGCGCGCGTCGTGGCCGCGACGAACACGGACCTCGCCGCGCGCGTGGCCGATGGGCGGTTCCGGCTCGACCTGTACCACCGTCTCTCCGTGTTCCAGGTCGCGATGCCGACGCTCCGGGAGCGGCGCGAGGACATCCCGATGCTCGTGGACCACCTCGTCGAGGAGCTCGCGGCGCGGCTCGGGAGGCCGGCGTGCGCCGTCACCCCCGAGGGGCGAGAGCTCCTCCGGTCGTACGATTACCCGGGCAACGTCCGTGAGCTTCGCAACATCCTCGAGCAGGCGGTGATCATGTGCGAGGGGAGCCGGATCGGCCCCGCCGACCTCCCGGAGCGGCTGACCGAGCTCCGCGGGCGCATCCCGCCGTCCAGGCCCGCGCGGCAGGGCGCGGTGCTGCTGGAGTTCGTCCCGGAGCAGGACTCCCTGTCGGACGTCGAGGACCGGCTCATCTCGCAGGTGCTCGAGCTGGCCGGGGGCAAGGTCTCCAGGGCCGCGAGGATGCTCGGCATCAGCCGCTTCGCCCTGTCGCGGCGGCTGAGCAAGAGGAAGTGAGGGAGCGACGCCATGCACCAGGGACGTGACTTCATCGTGTTCTCCGACGACTGGGGGCGGCACCCGTCGTCGTGCCAGCACCTGTTCCGGCGCATCGCGCCCGGCAACCGGGTGCTCTGGGTCGAGACCATCGGGCTGCGCAGCCCGAAGCTCACGGTCTACGACCTGCGGCGCATCGCCGAAAAACTCCGGAACTTCGCGCGGCGGGATATGTCGTCGGGCGAGGTCATGTGGGCGCCCGTGCCCGAGGGCCTCGTCCGGTACTCGCCGCCCATGCACCCGTTCTACGGCAACCGGATCGGCGCGCTGATCAACGATGTCGTGCTCGAGCGGCTCATCCGAGACAAGGCGCGGAGCCTCGGCATGACGCGCCCCCTGCTCGTGACCACGGTGCCGAACGTGGCCGGGCTCATCGGGCACCTGGGCGAGTGCGCGTCGGTGTACTACTGCGTGGACGACTTCAAGACCTGGCCCGGGTTCCTCGGCGACGCGATCCAGCGCATGGAGGGCGAGCTGGTCCGGAAGGCGGACGCCCTGGCCGTGACGGCGAGCCACCTGATCGCCGGCCTCGCGCGGCCCGGGCGGCCCGTGCTCCACCTGCCGCACGGTGTGGACGTCGAGATGTTCTCGGCCGGAGGGCCGGAGCCCGCGCCGATCGCCTCGGTGCCCCGGCCGCGGCTCATGTCACTCGGACTGTGGGACGAGCGGGTGGACGTCGGGCTGCTCGAGGTGATGGCGACGCGGCGGCCCGACTGGCACGTCGTGCTCGTGGGCAAGCGCACCGTGCCGCCGTGCGGGCTCGACTCGCTGCCGAACGTGCACGTGTTCCCGCAGGTCCCGTACCGCGACGTGCCCGCCTGGCTCGCCGCCGCGGACGTCCTGATGATCCCCTACAGCCGGAACGAGCAGACCGACACGCTCAGCCCGCTCAAGCTGCGCGAGTTCATGGCCACGGGGCGCCCGATCATGGGGACGGGGTTGCCCGAGATCGTCAAGGCAGGCCAGGGGCTGATCCCCACGGGCGACGGGGCCGACGCCTTCATCGCCGCGGCGCAGGACGCGCTGGACCGCGCGGGCGAGTCCGCCGCGCGTCAGGCGCTCGTCCGCGACGAGAGCTGGGAAGCCCGCGCCCGCAACCTGCTCGAGTTCGTGGACCCGCTCTTCGGCGAGTGACGGGTGAACTGGGTCAGGCGACTGTTCTCACTCCGGACGGCAAATCTCGGTTGGTCCAAAATCGGGGTTGTCCACACAGACGAGCCCCTCGTCGCACACATGGCCCGGGCGGCACGCTTGATCGAGACCTCCTGCCGGGTCGCAAGCATCGTAAAACTCAAAGTCAGATTCAGCATTTATTCTAAAGTGCCTCACACAGAAGAGCCCCTCGTTGCACACTTCGTCCGGGAGGCACGGTTCACCATGACCTCCTGCCGCGCGACAAGAGGGTACGTGAGGTCCGCACGTATGACACAGGTCATCGACTACGAGACACGCGAAGCCTTCGTCGCATGTCCAGTCGCAGTAGCATGGGAGCCCATCGTGGCCAGCCGGCACGCAGCGTTCGCCGGTTTGTCCGCAGAGGGAGGGAATGAGCGAGCTCGTCGCACACCCGAGACCTTCGTCGCAGGTGAAGTCCTCATAGCACAGTTCTCCATTGCCTCCGACAGGCAGACAACATGTGGTCTCGCTATAGCAAGAGCCGGGCGCCTCCGACGACATCACACATCGGAGACCTGCGTCGCAGGTGGAGTCCTCATAGCACAGTTCCATGTCGCCTCCAGCCGGTCTGCAACAAGTGAATCGGTCGCTAGGGCAATCGTCGTACCACCTCGACGCCCTCACACATCCGAAACCTGGGTCACACGTGGAGTCCTCATAGCACAGGTCTCCATCACCTCCAGCCGGCATGCAACAGGCGGATCGCCTGCTCAGGCAAGGGATCAACTCTTCCGAGCTCGCACACACGAGACCTGCGTCGCAGGTGGAGTCCTCATGACAACGCCCACGATACGAACCTTCAGGCGCACACTCCGAGGGGACCTCCAGAGGGCAGTTGTCTTCGGCGTTCGCGAGCCCGTCGCGGTCCTGGTCGATGACTCGATCCATGTCTGGCACCGCCTCGGAGGCCCCGATCTCGACGAACCGTGCCGCGAGGTGCCCCTCTACGACCCACGGATCAAGGCGCAGGAGCGAGTCACCGACCTCCGCGACCAGGTCCGGGCTCAGCACGCCGTCGGCCAGATCGAGCGAGGCCGTGTTCAACACCTCCTGCAGGTTCGCCTCCACGGGCTCGCCGCGGTCGACCGCCACCTGGATGAGCACGGCGCTGACGGCGAGCAGAGTGGCGTTGGCATCGGTGTCGCCGCCGAGGAGGTTCATCTCGACCCCGGCCGCTCCGGGTGAGAAACCCGGCGGGGTGATTTCCAGCTCCGAGATGAGCTCCCGCTCGGCGCGATCGACGGCAGTGACAAACCGCTCGCCGTCCGACACCAGCGCTCGGATTCGATGAGTCGTCAGGTGGGTGACCATGTTGATGCAGGCCGACTGCACGCCGCTCCCGGGAGGCATGTAGAGGGCCCTCAGCGTCAACGTCGAGGCGGAGAGCTCCGCGGTGACCTCGTTGTAGTAGTACCCGTTGCCCTCCAGCGATACCGGCCCGCTGGCCCTGAAGCCGATCTCGAACTCCCCCCGGTCGTTGATCGTCTCGGAGGAGTACACGAAGCCCGTGGGGTCGAGGTCGCGGTCGAGGACCGAGACCTCGATGGACGAGCCGACCATGAAAGGCCCCTTCTGCACCGCCCCTTCCAGATCCACGCTCAGCCCCTCCCCGTCTCCGTCGGAGTCCCCGTCTCCGTCGGCGTCACCGCTTCCGTCAACGCACCCGGATGTTCCGACGAGCCCCGCCAACGCGGCGAGCATCACGATCCTGAGCCAGCTCATGTCTCGACCTCCCCTCGAGAGAATCCTACCACGCCCTCACCCGGCCCTCGGCCGACCTCTCCCCGAGGAGAGGTTCCGCACCACAGGTCCCGATTCGTTTTCGTTAGTGTTCGCGTCAGGTGGGAATATTCGGAGTCACAACAATGCGAGACGCAGGGTTGAGGTTCCTGGGGGTCGTGGTGCTGGGTGCGGGGCTCGCCCTGTTGTGGTCATGCGACGGCCACGGGGAAGATGAGTACGAGGGCGACGATCGGGGCGAATGCGACGACGGCGCCGACAACGACCGCGATACCCTGTTCGACTGCGACGACGGAGGCTGTGCGGGAAGTCCCGCGTGTGAGGGGGGCGACGGGGACGTCGATGGGGACACAGACGACGTGCCGGGTGACCGGGTGATCGTCCGCGCTGGGACGTTCACGATGGGCACGCCGGCGGACGACGCCCCCATGAGGTCCATGGCGGCGATCATCTTGCCAGGGCTTGACCGGAACGTGGTGCGCTTTCAGAATTCATCGTGGTGCATCGGACAGCGATGCTCGAGGTCGAGGAGGGGGAGTCGTGCACGTCATCAGCCTGAAGGACATTCCTGACGAGGTCGTCGAGCTCATCGAGCGGAAATCCGCCGAGACTGGGCTGAGTTCCGACGAGGCCGTGATCCATCTCCTTCGAGAGCGCGTCGCGCTCGAGCGAGACCGCCAGCAGGAGCACCACGACCTCGACCACCTGGCGGGGCAATGGACGGAGCGGGAGGCGCTCGAGTTCGAGCGGGGGCTCGCCGAGGATCGCACCATCGACCCAGACATCTGGTCATGATGAAACGCATCCTGCTCGACACGTCGGTGTACTCCGCCTTCATGCGCGGCCTCCCGGCGGCTGTCATGGCCGTGCGACGTGCCGACGAGATCAAGCTGAATCCCGTTGTCCTCGGTGAGCTCCACGCTGGCTTCCGGATGGGTTCCAGGCTCGTGAAGAACCTTGCTCTCCTCTCGGAGCTCCTGTCATCCCCGAGGGTCGAGGTGCTGCCCATCGACGATGAGACCGCCCCCCACTACGCCGAGGTGTTCGACTACTTGAAGCGGATGGGCACGCCCATCCCGACCAACGACATCTGGATCGCGGCCTGCGCGTTGCAGCACGGCCTCCAAGTCGTCACGATGGACACCCACTTTTCGAAGATCACTCAGATCGCCACTCTCGTGCTCGAGCCGTAGGGTGCATTCCCTCGTCGGGCACCGAGACAATCACGTGATCGAGGGTTTTCACGCGCGCGCGGCGCCCGGCTCGGGCCGGATGGCTCTCACTGCCTTGATCGGTCGTATAATCCGGCGCATGAGTCGTGGCGCCTCCATCGGGCTCGGACCGCTCCTGCTCGCGTGGTGCATCGGGGCCGCGGGCTGCGGCGGCGAGGGCGAGGGCGAGCCGGTCGTCGTCGAGCGCCCGCTCTGGTGTCCCGAGTCCGAGGACCTGGCCGCGCTCGTCGACCCCATGATCGGGACCGCCGGCTCGGGGAACACGACCCCGGCCGCGCTCGTGCCGCACGGCATGGTCCGGCTCGGCCCCGACACGAACAACGAGCCCGGCGCGGTGGACGCGTACGAGTACCGCAACGACCGCATCGAGGGGTTCACCCACACGAACCTGTCCGGCCCGGGCGGGTCGGCCAACGGCTACAGCCACGTCCTCGTCATGCCCACCACCGGGCCTCTCGCCACCGAGGAGGAGGGCTACTCGTCGGCCTTCTCGCACGAGACCGAGGACGCGTCGCCGGGCTTCTACTCGGTCACGCTCGAGGACTCCGAGGTGCGGGTCGAGCTCACGGCCACGGGCCACGCGGGGGTTCACCGCTACACCTTCCCGGCCGGTGCGGACCGGGCGCGGGTGATCGTCGACCTCGGCCATAACCTCGGCACCTCCGAGGGCGGCCGGGTCGAGGTCAGGGGCGACCGTGTCATCAGGGGTTTTGGCGAGTACAACGTCCACCCGGGCCTGGACATCATCCTGTCCCGGCCCGACAACGAGGTCGGCGCGAGCACGGTGTACTTCCACGCCGAGATCGACCCGCCCTTCGCATCGTACGGCACGTGGCGTGGCGAGGGCGAGCACGCGGTCGTGAGCGAAGGATCGCGCGAGGCGGAAGGCTCGGACCTCGGCGCGTGGGTCGGCTTCGGCACCGCCGCCGAGCCGCGCGTGGTCGAGGTGCGCATCGGCATCTCGCTCGTGAGCGAGGACCAGGCGCGGCGCAACCTCGAGGCGGAGATCGGCGACCGATCCTTCGACGAGGTCCGGCAGGCGGCGCGCGCGAAGTGGAACTGCGTCCTCGGCCGCGTGCTCGTCGAGGGAGGCACGGCGGACCAGCGGACGATGTTCTACACGGCGCTGTTCCATTCGCTGATGCAGCCCGCGGACTACACCGAGGCTGGCGGCTGGTTCTTCAGCGGCGCCGACGGCCGCGGCGAGGTCTTCCGGTGGACCGATCGGCGGTTCTACACGGACGACTGGTGCGCCTGGGACACGTTCCGCACGTCGCGGCCCCTGGCCACGATCGTGGAGCCCGAGACGGTCGGCGACGTGGTCGCGTCGTACCTGCACGCCTTCGAGCAAGGAGGCTGGCTGCCCAAGTGCACGTGGCACGCGACCGGGTACTCGCGGGTGATGATCGGCAACCACGGTGTATCGATCCTCGCCGACGCCTTCGTGAAGGGGCTGCGCGACTACGACCTGGACGTGGCCTGGGCCGCGCTCGAGCGGGGCGCGACCGAGGACGACCCCGAGCCCTTCCCGGACGGGTTCTGCGGCTACTTCACCCTCGGCACGCCGCGCGAGTACATCGACCTCGGTTACGTGTCCCACGAGTGCGACGCGTACCAATCGGCCTCGATGACCCTGGAGTACGCGTACGACGACTGGTGCATCGCGCAGGTGGCGCGCGAGATGGGCCGGACCGAAGACGCCGAGCGTTTCCTCGAGCGCTCCCGGAGCTACCTCAACCAGTGGGACGAGGACGTCGGGTTCATGCGCGGGCGGCTTCGCGACGGGTCGTGGGTCGAGCCCTTCGATCCGGCGAACGGCGAAGACGCGAACGACTTCTGCGAGTCCACGAGCTGGATCTACTCGTGGTTCGTCCCGCACGACGTGCCGGCGCTGATCGACCTCCACGGCGGCGAGGACGCGTTCATCGAGCGGCTGGACCGGTTCTTCGCCGAGGGCCACTTCGAGGTCTCGAACGAGCCGAGCTTCCACGTGCCGTACCTCTACACCTTCGCCGGCGCGCCGGAGCGCACCCAGGAGGTCGTGCGCGAGGTGCTTGCGACGGCCTTCTCCGCCGCACCCGACGGCCTGCCGGGCAACGACGACGCCGGCGCGACCAGCGCGTGGTACGTGCTCGGCGCGCTCGGGCTCTTCCCGGTGGCGCCGGGCGACGGCGTCTATCAGATCGCCAGCCCGATCTTCGAGCGCGTCACGCTCCGGTTGAACCCCGACGTGTACACCGGCGGGACCTTCGTCGTCGAAACAACTGGCTCCGGCCCGTCCGGCGTGCACGTGAACCGCGCGGCGTTGAACGGTGAGACGCTCGATCGCTGGTGGATCACCCACGACGAGCTCGTCGCCGGAGGCACGCTCACGCTCGAGATGAGCGAGGACTGAGACGCATGAACTCGTACCGTGAGATCACAAGTGCGAGCCGGCACCCAGCCGAGAGGCGGGATATCGCCTTCTGCCGCGCGCTCGCACGCCTCATCGCCTCGGCCCTGATCGCGACCGCCGGCTGCCTGAGCTGGGACATCGACGACGTCCGGATCGACGAGGGCGACGGCGACGCCGACACCGATGTTGACACCGACTCGGATATCGACACCGACGTCGACTCGGACATCGACGCGGACACCGACGTCGACGCGGACACCGACATCGACGCGGACACCGACACGGACGCCGACTCCGACAGCGACTCCGATAGCGATGCCGACCCGTGTCCGACCGACGACGAGATGGTCCACGTCACGTCGCTGGACATCTGCATCGACGCGTACGAGGCGTCGGAAGGCGGCGGCAGGGCGAGGTCCGAGTATCTGGGCACGCCGTGGGTCTACGTCACGCAGGCCCAGGCGAGCGCGGCCTGCTCGGCGGCCGGGAAACGGCTCTGCTCGGCCACTGAGTGGCAGGAGGCGTGCTCCGGACC
>Ga0233425_10005448_pt1 | contig 20083 bp, 19 predicted proteins | sample Watercolumn_Towu_2_FD_181712 | JGI IMG/M metagenome (GOLD analysis project Ga0233425, IMG submission 181712) | Freshwater microbial communities from Lake Towuti, South Sulawesi, Indonesia - Watercolumn_Towuti2014_140_MG | ecosystem: Environmental > Aquatic > Freshwater > Lake | place... | reverse complement strand
TCCTTGAGGGGGTTGAGCACGCCGGTCGAGGTCTCGTTGTGCGTGACGAGAACGGCTTTTGCGGACTCCTTGCCCTTCTCCTTCGCGATCTCATCGCGGACGAGGTCGGGGTCGACGGCGCGGCCCCACGTGACGTCGATGCGCCGCGCATCGACGCCGTACGAGCGCGCGATCGCGTGGAAGCGCTCGCCGAACGCGCCGTTCGCGAAGACGAGCACGCGGTCCCCACGCGCGAGCGTGTTGGCGATCGCGGCCTCCATCGCTCCGCTGCCGGAACACGTGAGGAGCAGCACGTCGTGCTGCGTGCGCAGGAACTCCTGGAGGGCGCGCGTCAGCCCCGCGAGGAGCGACGCGAACTCGGGACCGCGGTGGTTGATGATCGGCCGTGCGGACGCGGCGAGCACCGACTGCGGCACGACCGTCGGTCCCGGGATGCGCAGGTTCTGTGGGCGATGCATGGGCCGTCTCCTTGGCCGTGATGTCGACCTCTCACGAGCTCGCATCGAGGCCGCGGGGGGGTCTGAGGGGGGCGGAGCCACCCTCATACGCCCCTCTGTCGGCGCGTATGATGCCCGAGCCGGTTGGCCCGAACAACGCCTGTGCGCACTGTGCCCAAGCTCGCCCCATCCATCCTTTCGGCCGACTTCGCGCGCCTCGGGGAGGCCGTACAGCAGGCCGAGGCGGCGGGGGCGGACTGGATCCATGTGGACGTCATGGATGGGCACTACGTCCCGAACCTCACGTTCGGGCCGAAGATGGTCGCGGATCTCCGCAAGGCGACACGGCTGCCGCTCGACGTCCACCTCATGATCGAGCGGCCCGACCGCTGGATGGACCAGTACGCCGACGCCGGCGCCACGTATCTCACGGTCCACGTCGAGACGGCGCCCGACGTGCGCGCCACGCTCGAGGCGATCCGCGCGCGCGGCATGCGCCCGGGCGTGACGTGCCATCCCGAGACGCCGCCCGAGCGGATGCTCGCGCTCGTCGGCGACGTGGACCTCGCGCTCGTGATGAGCGTGCGTCCCGGGTCCGGTGGGCAGTCCTTCCTGCCGGGATCGCTCGAGCGCATCGCCGCGGCGCGGCGCGCGCTCGACGAGCGCGGCTCGTCCGCGGAGCTCGAGGTGGACGGCGGCGTGAAGCCCGACAACTGCCGCGCGGTGCGGGACGCCGGGGCGACGGTGATCGTGGCGGGGTCGGCGGTGTATCTCGATCCGGACGGAGCGGTCGCGGCGATCGCGAAGTTCCGCCGCGCGCTATGGGCGAGCGAGGACGAGAGCGGCGGCCCGCAGGCCGACGCGTGAGGACGAGCGACGCCCGCACGTAGTGCTATCCGCGACCTAGCTCGTCGAGCCGCTCGTCGCTGATCCCGAAGTGGTGCGCGATCTCGTGGATGACGGTGTCGCGGACGATCTCCGCCTGCACGCGCGGGGAAGAGCTCATGGCCTCGATCGGCCGGCGGAAGATCGAGATGCGGTCGGGGACCCAGGGCTCCTCGCGCCGCTCGGTGAGGGGCACGCCCTCGTACAGACCGAGCAGGTCGCTCTCCTTCGCGCGCTCGGGGCCGGGCTCGTCCTCGATGACGATCTCCACGTTGCGCATGCGGACGCGGTAGCGCTCCGGCAGGTCGGCGATCGCGCGGCGCACGAGGCGCGCGAACCGCGCGCGGCGCAGGTCCGACATGCCGCCACTGTCGCACACGGCGCGCAGCGCGGACGCGCGCCAGCGGAGGGCGGCCGCCAGCAACGTCACGCCGCGTCGTCCTGGTCGAGGCTGCAGCGGCGGCGCACCTTGCGGAGCGCGCGCGAGCGCACGCGGCACACGCCCGACTCCGAGAGGCCGACGTGGCGTCCGATCTCCTTCAGCGTGAGCCCGCGCCCGTACGAGAGCGCGAGGACGATCCGCTCGACGCGGCTGAGCCGCCGCATCTCGCGGACGACGGCCGGCCAGCGGGGATCGCGCGGAGACTTCGCACCCGGCAGGAGCGCGAGCGACGGGCGCGGCTCGTAGCCCGCATCGAGGCAGCGGTCGAGCGACATCTCGCTCACGGGGCTCGGGAGCTCGGCGTTCCGCTCGCGCGCCTCCTTGAAGGCCTTGCGCGCCGACCGCGTGAGCGGGTCCCGCTCGCGCAGCGCGTCGAGGACCTGCCCGCGGACGCGGCGGGCCGCGTACGAGCAGAACGAGGAGCCGCGGTCGTCGCGATACCGCAGCGCTGCCTGCACGAGCCCGAGGACGCCCCAGGCGATGAGGTCCTCGCGGTCCGCGCCGTAGCAGCGCGCGTCGATCGAACGGGCGGCGATCGCGCGCGCGAAGGTGAGGTGGGCGATGATGCGCTCCTCGATGGTGGCGCGGTCGTCGACCGGCGGGAGGAGTCTCACCATGAGCGGAGCGATGCCACCACGCTTGCGAACGCGTGTCAATCACGAAGTGACGCGGTTATCCACTGCGGTCGAGGCCACGGCGGAGGCCTTCTACCGCCGGTACGCGTACCCCGACCGGCTCGCGCACCACAGCCGCCTCGTCGGCCGCATCGCGACCGTCCTCGCCGGGCGAGCGCGCGGCGTCGATCGGCGGACCGTGGCGCTCGCCGGCTATCTCCACGACGTCGGACGCAGCCCGCTCTTGCGCGACGATCCGCGGGAGCACCACGAGCTGTCGCTCCTCGCCCTCGCGGCGGAGGGTCTCGCGGACGCCGGTGAGCTCGCGCTGCGGCATCCCGTGTACGCGGTGCTCGACGAGGCGACGCGGCCGCGCACGCTCCCGGAGCGGATCGTGTTCTACGCCGACCGGCGCGGCGGGATGGAGATCCTTCCGATGGAGGCGCGGATCACGGAGACGGCGGAACGGCATCCGCGGTACGCCGCCGAGATCGAGCGGTCGCGGCCGCTCGCGCGCGAGATCGAGCGCGGGTTGTCCGCGGAGCTCGATCTGCGCCCCGAGGACCTCGCGGCGGAGGTCGCGGCGCGGTGGCCGTGATGCGCGCCAACGCCGAGCGGATCGCGCGCCGCGCGGCGGAGCTCGCGCGCATCGGCGGCAGCGCGCGGTCGCGCACGGGGGCCCCTACCCCCGCTTCCGTGACGCGGCTCGGGCTCACGCGCGAGGAGCGCGACGCGCACGAGCTCGTCGCGTCGTGGCTGCGGCGGCTCGGCGCGCGCATCCGTCACGACCAGGCGGGCAACGTCTTCGGACGGTTCGGCGGCCCGGGTCCGGCGGTCCTCGTCGGGTCGCACCTCGATTCGGTCCCGTTCGGCGGCCGGTACGACGGCGCGCTCGGCGTCGTCGTCGCGGTGGAGGCGATGGAGGTGCTCCGGGCGGCGCGGGTCGCGCCGCGCACGCCCATCGAGGTCGTCGCGTGGGCCGACGAGGAGGGCGTGCGATTCGGCATCGGCCTGTACGGGAGCCTCGCGGCGCTCGGCCGACTGCCGAAGGGCGCGGCGGCTCGCACGGACGCGGACGGCGTCACCATCCGGGACGCGCTGCGGGCGCTCGGCCTGCGCGGCGATCCGACGAAGGCGAGGATCCGCGCAGACCAGGTGCGCGCGTACATCGAGCCGCACATCGAGCAGGGGCCCCGGCTCGCGGAGCGGCGGATCCCGCTCGCGGTCGTGAGCTCGATCGTCGGCATCCTCCACTCGCGCGTGACGGTGCGCGGCCGGCAGGACCACGCCGGGACGACGCCGATGGGCAGGCGCGCCGACACGCTCGCCGGCGCCGCGCAGATGATCGCGGCGGTCGAAGCGGCGGCGACGCGGCGCGGCGCCGAAGCCGTCGGGACCGTCGGCGAGATCGCTGTGCGTCCCGGCGCGAAGAACGTGATCCCGGGCGAGTGCGTCTTCTCGCTCGACATCCGAGCGCCCTCGGACCGCACGCTCGGCGCGGTCGTGCGCGACGTCGAGCGCGCGATCCTGCGCACGAGCCGCGAGCGCGGTCTCAGCGCATCGATCGACGTCCTGAACGGCGTCCCGGTCGCGCGCATGGACCGCGGCCTGCGGCGCGCCCTGCGTCGCGCGTGCGAGGCGGTCGGGGTCGACGCACCCGAGCTCGTCTCCGGCGCGGGCCACGACGCCGAGAACCCCGCGCACGCGGGGATCCCGACCGGGATGCTCTTCATCCGCTCGACCGGCGGCAGCCACAACCCGGGCGAATCCGCGGACCCGCGCGACGCGTCGCTCGCGGCGAGCGCGCTCGCGCACGCGCTCGTCGCCATCTGATCGATCGCGTACCAGGACCGCCAGGCCGCTCGCCAGTTCACGTAAACTGGCGCACAGGGCAGATGGCCACGGCGGTCGGATACCGGATCGGCGAGCTCGCACAGCGCCTCGGCATGACCGAGCGCACGATCCGCTACTACGAGGAGGTCGGCCTCCTCGACTCCATCAAGCGCGTCGAGGGCGGGCGGCGTGTCTACACCGACGACGACGTTCGCCGCCTGAAGTTCATCCAGAAGCTCAAGGTGCTCGGCCTCTCGCTCCAGGAGATGCACGAGCTCGAGCGTCTGTACCGGCGACAGGGGTCGAACCGCGACGTCCTCCCTCGCCTCATCGAGCTCCTCGACGCGCACCTCGCCACGACGCAGGAACGGCTCGACGAGCTCGCCGCGCTGCGCGACGAGATCCGCTCCTACCGCGAGCACGTGGCCCGACGGCTGCTCGAAGAGGGTGAAGTGAAGTGACCGGGACCGACACCATGATCCTCTCCGGCGCGCGCACGGCGATCGGCGCCTACCTCGGGTCCCTCTCCTCGCTGACCGCGCCCGAGCTCGGCGCGATCGCGATCACGTGCGCGCTCCAGCGCGCGGAGGTCCGCGCGAGCGACGTCGAGGACGTCTACATGGGGAGCGTCGTGCAGGCGGGCATCGGCCAGGCGCCCGCGCGTCAGGCGTCGCTCGCCGCGGGGATCCCCGACAGCGTGCCGTGCACGACGGTCAACAAGATGTGCGGGTCCGGGCTGAAGAGCGTGATGCTCGCGGCGACCCAGATCGCCGCGGGCGAGGCGCGCGTCGTCGTCGCCGGTGGTATGGAGTCGATGTCGAACGCGCCGTATCTCCTGCGCGGCGCGCGGACCGGCCTCCGGCTCGGCGAGCAGAAGCTGGAGGATGCCAACCTGCGCGACGGGCTCATGGACGCGTACGGCCACGGCCACATGGGCCTCTGCGCCGAGGGCGTCGCCGGGGCGTGCGGCCTCACGCGCGAGGACCAGGACCAGTTCGCGCTGCGCTCGTACGAGAAGGCGCTCCGCGCCCAGCGCGAAGGATGGTTCGAGCCGGAGATCGCGCCCGTGCGGATCAGTGGCCGGAGGGGCGAGGTCACGCTCGTCACGAAGGACGAGACGCCGCGCGAGACCTCGATCCAGACGCTCCGCTCGCTCCGCCCGGCGTTCAAGGGCGACGGGACGATCACGGCCGGCAACGCGTCCAAGGTGAACGACGGCGCCGCGGCGGTCGTCGTCGCGTCGCGCGAGCGCGCGGCCGAGCTCGGCGCACGGCCGATCGCGCGCGTCGTCGCGCAGGCGCAGTTCGCGCGCGAGCCCGAGGACTTCCTCCTCGCGCCGTCGGGGGCGCTCCGGCGCGTCCTCGAGAAGGCAGGCTGGACGGTCGCGGACACCGACCTGTTCGAGGTGAACGAGGCGTTCTCGGGCATCGAGGGCGTGCGGCGCGAGCTCGCCATCCCCGAAGAGAAGTTCAACGTGAACGGCGGCGCGGTCGCGCTCGGCCACCCCATCGGCGCCTCGGGCGCGCGCCTGCTCGTCACGCTGCTGTACGCGCTGCGGGCGCGCGGCGGGACGCGCGGCGTCGCGTCGCTGTGTATCGGCGGCGGCGAGGCCGTCGCGCTCGCGATCGAGCTCGTGTAGTGGTGGCGGCCGTCGCGCCCGTGCCGTCGTTCGACCTCGCGCTCAACGACGAGCAGCAGCTCGTCCAGCGGACGGCGCGCGACTGGGCGCGCGAGCGCGTGCTGCCGCTCGCCGCCGAGATCGACGAGACGGGCGAGGTCCCGCGCGAGCTCGTCCGCGAGATGGCGCAGCTCGGCTTCATGGGCATCAACGTCCCCGAGCGATGGGGCGGCGCCGGGCTCGACATGGTCGCGTACGTCCTCGTCATGGAGGAAGTGAACCGCGCGTGCGCGTCGACCGGCGTCATCCTCAGCACGCACGTCTCGCTGGCGACGGCGCCGCTCGCGCGCTTCGGCACGGACGCGCAGAAGGAGCGCTTCCTCGTGCCGCTCGCGAAGGGCGATCGGCTGGGCTGTTTCGCCCTCTCCGAGCCTGCCTCCGGGAGCGATGCGGCCGCGATGCGCACGAGCGCGCGCCGCGACGGCTCGTCGTGGATCCTCAACGGGACGAAGAACTTCATCACGAACGGCGCGTTCGCCGACATCACGGTCGTGTTCGCGCAGGCCGACGCGGCGAAGGGCCACCACGGCATCGTCGCGTTCGTCGTCGAGAAGGGCGCACCCGGGTTCACCGTCGGCAAGCTCGAGAAGAAGCTCGGCATCCGCGGGAGCGACACCGCGCAGCTGCACTTCTCCGACGTCCGCGTCGGGGACGACCATCGTCTCGGTGACGTCGGCGACGGCTTCAAGGTCGCGCTCACGACGCTCGACGGCGGCCGGATCGGGATCGCGGCGCAGGCCGTCGGGATCGCGCGCGCCTGCCTCGAGGACTCGCTCGGGTACGCGAAGGAGCGCGAGGCCTTCGGCCAGCGCATCGCTGACTTCCAGGCCATCCAGGGGAAGCTCGCGGACATGGCGACGGAGATCGACGCGGCGCGGCTCCTTACCTGGAAGGCCGCATCCCTGCGCGACCGCGGCGAGCGGCACACCGCCGAGGCCGCGATGGCGAAGCTGTTCGCATCGGACGTCGCCGTCCGAGCGTCGCGCGAGTGCGTGCAGATCTTCGGCGGCTACGGGTACCTCCGCGACTTCCCGGCAGAGCGGCACTACCGCGACGCGAAGATCACGGAGATCTACGAGGGGACGAGCGAGATCATGCAGCTCGTGATCGCGGAGCAGATGCTCGCCGGCGCGAAGGCGTGACCGCGCCGACCGCGGGGAGCGTCCTGCTCATGGCGTTCCTCGTCGTCGTGTGGGCCGTCGGCTGGGGGCTGTTCGTCCGGCGGGGATGGCAGCTGTACCGCTGGCTGCGCCTCGGCCGGAACGAGGACCGCACGCACGGCCTCGGGCGCAGGATCCGCGACGAGCTCGTCGTGTACCTCGGGCAGCGCAAGCTCTTCAAGCGCCCATATCTCGTGCGCGGCATCGCGCACGCGCTCATCTTCTGGGGCTTCCTCATCATCACGGTCGGCACGGTCGACCTCTTCCTCTCCGGCGTGTTCGGCGTCCGCCTGCCGGGGACTGGGACCGCGCTCTTCGTGTGGACGGTGGACGCCTTCGCGGTCGCGGTCACCGCCGCGATCGTGCTCGCGCTCGTGCGGCGCGTGTTCTTCCCGCCGCCGCGGATGCACGTCGCCCTCGACGGCTACCTCATCCTCGGCGGGATCGCGTTCCTCATGGTCACGCTCCTCGTGTTCGAGTCGGCCGGGCTCGTCGCGGGCGTCGCCGCGGACGGCTTCGCGGAGCCGCCGTTCGCTCGGGCGCTCGCGGGAGCGCTCCCGCTCGGGAGGGCGACCGCGAGCACGCTCTACGGCCTGGCGTGGTTCGGCCATCTCGTCGGGGTCGCGGCGTTCGCCGCATACCTGCCGCAGAGCAAGCACCTGCACATCTTCACGACGCTGCCGAACGTGTTCTTCCGCTCGGAGCGTCCGCGCGGCGCCCTCGACCTCATCGACAGGATCGAAGAGCGCGAGACGATCGGCGCGGGGTCGGTGCGGGACCTCTCGTGGAAACAGCTCCTCGACGGGTACACGTGCACGGAGTGCGGCCGGTGCTCGGACCAGTGCCCGGCGCTCGCGACCGGGAAGCCGCTCGATCCGCAGAAGATCGTGCTCGACATCCGCGACCAGCTGTACCGGGAGGGCGCGAAGCTCGCCCTGCCCGGCGGCGACCGCGGCACGCCGCCGGCGCGGTGGAAGCCGACGAAGACCGAGGAGCTGTGGTCGTGCACGACGTGCGCTGGGTGCGTCGAGGCGTGCCCGGTCACGATCGAGCACATCGACAAGATCGTCGACATGCGCCGCTGGCTCGCCATGAACGAGGGCGACGTGCCGCCGGAGGCGCAGCGCGCGCTCACGAACATCGAGCGCGCGGGGAACCCGTGGGGGCAGCCGCCGGACACGCGCGCCGACTGGGCGCGGGACCCCCAGGGAGGGTCGACGACCCTCGGCGTCCCGACGTTCGCCGAGCGGCCCGACGCCGAGTGGCTGTACTTCGTCGGCTGCGCGGCGTCGTTCGACCGGCGCAACCAGAAGGTCGCGCGCGCCGTCGTCGAGGTCCTGCGCGCCGCGGACGTGCCGTTCGCGATCCTCGGCGTCGAGGAGACGTGCAACGGGGATCCCGCGCGGCGCATCGGGAACGAGTACCTCTGGCAGATGCAGGCGCAGCGGAACATCGAGACCTTCAAGACGTACGGCGTGAAGAAGGTCATCACCTCGTGCCCGCACTGCTTCAACACCATCGCGAACGAGTACCCGCAGCTCGGTGGCGCGTACGAGGTCGTCCACGTCGTGCAGCTCGTGCGGCGCCTGGTGCGGGACGGCAAGCTCAGGCTCGTCCCCGAGGGCGGACCGCGAGCCCGAGGGGAAGGGACCCCGAGGGCGAGCGGGAGCACCGAGGAGAAGGTCGCCTACCACGACCCCTGCTACCTCGGCCGCCACAACAGGGTCTACGACGAGCCGCGCGACGTCCTCGACGCGATCCCCGGCGTCGAGCGCGTCGAGGTGACGCCGCACCACCGCGAGCGCGGGTTCTGCTGCGGCGCCGGCGGCGGGCGCATGTGGATGGAGGAGAAGGTCGGGCAGCGCGTGAACCACCGGCGCATGGACCAGATCCTGGCTGTGCTCGACCGCAACGGTCCCCCGGGCGCGCAGACCGAGCGTGAGCGAGGTCGAGCGCGCTTCGCGCGTGGGGGCCCCTCCCCCCAGGGCCACTCGCGAGGGGTCCCCCCGAGCGACGGTCGGAAATGGGTCGCCAGCGGCTGCCCGTTCTGCCTGATCATGCTCGACGAGGCCGTGGGAGCGAAGGACGTGCAGGAGCGCATCAAGCCGATCGACCTGATGGAGTTAGTAGCCGCGCGTGTTCGTCCCCCAGGCGCGCAGACCGAGGCGCGAAGCGACGAGGTCGAGCACCTGGGCCGACCGAGCGGTTCACCCGCGAGGGAGGTCGGAAAGACATGAAGATCCTCGTCTGCCTGAAGCAAACGCCCGACTCGACCGTCCGCGTGAAGGTCGCCGCGGATGGACGCTCGGTCGACCCGAGCGGCGTCACCTGGGCCATCTCGCCGTATGACGAGTACGCCGTCGAGATGGCGCTCGAGCGCAAGGACGCCGATCCGACGACGACCGTCGCCGTCGTCACGGTCGGTCCAGCGCGGTCGAAAGATGCGCTCCGCCAGGCGCTCGCGATGGGGTGCGACGAAGCGACGCTCGTCGACGGGGCCGCGGCCGAGACGCTCGAAGGCCTCGCGGTCGCGCGGGCGCTCGCGAAGGTCGTCGACGAGGCCAAGCCCGACCTCGTCCTGTGCGGGCGGCAGGCCTCCGACGACGACCAGGGGCTCGTCGGACCGGCCCTTGCGGAGCTGCTCGGGTGGCCGCACGTCGCGACGGTCACGAAGTTCGCGCCCGCGGAGGCGGGTCCCCCCGGGGGGACCAACGGCATCGACGTCTGGAAGGAGGTCGAGGGCGGCCACGAGGTGTGGCGCGCGAGCGGCGCGGCGGTCCTCACGGTGCAGAAGAGCGAGAAGGAGCCTCGCTACCCGTCCCTGCCCGGGATCATGAAGGCGAAGAAGAAGGAGATCCCCGAGAAGGACGCGGGCGCGCTCGGCATCGAGGCGAACGCGGCGACGCTCGAGACCGTGAAGATGGAGCCGCCGCCGGCCCGTGGCGGTGGCAGGATCCTGAAGGACGGCGACATGAAGCAGACGGCCGCCGAGCTCGTCCGTCTGCTGCGAGAGGAGGCGAAGGTCCTGTGAAGGTCTGGGCCATCGTCGAACGGAGCCAGGCGGGGATCCGCCGCGTCAGCCTCGAGGTCGCGGCGAAGGCGAAGGACCTCGGCGACGCGACCGTGCTCGAGGTCACGGGCGTCGAGCGCTACTCGTCGCTCGCTGCCGTGTCCGCGCTCGCGAACGAAGCGGCGGCGGGGGCGCCGGACCTCATCCTCATCGGCGCGACGCCGACCGGGCGCGACCTCGGGGCGCGTCTCGCCGCGCGGCTCGGATGGGCGTACGCGTCCGAGGCGACCGGCGTGAGCGTCGAGGGGTCGAACGCCATCGTCGGCCGGACGATGTACGCGGGCAAGGTCCGCGCGACCGTGCGAGCCGCCCTTCCCGCGGTCGTGTCCGTGCGGCCCGGTGCGTTCGCCATCCCGGGCGGCGCGGCCGAGCCGCAGGTGAAGGCCGTCGCCGCCGATGGGCGAGCCGAACGGCTCGCGTTCCAGCGGTTCGAGCCGACGGCCGCCGCGAGCGGGCGCGTCCCGCTCGCCGAGGCGCGCGTGGTGGTCTCCGGTGGCCGCGGCCTGCGCGGTCCCGAGAACTGGAAGATGGTCGAGGAGCTCGCGGGTCTTCTCGGCGCGGCGCTCGGCGCATCGCGCGCGGTGACGGACGCGGGCTGGCGGCCGAACGAGGAGCAGGTGGGTCAGACGGGCCGGACGGTGACGCCGGACCTGTACATCGCGCTCGGGATCTCGGGCGCGATCCAGCACCTCGCCGGCATGACCTCGAGCAAGGTGATCGTCGCGGTGAACAAGGATCCGGAGGCGGACATCTTCAAGGTCGCGGACTACGGCGTGGTGGGCGACCTCTTCGAGTTCGTCCCCGCGTTCACCGAAGAGGTGCGGAAGGTGAAGGAGAAGGGCTGATGCTCCCGACCGTCGGGCCGGACGAGCGCGCCCTCGCGGACGCGGTGCGCGCGTTCGCGCGGAGCCTCGAGCCGCGCATCGACGCCGCGGAGGCCGACGGGCGGATCCCGGCCGACGTCATTCGCGAGCTGGGCCGCCTCGGTGTGCTCGCGATGACCGTCCCGGAGCGGGACGGCGGGCTCGGCGCGAGCGGCGTGGCGTTCGCGCTCGTCCTCGAGGAGCTCGCGGCCGTCTGGGCGTCGGTCGCCGTCGGCGTCTCGGTGAACTGCGGCATCGTGGAGGGGACGCTCGTGCGGCTCGGCAGCCCGGAGCAGAAGGCGCGCTGGCTGCCACGTCTGGTGGACGGGAGCGGGCTCGGGGCGTTCGCGCTCACCGAACCGGCGGCCGGCTCGGACGCGGCGGCCCTGCGCACGACGGCCGTCCGCGACGGCAGCGACTGGGTCCTGAACGGGCGGAAGATGTTCGTGACGAACCTGCGTTACGCGCCGGTGGCCATCGTGCTGGCGCGCGTCGGCCCGGCGAGCGCGGAGCGGCCCCACGAGGGGATCACCGCGTTCCTCGTGCCCACCGACGCGCGTGGGGTGACCGTTGAGAAGGCCGAGCGGAAGATGGGGCTGCATGCCTCGGACACGAGCGCGCTCACGCTCGAGGACGTGCGGCTGGGGGCCGACGGCGTCCTCGGCCCGCTCGGCAAGGGCTTCGGCGCGGTCGCGATGGCCGGGCTCGACGGCGGCCGCGTCGGCATCGCGGCGCAGGCCGTCGGGCTGGCGCGCGGCGCGCTGGGGCGCGCGGGCGCGTACGCGCTCGAGCGCCGGCAATTCGGCCGGCCCATCGCCGAGTTCCAGCTGGTCCGGTTCGCGCTCGCGCGGGCGCACGCCGAGGTCGACGCCGCGCGCCTCATGACGCTGCGCGCGGCGTGGCTGCGCGACCGCGGTCTGCCCTTCACGCGTGAGGCGTCGGAGGCGAAGCTGTTCGCCACGGAGATGGCGCAGCGCGTGACGCGCACGGCGGTGCAGACGCTCGGCGGGTACGGCTACATGCGCGGGTCGGCGGTCGAGCGCTTCGCCCGCGACGCGCGCGCGACGACGATCTACGAGGGGACGAGCGAGGTGCAGCGCCTGGTGATCGCGCGGGAGTTACTGGCGGCATGAGGATCGAGAGCGACGGTCCCCCGGGCGCGCAGACCGAGACGCCGCAGCGACGAGGTCGAGCACCCGGGCGCGAGGGAGGGGTCCCCCCGACCGAGCGTCGGAAGAAGGAGTGGCTGGAGCGGACGTACGTCCCCGCGACCGAGCGCGCGAAGGAGCGCAAGCCGCGCTTCAGCACGCTCTCGGACATGCCGGTCGAGGCGCTGTACACGTCCGAGGACATCGCCGGGCTCGATCCGGCGACGGACCTCGGGTTCCCCGGCGAGTTCCCGTACACGCGCGGCGTCCAGGCGTCGATGTACCGCGGGCGCCTCTGGACGATGCGGCAGTTCGCGGGCTTCGGCGGCCCCGAGGACACCAACCGCCGGTTCCACTACCTGACGCAGCACGGCGTGACCGGGCTCTCGACCGCCTTCGACATGCCGACCCTCATGGGCCGCGACGCCGACGACCCGCTCTCGCGTGGCGAGGTCGGCCGCGAGGGCGTCGCGGTGAGCTCGATCGCCGACATGCGCGTCCTGTTCGACCGGATCCCCATGGACGAGGTCACGACCTCGATGACCATCAACGGCCCGGCGTCGATCGTCTGGGCGATGTACCTCGCCGTCGCGCAGGAGCGCGGCATCCCGCTCGACCGCCTCGGCGGGACGATCCAGAACGACTGCCTCAAGGAGTACATCGCGCAGCGCGAGTGGATCGTGCCGGAGCGCGCGGCGATGACGCTCGTCGTCGACACGCTGCGCTACGGCGCGCGCGAGACGCCGCGCTGGAACCCGGTCTCGGTCTCCGGCTACCACATCCGCGAGGCCGGTGCCACGGCGCTGCAGGAGCTCGCGTTCACGCTCCTCGACGGGCTCGAGTACGTGCGGTGGGGCGTCGAGGCCGGCCTGGACGTGAACAGCTTCGTGCCGCGCATCTCCTTCTTCTTCGACGTGCACAACGACCTGTTCGAGGAGATCGCGAAGTTCCGCGCGGCGCGGCGGATCTGGGCGCGGGAGATGGAGCGGCGCCACGCGCCCGCGAACGAACGGGCGCTCATGCTCCGCACGCACGCGCAGACGGCGGGCGTGTCGCTCACCGCGCAGCAGCCGTACAACAACGTCGTCCGCGTGACCCTGCAGGCTCTCGCGGCCGTGCTCGGGGGCACGCAGTCGCTGCACACGAACTCGCTCGACGAGACGTACGCGCTCCCGACCGAGGAGGCCGTCACGCTCGCGCTGCGGACGCAGCAGATCATCGCTCATGAGTCGGGCGTCGCCGACACGGTCGACCCGCTGGCGGGCTCGTACTACGTCGAGCATCTGACGGACGCGATGGAGCGGGGATTCGAGCGCTATCGCGACGAGATCGAGGCGATGGGCGGGATGGTCGAGGCCGTCGAGCGTGGCTACCCGCAGCGCGAGATCACCGAGTCGAGCTTCCACTTCCAGCGCCAGGTGGAGGACGGCGAGAGAGTGATCGTCGGCATCAACAAGTACGAGATGGCGGAGGCGGAGCGGATCCCGGTGCTCCGCATCGACCCGGAGGTCGAGCCGCGTCAGGTCGAGCGCCTGCGCGACCTGCGCGCGTCGCGCGATCCGGGTCGCTGGCGGGCGTCCCTCGACGCGCTGCGCGACGCGGCGACGCGCGCGCGGACGGACAAGGGCGCAGAGCTCATGCCCGCGTTCCTCGAGTGCGCGCACGCCTGCGCGACCGTCGGCGAGCAGGTCCAGGTCCTCAAGGACGTGTTCGGTACGTACCGCGATCCGGGGTACTTCTGATGGGGGCCCGGCCGCGCCGGCAAAGCCGGACGCGGCCGAACGAGATGCAACGTTGACCGCCTCTACCCAGTGCGGCCTCGAGCCATGAACCGGCCCATCCGCGTCGTCGTCGCGAAGGCGGGGCTCGACGGTCACGACCGCGGCGCGAAAGTTGTGGCCCGAGGCCTGCGCGACGCGGGCATGGAGGTGATCTACACGGGCGTGCATCAGACCCCCGAGCAGGTCGTCGAGACGGCGCTCCAGGAGGACGCCGACGCGATCGGCCTCTCGCTCCTCTCGGGCGCGCACAACCACCTCTTCCCGCGCATCGCCGAGCTGATGCGCGAGAAGGGCATGGACGACGTCCTCCTGTTCGGGGGCGGGATCATCCCGGAGGAGGACATCCCGTTCCTCCGGCAGCACGGCGTCGAGCGCGTGTTCCCGCCGGGGTCGTCGCTCGAGGGGATCGCCGGCTACGTGCGCGAGGCCGTCGCCGCGCGTCGCGGCAGCGGCTCGCCCGCCGCGGGCCGGTAGCTGGACCTCCGCTACCGCGCCGATCAGCTCATGGTGCGCGACGCGGTCCACGCGTTCGTGCGCGACCGCGTCCTCCCGAACGCGGCCGCGTGGAGCGAAGCGGGCACGTTCCCGCGCGGGATCGTCCCCGAGCTCGCGTCGCTCGGCCTCCTCGGGCTCGCCACACCCGTGGATCACGGTGGCGCGGGCCTCGACGCCCTCACGATCGCGCTCGTCATGGAGGAGCTCGGCGCGGGCGATGGATCGCTCGCGCTCACCGTCGCCGCGCACAACTCGCTCTGCACCGGACACGTGCTCGTCGCCGCGTCGGAGGAGCAGAAGCGCCGCTGGCTGCCCCCGCTCGCCTCGGGCGAGCGCCTCGGCGCGTGGGGTCTCACCGAGCCCGGCTCGGGCTCGGACACCGCGGCCGCGCGCACGCGCGCGGAGCGGCGCGGCGACGCGTGGGCGATCACGGGATCGAAACAGTTCATCACGAACGCCTCGCTCGCCGGGTTCTTCGTCGTCGTCGCCGCCACGGACGACGGCATCTCCGCGTTCGGCATCGAGGCGGGCACGCCGGGGATCCACGCCGGCACGCCCGAGCGGAAGATGGGGCTCCACGCGAGCGATACCGCGCCGCTCATCCTCGAGGGATGCCGCGTCCCGGACCGCGACCGCATCGGCGTCGCCGGCGCGGCGTTCGAGGACGTGAAGAAGGTCCTCGACCGCGGCCGCATCGGCATCGGTGCGCTCGCGCTCGGCCTCGGTCGCGCCGCGGTCGAGGTCGCGACGTCGTACGCGACGGAGCGCCGCCAGTTCGGCCGCGCGATCGGGGACTTCCAGCTCGTGCGCGCCCACCTCGTCCGCGCGCGTACCGAGCTCGACGCGGCGCGGCTGCTCGTGCACCGGGCGGCCGCGCTCGCCGACGCGGGCGTGCCGTTCCGGAAGGAAGCGTCGATGGCGAAGCTGTACGCGAGCGAGGCGGCGAGCCGCGCGGCCAACGCGGCGCTGCAGGTCCTCGGCGGCTACGGGTACATGCGCGACCAGCCCGTCGAGCGGATCGTGCGCGACGCGCGCCTCATGGAGATCGGCGAGGGTACGAGCGAGATCCAGCGCGTCGTCATCGCGCGCGAGCTCTTGCGGGCCTGAGCGGTGCTCGCGACGAGCGGCCTGCTCGCGAGCGCGCGCGCGGGCGACAAGCGCGCCATCGCGCGGCTCCTTACCGTCGTCGAGAACGACGCGCCCGGGGCGCCGGAGATCCTGCGCGAGACGTTCGCGCAGACCGGTCGAGCCCTCGTGCTCGGCGTCACCGGTCCGCCCGGCGGCGGGAAGAGCACGCTCGTGTCGCGGCTCGTCGGCGCGTACCGCGCGCGGGTCGCGCGCGTCGCGGTCGTCGCGGTCGACCCCTCGAGCCCCTTCAGCGGCGGCGCGATCCTCGGGGATCGCATCCGCATGCAGGACCGCTTCCTCGACGAGGGCGTGTTCATCCGGAGCATGGCCAGCCGGGGCCACAGCGGCGGGCTCGCGCGCACGACGGCGCGCGTCGTCGCCGTGCTCGACGCGCTCGGCACGGACACGGTGATCGTCGAGACCGTCGGTGTCGGACAGGAGGAGATCGAGGTCGTGCGCGTCGTCGACACGGTCGCGCTCGTGACCGTCCCAGGGCTCGGCGACGACATCCAGGCGATCAAGGCCGGCGTGCTCGAGATCGCCGACGTCCTCGTCGTGAACAAGGCCGACCGTCCCGGGGCGGACGAGACGGTGCGCGACCTCGCTCAAATGCTGAGTCTCGGTCCATCCGTGCGCCCGGGCCGGGCTCTGCCCGCCCCGGGCGGGCCCCCTTCGGAGGCCTGGAAGCCGCCGATCGTGAGGACCGTCGCGGCGACGGGCGACGGGACCGACGAGCTCGTGCGCGCGGTCGACCGCCACCGCGCGTGGGGGCGCGACAGCGGCGAGTGCGACCGCCGCCGCGCCGACGCGGCGCGGGTCGAGGTCGAGGCGCTGCTGCGTGAGTCGCTCGTGCGGCGTCTCGAGGAGCGCGTCGGGAGCGCGGGAGTGAAGCGCGCGGTCGAGCGCGTCGCGTCGCGCGAGGTGGACCCGTACACCGCGGTCGAGGAGCTCCTGGCGAAGTACCGCTGACGCGTCACTCGATCGCGAACTGCACCTGCACGCGCACGACGACGTCGAGCTCACCGGCCGGGACCTGCGTCCCCGGGGCGGCCGCGGGTACGGCGAGCTCGAACCGGGAGAGCGGCTGCGGCCCCGAGACCGACTGATCGTTCACCGCGATGAGCTTGCCGAGGCGCACGCCCGCGGTCTTCGCCATGGCCTCGGCCTTCGAGCGCGCGTCCTCGATGGCGAGACGGCGCGCGTCGGCCTGCGGCGGCTTCAGGTCGTCGAGCGCGAAGCGCAGGCTGATCGTGTTCCCGGCGTCGCCCTGGATGAGCGCGTCGAGCGCCCTGCCGGCGTCGTCGACCTTGCGATAGGTGAGCGCGATCTGCTGCGTCGCCTGGTAGCCGGTGATGCGCGGCGCCTGGCCCGGCCCGGAGGCGTACTGCGGCTGGATGTTGTAGCCGGCCGTCTTCGTGTCCTTCTCGGCGATCCCGAGATCCTTCGCCTTCTTCAGGATCCGGTCGGTGCGCTCGGCCACGAGCGCCTGGGCCTCGGCCGCGGTCGCGGCCTGCGCGACCGCGCCCACGGTGATGAGCGCGATGTCCGGTCTCACCTTCACGGTGGCGTCGCCGACGGTGACGATGCCCGGCGCGATCCCGGCGCCGGTGGCCACGAGCGCCGCCGTCAGGGCCGGAAAGGCGCCGCCGTTCACCGCGACGGTGCCTCCCTTCGCCGCGACGACGAGCGCGATGAGGACGGCCGCGCCGGCGATGGTGCCGAGGACGGCCTTCTGGAACGTGGTGAGCATCGTGCGTACCTCTTTCGAACTACCTACCTCATCAACGAATGACCCACAGCCTCGGTTCCAGACCAAAGGTGCGCGGTCCCGGATCAGAACTATCGGCCAACGTTGGCCGAGCGCTTCCGAAGCGTACTAGGGGATGCGGCCGAACCACCGTAGCGAGAGCCCCGCGGCGAGCACCGTCAGGAGGGCGGCGCCGGCCGCGAACAGCGCGCTGACCTCCGCCTTCTCCTTGCGCAGTACGAGCTCCGTCGTGAGGTTCTCGTACACGCTCTTCAGCTCGGCCTCGTTCTGCGCGTTGTAGTACTCGGCGTCCGTCAGGGCCGCGACGCGCTTCAGCGTGTCCTCGTCGAGGCGCGTGCGGATGCCGCGGCCGCCGATGCGCAGGATGGTGCCCTCGGCCGTACCGAGGCCGATCGTGAACACCCGCACCCCGCGCGATGACGCCTCTTCGATGATCGTGAGCGGCGGCGGGTACTGATTGTTCTGGCCGTCGGTGAGCAGGATGATCGTCGCCGCGGCCTTGGGGATCACGCGCGCCTGCGCCGACGGGGGCGGGCCGAGGTCGCCGGGGGCGGGCTGCACGTCGGGACGGAGCCACTTCCAGCTCGGCGGCTCGTCCTCGGCCCCCTCGAAGATGGCGTCGAGCGACACGAGGATCCCGCGGCCGATGGCCGTCGCGCGCTGCGTGCGCAGTCGGTCGATCGCCGCGACGACGAGATCCTTGTCGGCGGTCGGCGTCTGCACGATCGACGCGTCGGTCGCGAACGACACCACGCCGATCCGGACGTGCTCGCCCTGCTTCGCGACGAACGCCTTCGCCGCCGCCTTCGAGACCTCGAGCCGGTTCGGCTTGACGTCGTCGGCGTTCATGCTGCCGGACACGTCCATCGCGAGGATGACCGTCCCCTCCTGCGATGGGACCTGGATCTCGGCGTACGGGCGCGCGACGCCGACGAGCATGAGGGTCAGCGCTCCGAGGATGAGCGCGGCCGGGATGTGCCGCCGCACACCGGGACCCGACCCGAGCGCCTCCTTGACCATCGAGAGGCTCGCGTAGCGGAGCGCGTACGTGCGACGGCGTCGCTGTGCGTCGACGTACAGCGCGACGAGCGCCGGGACGAGCAGGAGGAGCCACAGGAGGGACGGCCAGTGGAACTGCATCAGCCCGCCCCCGCCCAGGCGGTCACGCTCCCGCCCGAGCCGGCAGCGCCCTGGTGCCGGCCGTGCGCGAGCTTGCGCCTCGCCGCGAATCGCAGGATCGACGTCACGAGGTCGGCCTCGGTCGACAGTGTCAGAACGTCGACGTGGGCGCGGCGGAACGTCGCCATGAGCTGCGCCTCGCGCCGCTTCGCGATCGCGCTGAACCGCGCTCGGAAGCGCGGGTCGCTCGTGTCGATGTAGAGCTGCTCGCCGGTCTCGGCGTCGGTCATGAACACGGCGCCGATGTCGGGCAGGTCCCGCTCGCGCGGGTCGACGATGCGCACGGCGAGCACCTCGTGGCGCCGCGCGAGCTGACCGAGCGCTCGCTCCCAGCCCGGCGCGGTGATGAGGTCGGACACGACGACGAGGAGCGACCGCCGCCGGACGGTCCGCGCGGCCGCCTCGAGGAGGTCGGACAGGCGCGTGAAGGGCGCGCTCGCGGGACGCGGGCGGTCCAGGAGCAGGTCGAGGATCCGCAGGACCTGGATGCGGCCGGTCCGCGCCGCGATGACCCGCTCGACGCCGCGCCCGTAGAGGATCGCGCCGACGCGGTTGCCGCGGCGCGTGAGCACTCTCGCGAGGGCTCCCACCAGGTCGATGAGCAGATCGAGCTTCTTCGTCTGCGCCGTTCCGAAGTCCATCGAGGGCGACAGGTCGAGCAGAAAGTGGGCCGCGATCTCCCGCTCCTCGAGGTACTCGCGCACGTAGGGGCCGTCCATGCGCGCGGTGACGTTCCAGTCGATGTAACGCACGTCGTCACCCGGCGCGTACTCGCGGATGTCCGCGAGGTCGAGGCCCTGGCCGCGGAACACCGTGCGGTAGTCGCCCTGCAGCAGGCCGTCGAGACGGCGGATGACCGTCCAGTCGAGCCGTTGCAGGATCCGCTCAGGCGTTCGCGGCACGTCTCGCCAGCTCGCGCGTGAGCACCTTCGGCGGCAGCGGGATCCGCTCGAGCGCCTTCGTGATGATCGCGTCGGCGGTGATCTCGTCGGAGAGGGCCTCGTACGACAGCACGAGCCGGTGCCGGAGCACATCGGGGACGAGCTCGAGGATCTCCGTGGCGAGGATGTAGTCGCGGCCACGCATGAACGCGAGCGCCCGCGCCGCGACGATGAGGTTGATCGACGCGCGCGGGCTCGCGCCGTACGTGATGTACTTCGCCATCTCCCCCAGGCCGTAGTCCTTCGGGACGCGCGTCGAATTCACGAGGCGCACCACGTACTCGACGAGGACCGGATCCACGTACACCTTCTCGGCCGCGCTCTGCAGCTCGACGAGCTCCGTGGTCGTCATCACCGGCTGCACGTGGGGGAACGCCGCGGTCATGCGCTCGACGACCACGAACTCGTCCATCTCGGACGGATACGAGACGAGCACCTTCATCATGAAGCGGTCGACCTGCGCCTCGGGGAGCGGGTACGTGCCTTCGGTCTCGATCGGGTTCTGGGTGGCCATGACGAGGAACGGGTCCGGCACGCGGTGCGTCTCCTTGCCGATGGTGACCTGGCGCTCCTGCATCACCTCGAGCAGCGCGCTCTGCACTTTCGCCGGCGCGCGGTTGATCTCGTCGCCGAGCAGCAGGTTGGTGAACACCGGTCCGAG